>ULRT01062137.1_pt1 | contig 13368 bp, 10 predicted proteins | sample 1955711 | NCBI WGS metagenome assembly ULRT01 (sample SAMEA4835690, study PRJEB28245) | human gut metagenome | biome: gut microbiome; material: fecal sample | place: Denmark | collected 2008 | reverse complement strand
GCCCTGGGCTATGTGCTCCATTGGGCTTTCAGCCCGCCCTTATTAAATCCGAAACTTATTATTTTGAGTTAATCCGAAAAAGAAATGATTAAAATCACCATAGCCACCGTCACCTACAATGCGGCAGCACTCATTGAGCGCACCATACGCAGTGTGGAGGAACAAACCTACGTAGCTGTTGAACACCTCATTGTCGACGGCAACTCACGCGATAATACGCTTGAGATTGTTCATCACTACCAAGAGCGCAATAGTCGCGCTCGCATTCGCCACGAAATCGTATGTCGCAGCGAACCTGATGAGGGGCTCTACGATGCCATGAACAAGGCTATCGACATGGCTACGGGACACTACATTCTCTTCCTCAACGCTGGCGATACACTGCCTGAAACGGACACACTAACACGCGTGGCAGAAGTAGCTCGTACGATTAAAGAAAAACAAGGCACACTGCCTGCTGTGTTGTATGGCGACACCGACCTCGTTGACGCTAAGGGAAACCGCATTGGGCCGCGCCGTCTGCGGCCGCCTCATACGCTGACGTGGCAATCGTTTAAGAATGGTATGTTGGTGTGTCACCAAGCTTTCTTTGCCAATACGACAGTGGCACGCCTTCACCACTACGACCGCCGTTACCGCTTCTCAGCTGACTTTGACTGGTGCATTCGCATTATGAAGTATGCCGAGCAGCACCACCTCTTGTTGGTCAACCTCCACCGCGTTACGGCCAACTATCTCAACGAAGGACTCACCACGCGCAACCACCGTGCTTCCCTCTTTGAGCGCTTCCGCATCATGGTGCGCCACTACGGACTCATCACTACTATTGTTAAACACGCTCAATTTCTGATGCGATGAAGCCTTCTCCTTACAATTACGCTGCAGCCTTGTGTGCTCGACGTGAATATTGTGCGGCTGACATCGCACAGTTGCTTTATCGTCATAAGGTTGAGGCGGATGAGATTGAAGCCGTCGTTCAGCGGCTCATCGACGAACGATTTATCGATCACGAACGTTACGTATGTGCCTTTGTAAACGACAAATTTCGCTTTGCTCACTGGGGACGCATCAAGATACGTTATGCGTTGCGTCAAAAGGACATAGACGACAATTTGATTAATCGTGCCTTTGACAAGATGATACGTGAGGAGGACTACGAACAGGCCGTAAAGGACTTTATTACTGCACGTCTCAAGACTACCCATGGCCGCACGCCCTACGAAGTGCGCCAGAAGGTGATGCGTGCTGCCCTCAGCCGCGGCTACGAAATGAACTATCTACACGATATTGATATAGAGGACGTGGATTGAGTAGCAATAGCACGACCAATCATACACCTTATTTTGCTAAATATATATTACAGACTATACAGATTGTATTAAAAAAATCTTATTAACAAGCAAAAAGTTAGTCACTACTCTTGCATCTTTCGCAGAAGTCCGTACCTTTGCATCGTGTTTTTCATAGTATTAGATTTAAGGTTAACAAGGTTGGGATACAGTGGTATCCCATTTTTTTTGCTCATACGTCACATAACGCGTGTTGAAGCACGTTGTTACGTGAGCTATATATCATACAAAGCGAGCTGCCAATAGTCAAACTATTGACAGCTCGCTTACTTTTTTTAAAAAAAATGCGGATTACAACTTCGGACCGAATGAGAGGTCACCAGCGTCGCCCAAGCCAGGAACGATATAGGCTTGATCATTTAGAATGGGGTCGATAGCGGCCACCCAAAGCGTTACATCGTCGTCGGGGAAGACGCGGCACAAGTGGTCAATGCCCTCTTGTGCAGCTATAACACAACAGATGTGGAGCTTAGCGGGCGTTCCGTGGCTCAGAAAAGCCTTGTACGAAAGTTCTAATGAACCGCCTGTAGCCAACATGGGGTCAACCATAAGGAAGGTGCAACCATCGAGCTGAGGTGCTGCGATGTAGTCCACGTGGATTTGAATGTCTTCCTTACGTCCTTCGTCGCGATGTGCAGCGACAAAGGCTGAGTCGGCTTGGTCGAACGTGTCAAGAAAACCTTCGTGGAAGGCTACGCCTGCACGCAACACGGTGCCCACCACGATGCGGTCGTCATACGTGGGCACTTCTTTGGTACCAAGGGGGGTTGTAATGGTCTTTTCAGAATAATCGAGGGTACGACTTACCTCGTAAGCAATAGCGCGAGCTACGCGTTGCATATTGCGGCGAAACAAGGTGCGATTGGTCTGTACGTCAACGTCGCGCAACTGCGCCATATAGGAGTTGAGTACTGAACTGCGTTCGCCTAAATTGATAACTTTCATGAGTTTAATGAGTTTATTGAATTTAATGAGTTTAATGTTTTTTTGTTGACAAGTTAACAAGTTGACAAGTTAACAGGTAAGTTACCATTTCTACTCGTTAACTTGTTAACAACCTGCTCGTTAACTCGTCTACTCGTTAACTTGTCAACTAAAAAAACTCATTAAACTATTCAATTACTTTGCCAAATGCTTTTTGCGGTCAGAGGTGATGTAAATGCCACGCTTGGGCACAGCATTAAGGCGACGACCTTGGAGGTCGTAGATAGCTGCAGGGCGTTGGTTCTTGACAGTTGTCTCGACAGTAGCAATGTCGGTTGTGATGTCTACGGGTTCGATATACCAACGTGAAGCACCAGCGTCGGCAGTCCAAGGAACAATGCGTACGCAGTCACCTGCTAAGTGGAGAGAACTATTACCACCCGTAGGATTGGTGCAGATAAGGGCACTCTTACCATTCGTATAAGAACTTACGCGATAAGGGCTGGCGGCAGCCTCCGTCGTTACGACAGGCACTTTGGTTTCATTTGCGCCCGTCTTTGAGATATATACGCCTGTACCTTCACATTGGAGCAACCAAGCGCCACTAACGCTGGTGCTGGGTACGAAGGTGAAGAGGATAGAAGATTCCTTTTCGTCGAATGTCTGAACGCCCGTGCCACTGGTAGTAGCCTTGAGATAGAGCGTACCATTCTGACGCTCTGCGTTGCGAATGCGATACTTGCCTCCAGCTTGAATGCCAACAGTACGCTTACCAGCTTGCACTAAGGCTGCATTGAAGGCGTTATAAGTATCTTGTGAAGGATTAGCTTCAAATGCTTCAACTGCAGCGGTAACGCCTGCTACAGCGGCAGCAGTATAGCAACCTACGTTGGTACCAACGTTATTTTTTACGTCCTCGGCCTTTGCCTTGACAACCTCTATGGCGTTGGTGAAAACCGATGAACGATCGTCTTCCGTATTGTAGCTATAAGCACCATTGGTAATGGTCTCTATCGTGTAGTTCTTATAGACGATCGTATAGTCATAGCCATAAGTGCTCTCTTCGTAGAGGAAACCAATGGTGTTGTCCTTCTGTAAGGCCATAGTTGAATAAGCCGAACCCATATTGCTACACTGGTGATGACCTGTCCAGTTGGCTGCAAGGGCTGCAGGAGTAGCATAGTCGGCCATAGAGGCTAACTCTTTGTAATAGATACCTACGTTGGTACGACCTGAGCCTAAGGGTACTGACTGAAGAATGAGGTGCATCTTCTTGCCGTCGCTCTTGCGCACTACGGGGAGTACCATCACCTCTCCATTGCAGCTATTATTAGTAGCCACTACGCCGTTGTTGTCAGCATTCGAAGTGGCGACAATGTCCCAAGAGCCTTCTGCCTTGGCAACATTGGTGAAGTGGTAGATGTTGTACATACGGCCACCATAGATGCGTGAACTGCAAAGGATTGAACCGTCGGGCAACTCTTCGGCCTTGGGTTCGTCAGCACCACTGGGGATAGGTGCTACGTTGACACCTCCCAATACGAGCCAAGACTGACCAAAGTCGTCAGAGTAGATAACGTAATTCTTGTTCGTTCCATTCACATCTTTGAAAAGCACTGAGCAGTAAAGGCGGTAGTAGTCGCCCACCTTGGTCGTGCTGCTTTGGAAGATGCGGCCTGAACCAATGAACATACTCTTAGCCGTACCAATCGTACAAGTGTCGAACTGTGAATAGATGCTTTCTGAGATGTCGGTAGGAGCGGACCATGTTTGGCCATTGTCTTCGCTATAGAAGCGAGCAATGCCTTGATGATATTTACGTGTGCCGCTAGGGAACATCACGTCACCTGTGCAACTCATTAATAGCACACGATTGCTCTCACGATCGGCTACGATACAAGGGTCGCCAAAACCTGTCTGAAGGAAGGGCGAAGAGGTCTGTCCCTTTACGTAGTCAATGCCGCGAACGACTTCTTTCATATCGCTCCATGTCGTACCATTGTCTTTTGACACCTTTGAGTGAAGGTCGAGTCGGCCATAACCGATGTCTGAACCCGTAAAGCGGTAGTCAGCTACTGCAATAATATCACCATTATAAGCCTTTGTAATAGCTGGAATGCGGTAATTAGGCTGACCTGTTGAGATGAGCAGGTCGGTCTGTGGTTCACGCTCAATGAAGGTGTAGTCCTTTACGTTGGTAATCGTGATAACAGAACCATTGTCGTAACCGCCTACCCAGAAAGCTAACTTGCTACCACGATTGTTGAGCTTATTGGCTGCAGTGCCGTGCTCGTTGACATAGTAGCCACCTTGAATGTCAAGGTTTTTATTACCAGATGTTTTAGTAGCAGCAGTGAAGTCCCACAGGTTGGTTTGTGTCGAAGCCAATCCACTGACAGTTTGTAGGTAGGCATAGGCCGTACCGTCATTGGTGCTCGTAATAGACTTTGGAGCAGCAAGAGCTTTGGTCGTACCTTGCTTCTTGTTGTAGATTTTGAAGCCCTCTGTTTCATTGCCCACGAAGCACCAAAGGTTTTCATCGTCTTGGCTCATGAAGCCACCTAACTGAATGTAGTTTTTAGTGCCATTGTCAGAGATACGAAGTTTACCTGCGCCATTTTCGAGCACGTACCACTCCGTGTCAGCTGCAAACTGTCCACCCGTAATCGTAGTCGGCTTAAATGGCACGTCGGCCCATGCTGCACTGGCCACGGCTGCAAAGCCTACAACGAATGCAGAAAGTTTTGTAAAAAATGTCATGTAAAAAGGTATTTGTGTTTGTATATTTAGATTTCGGAACAAAGTTAGCACAAAAAACTGTTTTCATGACAAAAAGAAACTGCAATTTATCGGCCTAACGAGAATGAACATTAATGGAATAATTAATGGAATAATTAATGTTCAAAACAAAGCGCGAAGCGCATAACATAAATAGTTAACGTTTAAGTTTAGGCGCGCTTCGCGCGTTGCTTTGAACATTAATTATCATTAATTGAACATTAATTATTTCATTAATTTTTTTGTTAATTATTCGTTAATGATAATTTAGAAACGAACAGCTATACACTTCAAAATAAATATTCGCAATTTTGCGAATATAAGAATTCCTTAGTACTTTTGCATTATGCAAATAGAATTCGACCAAGAATATCTGCGTGAACTTTACCAATTAGGTAAGACGAGTGACAAAAAACATCGATTTCAGCCTCAAGTAATCAAGGGATATAAAAAGGCCATTGACGTATTGAAAATGGCAAGACGAATTGAAGATTTGTTTCCATTCAAAGGGCTGAACTTTGAAGCATTACAAGGTGATAAAATGGGGTTTTGCTCAGTTAGAGCAAATGGGCAATATCGCGTTGAATTTAAAGTAAGTACTATTGGCGATGAACAAGTCATTACAATTTGCCTCATTTTAGAGTTAAGTAATCACTATAAATAAGCAGCAAATATGAATAAAGTATATAATCCTTACGAATTAGAGCCTTTTGAACCTACTCATCCTGGCGAACTTTTGAGGGATGAATTAGAGGCGCGCGGCCTTACGCAACGAAAGTTTGCCGATACTTTAGGCATCTCCTATTCTGTGCTTAATGAAACGATAAAAGGGAAACGCCCTATTACTCCTGAATTGGCTTTTAAAATAGAAGCAGCCACGGGAACCAAGGCTTATATTTGGGTAGAACTACAAACCCAATATAACTATTGGACAGCCAAGAAAAGTAAAAAGCTATCTGTTCTCTTAGACCAAATACGCAAATCTGTTGCAATGCTTTAGATATACAAAAGTGCGAACTTTTTGCTCGCATTTTTTGTATAAAAGAATGTTCTCGCGCTCTGCGACTATAAGCAATTTGTCATTAAAACAATTTTACCCACACGATTCGTTACAGAGTCAGATTAATGAAAAAGATTAATGAAACATTAATGTTCAAAATCCCAAGCGCGAAGCGCGCCTTAATGTTCATACAACAATCCCCACGAGCTATCAAGCCCGTGGGGATTATATTTTGTATGATGTGCTATGTACTACAAATTAGAAGATAGCCTTCTGTGAAGTAGTGTTACCACCCTTTGTTACACGGATGATGAATACGCCCTTGCCAAATGTAGGCAATGAAGCTTCACCGTTAACGGTTGCGCTGCTTACCAAACGGCCTTGAGCGTCGTAAACTTGTGCTACAGCACCGTTAGCCTTTACGGTGAATGCACCATCGGCAGCAGTGATGTCGGCTACGTCAGCAGCGTCAGCCTTTACATCGTTGATACCTGCAGTGAGGTCAGCCTTATCGTTTGAAGTAACCGTCTCACCAAGAGCTGCTTGACAACCCGTCAAAATCTTACCTGATCTGAGGTCAATCAAGAGGGCAGCATACTTCAAGTTTTCATTGTTGACAGCAGGCACCTCTGAAGTGTACTGCAAAGCATTACCATAGTTATCCTTACCTGCAGTACGTGTGGGGTTCTTCAACGTATAAGTGTGCGCAACCTCTTGACCCTTAACGATTGCGGGCAAAACCAACTTGTTGTAGGCAGCTTCAGAAGTAGCGAAAGTAGGATCGTCGATGCTGCAACCTACGTGGTTCATCGTGAAGTCTGACCAGTAGCTGATATTGTTGCCGTCTTCAATGGTTGTAAATTTGCCCGTAGCGAGAGGCTTCACGTCAGAAGGCAAATCGTTGAACCATTTAACGTACTGTTGGTAACCTTTCTTGGTTCCCTCGTTGTAGTAGTATGAGAAGTAGTTGAGCTGCGATACATTCTCAACATTGTCTTCTGTCACTGCGTAAGCAATACCATATTCACCTTCAGCGGCATCGATGGTAAAGTTGAGCTTCGTATTCATTTTGATACCCTGAAGTGTCTTCTTCGGGGTGAAGGTCATGCTGGCTTCGCAGGGCTTTTCAGCCATTTCCTTTACAGCATCTACAATACCAGTGTAAGCGTGGGTCATCTCCTCACGGTTAACGAAAGCTGAGGGGAATGAGCTTGCATACTGATAAGCCACATTTTCGTAAGAACTTGATACCAAAGGATCGTAGCCATAAGAGTTGGGATCGTAGTCAGCGTGTACAGCAACAGCTACAGCCTTGCCATTTACAGCTTCTACGGCCTTAGGCAAACCTACGATACCGAAGGGGCACCAACCGCAAGTAGTGCTGGTAAACTCTTCGATAACGGGCGTACGCTTGTAAGCTTCGCTCAATGCTACAGTGTTAACGTAAGGATATTCGTTGTCGCGACCTGTAGTGTATTCATCGTCCTTACCATTTGCCTTGGTAATAGTGAGCTTACCATTGGTGTAACGACCTGCAGCTTCATTGATAGGAGCATCGAAGTGGAAAGTTGAAGCACAGTAGTACTTCACAGGTTCGCGGAACTTAACTGTACCTGAAGTGGTCTTGCCACCATTCTCGTAAGTGTAGTCTATTGAGTAGATAGAGTCTGTACCGAAGTTGATGAACTGACCGAGTACTGACTGCGTAGAACCCACAGCACCACGTGCTTGGTCAGCAGCGGCAACGCAAACGTCCTCTGTATGGAGGCCCGCATCACCTTCTGTTTCACACCAAAGGGCATTGGCAAGTCCTTGACTTGAAAGATTTCCTAAGAAGCCTTCTGCTTGAGCGCCATGCCCCCAGAGGTAGCCACCTGAACTAGCTTGGGTTCTGTCTTGATAACATACGACGTTGTAGTAGTCTTTGTATATGCTATTATCGCTTGAGGCAGCCTTGACATTGGCATAGAAACCTACGACAATGCCTTGTTTCAAGCCTTCAGCAGGAATTACATAGTCACAGTCTACACTGTTGACGGTATTGCCCTTAATAGTAATATCTTGGCTCCAAAGTGCTTTACCCACTGTGCCATTTACTTGGTCGATGGTAGAAGCATCGTAAACGAATACTTTGGCATTTGAGTAGACTCCCAACCAAGGGAAGAACTTAATCTTGCCCAACTTGTTGCCAGCGAAACGATTGAGCACGTCGCGGCCGAACACTTGTGCATAACCTACGGCAAAGCCTGCTTTCTGAAGGTCAGAATGTGAAAAAGTAGGAAAAGCAACTAAGTTGTTTAAACTTAACTCATCACCGAACACTTCGTAGCTAAGGTTCTTAGGATTACGTGTTACGCCAGTGGTGGCCATAGGCTTAATGCCTTTAGCATTAATCATGGCGTGTTGGCCTACTTGAGGATTGAAGGTAAGACCCATCTTGAGCATTGGCATGCTCTTGGTAATCTTACTGCTCATAAGGTTTTGCGCACCAGCGGGTGCTGCCAAAGCAGCAGCTGTTGCCAAAGCAAGTAAAATGTGTTTCATTTGCTTGAATATTTAGTGGTTCTTGTTTCTTTCTTGAGTTGACGAGTTGACGAGTTAACGAGTTAACGAGCAAGTTTGTTTTTTGGGTAACTTACCTGTTAACTTGTCAACTTGTTAACTTGTTAACTTGTCAACTTGTTAACTTGTCAACTTGTTAACTCGTCAACTAAAAATATTATTTTACAATTGCCTTACCTGTAGCTACTTGTTGGCCACCTTGGCTGATAGCGTAGAGGTAAACGCCTTGTTGCAAGCCGTTGAGGCTGAGTTGGCCTTGTTGGCTGTTCGTATTAAGGCTCTTGGCTAACTTGCCGTCGATACTATATACGTTGATTGTACGTGCAGCTGCTGCGCTGAAGCTATAGCTGAGTGTGTTATTCTGAACTGAGACGCTCTGACCCTCAGCCTTTACGTCATTGATACCACTGTCTTCGGTGTAGATGTACTGCAGAATGACCCAAGCTACTTCTTCTGTATTATTTACCCAAAATCTAATGCTTGCCGTATATGTGCCGTAAGCGCCCTTAGTTGGTTCTGCATGCAAATCTAATGTCTTGCTCTCACCTGGTGCTAAGGTTATTTTTTTTGTAACATCCTGACTGGGACTCAAATGATTACAAAATCCATCAAATCCACACCATGAAAAAATACCAGACGTATTTATCGTAATTATACCTTCAACCGTGATATTTTGGTCACTAATGTTGGTTATTGTTGGTTCCGTATATGAACCTAATAAAACGGTTTCTTCACCAAAATCCACTGCGTTAGTAAAACTGTACTTAGTAAAAGGAGGATTTCGTGTTTCCGTTTGACTGCAGCAAATAACCTCGCCACCATTCGTAATTTGCAACTTCTGTGCAGAGAGTTGCATCACGCAAGCCAAAGCAAGCGTAAGGAGTGTAAAAATTTTTTTCATATCGTTGTTTTGTTTGTTTCTATCATCATTGGGATTGCGCAAAAAAAACATTCAATTTGCACATTCTCACATTTGCACATTTGCACATTGACCAAGCATTTGCACATTGACCAAGCATTTGCACATTAGCCAAGCATTTGCACATTAACCCACTACTGCATGGTCAACGACCTGCATCACACCGTCTGTAGCGTTGTAGAAGAATACAACGACAGAGAGTTTAGTGGGTTGCCAAGGCGTTTGATTTTTCCACGAACTGAGGTCGGGCAAGGTGTAAGTGTACTCCTTTTCTACCTCTTGTTCTGCATCAAGCGTGAGCGCATCACCATCCATACCATTGAGCGTAGCGCGGAACACGTGATTGTGTTCGTAAGTGTTGGTACGATAAGGAGCAGTGGGCAAATATTGTTCAGCAATTATACCACTCTCGGTTAGCCATACTTGCAAGTTACCCTTTACGGCCTCATTGGCTCTTACCTTTACATTAAGGTTGATTTGCTTTGTCTCGGCATCGTAGGTTACACCGTCGCCCTCAAAGCTGAGGTTCACCTTGGGCTGCACCTGCATACGACTGGCTACGGCAGCGGGCCATGTGCTATATGCTTGTACGGCACCACGGTCAATGCTGCCCATAGGATAAGGATTATTGCCCATAAAGCGTGTGTTATACTCACTGCTCTCAGAGGTAGTAAGTCCCCCTTTACTTGTCTCAACCGACAACGATAGTGGCCCACCATGCAAGGCTACTACCACTACACGGTCAGCGCCAAAGGTTTCTTGCAACTGATGCGCCGTTTCGGCAGCACGCGGACAGTTCGGACATTTCTGACCAGTAAAGTCCTCCAGCAGCACGTTCTTTTTGGCCACAGTCGTTATGGGGGCGTCCCAACGTTCGCCTTCGGCATGTTCGTCACAAGCCGTGAAGCTCAATGCGCTGAGACCCAATAATAGAATGATGTTATGAAGTTTCATAAAAGATTTTGCGTTTTTGATTCAAGGATTTTAAGCAACGTAATAGGCTGGAAGCCTAACATTTATATAGCCTAGGGGTTTAACCCTAGGTTATGTATGTCCCTTGAATGCTGTGCTGAAAGTACAGCACATCGATATACCATATTCTCGCACGTGCTGTACTTTCAGCACAGCTCGTAATAGCACTGGGATACCTAGGGTTAAAACCCTAGGCTATTTAAATGATAGGCTTTCAGCCTACCTTTTCCCCTTAGAAGTTAAACGAATACGATGCGGTCAAGCCCTTTGAGGCGGGCACGAAGCGACATACACCACCCGAACAGTTATAACCAGCGCGCGTCTTGCCATAGCTTACTTGCAGACGGTGCGCACGATGGGTAAAGGTGACGCTACCCGTAATGTAATGTACCTTGTTCGTCTTGCCGCCCGTAATGGCAGAGCCATCGGCATTGTGCATAGGCACGTGGGCATTGAACTGATCGCTCACCGTAAACATAAAGTTGGGCAATACAGAGAGTTCGAGCAAGCCAAACCACCAGTCCTTTTGGTCCTGACGGGTGTGGAGATATTGTGCCTCGCCACGGAGCGTTACCTTGGGCGAGAACTGATACTTACCTTCGGCTACAAAGATGTGACTCTTAATCGCATCGTCGCCATGACCCTCTACCACGCGCTGATTATAGGTCTGGAACGAATACATAAAGTTCATTTTGAACTGCTTGGTAAGCTTTTTGTCTATCTGAACGTTGACATCGCGGTAGTACAACTCTTCCCCATTCTTAAAGAAGTCGAAGAAGTGCGACTTATAGCCATTCGACCCCATGAGTTCGCTCTTGAACTCATTCTTGTGCTGGTCGATAGCACGGATTTTAGAAACGTTCACCTTTACATTCGTACCATACTTGCCTCCTAAGGCCGTGCGACGCTTGAAGTTGTAGCCCAACTCGGCTTGAAAGGCCCATTCACCAGGTGTCATCTGAGTGGCATAGGGATAGAGGGCAGCCAAAGTGTAGGTGTGCTGCATGGAGAAGGCGGGCAGGTGGTTGATGTAGCAAGCTGAGGTGGACTTGAGGTCGCGGCGTGAACGGAAGGCCATATCCTCACTGCGCTTGGCTTGCAACAACACGCTCATGCCGCGCTTAGAGTACGAACCTGAGAGCAAGAGCGTCTTGCCACGCTTATAGATATAGGAGTTGAGTGCAGAAGGGTCTTGGCTCTTCCATGCGTATTCGGCTAAGAAGTTATAGTTGCCCTTTTGCAAGTTGGCGCGCACATCGAAAGCTGCCACGTCTTTGGGCAAACGAAGGCGTTGTGTGGTGGTCTCAAACTCGTTGGTATCGGGATTGAAACCACTGCCAACGGTCTTGACGATGTCACCCTCTTTCTTGCTATAATGGTTGCTTACGGCTGAGAGGCCGAGGGTGAGGCGTGTGCCCGACTCGTCCATGCGCTTCGACCATTGGTCGACGTTGAGTTCGAGGTCGCCACCCCACGTCCAAGGTGAACAGTCGTCCAGACTGCGGTGCTTCCAATAGTAGCGTTGCTGACCGCCTAAGAGTTTGAGGCTGACGCCCTTAATAGGCTTCAAGGCCAAGCGGGCACCGCGCAAGGAATTATCAATGCCTAACGAACGCTCTTCGTAGGTGCGGAAGATAAGTCCCGAGCCGAATTGGTCGTAGTAGTCGCCCAAGGTGAGTTCGGCCCACTTGTAGTTGCCCTTTACGTAAAAATAGGGCAAGCCCCAACCCTTAAATTCATTGTCGAAGCCAGGCAGGGGGTGGTCAAGGTATTCAAGACGCACACCTGCTTGCACATACTTATTTAAGAGGTGGAGTTCGGCATAAGTGTTGGTCATAAACTTGTCGTCGTAACGACCTGTACCAATTTTATCGTCTTCGCTAACGGCTGTGAGTACATCACTTTGTATGCTACCATGTAGTGTAACGCGCTTAGCATCGTCTGCGCCCTCTGTACTTTGTGCATGTAAGGGGAGTGCAGCCGATGCTAAGGTTAAAGCCGTTAATGCGGCAATGTGTTTCATATTTTTTATTTAGAGAGGGAAGAGGAATGTTTTGAGTTTGGAGGTTATGAGTCTTAAAGGACATCTAAATATAAAGACCTACATAACCTAATAACTTGAAACGAACCGTCCCTATTACTTCTTTGCAGCTTCAATGAGTTCTTTTACCTTTTCGATAAGGTGTTGTTCACCGCCTTCGGTGTAACCACTACGGCTTTCGGCTATCTTGCCATTGCCGTCGATGACGAATACGTGGGGAATCATGTTGACACCCATTGCACGACGGAAGTCTGAGTTGGGGTCGAGCAATACTTGGTATTCCCAACCTGCGGCGTCAACCATAGGCTTTACCTTCTGCGCATTTTGTGCCTCGTCAATGCTCACAGCAATTACGCGCACACCCGTCTCGTCTTGCCAATCGGGATATACCTCGTTAATGGCTTTGAGTTCGCGGTTGCAGGGCTTGCACCAAGTGGCGAAGAAACTAATGATAAAGGGTTTACCATCATTGCTGAGGGTTGCTGTATCAATTACTTTACCGTTAATATCCTTCAACTTAACTGACGGCAACTGCGCGTAGGCGGTGTTGGCTACCATGCATAAAAGCAAGAGCACGGCAGCAAATAAGTTTTTTACTTTCATTTTGGTTGATTTTTATCGTATCGTATGGCAAGACGTTGATTATAAACGCTTTTTGCCTACAATTTTGCTGCAAATGTACGCTTTTATCGTGTATCAACAAATTTTATGCAGTTAAATATGCAATAAGGACTGATTTTATAACATTTAAGGCGATAAACTACAATTTGGAAACTTAACATGAATGAACATTAACGAAAAAAATTAATGAAATAATTAATGT
>ULRT01017818.1_pt1 | contig 13466 bp, 11 predicted proteins | sample 1955711 | NCBI WGS metagenome assembly ULRT01 (sample SAMEA4835690, study PRJEB28245) | human gut metagenome | biome: gut microbiome; material: fecal sample | place: Denmark | collected 2008 | reverse complement strand
TAATTAACGTGTCCAATTTTTATTGGACACTAATGATTTTTGTTTTTAAATTCTGCTTGATATTTTGAGCGTGAATACACGATGTATTTTGAGCGTGAAAACACGGCCAATAGGGAATTTCCGCCCCGAAATAGGCGATTTCCTTTCGCCATTTGGACAAATACCCTTAAATTTGCATGCAAAATTACAAAAAAATATTAGAAAACCCTCCATATTGGAGAAAAAAGACGTATCTTTGCATTTAAATAACATAAATATAGGAGAATTATAGTATGAAAAAGATGAAATTTACTGCTGCAGCGCTCTCAATGCTGCTCGTTTTGGGAAGTTGTGGAACTAGTCAGAAGACTGGTACTGCTGCTGGTGCAGGTGCTGGTGCTGCTCTTGGTGCCTTGGTTGGTGGCTTGCTCAATAACAGCCATCGTGGTACTGGTGCATTGGTTGGTGCTGCCATCGGTGCTGCAGTTGGTGGTACAGCGGGTAACTTGATTGGAAAGCACATGGATAAGGTAAAGGCTGAGGCAGAGACTGTGAAGAATGCGCAGGTTTCTACCGTTACAGATGCCAATGGTTTGACAGCTGTCAAGGTGACCTTCGATTCTGGTATCCTCTTCCAGACCAACAAATATGCACTCAATGCAAGCGCTAAGAACGACTTGGCTCAGTTTGCCCAGGTTTTGAAGAACAATGCCGACTGCGAGGTAGCTATTCAGGGTTACACCGATGCTACTGGTAATGATGGCATCAACTTGCCTTTGAGCCAGAATCGTGCCAATGCCGTTTCTACCTACTTGAAGTCATGCGGTGTTTCCAACAGCCAGATCAAGAGCGTAGAGGGCTTGGGTTCTGCTAATCCTGTTGTGAATACTACAGCAGCCTGCGCTCAGAACCGTCGTGTAGAGGTTTACATGTATGCTAGCCAGGCAATGGTGAATGCAGCTAACAATGGTACATTGAAGTAAAAACGAATGAGGTTCCCGGAAGGGAAAAAGAAGATAGATGGTTCTAAAAAAAATTAGAAATATCGTAAGATGGGTGGTGGTGCTGTTTTTCAGTACCACCATTCTTGCTGTAGTAGCCTACCGTTTTATTCCGGTATATGTTACTCCGTTGATGATTATCCGCTGTTTTCAGCAAGTAGCTGATGGTGAAAGTATTACCTTGCATCATCACTGGGTTTCTATGGATAAGATTTCCCCTCACATGCCTGTGGCGGTGATGGCGAGCGAGGATGCGCGATTCCTCAAGCATCATGGTTTCGACTTCAATGCCATCGAGAGTGCTGCCAAGAATAATGCCCGTGGCGGTAAGGTGCATGGTGCCAGTACCATCAGTCAGCAGACCGCCAAGAACGTTTTCCTCTGGCCGGGCCGTTCCTGGACCCGCAAGGGATTTGAGGTGTATTTCACCTTTCTCATTGAAATGATGTGGAGCAAGCAGCGCATCATGGAGGTCTATCTCAACAGTATCGAGATGGGACCGGGTATTTATGGTGTCGATGCCGTGGCTGAGTATCATTTCAACAAAAAAGCGCAGGATCTCTTCCGTGACGAGTGTGCCCTGATAGCTGCTACGCTGCCTAATCCTAGAAAGTTCAGTTCCCTGTATCCGAGTGCTTATATGAAGAAGCGCCAGCGACAGATTGAACATCAGATGAAATTCATCCCTTCGTTCCCTCGTGAGGGTGAAGACTACGACCCAAGTACGGCTGTAGGAGGATATAGGGGGAAGTGAATAGTGAAGAGTGAAAAATCTGGTAAATATTGATTAATGGATTTATTGAACGACTTGAATGATGCGCAGCGTGCTGCGGTAGAGTATATTGACGGACCTTCGCTGGTGATTGCCGGTGCAGGTTCGGGCAAAACGCGTGTGCTTACCTATAAGATTGCTTATCTCCTGAGCCAGGGTATGAAGCCTTGGAGCATCATGGCACTTACTTTTACCAATAAGGCGGCTAGGGAGATGAAGGAACGTATCGGAAAACTGGTGGGTGATGACCTCGCCCAGCATCTCTATATGGGTACCTTTCATAGCATTTTCTCCCGTATTCTCCGTGCTGAAGCTGAGCATATCGGTTTCAATAATAACTTTACCATCTATGATGAAAGTGACTCACGTTCGCTGCTGAAGGCAATCATCAAGGAGATGGGATTGGATGACAAGACCTATAAGCCTGCTGCCGTTCACGCCCGGATTTCGATGGCGAAGAACAACCTGGTAACTGCTGAAGCCTACGATAGCGACCCTGCCATCCTGGAGCAGAACAAGCGTGCCAGGATGCCTGCCATCGGAAAGATTTATGTGGCTTATGTGCAGCGTTGCCGTCAGGCGAATGCGATGGACTTTGATGATCTCCTGATGCTTACTTTCCAGCTTTTCAGAGATCACGAGGAAATCAGACAGAAGTATGCCGGCAGGTTCGATTATATCCTGGTGGATGAGTATCAGGATACCAACCATGTGCAGATGTCTATCGTGATGCAGCTCTGTAAGGAAAAACTGCGTGTCTGTGCCGTGGGTGATGATTCGCAGAGTATCTATAGCTTCCGTGGTGCCAATATCGACAATATATTGAATTATCAGAAACAATTGCCTGGAACACAACTCTTTAAACTGGAACAGAACTACCGATCAACTCAAAATATCGTAGAGGCAGCCAACAGTCTGATTCATCATAACCGCAATCAGATTCAGAAAGAGGTGTTCAGCAAAAATGATAAAGGAGAGAAGATTCAGTATAAGCCTGCCTACAGCGATAAGGAGGAGGCATTGATTGTGGCGAAGAATATCCAGCGCATCAAGCGGCAGGATGATTGCGGATACGATCAATTTGCCATTCTCTATCGCACCAATGCCCAGAGCCGCAGCTTCGAGGAGGAATTCAGAAAGCAGGGCATTCCATATCGTATTTATGGTGGATTGAGTTTCTATCAGCGTAAGGAAATCAAGGATATCATCGCCTATTTCCGCCTCGTTGCCAACCCTGACGATGAGGAGGCTTTCAAGCGTATCATCAATTATCCGGCTCGTGGCATCGGTGCTACTACCGTGACGAAGATTGCCGATTGTGCGCATCTGAATCAGGTGAGTTTCTGGGAGGTAATAGGTAATATAGAACATTACGGACTGAATGTCAACAAGGGTACGCAGACGAAACTCGAGAATTTCCGCCTGCTCATTTCTTCGTTCATCGACCGTTCGCATACCCTGGATGTCTATGAACTGGGTGATGCCATCATCAGGGAGAGTAGAATCAGCGAGGATATCATGTCGGGCAAGAATGCCGACGACCTGGCTCGCCAGGAAAACCTGGAGGAGTTTCTGAGTGGTATGCAGACCTTCGTGGCTGGACGCCAGGAAGAGGGACGGATGGATGAAGCCTTTCTTACTGATTATCTGCAGGACGTGGCGCTGCTGACGGATGCGGATAGTGAGGGAGAGAAGGATGAACCGAGAGTTTCGCTCATGACGGTGCATGCGGCAAAGGGTCTGGAGTTTGCTACTGTTTTTGTAGTAGGTTTGGAGGAGAATATCTTCCCGAGTCCGCTTGCTGCAATCTCTGTCAGGGAACTGGAAGAGGAGCGTCGCCTGCTCTATGTAGCGATTACCCGTGCCGAGAAGCATTGCATTCTGACCAATGCCAAGAACCGTTTCCGATATGGCAAAATGGAATTTGATAATCCGAGCCGCTTCATCGATGAGATTGATGCCAGTCTGATAGAGGGAGGCGAAGAGACTCCTGAATCTTCATTCGGTGGGGGAAGAAGTTCGTATGGTGGCTATGGTTCTGAAGGTGGCTATGGCGGAAGAATGCCATGGGATAGAGACAGGTCTGGCTATAGACGTGATTATCAGAACTCTAAGCCTGTAGCTTCGCAGTTCATGGCTGATCCAAAACCAGCATTTGCTTCCTCAGCTGCTGGTTCTCTCAGCGAGGGCTGTAGAATCGAGCATCAGCGTTTTGGAATAGGAACGGTATTGAAGATAGAAGGTACCGGCGAGAACACGAAGGCCACTGTAGAGTTCCAGAATGCAGGAACCAAGCAGTTGCTTCTGAAGTTTGCCAAGTTCACCATTCTCTCATAGAAAATAGAAAGAAGATAAAACTGAGGATATGAAAAAATCCCAGCTGGAAAAGAACTTCCAGCTGGGATTTTTTCATATAGAATCTTTTATAAAGCTTCATCATCAGGACGCTGAATAGCAGGCTTCTTGATTTTGGGAAGATGCTTCTTGCGTCTCAGCCAGGCAGCCTTGCGCTGCTCGTAATCTTCGCGGTGGCGTTCAAGGAAATTATCTGCCATGAATTTATTCCTTGAACTTACTGTAGATCACCTTGATCTGAACAGGACCTGTAGCCACCCGCTTGCCGTCCTTGGTGGTGTAATCATCCGTCGCCTTGATCAGTCGGGTAGAGGTGAGCTGCATGTCGTGATTAATCTTGGTAATCACGGAAGCATTGTTCTGTATACTTGTGGTCAAGGTCACAGGTACCAGTACCACCTTGTTCCAGTTTTCACTCTTGCCCTTGTTCCTGTACATCGCAGTAACCAGGTTACTGATGTTATAGAAGGTATAGGCATTCTTCACGCCTGTAGAGTTCTTGTTGTAAGAAGCCGTATAGGAGGTGCGGTTGTCTGTCAGCTTGTTCTTCTCGAAGAAGGCATACAGACTGTCTTTCTGTACCATCAGGATAGTAGAAGGAACACTGAACTGATAGTTGTTGTTGTTATCTACATTGTTCATTCTTGGGAAAGAGATGGTGGCTGTATTCAGCGTATCCTTCTCATGACCCTTCATGATATCATCTACTGGCAGCGTTACTTCTGTGAAGATGCCGGCTGGTGACTTCAGGTAGGTGCAGCTCTCATCCTTTGCCAGATTAGCCAATGTCGTGGTATCGTTGGTAATCTTGTTGAGCTGCAACACCTCTTCTGTACCGTCAAAGCGGTTGAAAGCGAGACCTGTTACGATACTGTCGTTGCCCGCAGAATTTTTCACCGTCTTCTGAATCTTGTAGTAGAACTGCAATTCGGTATTCCAGATGTTGGCTACGTTTCCGATACCGCCGGCATGCTTGATATAGAAACCAGGACAAACCTTGTTGAGGAAATCCCAGTTGGTCTTGAAGTACTCAGGGTGATCCACGAAGGTATTCATCACGTAAGAACCGTAGTTCTTGTAGGTCTTGCCATCCTTTGCCGTATATGGCTTGTTCAGATAAATCTTGAAAGCCATCGTCGTGCTGTTCAGATTATAGGTGGCGCTCGCCTTATAGTTGTTCTCGCTCACCCAGTTGTCCTTGAAGGCATCAAAGTCTGAGTAATACTCCTGATCCTCGCTCATCGGCTTGCTCATTTCGTAGGCTGTAGCCTTCATCGGTGCGAGGGTATCACCGTATGTAGTCCTGTATGATACCAGGAGATAGCATGAGTCCGCCTCGATCCTGCCTTCGTGTGCATTGCGGATGTACTCCAAAGTGTCCAGACTGAATGATGACAGTACGCCAAACTGGGTCATATAGTCGCCAGCCACGTAGGTATCGGTCTCAGGATCCTTCACCATACCGATCATACCCGTATTGTTTCGGCTCAGAACCCGGCGGGAAACGATGGAGCGTGAGGTGGTGACGTTGAACACCTGGTCTTTGATAGAGATGTTATCAACGTCGTTGGTGATCGACGATCCGATGTTGTCGGTGGTGTCATCACATGCAGCAATAGTCATCGCTGCTATAAATAACGCTGTAAATAGTCTTAAAATCTTCATTATCCTTGAAATGTGTCTAATTTCTGAAGCTTACTCCTCATCAGGGCATACTTCGTTGATGAATGTCTTGTAGGCATCCGCAAAGTCATCGCCAGGATAAGCGAGGGTTGGCTTGCTCTTCTCATTGGCATAATCCAGGAGAGTTCTGTCTGCCAGGCTTTCGCCTTCAATCACGCCGTCGCTGTAGTCGATGGCCATCTTGCCCAGCTCGATGAAGTCGAAGTCCTCCTTGTAGTCAGCGAGCAGTTCCGACTTGGCATCACGGAACTCCACGCAGCGCTTGAAGTGTGTGCCGAGTTCGCCCTTCAGCTCGTTGGTATAGAGTGAGATGATCACCTTTGAGTTGGCGAAGGAAGGCTCCTCAGCGTATGCCGTCTTGATATAGAAAGGAACCACAGCGCTTACCCAGCCCTGACATACGATGACGTCTGGCTGCCAGCGAAGCTTCTTCACGGTTTCCAGTACGCCGCGTGCGAAGAAGATGGCGCGCTCTCCGTTATCTTTATATTCCACACCCTGCTCGTCGGCTGCCATCTGGCGGCGGGTGAAGTAATCGTCGTTATCAATGAAATAGATTTGTTGACGTGTTGTTGGTATAGATGCAACCTTGATGATCAGCGGATGGTCTGTATCATCGATGATAAGGTTCATACCAGACAGGCGAATCACCTCGTGCAGCTGGCCGCGACGCTCATTGATGGTGCCCCATTTAGGCATAAAGGTGCGAATCTCAAAGCCTGCTTCCTGCATTTTCTGAGGTAATTCGCGTCCCATGATAGACATGTGGGTCTCGGCTACGTATGGGTCGATCTCCTGATTGATAAATAATACTTTCTTTGCCATAAATTTAATTATTATTCTTACGAATTAGGTGCAAAGGTACAAAAAAAACTCCAAAAAGGCGTATTTTTCTTCTGAAATTCAATAATTTCGGCAATAATTCGCATATTTTTAGGTTTTTTCTTTCTTATTTGAGAAAAAAGTTGTTATTTTGCACCCGAAAACAGATAAGAAGATGAAAGTAATCAATAAGATTGTTGACCTCCAGAACGAACTTTTCGATCGTCGCAAGGAGGGAAAGGAAATCGGCCTTGTGCCAACTATGGGCGCGCTTCATGAGGGTCATGCCTCTCTGGTAAAGCGCAGTGTTGAGGAAAACGGTGTTACGGTAGTTTCCGTTTTCTTGAATCCTACTCAGTTTAATGACAAGGGTGACCTGGAGCGTTATCCACGTACACTTGATGCTGACTGCAAGCTCCTTGAGGCTTGTGGCGCTGACTATGTGTTTGCTCCTTCTGTAGAGGAGATGTATCCTACACCGGATACCCGCCACTTCGAGTTCCCTCCGGTAAGTACCGTGATGGAGGGTGCCAAGCGTCCGGGCCACTTCAATGGTGTATGCCAGGTAGTTAGTCGCCTGTTCTTTATCGTTCGTCCTACCCGTGCTTATTTCGGTGAGAAAGACTGGCAGCAGATTGCTGTCATCAAGCAGCTCGTGAAGTACATCAACAGTGATGTGCAGATCGTGGAGTGTCCTATCATCCGTGACGAGGATGGCTTGGCTAAGAGCAGCCGCAATACATTGCTCTCTGCTGATGAGCGTGCCATCGCACCGAATATCTACAAGGCTTTGAAGGCGAGCGTAGAGTTTGCCAAGAATCATACCGTGCAGGAAACTCACGACAAGGTGGTGAGCGACATCAATGCCGTGGATGGTCTGGAGGTTGAGTATTTCCAGATTGTGGATGGCGACAGCCTGCAGGATGTGGCATCATGGGAGGATAGCGCCTACGTAGTAGGTTGCATCACCGTATATTGCGGCAAGACTCCTATCCGTCTCATCGACCATATCAAGTATAAAGGATAATTCCTCTATAGATTTCTTTATTAAGTTTAATCCGTAATAGATAAAAGTAATAACAGAACAATGCAGATTGAAGTATTGAAGAGTAAGCTCCATTGTGTGACTGTAACTGAGGCTAACCTGAATTACATGGGTAGCATCACGATAGATGAGGATCTGATGGACGCAGCTAACCTGATAGCAGGAGAGAAGGTGCAGATTGTGGATAACAATAATGGCGAGCGCCTGGAGACCTATATCATCAAGGGTGAGCGTGGCAGCGGTTGTATCTGTCTGAATGGTGCAGCAGCCCGTAAGGTGCAGGTGGGTGATACCGTCATCATCATCGCCTATGCCCTGATGGACTTTGAGGAGGCAAAGACCTTCAAGCCTACCGTGGTTTTCCCAAAAGAGGGAAACAGGGTTTAATATTCAATGGAAACAAAAGAAAGGGTGTGTCATGGACTTATGGCACACCCTTTCTTTTGTTTTATTACTATATAATTTAAGGTGTAATTGCGATGGGTTAAGGATAGATTTCGATATGGCTGCTGCCGGAGTTGCCATTCTTGATGATCCTTATCTGGGTGGTGATGCGCTCGCTCATCGTGTCGGTATGACTGATGACGCCCACCTTCTTGCCTTGCGAACTTTGCAGCATGGCGAGGGAGTCGATGACGGTGGCTAGGGTATCGGGGTCGAGAGTTCCGAAGCCTTCATCGATGAACAGGTTCTCGAAGGAGATGTTGCGGGAGGACAATGCCGACAAGCCCAAGGCGAGACCGAGACTCACGATGAAGGTTTCGCCACCTGATAGGGAGGTGGTGTCTCGGATATCGTCGGCACGGTCGTGGTCGATGACTCGGATGCCCAGCGAATGCTTCACCTGTTGCAGTTCGTAACGGCTGTTGAACTTTCTGATTTCCTGGTTGGCGTGCGCTATCAGGAAACTGAGCGTATAGCATTGGGCTATCTTTCGCAGCGTCTTGCCGTCTGCTCCGATGGCATCCGTGATGGCTGTCCAGTCGTCCTTTTCCTGGGTTACGAGCTTCAGAGCCTCAGCCTTGTCACCCAACAGCTTTACGGCTTCCTGGTGGTTCTGCATCCTGGCTTTGGCAGCAATCAGTTCGTTGCGCTGGCTTCTCTCCTGATACTCCTGCTGAATGGCTAAGAGAGCATCCCGGGTTTGGGCAGGCTGATGTTCCAAGTGCTGCTGATGCGCCTTTTCTGCGCTCTGGTAAAGGGCGGTAGTTGAAGCCACGGCTTTCTCCTTTTCGTCCTTTTCCCGACGGATGGCATTCCAGTCTTCGGCAGAGTGAAGCATCTCCCGGATGGTATTTCGGTCGATAAATCTTGGCTCGATGCTTCTTTCCTCGATGCCTTTTTCTTTAGAATCAGTCTCTTCGGAGTCTTTTCCTTCGATGCTTTTTTCTTCAAGCTGCTTGTTATATTCCTCAATCCAAAGGTTGAGTTCCTTTTCCTTCTCTTGCAGATTCTCTTTCATCGTCTTGTTCTGAGACAGCATGGTTTGATGCGAACCTTTACTGTTGGCGAGTTCTGCCTTCAGTTTGTTGATGTTCTCGTTCTGGTTATCTGCAGCTTTCGTTGCCTCATCCTTAGCTGCTGTCAGTCTTTGTTCAGCCGCATCTGGTTCTTCTCCATTCAGAATCTGCTTGATTTTCTCCTGCCATTCCTCCATTTCCTTCTTGGCGCTATTCCATGTCTGAAGGGCTTTCCCGTAAGCCTCCTCCTTACTCTTTTGCTGTGAAGAGAAGTTGGTGGTAAGTGCTTTCTGCTCTGCGAGTTTTGTGGCGCAGGTTGAAGTACTTTCCTGGACTTCATTCAGTATTGTTGAAGCCTTGCTTTCATACGCAGCTTCATCCTTTACAGCCTTATCCTTGAGTTGGGTCAGCCGTTCTATCTCTTTCTGAATCTTGTTAAACAGGCTCAGTTTTGCTGCTCGCATCCTTCGCCTTGTTCTCATAGATAGGCAAGAGCGATTTCAGTTCTGTCTCTGCCTTCGGAATCTTTGGATACTGGGCGATGAGCGCCTTCCAATCCTCTTCGTAAGTTGCGATTTCACCCGACAGTTTTTCCTGTTGTTTCTGGAGCGTCTGTACTTCGCCGTCGTTCTGTTTTCTCTCGCCGGAAAGTTCCTTCTCCTGTATCTGCTGCTGTTTCAACAGATCTTCCTTGACTTTCAGAAGTTGCGAGAGTTCTGTGGTGGCTTCCTCAAACTGTCTGTTGTCGGTATGATAAGGATGGGTCGTGCTGCCGCAGAGCGGACAAGGTTTGCCTTCCGTCAGGTTGGCACGATGAATCTCCCATTTTTCACTTACCATCAGGGTGTAGGCATTTCTCAGCGTTAGGGTCTCTTGGGTCAGAGCCTCGATGGTCAACTTGCCCAGGGCTTCATCTATCTCTGCGTTTCTCTTGCCCAAGACCAGAATCCGCTCCTCATTCTTCTGCTTTTCTGCTGTGGCAGCATCGAGATGAGCCACTACCTTGATGGCTTGCTGGACATCCTGCAGTTTCCTGTCGGCTATGGCCTTGCTGTTCTGCAGTTCCTCTATGTTTTGTCCGGCAGTCTTGTTCTTTTCCGTCTCCCAGGTCTGTTCAGCGGCTTGTGTCGCTTCGTGCAGAACCTGTTTCTGCTTGGCAATCTCTTCCTTTGTCGTTTTGAGAGCAAGGTTCGCTTTCTCCGTTTCGGCTTCCCATTTTTGGATGTTTCGGGCGTTTTCCTCTACGTCTTTCAGGGCAGTTTGATTCTCTTTCTGCGCCAACTCCAATGCCTCTTTCTTTTCTTTCAGATTCGGCATTGCCGCTTCCATTTTTGTTTTCAGCGCCCTTGCTTCAGCGATGACCGGCAGGGCCTTTTCCAGCTGTTCCTGTGCCATGCCGACTGCTTCCTTCAGACTGGCAAGAGTTTTCTCGCTTTCGTCGATGGCAGACTCTTGACTTTTGATGTTCACTTCCGCTTTCAGAATGTTTTCTTCCTGTTCGTGGATGCTTTGCGTCTGTCGCTCTACTTCCTGCAGCAGGTTGACGGCTGGCTGTACTTCATCGTGCAACTGCAGACGGAGAATCTGGGCTTGCATCGCTTTAATGGCATCTGCTGCTTGCTCCATATCTGTCTGGAAGATAGTGATTTGATTTATTTGCTTATCGTTTTCCTCAAACCATTGCAGGTCTTTCGAGATGGCTTGCAACTGGCTGTCGAGTTCCTTCTCAGCCTTTTCCAACCGGGCGATTTCCTCCTGCAGTTGGGCGAGTTCTTCGTCGTTCAGCAGGTTCTGTTTTACGGCTTCCACCGATGCTGCCATCTGGTTGTAGGCATCCGTTGCCTGGTCTTTCGCCTTCTTGATTTCAGTAGCGATGTTCGTATAGGTTTCCTCGCATCCGATGAGTTTTTCCAGGAGTTCGTACCGCTCGTTTTCCTTTGCCGTCAGGAAGTTGGCAAACGAGCCTTGGGCGATGAGCACGGTACGGAGAAACTGGTCGTAGTCGAGTCCGATAATGTTCGGCAGTTCGTTCCAGTCGGCAGTTTCCTCCGTCATCTCTTCTCCGTTTCTCGTGATTTTATAGAGCGCAGTCTTGGCGTTCTCGTAGCGTACCCTTTGGAATCTGACGTGCCATTCTGCGCGGTAGATGCTGCCGTTGTTGGCAAGGAAGGTGAGTTTGCTGTAGCCTTCCTTCTTGCCACGGGTCAGGATGTTTCTACTGTCGGTAGGAGCCAGTCGGTTGTTTTCGCTGGCATCTGTGGCCCCGAAAATCTCGATGTTCTGGTTCTTGTCGCCTTTCTTCCTGGGGTAGCGAGGGGCGCGGTTGTAGAGGGCAAGGCAGATGGCGTCGAGTAGGGTAGATTTGCCACTGCCCGTTGGACCTACGATGCTGAAGATGGTACTCTCGCCTAAGGCACCTTCTTCAAAGTTGATGACCTCGCCACCCTGTTTGTCAAGCGAAGCGAGGTTGAGTATTTCGAGTTGTAGGAATTTCATAATGATGATGTTGTTAATAAATCGGATAACATTTTCTCCTGTCTTTCGTTCATCGGAGCGTTGTGCCTGATGGCGAAGGCTTCCTTCAGCGTATCGAGCGGAGGACGGTTGATGATGTCTTCGATGCTGGTGATGTGCTGGGAACCCTGTATGGTGGAGAGGTCCAGTTGCGGGATGATGCGCTGGATTTTGCAGAGCACGGCATCCTTTTCGTTGACGAGTTTCTCCAGTTCCTTGATGTCATCGCTGGATAGCTTTTCCTGTTTCACCTTCAGCATCACGTAGTCGAAATGGTCGCTCAGTTCGCCGTCGGTTCTCTCCGAGAGTTCAGAATTGATGAGCTTCTGCCATTTCTTGAAGGTCAGTTCCTCCTCGTCTTCGGGCAGAATGCGAAGGGAGTGCTGAGGCTTGTATTCCAGAAAATCTACTTTCCATTCCTTGCTCTTGCCGGTTTCCTTTCCTTCCTCGTCCATTCCGTTTTCCTTCTTTCCTTCCTCGTCACATCCGATGGTGATGAGGTCGATTCCGTGAGTGTAGTCTTTCTCGGCAAACGACATCGGGAGGATACTTCCCGTATATCTTGCCCAGTCGGTGTTCCAGATATGTTGCCGTTTGTGGATGTGTCCGCAAGTCATATAGTCGGGATGTTCGTTCCATCCTTCCAGGTCCACTTCCTCCTGTCCGCCGATGATGATTTTCTCGCTCGCATCCTTCTTGGCGATATCCGAACCCTTGGCGTACATGTGTGCCATCATGATGCACTTCCTGCCTGGGTATTTCTTTCGAGCCTCTGCCGTCAGTTCTCTCAGAAAGTCGTTGACACCCTGCGAGTAACTGGCGTTCTGCACCACATCGCTTCTTAGGAAAGGTACGGCGAGGACGATGACTTCTTCTCCTTCCTCGTTGGTTACGGGGATGATGAGGTCATCGAAGGAATAGAGCCAATGCCCGCCGGTTTTATCATCTGTTTCCTTTCCGTTCCCTTCGTCCTTGCTTTCTCCCTGCTGCCAGGTTTTCCTTACGTTTCCTCTTATTTCCACGTGGTATCGAGTGAGCAGCGGACGGGGAGCCTCCAGTCGGTTGGCTGAATCGTGGTTGCCGGCGGTAATGATGACCTGCATGTTAGGGCACAGTTGGGTAGCATCGGCAAGAAACTCGTAATAAACGGTCTGTGCCGCTGCCGATGGATTTCCGTTATCGAAGATGTCTCCTGCGATGAGGAGAGCATCGGGTTTTTGTTCAGCGATTTGTTCCAGGAGCCATTTCAGGAAATGCTTGTGTTCAGGCAGACGGTCGTTGCCGTGAAACAGGTTGCCCAGGTGCCAGTCGCTGGTTGCTATTATCTTCATACTCATAAGAATGTCTAATCTTAGTCTTTTGCTTTGTCTTTGGCTTGCAATCCTTTGACCTTTGGACTGCAATCCTTTGACCTTTGGTTTGCAATCTGACTACAAAGTTAGCACAATTATTTGGGATACGCAAAGAAATAGGGTCAAAAAACAAAGAATTATGAATGGAAAAGTGAAGATATTCGGGAAAAGTCTTGTTTAATATAGGATAAAGTTGTATCTTTGCCTAGTAGAAAGTTTCGTTCATTACTTTTGAATGTACGTTCAGAACTTCTGAATGTGCGTTCAATACTTTAGAATGTAGGTTCAATACTATTGAACGGAGGTTTCTATTAGGGTTAGTAACAATTATCCTTAGGGTTAGTAACAATTATCCTTAGAGACGGGAACCATTATGCTGAATGGTGAATAAGAAATCACTTAGGTATAGTGACTGTTGCAATAAGGAGTGATAACAATCTTTATAAGAAAGGAATCGTCATGACAAAGTACAAGTTGCAAGAG
>ULRT01002911.1_pt1 | contig 13471 bp, 10 predicted proteins | sample 1955711 | NCBI WGS metagenome assembly ULRT01 (sample SAMEA4835690, study PRJEB28245) | human gut metagenome | biome: gut microbiome; material: fecal sample | place: Denmark | collected 2008 | reverse complement strand
CATAAATCATTACTCTTTTTTGTTTCTTTTCTATTTCTTCTTGTTCCATTTTTTAACATCTACTTTCTATCATTAATTATACAAATCCTTGCTAATATTTTCAAGGTACTTTTTACGACAATTCTATTTATAAAAAAAGAGACAATTTCTTGCCTCTTTACTTTACCTTATTTTTACTCATATTAATGATTAAATCGTTTTTTTAATACTACAACCGCACCACCAATGATTAATACAGAACCAGCTAATGTAATTACATAAGCCATTATATTATCACCAGTTTTAGGGTTTTCAACAGATACAGGTGTATAGAAACTTAATTCAAATGTTGAAAAACTATTTGTTTCTAATACGATATATTTATCTTCACCTCTAGTTTTAATTTCATAACTCTTAGTATCAATAACTTTATCACCAGATTTATGAGTAACTTTTACATGAGTTTCAGTAACATTACTTGGTACAGGTAATTCAATCTTTACTGCTTTAGTTAAAGCATCATTAGAAATAATTCCTTTTTCAGTACCATTAACACTATAATAAGGTTTAATATCATATACTAGAACATTCTTCACTTTATCATAACTAGTTAAAGATGTTTTAATAGTAACTTCGATATTATCATTTTCAGTAACACCTTCTAATTTAGAAAGATCTACAGACTCTGCAAGACCAGTCTTAGAATTATCTACTTTAACCTTAGATAAATCTTCAGCAACAGTTTTATCGACACCACCAGCTACTTCAATAGGTTTAGAAGTTTCAATAATACTTGCTACCTTTTCTAATGTAACCTTCATTTGAACTGATGCTCCAGGCATTGTAAATGTATTATCTTTAACTTCAATTTCTTTATTAGTATCTAAATTAACTAAAGAAATCTTTTTAACGATATAACCAGCCTTAGGAGTATAGTTAAATTTAACTTCTGCTCCAGCCTTTACTGATTTAGCCTCTTTACCACCAGTAGTAAATGTCATTTCAATATTTTCATTTTGTTCAAATAAAATATCATATAACTGAGTAGTTTTAGCATTTACCCTAACAAGTTTATTAGGCATTACAAACTTATTATCTTTAACAGTAATCTTTTGATTATCAGATGTAGTAACTTCTACGCTATCTAATTCAAATGAACCCATAGTACTAATAGTTACTTCTTCACCAGGTTTAACATAATCTGTATTAACTTTACCATTAATTAATAAACCAGCGCCACTACCAATAATATTACTTACTGAGTATACTCCATCGGTTTTACTTTGAATATAACCATTTTTTAAATATCCAACAATTTCATTTGCAAACTTTCCATACTCAATAGTAACATTATCGTTATCTAATAATTTAAATTTTGCATTAAAGATTCCACCATTAATAACAAGTGATTTTAAAGCATTTTCTTGTTTATCAGTTGGTGGATAATGATAAATACTTAAACCTTTATTGCTATTAAATGTACCACCATTAATAACAATTTCCATGTTACCAGCATAACTATCATTATTCTCAATTTGAATAGCACTACCAGTTGAAATAATACCATTACCATAAAGTTCTCCAGCCTTAGGAACACCTACAGCAGTAAATACACCATCATTAATTACTAATTTACCACTTTTAATACCTATAACACTATTACCTTCAAACTCTCCACCATCAATATTCCAACTTCCTATACCAGCAGCATACATTGCTGTATCAGCACTAGATTTAATAACAGCAGTTTTACCAATATTAATAATTGGAGCATTCTCTAACTTACCATTATTTTGAATATTACCGTTAATTGTTATAGCACCAGCATTCTTATTAGTACTAATTAATGTACCATTAAAATTAACAACAGTTCCATATGTAGGTACTGCCTTCTTGTTTACTTCACAAGGCCAAACAGTAATACCATAACGCTTAGTTTCAATTTTAACATCTTTTCCAACAGTTAAAGTTGCAAATGCTACAGCCTTACTATCAGCAGAACCATAAACATAAATAGTAGCATTAGTATCTTCACGATCATCTTTAATTAAACCATTACCCTTAAATTCAAGGCTTCCTTCAAACACATCAATGTATGCTTTTAAAGTAATCGTATTTCCATTTAAGTCGATACTAATATTTTGACCTTTAACTGTTATATCATCTGTCAAAACAATATCATTTTGAAGCACTATATCTCCACCATTTTTAGTAGCAGCCTTTAGTTCTTCATTAGTTTTAACCTCTGTTTTAGCATATACAGCTGATGGTAAAAGTACTAATACACCTAACATGATAGTTAAAACAATTTTTTTGAAATTCTTCATTCCTTACCTTCTATAGCAGCAAAATCATATAAATACAAGACATTAATATCTTAATTAAAATATTTTTACTAAAAAAATACACATAATTTATTTAAACTTTAACACACATAAACATTCCATATGCTTTGTCTTAGGAAACATATCTAAGTAATAAACATCATTAACTTCATAAATATCTTTTAAAATACTTAAATCTCTCACAAGTGTAAAAGGATTACATGACATATAAATTAGATTTCTACTTTTATAATTAATTAAAAAATCAAGTGTCTTTTTATTAAGTCCCGCTCTAGGAGGATCAATTATAATAGTATCTATTTTATCATTAATCTTACTTATTACTTCAGCACTACCAAGCATATACTTATTATCTTGTTTATTAATCTTAGCATTATAAATTGCATCTATTACGGCCTCTTTAACAATCTCAATACCATATAGTTTATCTTTCTTAAGCGGTATTCCTAAAGTACCAACACCACAATAAAGATCTGCAACTACCCCATAACTATTTTCTCTTAAAATATCTATAACCTTACCTAATATATCTAAATTAACTTGAAAGAAAGAATTAACATTAACTTTATAAAAATAATTATGAACTCTTTCAATAAAGAAATCTTCTCCATAAATAACTCTATCATTAAGAATAATACCAACTAACTTAACACTCTCTTTTATTTTAAGAATATCTATCTTAGCTTCATCACTAGTATCTATCTTAATAATAACTTCACCATTAAAATTAGAACGAATTAAAATATTACCTTCTCTAAACTTTAAATAATCTTTTAATTTAAATACACTTCTAATCACATCACTAGCAAGTAAACAATCATCTATCTTTACAAACTCATGTGTCTCTTCCCTATAAAAACCAAATTCATAGTTCTTTACTTTTAAACTTAACTTATTTCTATAACAAACATCTTTATCAGACATTACTTTTTTTACATCTACTTCTAATCCTGCTTTTCTCTTTAGAATATCCCCTAAAGCACTAGCCTTCATCTCACTCTCATCACTGTGACTCACATGCATATAAGCACATCCCCCACAAATATTAAAATAAGGACAAGCACTTTCTATTCTTTTATCACTTTTAGTTATTACATCTACTAGTTCACACTCATAATAACTTTTCTTATCACTAATAACTTTTACGCTTACCTCTTCTCCAGGTAACGCACCACAAACAAAGGCTACCTTATCATCAATGTAGCCTATACCTTTACCATCATAACTTAATCTATCTATCTTAATACTTGTAATCATAAAGCTTCTTCACTTCTTTAATAGATAATTCTCTATAATCCCCACTCTTCATCTTAGACACATCTAAAAATCCATAAGAAACTCTAGATAACTTATCAACTAAATATCCTAACTCTTTAAATACTCTCTTAACAATATGATTGCGTCCTTCAGTTATAGTAATCTCAACAATCGAATAATCTTTATCAGAATCATTTTTCTTAATCTTAACTCTAGTAGGTTTACACATCACACCATCAACCATAATGCCTTTTTCTAAAGTCTTCAAATCATTAATTGCAAAACACTTATTTAACTTAGCAACATACTTCTTAGGCACACCATTACTAGGATGCATTAAAATATTAGCAAGTTCTCCATCATTAGTTAAAATAATTAAACCAGTTGTATCATAATCAAGTCTACCTACTGGATAAATTCTCTTATTAGTACTAATTAAATCAGTTACAGTTACCCTATTATGCTCATCACTAACTGAGCAAATAACACTTCTAGGTTTATTAAGCAAAAAGTAAACATACTCCTCTTTTTCTAAATGCACTCCGTTAACAACAATATCATCATTACCACTAACTTTAGTACCAAGTTCTGTAACAATCTTACCATTAACATAAACCTTTCCAGCTTTAATTAACTCTTCAGCCTTTCTTCTTGAAGTATAACCAGAAGCAGCAATAACTTTTTGTAAACGTTCCATATACATCACCTATAGTTATTTTATCATAAACCAAAGAATAAATATACTAAAATAAATGATGCGATAATACCAATTAGATCAGCAAATAGACCAGCTTTTAGAGCATATCTACTTTTAGTAATGCCAACACTTCCAAAGTATAGAGCGATAACGTATAGGGTTGTATCACTGGAGCCTTGAATAATACTAGCTAGATAACCCATTATACTGTCTGGGCCATATTTTTCAAATATGTTTGCCATTATTCCCAAGGTAGATGTGCCACTGATGCTTCTTAAAAAACACATAGGAAGAATTTCACTAGTTAGTCCCATTTTAGTTAGAACTGGGCTTAAAAAAGATAAGGCGTCACTTATGAAGCCGCTTTTAATAAAGATATTAACAGCAAAGATCATTGCAAAAATATTAGGAGCTATTTTAAAAGTCATGATAAGGCCTTCTTTAGCACCATCAATAAATTTATCATAGATATTAACATGTTTTATAAATGCTGTTATTATTATTGATAAGACGATAAGTGGTATAATGATAAGACTAATGGTTTCCATGTTTTCTCCTTATGATGTAGTCTAGAGTAAGCCCGCCAATTGTAGAGCATGTAGTAGCAATGATGCAGTATGGTAATACTACTGATGGATTAATACTTCCATAGAAGAGTCTTAATGATATTATGGTTGTTGGCACAATAGTTACTCCACTAGTGTTTAATACTAAAAAGGTTATCATGGCTTCACTGGCAGTTTTTTTATCTTTATTTAATTTTTGAAGGCTTTCCATAGCTTTTAGACCAAATGGAGTTGCAGCGCTACCTAAGCCAGCCATATTTGCAGCTATGTTACTTGCAATAAAACCAAGTGATTCATCACCATCTGGAACGCTAGGAAATATTTTTTTTAAAATTGGCGTCATTATTTTGGATATCCAGGAAATAATACCTGCTTCTTCAGCTATTTTCATAAGTCCCATCCAAATTACTAGAAGTGGTAACATAGAGATAATTAAATCTAAAGCACTTTTACCACTTAATAAAACCTCATTATTGATGGTGCAAAAGTCTTTATTAATAAAACTATAGATTATACCAACAATTATAAATATTCCCCAAATAATGTTTACCATAATTCTTTTAACCTTTTAATAAGTCTTTGCCAGAAGTTAAGTTTAACTTCTTCTTTTTGAGGTTTATCTTTAATATAAATGTCTTCACTAAAATACTCTTTACCATCTAAACTAACACTAATTTTACCAATTACTTTAGAAGCACTGTTATCATAATAACTTATTTCTTTTTTGATACGTTTATATTCATCTTTAGTTAAACTCATTTTAAATGATTTATCTACATAACTATTATCGTATTTGGTTTCAAGATAACCTTCACTTACAAGTTCATACTTTTTTAGTACACCAAAATACTTCTCATATAAATCTTTATGATCACCAAAGTCATTGCCATCATTAAATGTAACTACTGTTAGATTAACTCCATCTTTACTAGCATTAGTAACAAGGGTTCTTCTAGCTCTTTCGGTAAATCCCGTTTTACCACCAACACAATATTTATAACTTGATAATAACTTATTTTTATTATGCCAAACATAAGTCTTTAAATCGGTTTTAACAGTGATGTCTTTTGTACCAACTATTTTTTTATATAATGAGTTATTAATTGCATAACTAGAAAGTAATGCCATATCATATACTGTACTTATATTTGCATTATCTCCATCTTCTAGTCCTGAACTATTTACAAAATTAGTATTATTCATGCCTAAATCTTTTGCTTTATTATTCATTAGAAAAGCAAAGCCTTCCATTGATCCAGCAACATGATAAGCAAGAGCGATTGCTGCGTCATTACCACTTCTAAGCATAAGCCCATATAATAAATCTAAAACACTTATCTTTTCACCAACACTTACATAAATACCACTACCAAAACTTTTTAGAACTTCTTCACCTATCGTAATATTTTTATTAACATTAGAAGTTTCAATAACAACCGTACTAGTCATTATTTTAGTAATAGAAGCTATTAAACTTTTTTTATTAATATTACTACCTTCTAGAACCCTATTATTATCACTATCCATAACAATATAAGAACTAGCACTAATTGCTTTAACATTTAATGGAATAACTATAATTAAAAGTAATATTATCTTTTTCATAATAAAAATATATTCCATAAAAAAAGATGTATGACTAAACATACACCTATTTTACAACGTAAGGATCTTCTGAGGTGCCAGAGCCAGTTACTTCAACATTAGATGCAAGAGAAATTGATGGTCTCAAACCGATAACGGAACCAGCATAACTATAGAAAAGTTTTCCTGAACTGATGGCCCATAAGTAAGTATTAGAACCGAAATAACTAGGAGATAATGACCACCATACAGTAGTTCCTGTATTCTCATATATATACGTAGAACGATTATAAGTATTATAAATAGAGCCAGAAAATGCTATTTCGTCTGCAGTTAATAAGCCTATTTTATAGGTTAGATTTCCATTACCATTTGTTGTATCACTTACAGTAAATTTAGATAACTTCCCTCCATTATTATCGTCTAGACATTTTAGCGTTGGTATTTTAGTAGAAACTAATCTGATACGCACGTCATAATTTGTAAGATCAGTTCCATATCCATGACCACTAGAAATACTTTTATCATTGCACCATATTGTATCTGCTAGTTTACTTTCATATTCAGTTAAATTATTTTTATACCAAGTTTCTAAATTTGTAAGGATTGTACTTTTATTTGTATTTGCATGCGTGCTTGCATAATCACTTGCACCAGTTGTTCCATACATAAAACCAATATATGCGTTATCGTCATAACTTGAATTAAATGCAGTTTTATACGAATTTTCAGAATACCTTGCAAAAGCTGCTGTTTTACTATTATTTGATGCAGAGCAAGGATTAGAAACATTAGATATATTATCATTATGGAGTACAAGTTTAATAGAACCATCACCAGTTATTCTTACTATTCTCCAACACTTATTTGCAAACTGTACGTAATTATTATTTATAGCACCTCTAAAATAATAACTAGTTCCATAATCATCTTCAGCGCTTGCTAAAATTGCCTCTGTTGTATTTTTATTGGAAGTTAATTTCTTATATACAAAACTATCTGATGTAGCACTTACTACATAATATACACTGTCTAAATTAGTTGTAGTTTTCAATGTACCGGCAGTACTTGAACTATTATCAGAGGGGCTAGAACTAACAAAATATTTACCAACTAAACTTGAATATGAATTAGCATATGTATTATTTGTTACTGCTGTTCCGGTTAAATCAAACTTCGTACCATTTGCTGTCCACCCTGTACCATATGTTACATAATATGCTTGATATGCTGATGATACAGATGAAGTTTCACTTTCTGTGTCATCCAAAGTATATGCACTAACTTCACTACCAGGCACTGTTAAAGGCTCTACTACTTTATTATCAGCAAGTATCGCTTCGTTAAGTGGCATTCCATCAGATGCTTCACCAATAACTACTATCTTGCCTTCACATGATTTACCTAATCCTTGTTCTAATGTAACATTTTCATCCATCCATAATCTTAAATCATAACTTTTTTCTTCATTTGCTTGTAAGCCTGTATTGATAATAATATAACCTTTTCTGTTGTTGTCTAGTTCTGTTAGTTTTTTACTACCTAGAATAATAGACTGTCCATCAGTAGTTCCTTTAGGTGATATATTAACCTTAATATAATTATCATCTAGATATTTTGTTCCTAAATTACCTCTATGTTCACTATCAATTGTAATATATAGTCTTATATAGCTACTACAATTATTTTTAAGTGTAAAAGTAAATGGCGTTCCTTTCAATCCTTCACTATCAACTACTGGATAAGCATTCTCTAAAACAATCTTTTCAGTGTTTTCAGTTAAACTAGTATCAAAACAAGTCCTTGATACAAGAGTATTATTATCACTTTGTTTTAAAAACAATTGAAAAAATGCATATGATACACCAATAATACATATCACAGTAACTAAAAGAGAAAAATAAATCCTAATCTTCTTTTTATCTTTAATAATTTCTTCCATCTTATTACCTTACTTTCATAAAACTATTGTATCAAATTTTTTATAGTTTGTCTTTATTTTATAGATACTTCATGAAAATTTTTATTAACAAAAAATCCCTATGAAATTTCATAGAGATATAACGACTTACGGCTTCAAAAGTTTCATAAATACCAATCAACATAAAAAACATCATAAATATTAATTACCATTAATCACCCAACTAATTATTAATAAATCACTGATTTCGCTAATTACTTTTATTTTTTTGCACAATTTATGCAAATTTTAATATTTAACTAGTAAATTTCACCAATTAAAAAGAGACCTAAGTCTCTATTTAACCTCTATATACTTATTAGTTTTATATGCTATATCATTCTCAACAATGAAAATGTAATACTTACCTGCTTTTAAATCAATAACAGTCTTATCAACCTTACTCTTATCTTTTTCTTTAATAGTATAAACAGCACCATCACTACTATCATTAATAAGTATCATCTTGGCTTCATCTATATCCATAAATAAAGCATTATTAGTAACAATATTATCACTATAACCAAAGTCTAAACTAATCTCATCACTAGCACTAGCAATCTTACTAATAACATCACTAGTAATATCTTCTTTAGGACTAGCTTCTAATGTTGTATAACCTTTAACAGTAGTAAAATCAAAACTTACATCACCATTTAAATTAACCTTAGTAACAGAATAATAAGCACCCTTAATTCTAAGATTTAAAGTCTCCTTATTATTAGTAACCTCTAATAGTGCAGAAGATAGATTTCCATATTCATGAATACTTCCACCCTTACTATAATCTACTCCATCAAGTTCTCTACCAAATAAGATAATATCTTTTCCATTACCAACAGTCTTTAAATCACCTAAAGCATAACTAAAATACTTCTTATTATCATTATAACTATTAGTAAGTGCTATTTTCTTATCAGTAATAGTATAAGTATTAACGCTAGAATATGAGCCCTTTAAATTACTTAAATCAGTCTCATTCTTAATAGTACTATAACCATTATCTAAAACCTTTAAAGTATCACCAGAAAGTTTAGCTTGATGCATTGCTTTTGGATAAACAAAACCATCATCACCCTTTAATAAATAACTATCAAATGAACTAGGTAAATTATCTGGATTAGTAAAGATCCAATTAATCTTAGAATCACTATAATCTATAGATACAACCATCTCTCCACCCCAGTAAGTTAATAATAATGTATCAGTATCTTCATAATACTCTATACCAGAGTTATAAAAGTAATCATCTCTTTCAATACCATCAGTAAATGACTTATCAATACTTTCAAATAACTTATAAACATCTATTTGTTTAACTATCTTACCAGTATTCTTATCTATCTCAAGTACTAAATCAGATATTGTAATTCTATCAGCATTCTTACTAGTAACAATAATATTACCATTACTCTTAACAAAGAAATCATTTAAATATCCACTATCTATAGTATATTCATTATAAATTCTACCTAAATAATCAATCTCACGAATAACTGTAGGTAAACCACTAGTACTATCAGTATCAATACCAATAAGTAAATGTCCATTATCTAACACTTTAATATTATGATAATAAGTATCATTAAGCATCCATCTAACATTACCATAACCATCTAACCCAAATGAATTCATACTAATTGGACTAGTAAGTAAATATAAATCACCTGGAGTAGTAACATTACCACTTTTGGTAGTAACACTAGGAACTTCTACTTTATCAATCTTAATTTTAAATTCTTTAGTAGTTTTATCACCCAACGTAACTACTACTGTATTTTCATAATCTGAATATAAACCATAAACAGGAATATAATGATAATTACTCTTACCATAATTTATTGTAAAATCATCATTATTCTTTCCCTTAACAGTTACACTAACTTCCAGACTCTTATCTGTATAAAAGATAATCATTGCACTAAGGGGATTCGCATTATAAGGATTAACATAAACCTTAGCTCTATCTAAAGTATATTTATTCTTAACAAGTTCATCCTTTAAATAATTATCAACCTCTGCTTGTTCTTTACTACTTAAACTTTGACCAATAACTGTATCACCATTAAGTAAATTCTCATGTGTCTTACCACTAAAATACTTAACTAATAATGCACCTACAATAACTACAATAAGCACACCTATTAAAATATAATTCTTTTTATTCTCCATCATCTCACCTACTTTACAATAAATGGATTACTACTAGTTCCATTTCCACCAATAATCTTAGCATTCTTAAGTTGTAATGTTGGTCTTACTTTATTAGTATCAGTAACAACACTAGTTGTATCAGTACCACCACCATATGATTTATATGATCCACCAGTAGCAACTGCATAACTACTACTATTAACATAATTATTATAAACATGAGCTTCCGGAGTACCATAGTTAAAGTTTGAAGTATCCATATTAAATCCAGTAATCTCAATTAACCAGAAATTCTTACCAGTATTACTATTATTAGTTAAATAACTTTTATAACAATTATTACCATTACAATTAGCAACTTTACTATAATCATTCTTACTCATAAGAGCAACCTTAGTATTAAGTGATCCACCACCAAATACAGTGCCAGAAATATATTGATTCTCTACATATCTAGGATTAACCGCACTATAGAAACTATTAACTACATTATCCATAGTATAACTAAATGAACCATTCAAATTATGTCCACCTAATCCTTGATAATAATATCTTCCACCATTACAGCATCCACTATACTTACAAGCACCAACTTGTCCATAAACTAAATCAGTTCTATTATTATAACTATAAGGATCATTAGCAATTATCTTAATACTATTACCTTTTCTATGATAGATTCTAAATACATAAGAATTACCATTAAACTTCAAATAATTACTTTCAACTTCACCTTTGTAATAACACTCATCACTCTTACCTGTTTCAGGTATACAATCATTATTAATAAAATCAATCAAATTATCACTAACAACATAATCCAAAGTATACGGACTAGGAACAGAACCATCACTATTAGTCTTATTATAAGTAATTATTGCGCTTTTACTACCAATTGGTTCAGTAACAAAACCTTTCATTGTAAAATCTGTAATATTATCTACAGGACTAGTAAATTCTTTCTTAGTACCATTCTTATAAGTAACAATTAATGTAACCTTAGTATCCTTAGCCCCAAGAACTATCTTATTACCATTCTCATTTAAATAAGCAGTAAAACTATCAACATCAGTCTCACTAGCAGCAACATATACATTTCTAGTCTTACTAACACTCTTACCATTATAAGTATAAGTATAAACAACACTATAAGTACCAGCCTTAGTAACATCAACATTACAACTAGTAACCTTAATACTATCTCCCTTAACTAAAGGATAAGACTTACTAGCATCATTTAAATCAGTTAAAACTAACTTACCATACTTAGGATCACTACCATTTAAACCCTTAAACTCATTTTCTTCAGTACACCAATTACTACCACTAGCATCATAAGCTAAATAAATAGAATCAGCAACTAAATAAGTATTAGTCTCATCTGGTGGATTAAGTTCAAACTCTGTAGCACCAGTACCACCATTTAAAGTAACACGAACAACTTCATCATCTTTATACTTTTCGCTAGTTTCCTTATTAGTAATATCTTCACTAAGTAGTCCATTACTCCTCAAATCACCAATAGTAATATCTACAAAATTATATCCTTCATATAGTTTCTCGATCTCACTCTTATTAGCACTAACATAAGCATCAGCTGCACTAAGTATCTGCTTAACTGTATCTTTATTATTTTCTTTAGGATCATTCCTACCAACTAAATTAACAATAAAAATACCAACAATAACTGCAATCAGTGCTATAACTGCAATTATCTCAACAAGTGTAAATCCTTTCTTATTCTTCATAAATCCTCCTATTTAATTTCCAATATATTATCATGCACAGCACTTGACTTCTCATCAAAATACCCTAGCATGCTAACACTAAAATCATCTGCTAATCTTTTAAAAGAAATATAAACATTTCCCTTATCAAAATTAACACTTACTCCAGTGACATACCCATCACTCACACTTAAATAACAATCATTAGCTTCGCCTTTAATAAACAAACTCTTCAAAAACTCCGGACTAGCTTCACATCTATACCCATCACCACTTTCATCTATCTTAAACTTACTAACAATATCACCTAAATTAACATAACTAACATTAGTATCATATCTATAATAACCACCATCTAAAGCATAATACATTCCCTTACTATCCATATAGACAGTTCCACCATCATAAATAACCCTACCAACACTCCCATCATAATCAAAACTCCTAGAATAACTATTACCATCATACATAATACCTATCCTAGCACTATACTTATCATATACCTTAACACTATCACCCTTATTATAAAAAACAACAAAGATAACCAAACATATAACAACAAGTATACCTATCAAATAAATATATTTCTTTTTCATAATCACCACCAATGTTGAAAACTCGCCGTCAAAACCCACCTACTATTTTTATCTCTCTCGCCTGTCAGTTTGTCCCTCGAAGGGTTTCTCAAAGGCTTTTGCGACTGACGATTTCGACCTTTTTAATCTTCGCCTTGTTTACATACTTATTATGAATGGGGAACTACTGGTACCATTTCCGGTTACGTTGGTCGTCGACTTAAGAGAAATCGAAGGACGAACCGCGCTGGTATTGCCCACGCTGCGGTGGCCGAAGACACCACTGCTGCCACCAACAATCCAAACGCGAGCGCTGTTGCCATAGAAGTTGCCAGGAGACAAGGACCACCAATAAGTATCCGTAGCATTTTCTTGTAAATATGTTGTAGTGTTTCCTGTTCCTGCAGTTGTTCCTGCAGCATATCCTGCGAATGCTAACTCATCTGCTGTTATTAAACCTATTTTTGATGTTATTTTACTTAATTTTCCATTACATTTTAAACTAAGACCCGTGCCTCCGGCGCTTCCACTTGTACTACTTACTAATCTTTGTGTAGCACCATAGAATGTTACATTATTAGCATATCCAAGTCCATTTGGTGTGTAATTCCACGGATCATATGTTTC
>ULRT01016740.1_pt1 | contig 13986 bp, 14 predicted proteins | sample 1955711 | NCBI WGS metagenome assembly ULRT01 (sample SAMEA4835690, study PRJEB28245) | human gut metagenome | biome: gut microbiome; material: fecal sample | place: Denmark | collected 2008 | reverse complement strand
TTTCCTCCCTTTTTAGCCTGACTCACATAGAGCTTGGATGCTTTGAACAGTACTCGCTGCTGGAATGCGTCGGACCATTCCATCTGCATTTCCACACAGAACTTTCTGCCTCTTGCATCGGTGCAGAGTACATCCACAATGGTGTTTTTGCCCCCTTCGAGCTGGGGCACAAGTTCTGTAGGCAGATACTTGATTTCTTGTATCTGCTCTTCTTCGCTGAGTGGCAGGAGTGCGTTCAGAAGGCTGATCATTCTTTTAGGATGATTGCCGAATATCTTCTTGAACGTAAGGTCTGCCTTAGGATCTAAATACTTCATAACCATCCGTTTTTAAATTATATAGCGCAAAGTTACGACTTTATTTTCAAACCTGCAAGAGAATTTTGTGAAAAGTTTCAGAAAAAGTTAGGATCCCATATTTTTTAAGGTAGAGATCTGTGTAAATTTGTGAAATCTGTGGGACAAAGAATAAAATCCCACAGATGTCACAGATTTACACAGATTCAAGGCTTTGGGGGATTACAAATCCCCCGGCTTAATAGGTCGAACCTTTTTTTACGACGGATAACATATCCGTCGGAACGCCTGGGGAATTTCTGTTATTTCTTCCTCAGAACCTTATCCAGGCTGGACACGATATACCCTGCGGGATTCTTGATCTCGTGCTTTCTCTTCGCCGCATAGGCTGCCAGAAAGCACTGGTTCACGGCATCCAGGTCTGACAGAGTGAGGCGATCGCTCAACTCCTCTGCCACCTTGTGGCTCACGTTCCAGTAGGAAGAGGTGAGGAGCTTTCTAAAGTTTAGTTTCTTCATTGCCAGCTTTGTTCTGTCTTCATCGCTCAGCATATCTGGGTCATCGTTGCGGTACTTGAGGCCGAAGATTACCAAGCAGCCGTATTTGCCTACTACCTGGTTACGGGTAGTCTCTAGCGTGTGTATCACGATATAGTCGAGACGGTTCAGCTTGTAGGCATTTCTGATCTCTTCTTCGGCAGTAGAAAGCTGGGTATATTCCAGATTCCCCGTGCCGCGATATTGGGTGTGGCTGGTGAGGAGCGCAAGGATCTCGGGAGGCGTAAACTTGGTGTAGCCCTTCTTCAGTCGGCTCTCTGTCAGGAGATAAAGGCAGCGGGAAGACTGGTGATGGAATGACTCGTAAAGCTGCGGCGAAACCTTGAAGTAGCCCAGGTCCAGGGCGAAGTAGTACTGAGCCACGGGAATCGGCATCTCCAGAATGGCTCTCTTCTCCTGACCCTTCTTGGTGTAGTCAACGAAGTGGTAGAGGTAGTCGAACTGCTTGTAGCACAAGTGGTATGTTCCAGGATTACCAGATTCTGCGACGGTGTAAGGGATACAGACCGGCTTTTTGCCTATGTCGATAAGGGCAGTCTCCAGGTTGTTGTAATGTGATTTGGTAGCTTCCAAAGCTCTGTAGGGTACCTCGAAACGTAAATTGTTTTCAAGGTGCTCGAAACCATTGAGGTCCAGTTGACCGTGGTGTGCGTTCTGGCTGATAGCCATTTTGATCTGTTTCTGATTGTACACGTCAAGTCGGAAGATGTACTTCTGTTCTTGCGGGCTGTAGCTGTGATGCAGGGCGCAATGAGTGCCAAGCTCTGTGGCTTCGGCTACGTTGAAAGTTAGGATCTTGTTCATTGCTCGTTGTTTTATAAAAGTCTATAAAATGGGGGTGGCAATGAAAAGAATTCTAGGGGATGCGAAATCTCAAATGAACCAAAATTTATACGGAATTGTTCTGGTCCTTAACTCAATTTTCACATCAGACCAGAATTTTCCCTTGTCGCACCCCCGTATGAATTGTTCATAGAGAATGCGCACGAAAAATCTAGCCTGAATTTACAATTGAGTACCCCATGCAAGGATTTAACTCCGCACCTTACAAGGGATTTTGAGATGTAAACTCAGCATTTATCATGCTTGGGCATCCTGCCAACAGGATGCCGTATGTCTGCTCCTCCGGTATTTCTACTGAAAGAACGCTGCAAAGATATATAAATTTTCTGAAACTAACAAGTATTTTACAAGTTTTTTTAGAAAATAGAGAAAAAAAGTTTGAGAACCCATCATGACCATTTTTCTTGTTTATTTCTTATATATCATATTATCATATTTCTTGTAGCGCTATTTTTGTGTGTAACTATCAGATAGCCAGGTTGATAGAAAATGCTGTTACCATGGGAGGTAACTGGCGGAAGGCGTTGTCCCGCGAGATGTAACGGTTTTCTCTGATGGGAAGTAACCCTTTGGTAAGTTTGCCTACGAGAAGTAACTATCTAGACATTTCTCCCACGAGAGGTAACTAGTTAACTAAATATAAAACATTCCGTGGTAGGCGGAAATTCGCCGGAAATCGACGGGTATCGCCAGTTGGAGTTAGGAGAATGTCTTATCTTTGCAGTGTTGAAACATTAAAAACATCAGCTTATGACTAGAGAAATTACAATGATTGTGGTACACTGCAGCGCAACCCGCTGCAATCACCCTTACACCGTGCATCAGCTTTACCACGACCACGTGGAGGTGAACCACTGGCGTTACATCGGCTACCATTTCTTCATCAGCCGTGACGGCAAGGTACATGCCACCCGTCCGCTGGAGCGCATGGGTGCCCATGCCCGTGGCTGGAATGCACATTCCATCGGTATCTGCTATGAGGGCGGATTGGATGAGAACGGCTATGTGGCGGATACCCGTACCGGGGAGCAGAAGAAGGCGATGGAGAAGCTGATTATTCAGCTGAAGATACAGTTTCCCGGCATCCGCACCATCCTGGGGCATCGTGACCTGCCTGGAGTGCAGAAGGCGTGTCCCAGCTTTGATGCCACCACGCTGCAGCCCTTGTTACATCTGAATTGTAAATATTAAATTTTGTAATCAGATGAAACACCCTATCCGATTTTTTTGTAATTTTGTAGTTGAATAGATTACTAACTAAAAATTAAAACTAGATGAATGTTACCAAGCAACATTTCGTAGAACGTAGAGTGATGAGCAAGCAGGAGCTTGCTCACCTCTACTGTCCTCACAGCCGTTCCAAGGGGCATGCTGCGAGAGATGAGTTTATGGATTGGGTGAAGCGCTGCACTCCGCTCTATGTCAAACTGCAGGAATTGGGTTATAAACCTTCGCTGCATAGTTTCACGCCCAAGATGGTAGATTATATCTTTTACTATCTCGGAGAGCCGGATGGAGTGGGGATATAGCATTGGTAGTAATAAATAACTTTACAAGTTAAACGCGGCAGAAAAATCTCTTAAGAGAAGCCGTCGTTTCCCTTAAGGAAAAATATATTTTCCCTTAAGGAAAAAAATAAAAACCCTTAAGGGAAAATTCTCAATCTCTTTTTTCCCCATTTTTCGGGCGTTTTCGCCTGATTCTCTCCTCCTTGAATATTATTTACACGGATATGGAGAGAAGATGGGGATGGGGGCAAGGTTAAAAAATAACAGTTTGGAAAAATCAAAAGTATATGGAAATAGTTATAGATCGTTTTGGCAGTTATCATCATGCCGTAAGTGGTAGATTGCTGATTGATGGTCAGCATGTTTGTGATACGTTAGAGGAGGATGTGCATTGTCTGCCGGAAGGCGAGTATGCCCTGCAGCGCAACAGTAAGCTGGCATTACCTTATTATATAAGACTGTCAGATGTTGATTCTGGGGTTGACTCCCATGTTGATTCCCGTGTGTCCTTCTCCAGGGGTAATGGCATTCATGGTTGGCGCAACCACTGCATCATCATAGGAGAGTGTCTCCATCTGGGTTTCCTCATTCATAGCGAGGAGTGCTATGATCTTCTCATTGCCCGCATCCGCATGCAGTTTGTGCGTCATCACGCAGTGGTGGTCAAGATATCCCGCTCTCCCGATTTTCTGGAAGTAGCCTGATATCTGTGCTGCTATTTATAGGCTATTTTAACCAAAAAATCTCCCTATAAGCCTGACGTATGTCGCCTGCTTATAGGGAGATTTGTTTTATATGCCGTTAAAATAGCTCCAGGATCTTATCGATAACCTTTTCGATGCTGGAAGAATCGGTGGTCTCTTCGAGCTTCTGGTTGATTTTCTCTTCTACCTTCTTGCTCACTTTATCCGCCGCCTTATCGAAAGCCTGATTGGCTTTCTCTTCCAGTTTCTTCTGCATTCTTGTGCTGAGGCTGCCTTCATCGCTTTCAGTCTGGTCTTCATTGACATTGGCTTCAGAATCTGATCCATCCATATTGGGAGTGTCAGAGGATACATTTGATTCTGACTCCTCGATATGGAGATTATCGGCTGATTCCAGCGCCTTGACCATATCGTCGGCATTCATCGTATAGACGTTGCCGAGAATACCGAAACTCACGGTATGCGGCTTGCCGTTGAACTCTACGGAACCCGTAGAGCAAACGATATAGTTGTGGTATTCGAAAAGCTGGTTCATCGCTTCGTCCATCATGCTGCCAGCCATCATCTTGGCTACAGAGCGGAGCGCCTGCGAGAAGAAATTGTTGTCGGTAGATCCTACCGCCTTTTCTACTGCCTTGCTTGCCTCCGTGCGAACCTTTTCCTTATGAGCATCTGCGCTCGGATTGGTTATGGCAAATATGGCAAGGATGAAAATGATGAGTCCTATCACCATCTTCATGGCGAAATGGCTCGCCTTCTTCTTGGGCTGCTGCTGGAAATTCGAATGCATTGCTGCTCCCTGCTGGAATCCCTGCTGATAGGCTTCCTGCTGGACTTTCTGATAATCCTGCTGCTGAGCCTGCTGGTTGGCTCCTTGCTGGAAACCTTGCTGAACTCCTTCTTGCTTTTGGGCATTCTGGTTGCTCTGGTTGGCTTCTATTGCTTCCAATACAGCTCTCAGTTCCTCTACCTTCCAGGCAGGAGCCCAATCTGCCATACCCTGCTTCCACACCAGTGTTTCGGGACTGATGCCCTTCTGTACGAGTTGGTCGAAACTGAAAGGACCTGCCTGCTGTCCATTACGATCGATTATAAAAAATTCCATCTTTGTCCTTAGTATTTTGAAATGTGAACATTCAACTTTATTAGTGGGTTGCCTTCCACCATCCTGTCTTCTCTCTTCCCTTGAGGGCTACACTGTGCTGGCTCGGGTCGGAGATGGAAAGGCCGCAATAGCTCTTCACCTGGAAGATGGTTCCTCTATACGGGTCCTTCAGCATGGTAAATGCCTCATCAGTATGCGCAGCAGCCTTGATGGTTTTCTGCATCTGGGCGGCAAACTGGTCTTTCAGGTAACCGCTTGGCTTGAGGCTATCTACATATACCGACATGTCATAGAACAGGTTGGGAGTGAAGCCGCCGAGAGGTTGGATCGTTTCTAGAGGAATGGAGGAATCGAGCGTATATTTGCTGTTGATTTCCTTCATGACGCTAGCCAGGTTATCCATCTCGCGACAGTCGATGGCTGCCATGTTGCAATAAGGTACGGCGCTGGATTTGTAGAAGTTGACAATACCGTTTACGATGCCGGAATAGTTGGGCGTTGCGGAATTGAGCATGCTCCAGATGCTTCGGTATGGAAAGCCTATAGCCATCACCTCGCTGCTCGAACTGATGAGATAGTTGGTGACATCCTTCAGCTCGTATGCTGTCTCCACATTTCCCATATAGCAGGCATCGAAGAGAATGTATTGCATCTTCATTCCGCTCTGTCTGATTCCTTCTGCCAGGGTTGGGAGGTCCATGGCATAACTCTTGGAATTTACACTTCCAAAGAAGCGGGTGACCGGATGGTCTGGGTCGCTACCAAACTGGATGCCGCTGAATGCACTGGATGGCTTGCCGGCTGTGGCAGTGCTTCCGAAGCCAGGACGGGCATAGTTCGGATAATTCACCCAATCTTCTGCATAGGTCCATCCGGAACCATGTACTCCGATGATGAGGGCATAGTTGAGTGCCTCGGCATTTTGCTTCACCTCATTGAGAAGGTTGGCGAATCCCTCTGCCGTGCAATAGCTGTTGTCCTCGTAGGTCTTCACGGGCACACGGTTCACCTTCCTGCTGGCGGCATCGTACTGCAAATCGTAGAGTGTGCTCTTGTTGTATTTCTCGCTGAAAAATACCATCACACGTGAGTCACTAAGTCCTTTCTTGGCTACGATACCCTGGCAGATGCTGTCGATGTTGTTGGCAAGGTATTGCTTCAAACCCGAACTGGTGGTACTGCCTGTCCATGGATAATATACCAGGATAGTCTGCTTGTTGACGCTATCCACATCAAAAGCCTCGTCGCTACAACTGGTGAAAGTCATGGCGAACGAAAACATACATATAAATAAGGTGAAAAGCTTCTTGATCATAATAAAAAAGTTGAATGTTGAATGCTGAGTTGCAGAATGGCTGACGAATTCATCCGTCTGATTCTACATTCATCATTCTACACTCAATATTCAACATATATAAAAGAATCTGTTACTTCTTCTTGAGTTCCTCGATAGTTGCCTTGAGGGCAGCAATCTTCTCCACAGAGTCGCTTTCCTTCTTGCGCTCCAGGGCTACCACCTTCTCAGGAGCGTGAGCTACGAAGTTCTCATTGCTGAGCTTCTTGCGTACACCCATCAGGAAGCCCTCCAGGTGCTTGAGCTGGGCCTCTGCCTTCTCAATCTCGGCAGCTACGTCGATGAGGTCGCCCAATGGTACGGCAAACTCGTCGGTGCCTACCATGAAGCTGGATGCATCGGCACTCTTCTCGGCGATGACCTCAATCTTGTCGAGGTTAGCCATCTTCAGCGTTACGTCGTTGTAAGCCTCGAAATCGTTCTTGCCTACTACCTGCAGAGACAACTGCTCCTTCTGGGCAATGTTCTTCTGGTTGCGAACGGTACGAACACCGGCGATAATCTGCTTCACTGCCTCAATGTCGGCTGCCAACTTCTGCTCCTCGGCTGTAGGTGCAGGAATCTCCAGCTTCTCGCGCATGATGCTCTCGCCCTCCTTGCGGTCGTAGATGTGCTGCCACAACTCCTCGGTGATGAATGGCATGAATGGATGCAACATCTTCAGCAGGGCATCGAAGAAGCGGAGGGTAGCGTCGTAGCTCTTCTGGTCGATAGGCTGGCCGTAAGCTGGCTTCACCATCTCCAGGTACCAAGATGAGAACTCATCCCAGAACAACTTATATACAGTCATCAAAGCCTCAGAGATACGGTAGTCCTTAAACTGCTTCTGCATCTCCTCGTTCACCTCCTTGAGCTTGGCATCAAACCACTTCACGGCGATTTCTGCACTCTTAGGTTGCTCGATATCTGCAGTCTCCCAACCCTTGACGAGGCGGAAGGCATTCCAGATCTTATTGTTGAAGTTACGTCCCTGCTCGCAAAGGCTCTCGTCGAAGAGGATGTCGTTGCCGGCTGGAGCGCTGAGCATCATACCCATACGAACGCCGTCGGCACCAAACTTGTCAATCAGATCCAATGGGTCTGGTGAGTTACCGAGACTCTTGCTCATCTTACGGCCCAGCTTATCGCGAACGATACCTGTGAAATATACGTGCTTGAATGGCATCTTGCCACGATACTCGTAGCCAGCCATGATCATACGTGCTACCCAGAAGAAGATGATGTCCGGACCAGTTACGAGGTCGGAAGTAGGGTAGTAGTAGTTAATCTCCTCGTTGTCTGGATGCTCGATGCCATCAAACAGAGAGATAGGCCACAACCATGAAGAGAACCAGGTGTCGAGGCAGTCGCTCTCCTGCTCAAGATCCTCAGCCTTGATGTTGGCATTCTTCTCCTGAGCGAGCTTCAGAGCCTCCTCAGCAGTCTCAGCTACCACGAAATCCTTCTTGCCGGCGTTGTCGAAGTAGTAGGCTGGGATACGGTGACCCCACCAGAGCTGACGGCTGATACACCAGTCCTTGATGTTCTCCAACCAGTGGCGATAGGTGTTCTTATACTTCTTAGGGTAGAACTCGATGTCGTCGTCCATTACTGGAGGGAGGGCGATGTCAGCAAAGTGCTGCATCTTGAGGAACCACTGTGTAGAGAGCTTTGGCTCGATAGGCACATTGGTACGCTCAGAGAAGCCCACCTTATTATTATAGTCCTCAATCTTCTCCATCAGACCGGCGTTCTGGAGGTCGATGGAAATCTGCTTGCGCACGTCCATGCGGTCCATGCCAACATAGAGACCTGCTGCCTCGCTGATGGTACCGTTGTCGTTGAAGATATCGATGGTCTCCAAACCGTGCTTCAAACCGAGGGCGTGGTCGTTGATATCGTGAGCTGGAGTCACCTTCAGGCATCCGGTACCGAACTCGATATCTACGTATGTATCCTCGATGACAGGAATCTCGCGGTTTACGAGAGGCACGATTACGTGCTTGCCCTTCAACCAGGTATTCTTCTTATCCTCTGGGTTGATACACATGGCAGAGTCGCCCATGATGGTCTCAGGACGGGTTGTTGCTACTACTGCATAGTAACCCTTTTCGTCCTTGTGCATCACGTTCTCCTCATCCACCTGCTGGCAGTCCTGCTCTACTACATAATACTTCAGATGGTAGAGCTTAGAGTGCTCGTCCTTGTAGATAACCTCCTCGTCAGAGAGTGCAGTCTGAGCCTTAGGGTCCCAGTTTACCATGCGCACGCCACGATAGATGAGCCCCTTCTTGTAGAGGTCGCAGAATACGTGGATAACGGCACGAGAGCGGGTCTCGTCCATGGTGAATGCAGTGCGGTCCCAGTCGCAGCTGGCACCGAGTTTGCGGAGCTGCTTGAGGATGATGCCGCCGTGCTCGTGAGTCCAGTCCCAAGCGTGCTTGAGGAACTCATCGCGAGTAAGGTCGGTCTTCTTGATACCCTGCTGAGCGAGGCGATTTACTACCTTAGCCTCGGTAGCGATACTGGCGTGGTCGGTACCTGGTACCCAGCAAGCGTTCTTGCCCTCCATGCGTGCACGGCGAACGAGAATATCCTGGATAGTATTGTTGAGCATGTGTCCCATGTGGAGCACACCCGTTACGTTTGGTGGAGGGATAACCACCGTATAAGGTTCACGACCATCTGGCTTCGAGCTGAAAAGCTTGTTGTCGAGCCAGTACTGATACCATTTACTTTCCACTGCTTGTGGATCGTATTTACTTGCTAATTCCATTGTTTCTATCTAATTTTTATTCTTTTTCTTTCTTTTTCCTTAAAAAACGGTGCAAAGATACGAATTTTTGAGCGAAAATCATTATCTTTGCAGCATAAATTACGTATTTTTACATAAATATAGTGCCAATGATTTGTTGAAGAATAAAAAGTAATAGTTATGGAAGCATATTTGTTTTTTAATGTAATGATGTTTGTGTTTGCATTGTCTTTTGTCATTTTCCTCAACACGAAGGCTGGCAAGAAATGGAAAGATAATCTTTAATGTGAGGTTAGAATTATGCATACGAAAGAAGAGAAAATGGCGGCGTTCAGCCGCTTGCTGGATGTGCAGGACCGTTTGCGCCTGCAGTGTCCATGGGATAAGAAGCAGACATTCGAGAGTCTTCGTCCGAATACCATCGAGGAGACTTTCGAGCTTTGTGACGCCTTGATGAAGCGCGATTACAAGGATATCAAGAAGGAGCTGGGCGATGTGCTGGAGCACGTGATGTTCTATAGCATCATCGGCAGAGAAGACGGCGAGTTCGATATCTGCGATGTCTGCAATCAGGAAGCTGATAAACTGATGTTCCGCCATCCTTTCATCAACTGGAAGGAAGAGGGCGAATGGACTGTGGCGAATCCTGATATGTATATCAATGATGAGGGACAGGTGGTATATAAGGAGACAGAAAAAGCAACCGGGAAGGCAGAGGCGGGGAGCTCGGAAGAAACCCTGGCTCTTGGTGCCAGCAAACCAAAAAATGCTGCCTCGGTAGAGAAAACCTGGGAGCAGATCAAGCAGCAGGAGAAAGATGGCAACGAGCGCGTTCTGAGCGGAGTGCCAAATTCCCTGCCATCCCTTATCAAGGCCTATCGCATTCAGGACAAGGCACGAAACGTGGGCTTCGACTGGAAGGAGAAGGAGGATGTATGGGACAAGGTACACGAAGAACTGGAAGAACTCAAGGCTGAACTTGCCAAGGACGACAAGGAAAACTCAACCCAGGAACTCGGCGATTTCCTCTTCTCCGTAATCAATGCAGCCCGTCTCTACAAGCTCAATCCGGACAATGCGCTGGAGAAGACAAACCAGAAGTTTATCCGCCGTTTCAACTATGTAGAAGATCATTCGCTCAAGCAGGGTAAGAATCTGAAAGACATGAGTTTGGAAGAAATGGATAAACTGTGGGATGAAGCTAAGAAACAGGAAAGACTTCAGAAAGAATCGTAAGCTTCAATAGGAGGAGCTTCATGATAAACAAGATAAAACGTTTTTATAACAAGAAAAACTATAAGGATTATGAAAAGATTAGTTTATATGATGATGGCTTTGGTGGTACTCTTTGCTGCCAATAGCTGTAAGGATAAGAAAACCGCACAGGTAATCACTCCTACAGATTCCCTCGATCTGGAGGAAGTTGCCGATGATTCAACCATCTACGGTGTTTGTGGTGAGGGTACATCCATGCACAATCTGGAGCTGATTTCTGATGAGGGAGATACGCTCTCTGTCTTCATCGATGATGAGCAGCCAGACATCGTGCAGGGTGGTTTGCTGGCAGGCGACCGCATTGCTCTTATCGGTTACAAGGCACAGGATGGAGAGATGATGGCACAGAAAATCATCAATCTTACTTCACTCTTGGGCAAATGGACTTCGCTCGACAAGAACTTCGACTTGCTGGAAGGCGGAGAGGTAAAAAACAATGTGAAGGCTGAGACCAATCCTTGGACTTCTTGGAAAATCCTGAACGGAAAGCTCCTGCTCAACAAGGATACCTTTGCCATCGATAAACTGGGATCTGACAGCTTGATGCTGGAGAATACCCAGGGCATCTATGTCTTCAAACGCCAGGAGTAAATTGTCATTCTAAATTTTAGATTAAGTTGGAACCATTTAAGATACATATACTGGGGTGTGGCAGTGCGCTGCCAACCCTGAAACACAATGCTTCCTCGCAGCTCATAGAGATGCGGGGAAAGTGCTATATGATAGATTGTGGCGAGGGTGCACAGATGCAGTTCCGTCGTTCCCATATCCACTTCTCCAAGCTCAATGCCATCTTCATCACCCACATGCATGGCGACCATTGCTTTGGCTTGATGGGCTTGCTTTCTACACTGGGAATGCTCGGACGTACATCTAAGTTAAGAGTCTATGCTCCAAAGGATTATGCTCCTCTGTTTAAGCAACAGGTAGAATTCTTTATGCAGACGATGGAGTATGAGATGGAGATGATTCCGGTAGATACGGAGAAACAGCAGATTATCTACGAAGATCATTCTCTGTCAGTGGAGACGGTGCCTCTGAAACATCGTCTGCCATGCTGCGGCTATATCTTCAGAGAGAAGCCTACGCTGCCTCATATCAAGAGGGATATGATAGATTACTACGGCATCCCAATCAGTCAGATCAACAACATCAAGAATGGGGCTGACTGGACCAACGAGGAGGGCGAGGTGATTCCGAATGCCCGTCTGGTGACACCTGCCGACCCGCCTCGCAGTTATGCCTATATGAGTGATACCCGATATATTCCGAATCTCTGGGAGAAGGTGAAGGGGGTTACGGTGCTTTATCATGAAAGTACTTATACTTCGGAGCAGGAAGACCGGGCTAAGATCTACAACCATAGTACGGCGAAGCAGGCTGCGATGGTGGCAAAGGCTGCCGGGGTAGGTAAGTTGCTCCTGGGGCATTATAGTGCGAGATATAATGATGAGACGGTTCTGCTGAAAGAAGCAAAGGAGATTTTCGAGGAAAGCTATCTCACCAATGAGGGAATGGTTATCTCGGTATAAAAACAACCTTGCATCAAAAAAAAGTTTGTTTTTTGGTGCAAGGTTTTGTGTTGATATTCGTTTCATACATAAAAGATAGAGAAAATTGGATTCTGAAAAACTACTTTTGCACGACATCAAAGGCGGCAGTCGGGCGGCGATGCACCGGCTCTACGACCGCTACGTAGGATATGCCATGGCGGTAGCGCTGAGGTATGTCCCTTTACGTGATGATGCGGAGGATGTGGTGCAGGATAGTTTTGTGAAACTTTTCTCTGGTATTGCCAACTTCGAGTACAGGGGAGAAGGTTCGCTGAAGGCGTGGTTTCTCAGGATTGTGGCAAATGAGGCTATCAGCTTTACCCGAAGGCAGAGTCGCATCACTTTCGTGGATGAAGTTCCGGAAGATGTGAGTGACGACGAACCGGAGGTAGAACGGGTGCCGCCTGCCGTATTGACGAAGATGATCGGTGAATTGCCCGAGGGCTATCGACTGGTTCTGAACATGTTTGTGTTTGAGCAAAGGAGCCATAAGGAGATTGCTGATCTGCTGGGCATCAAGGAGAGTTCCTCTGCTTCGCAATATCTAAGAGCCAAGAAGTTTCTGGCAAAGAAAATAAATGAATATCTAAATAATATAAACGAGAAAGAATATGAGTAATCAAGATTGGACAAGCAAACTTCAAGACCAGTTGGCAGACTATCAGGAGTCTGTCAGCCACGACTTGTGGGCAGGCATTGAACAATCGCTTGCTCAGAATAATATAGAATCTGTTTCGTCGAATCCACAGACGATAGTTTCAGAAAGCTCTGAATCTACAGATTTACACGTTGGTTCAGAGGCTAAGAAGAATGCCAGGATAGTCTATTTCAAGCGATGGTCTGCGGCTGCAGCAGCTGTGGCATTATTGGGAATAGGTGGAAGCTATGTTTATCTGCACCAGGAGGATGTAGAAAAGGGTAATCTGCAAATGGCATCTCTTTCATCTCCTGCAGTTTCAGCGGATTTGCAATCCGCTGCATCCCAACCAGCTCCATCTCGCGTTGTTTCCCACGTTGCTTCAGCGGATTTGCAATCCGCAGCATCTCAATCCGCTCCATCCCACGCTGTTTCCCACATTGTTTCAGCGGATTTGCAATCCGCTGCATCCCAATCAGCTCCATCCCACGTTGTCTCAGCGGATTTGCAATCCGCTGCATCTCAAAAGAAGGCGAATGATGTTCTTAAGGAAGAATCTGAGAATGAAATCTCTTTGCTTGCAGAGAAATCCGATCATAAGGCCTTAACCCGCTCTACCGATAATCATGCGGCAGCGTATGCTTCTCAATCTTATCATTTTGAAAAGAATGAGGAGGTATCTGGCTGGTCGATGCAACTCTATGCCGAAAACCTGACGCCAAGTTTGGGCGGTGTGAATTCCGACGCATCTGGAAGCTATCGAGATTATAGTCATGGAACGATGGCAGAACCAATGCCGGGTGTCATCCCTGCTCCAACGGCTGGAGGCATATATGGAGAAGAATATCTCTTGGCATCCTGTAAGGCGATTCAAAGAAAACAGCAGGTGAATGCCAAGCATCATGCTCCGGTTTCCGTAGGTTTGCAGGTAGCCTTTGGCATTGCACCTCGTCTGTCTTTGAGTACGGGTTTGGTATATACTCGCACTTCTTCTGATTTTTACCCATACGCACCAGGTAGTAGCTACAATGTTCATCAGGTGCTTCATTATGTGGGTATTCCGGTGGGATTGAATTATGAATTCTGGCAGAGTGGAGGCTTCCATGCTTATGTGATGGCTGGTGCTGAGGCTGATTACAATGTGAAGAATGATACCGAAGAAGAGGGAATAAAGAAAGAGAATGCCAAGCGAGACAGAGTGCAGTTCTCAGGAAAGGCTTCGCTCGGTGCGCAGTATGACATCACGCCAAAGGTGGGTCTGTATATCGAACCGGGTGCTAAATATTATTTCGATAACGGAAGTCATGTGGAAAATACCTTCAAGGATAAGAAGTTGAATTTCAATCTCCAGTTCGGTTTGAGATTCAATCTATAGTATAAAAAACAGAACTTTCGCACATGCGAAAGTTCTGTTTTTTTT
>ULRT01041428.1_pt1 | contig 14851 bp, 10 predicted proteins | sample 1955711 | NCBI WGS metagenome assembly ULRT01 (sample SAMEA4835690, study PRJEB28245) | human gut metagenome | biome: gut microbiome; material: fecal sample | place: Denmark | collected 2008 | reverse complement strand
AATTATGCGGTATTGCCTATAATAAAACCAAAAATCCCGGCACGATTTTCATTCCAAAATCATGCCGGGATCTTTATTATTCTATGCGAAGCCGATTAAAGTTTTTCGCCGAAGCCTTTTTTCAAAAGGCTGGAAAGGCAAACTTAACATCAACCCTTGCTCTTTTTGCTGGTGGCCTTCATGCGCAGGTCGTGGTCCAGGATGCGCTTGCGGATGCGCAGGTTCTCCGGAGTAACTTCCAGCAGCTCGTCCGGTGCCAGGAATTCCAGGCAGCCTTCCAGGCTGAACTTGGTCACGGGGATCAGGCGCAGAGCATCGTCACTGCCGGATGCACGGGTGTTGGTCAGGTGCTTGGTCTTGCACACGTTGACGGTGATGTCCTCACCGGTCGGGGTGTAGCCAACAACTTCGCCCTCGTAAACCTTTTCGCCTGCGGTCACAATCAGGGTGCCGCGCTGCTGGGCATTGAACAGACCGTAAGTGACGGCATCGCCGGTATCAAAGCTGATCAGGGAGCCGCTGGAACGGGTGGCAATGGGGCCGCACCATTCTTCGTAACCATCAAAAATGGTGTTCATGATGCCTTCGCCGTGGGTGTCGGTCAGGAACTGGCTGCGGTAGCCAAACAGGCCGCGGCTGGGCATACGGAACTCCAGACGGGAACGGTTGTTCATCATCTGCATGTTCATCAGGATGGCCTTGCGGGCACCCAGAGCGGTCATAACGTTGCCCTGATAGGTTTCCGGCACGTCAATCACAACGCGCTCCATGGGCTCCATGGTCTTGCCGTTCTCCTCATGGGTCAGAACATGCGGGGGGCTGACCTGCAGCTCGTAACCTTCGCGGCGCATGGTCTCGATCAGGATGGACAGGTGCATTTCGCCACGGCCCATTACGCGGAAGGAATCGTTGGTGGCGGAATCTTCCACACGCAGGGCAACGTCCTTCAGCAGCTCGCGCTGCAGGCGGTCACGGATCTGGCGGCTGGTGACGTACTTGCCTTCCTTGCCGGCAAACGGGGAATCGTTGACGGAGAAGGTCATCTCAACGGTAGGATCGTTGATCTTAACAAAGGGCAGCGGCTCAACCTTGCTGGGGTCGCACACGGTGTTGCCGATGGAAATATCGGGCAGACCGGCAAAGGCAACAATATCACCGGCAGCGGCCTGCTCAATGGGCTCGCGGCCGTTTGCCTTAAAGTCAAACAGCTTGGTGATGCGGCCGGTCATGTGCAGGTCGGGGTTGTGCCAGTCACAAACCTGAACAGCCTGGCCAACCTTGATGATACCGTTCTGCACGCGGCCAACGCCCATGCGGCCCACAAAGTCGTTGTAGTCTACGCTGGAAACCAGCATCTGCATCGGGGCTTCGGGCTCACCCTCCGGCGGGGTAACGTACTTCAGGATGGTATCAAACAGTGGCTTCAGGTCGGTGCCGTTTTCGGGGTGGGTCCAATCATAGCTGGCGGTGCCGTTACGGCCGGAGCAGAACACCATCGGGCTGTCCAGCTGCTCGTCGGTAGCGCCCAGGTCCATCAGCAGCTCCAGGATCTCGTCAATAACTTCCTTAATGCGGGCGTCGGGACGGTCGATCTTGTTGACGGCAATGACCAGGGACAGATTTTGCTGCAAAGCTTTCTGCAGAACAAAACGGGTCTGGGGCATGCAGCCTTCGGCTGCGTCAACCAGCAGCAGAACGCCGTTGACCATTTTCAGCACGCGTTCTACCTCGCCGCCAAAGTCGGCGTGGCCCGGGGTGTCAACAATGTTGATCTTGACGCCGTTATAGACGCAGGAGCAGTTCTTTGCCAGGATGGTGATGCCGCGTTCACGCTCGATGGCGCCGGAGTCCATCACGCGCTCAGCAACCTGCTGATTGGAGCGGAATGCGCCGGACTGCTTCAGCATCTGATCCACGAGGGTGGTCTTGCCATGGTCAACGTGGGCAATAATGGCAATATTGCGAAGATTTTCTTGGATCATAACCTACGATACCTCTTTATACTTTCAAAATCTGGGGTTTGGTGCACGAACATAGGCTGCGGCAGGGGCTAACATCCCAACTGCAGCACACTTATACTATATTGTACGGCACCATGATGAAATTGTCAAGAATCGTAAATTGCTTTTTCTTATGGTATAATTAAAAATAATCGTGGGGAATTGCGCGGTTTTCTGGTTATTCTACCAACAACATGGTTTGCGGTAAATAACCCAAAAGAGGGAAAAGGCCGCTGCATATACCCCTTGCATTGATTGGGAAAGGGAAGAACTATGCCAAAGACACGCCGTAAGGTCAACATCATTGGTCACCGCAACCCGGATACAGACTCTATCTGCTCTGCGCTGGCCTATACCTACCTGAAAAACCAGCTGGGGGATGCTGTGTACGAAGCCCGCCGTGCCGGGCAGATCAACCGCGAAACCGCCTTTGTGCTCAAGCATTTTGGGGTGGAACCGCCGCGCCTGTGTACCGATGTCAGCCCCCAGGTGAAGGACATCGACATCCGCGAGCAGCCCGGCATTGATAAGGAAATGAGCATCCGCGCCGCATGGAGCATGATGCGCGACACCGAGATTGATACCTTGTGCGCCATTGACGAGGATAAAGAACTGCTGGGCCTGATCACCGTTAAGGACATTGCCAATGCCAATATGGACCTATTTGATACTGAGGTTCTGGCAAAATCCAAGACGAGCTACAAAAACGTGCTCAGCACCCTGGAAGGCGAAATGCTGCTGGGCGATCCCGATGCCTGCATTACCTCCGGCCGCATTTTTATTGGCACCAGCCCGGAAATTATGGATGGTGCCGTGAACCCCGGCGATATTGTGCTGGTGTCCAACCGGTACGAAGTGCAGATGTGCGCCATTGACTGTGGCGCCGGTGCCATTGTTGTCTGCTGCGGCTCTGCTGTGCCGCGTACCATTTTGGCCCGCGCACAGGAAAAAGGATGCATTGTCATTACCACCCCGTTTGATACGTACGCCGCCGCCCGCCTGATTTCCACCGCCGCCCCGGTGCGCCACTTTATGCGCAGCAAGAACCTGTTGGAATTCAGCGTGAATACTGCAGTGGAAGACGCCCGCAAGGTCATGGCCAATGTGCGCCACCGCTATTTTCCCATCCTGGATGCCAATGGCAAATATTGCGGTGTCATCAGCCGCCGTAATTTGTTGAACGTGCACCGCAAGCAGGTCATTATGGTGGACCACAACGAGCGCGGTCAGGCTGTGGATGGTCTGGAGCAGGCGGAGATTCTGGAGATCATCGACCATCACCGTCTTGGTGCACTGGAAACTGCCGGGCCGGTGTATTTCCGCAACGAGCCGGTTGGCTGCACCGCTACTATCATCAGCCGCATGTATGAAGAGCACGGTGTAGAGATCCCACCCCAGATTGCAGGCCTGCTGCTTTCCGCTATTCTGTCGGACACGCTGATGTTCCGTTCGCCTACCTCCACGCCGCTTGACCAGCACATTGCCGAAAAGCTGGCCAGGATCGCGGGCGAGGAGATCCCCACCTATGCGGAGCAGATGTTTGAAGCCGGCGCCGACCTGACGGGCCGCACGGCGGACGATGTGTTCTTCTCTGACTTTAAGGTATTCAGCCGCGGCGATGCCAAGTTCGGCGTTGGCCAGGCTATTTACATGACCTCCAACTCCCGCTCGGCGGCAGAAGCGCTCATCACGCCATTTTTGCCGGAAGCACTGGCCCAGGCCGGTGTGCCCATGGTGTTCTTTATGTGCACCGATATGCGTGCCCAGGCCACAGATCTGCTGTTCTGCGGCCAGCAGGCGGAAGAAATTGTGCGCAGTGCATTCCATGTGGAAACCAAGGACGGCAAAGCTGTGCTGCCCGGGGTTGTCAGCCGCAAAAAGCAGCTGATCCCCCCGCTGATGGCGGCATTGCAGGCACTGCAAGCGTAAATTAGGAGTTAGGGCAACACCGCACAATTCCCGCCTTGCGGCTTAAGCACCGCTCCGGCAGCTGCGGCACGGCATCTGCGTTGCCAAAATGCTCGATAAGACATCCAGTATTATCTGCGCTTTTGGCTTGGCATCTGCCGCACCTCGCTCGCCGTATCGGCACTTAGAATTATGCGGTATTGCCTTAGGAATTTGAGCTGAACCAAGGGCGGCGGGGGAAAGTTTCGGGATGATGCGGAGTGAGGCCCCGGCGGCTATGCCGATGGGGTGGGGTGCCAGCGCCCGGTATGTCCTGGAACTTCACACCGTCGCCCGCAGGCAACTACCAGGTTCCGAGGTCTCCGACTGATATTTATACATTGCTTTAAGATGGCCGTGAATGTTCTTTATTTTAGTACATTTGCGGCTTTTTGTTGCCGTTCGACATGATTTCACCAATTAAAATTAACGCTTTTTTCACCTTTTGACGTTGAACACGGTGTATAATAATCTAATACACTGTATAATGCAACGATAAGTCTCAAAAGTAAAAGGAGGACAAACCATGGGTGAGTATGCGGCAATCGAAAAAGAAGCCAAGCTGTTTACAGAACTGTGTGTGCATAACGATGCCATTGATCCGAACCTGTTTGATGAGTTCGGTGTAAAGCGCGGCCTGCGCGATAAGGACGGCAACGGTGTGCTGGCCGGGATTACCAATATTTCCCGCATTGATGCGTTTGAAATGCGTGACGGCGTTAAAACCCCCTGCGACGGCAAGCTGTGGTACCGCGGGTATAACGTGTATGACCTGATCCGTGGTTTGCGCGGCAAGCGCTATGGCTTTGAGGAAGTTGCCTACCTGCTGCTGCTTGGCGATCTGCCCAATGAACAGCAGCTGCATGAATTTACCGACTGCCTGACCAAATGCCGCGCCCTGCCCAGCAACTTTGTGCGGGACGTTATCATGAAAGCCCCCAGCAAGGATCTGATGAACAGCCTGACCCGCAGCGTGCTGACCCTGGCTTCTTATGACGATTCGGTGGGGGATAACAGCCTGCAGACCCAGATGGAGCAGTGCATCAAGCTGATCAGTGTCTTCCCCATGCTGGCGGTGTATGGCTACCATGCCTATAATTACTACCTGAATGACGGCAGCATGTACATCCACCGCCCGCGGCCGGAGCTTTCGGCGGCAGAAAACCTGCTGCAGATGCTGCGCCCCGACCAGCAGTATACCCCGCTGGAAGCCCATGTTCTGGATATTGCTCTTCTGCTGCACATGGAGCACGGCGGCGGCAATAACTCCACTTTCACCACCCGCGTGGTCACTTCTTCGGGGGCGGATACCTACTCGGTCATTGCAGCGGCGCTTTCCAGCCTGAAGGGCCCCAAGCACGGCGGCGCGAACATCAAGGTCATGGAGATGATGGACGATATCCGCGCCCATGTTTCCGATGTGACCGATGAGGACGAAATGCGCGCCTACATCGGAAAAATTGTGGATAAAGAGGCCTTTGACCATAAGGGCCTTGTGTACGGCATGGGCCATGCGGTCTACTCTCTGTCGGACCCGCGCGCGGTGGTGTTCAAGAGCTTTGTGCAGCAGCTGGCCATGGCCAAGGGCCGCAAGACGGACTTTGACTTTTACAACACGGTGGAGCGCCTGGCCCCGCAGGTGATTGCCGAAAAGCGCCATATCTATAAAGGCGTTTCCACCAACGTGGACTTCTATTCCGGCTTTGTCTACAACATGCTGGGCATCCCCGTGGAACTGTATACCCCCATGTTCGCTGTGGCCCGTGTGGTCGGTTGGAGCGCCCACCGCATGGAAGAGCTGGTCAATGTGGATAAAATCATTCGCCCCGCGTACAAAAGTGTTATGGCAACCAGAGATTACCTGCCGATGGAAAACCGCGGCTGATTTCAGCCTTGCACTGGCGGGCCAGACCTGTTAAAATTATAGCGTAAGCATTTTGGGCATAGCCGCAAAGGCTGTGCCTTTTTTGTGGTATATCAGTAGGAGGAATCCCCATGAACGAAACACAGGCATCTCAGCTGCCGGTTTATGCCGGGAATGACCTTGGTGCAGTGTGGCGCAGCAGCGCTACGGCATTCCGCCTGTGGGCCCCCACGGCGTGCAGCGCGGCGCTGCACCGCTTTGCTACGGGCACGGACGCAGAGCCGGAAGCTGCCGACCTTGGCACCCTGGCCATGCAGCGCAGTGAGGGCGGCACCTGGTACCTGGAACTGGCGGGTGACCTGGCCGGGCAGTATTACCAGTATGAGCTGCAGTTCCCGGATGGAACCTCCACCGTTACAGCGGACCCATACGCCCACGCAGCCGGGGCAGGGGGTACCCGCAGCATGGTGCTGAACCAGGCCGCCGCCGTGCCGGACGGCTGGCAGAAGGATGAACGCCCGGCTATCCCCGCCCATGCCCGCAGCGTGTGGGAGGTGCATGTGGCGGATTTTACCGCCGACCCGGCCAGCGGCGTGCCGCAGGCTTACCGCGGCAAGTTTATGGGCTTTACGGTGGACGGCACCACCCTGAACGGGGACGGCGTACACCCCACCGGGCTGAACTACCTCAAGCGGCTGGGTGTGACCCATGTGCAGCTGCAGCCTATTTTTGACTTTGCCACGGTGGACGAAGTGAGCGGCGAGGACTACAACTGGGGGTATGACCCGCTGAATTATAACCTGCCGGAGGGCAGCTATGCCACCGATGCGTTCCACGGCGAGGTGCGCGTGCGGGAATGCCGCGCTATGATCCAGGCCCTGCACAGCGCCGGGCTGGGCGTGGTGATGGATGTGGTGTATAATCATACCTATTATTCCTACAGCTGGCTGGAACGCACGGTGCCCGGCTACTGGAACCGCCGGTGGGAAAACGGAAGCCTGACCAACGGCTCCGGCTGCGGGTGTGACCTTGCCAGCGAGCGCACGATGGTGCGCAAGTATCTGGTGGATTCCTGTGTGTACTGGGCCAAAGAGTACCATATTGACGGGTTCCGCTTTGACCTGATGGCTCTGCACGATGTGGACACGATGAACGCGATCCGCGCTGCGCTGGATGCCCTGCCCCGCGGCGAAGATATCCTCATGTACGGTGAACCGTGGCAGGGCGGCAGCACCCGCATGGAACACGGCGCGATCCCCGCCAACAAACAGGCGGCGGGCCTGCTGGACAGCCGCATCGGATTTTTCTGCGATAACACCCGCGATGCCATCAAGGGCGGGGTGTTCAATGCGGGCAGCGCGGGCTACATCAACGGCGATATGCACTGTGGGTATCAAGTGCTGCATTCTATCCCGGCGTGGCGCGGTGGCCAGGCGGATTTTATGCCCCAGGCATCGGGCCAGGTGGTGCAGTATGTTTCGGCTCATGATAACTATACCCTGTGGGATAAGCTGAAATGCGTGGCCCGCCGCGGGGATTATGCCGCGCCGGATGCCGATCTGCTGGCCCAGAACCGCATGGCGGCGGGTATTTACCTGACCTGCCAGGGTCTGCCGTTCATGCAGGGGGGCGAAGAGTTTGCCCGTACCAAGCATGGCGACCACAACACCTACCGCGGCCCGCTGGAGCTGAACCGCCTGGATTGGACACGCGCCGCCCAGCTGGAGGAGCTGGTGCAGTATTATCACGGACTGTTGGAAATCCGCAAGGCGTATCCGGAGCTTTCCGGCATGGCGGGGGATGCAGAACCCTGCATTCTGTCCCTGCCGGGGTGGCTGATCGGCTTTGTGCCAGAGCGCCGGGGCGAAAGCCTGCCAGGGCGGCTGGCCGTTTATTATAACCCGGAGCGCACCTGCCAGTGGGCGGCCCTGCCTGCCGGGAGCTGGCGCTATCTGTGCGATGGTACCCGTGCCGCCGCCGAACCTTTTGGCCCCGCCTGCCGCAATGCCATCGAACTCGCCCCCGTCAGCGTGACGATTTTGAAGGTGGAATGAGTTTACGGGGGTTTTTGTCCCTTCTTTGAAAAGAAGGAAGCAGAAACTTTAATAACGGGCCGTGCCGGATATCTCACCCCATCACCCACCCACAAGGCGATGGGCGCACAATATACGCCCCTACGAATAGAATCGCGGCACATCACGAAAAATGTGGCCATTATTCTTTTTTAATTATTCTTTCCAAAACAAACACAAGGCCCGGTGCATCTTAAACCATGCACCGGGCCCTGCCTTATCTCCAATTCCTAATTGCTAATTTCTAATTAAAAACGAAAACTCCTCCCACCTAACTTACCGCATCGCTTCCTCATACTTTCTCACAATGTCCTTCATCGCTTCAATGCCAGCGGTGTAATCCTCCGGCGTGTCCAGCGAATGGTTGCCGCCCTCCACAAAATAGGTAGTGATGGCGGGGTCATCCTCCAAAGCACGGCGCAGCGCGGCACCGCCCAACGGGTCCGCAGTGCCGGTGGCGTGCCAGGCGGGCATCCCGGCGTAAAGCGGGGCATACTCCCACGCAAGGGGCGTTAATTGCAGCAGGGTTACATGGTATTCCGGGTGGGCCTTTACCCAACCGGCGGCCACCATCGTGCCAAAACTCTTGGCAATGCAGATGTACCGGTCATACCCGGCAGGGATCTGCGTCATGGCGTCCTGCGCGGCGCCGGGGTAGCTTTTGGCGGCGCTGGCCTGCGGCGTTTCCTCGTGGGGGAACAGCTGGCTGTACTGCACCACCATGCAGTCCAACCCCTGCCGGCGGGCAACCTTGGCGGCATAATACAGCAGCGGTTTGTCCGGCCCGTAGCCAAAGCCGGGGAACAAAACAACGAGCTTTTTCTCGTTCTGCATCACTTTACAAGCACCACATAGTTTTCTTTGCGCGGGGCAGGGGCCTTTTTGCCGCCCTCGGCAGCATAACCCAGGATGCAATTGCCCACGCCGCGCAGGTTTTCGGCATTGGGCACACCCCACTTTTTCAGCAGGGCCTGGCCCTCGGCGGTTTCAAACATTTCCTTTGCGCGGTGGATCCAGCAGGCGGAAAGCCCCACGCTCTCGGCGGCGTTCAGCATGTTGCCCATCACCAGGCTGCCGTCCTCCACGCAGGTGGGGATGGTTTTATCCACCAGCACAACGGCAACGCAGGGAGCGCCATAGAACGGGTCGCCATTGCCGCCCATCGCGGCGGCGTTCATCTTGCTCAAAGTATCGCGGTCGGCCTTGTTCTGTATGCAGACAATCACCGGGCTCTGGCGGCCCATGCCGGTGGGGGCCCAGGTGCCGGCTTCCAGCACGGCGTTCAGTGCTTCCGGCTCCGGCATCTTGTCCAGGTAGCAGCGGCAGCTGCGGCGGGTTTTCATGGTATTCAAAACTTCATTGGTCATGGTAGTGCCATCCCTTTCATTTAATATTGCAGCTTTATTATACCATAGGGATGCAAGCGGATAAAACTTTCCTGAAAGTAAAATAAAATTTTTCCTGAATGGAGAGATACGGTATGGTGTGCCACACCGCGCCGTGGTATGCTGGAAGCACACAAGGGAGGGCATAAACCATGAAACTGATACTTGCACAAAATACCGCGCAGCAGCGCGCTGCCGCCCGTACTGAACAGCAGGCGCAGCGCCGGGCAGCTGCCTGCAAAAATGCCCTTGCCGCCCGCCGCTTGGCGGTTTATCAGGCCCGGCGGACGGAATGGCAGGCAGGCCAACCCCTGCGCTGACGGCAAAGGGGCAGGGGAGAGCGCGCCGCCGCTGCGTGCGATAATTTATGAATAGCATGTAAAATCATACAGAATCATGGAAGGCCAGCCTTTTTCGGGCTGGTCTTATTTTTTGCGCCATGGTATAATGTCCCTAAGTCACGAACAAAACTGTAGAATAAGGAGAGAACGAACCCATGAAATTTTCCGAAATGCCCTATGAGCGCCCGGACATGAGCGCCCTGAAAGAACAGTTTGCCGCACTGACCGAGCGTTTGCAGAACGCCCCCGACTATGCCGCTGCCCGCGCCGCTTTTTTGGAGGAGCAGGTGCTGAACAAGCATGTGGATACCCTGTTCACCCTGGCCAGCGTGCGCCATACCATTGATACGCGGGATAAGTTCTATGATGAAGAGATGGAATTTGCCAACAGCGCCATGCCGCAGATCCAGCAGTGGCAGGATTCCTGGACCGCCGCCATGCTGGCAAGCCCCTACCGCAAAAACTTTGCCGAAGAATACGGCGACCTGATGTTTGTGAACGCCGAAATTGAGCGCAAGGCATTCTCGCCCGATATCATGGAGGAACTGCAGCAGGAAAACGAGCTGACCCAGCAGTATGGCAAGCTGCTGGCCAGCGCACAGATCCCGTTTGAGGACGGGGTGTACACTCTGTCCCAGCTGAGCCCGTTCAAGAATGACCCGGACGATGCCCGCCGCTTGGCCGCCTGGAAAGCCGAGGGCCAGTGGTATAAGGACAACCAGAAACAGCTGGATGATATTTATGACAAGCTGACCCACCTGCGGGATAAGATGGGCAAAAAGCTGGGATACGAGGGTTACACCACCCTGGGCTACTACCGCATGGGCCGCAACTGCTATACCAAAGCGGATGTAGAAAAGTTCCGTGCCGCCGTGGTCAAGTATCTGGTGCCACTGGCGGACAGCATCTACCGTGAGCAGGCCAAGCGCCTGGGCAAACAGTACCCCATGAGCTTTGCCGATAATGCCCTGATGTTCCGTTCCGGCAACCCCGCCCCCTGCGGCGATGCCGATGCCATTCTGGCCCAGGGTAAAAAATTTTATGAGGAACTTTCACCCGAAACCGGCATCTTCTTTAACACCATGTTGGACAATGAGCTGCTGGACGTGCTTTCCACCCCCGGCAAGGCGGCGGGCGGCTACTGCACCAGCCTGTGGGATTATCAGGTACCGTTCATTTTTGCCAACTTCAACGGCACCCAGCATGACGTTGAGGTGGTCACGCATGAAGCAGGTCATGCCTTTGCCGCATACACCAACCGTGACCGCGTGCCGTATTCCACTGTGTGGCCCAGCATGGAAGGGTGCGAAGTCCACTCCATGTCGATGGAATTCTTTGCCTGGCCGTGGGCGGAGGGCTTCTTTGGCAAGGATACCCGCAAGTTCCTGTACAGCCACCTGGCCGGTGCGCTGACCTTTATCCCGTATGGCACCATGGTGGATCACTTCCAGCATATCGTGTACGAAAAGCCGGACCTGACCCCTGCTGAGCGCCACGCCGCCTGGAAAGAACTGCTGGGCATTTATATGCCGTGGATGAAGCTGGACGGCGAGATCCCGTTCTACAGCGAGGGTGAGGGCTGGCAGCGCCAGAAGCATATTTACGAAAGCCCCTTCTATTATATTGACTACTGCCTGGCACAGACCGTCAGCCTGCAGTTCTGGGCCATGCTGCAAAAGGACCGCGCCAACGCGTGGGAGCACTACATGGCATACACCCGCCAGGGCGGCAGCCGCGTGTTTACTGAGCTGCTGAAAAACGCCGGACTGGACAGCCCGTTTGAGGAAAGCTGCCTGCGCGGCGTGTGCGAAACGGCCAAGCAGTGGCTGGACAGCTATGACCTGACGGGGATCGAATAATGCAGCAAAAGAAAACCCGCCGTGGGCGGGAATACCTGAATGACTTCCGCAGGGATGTCAACGGCAGCTACCTGTACCAGGGCAGCTACCGCCGCTATACCGGCAGCATGCCGTATGCCAAACTGCGGGGCCTGCTGTGGGCGCTGTGCGGCGGGGCACTGGCGGCGCTGGCGGCGGCGGGCATGGTGCCCGCGCCGGGGGCCATGCAGCAGTTTTATGTACTGCTGCCGTATGCCGGGGCGCTGGTGGCTGGCATCAGCGCGGTGTGGGCGCTGGCCCGCATGAGCCGCGGCGGGGCACGCCTGCGCAGCTATGTGTATGAAGAAACGGTAGCCAAACTGCCGCTGCGCTGCCTGTTGACAGGGGTGTTCGCCGCGCTGGCTGCAGTAGGGGAGTGTATGGATGTGTTCTTGAACGGCGGACAAGGCGCTATCTGGTATGCAGTATTATTTGCAGCGCTGGCCGCTGCGGCTGCTGCGGCTGCTTTTGCCGCAGGGCACACCATCCGGGCGGCAGTTTATACCGAAGAATCCGACTCCGGGCGCGAAGAGTAAAAGACCTTGCACCATAACGCAGAATTTAGCCCGCTAAAGTGCGGCGCGGAAGAATTTCACAAAATTCAGCGTGCTGTTATGGTTATCCTGCTGACTTTTATTTAGATGTTGCCAAAACGGCGTTTTTTGGTTGACAGAAATTGAAAATTGCGATATTATAACATAGTTATTGGTGACATTTGTTTGCGGTGAGGGAACACCGCAAATGCGGAAAGGCTTAAGCCTTTCTTATTTAACACTCCTTTTGGTAGTGTTAAAATTGCCGCCATTACCAAAATGATTTGGGAGGTTATACAAACATGAAAAACACCAAGCAAGTGCTTGCACTGGCCATGGCAGTTGCAATGGCTGCGGGCCTGCTGGCTGGCTGCGGTTCTTCCGCTTCCAGCAGCGCTGAGTCTGTTGCTACCAGCGAAGCCGCTGCTACCGATACCGGCAGCAGCGATGGCACCCTGGTTCTGGCAGATACCGGCTTTGAGGGCAAGTTCAGCCCGTTCTTCGCCGCTTCTTCCGCTGACCAGCACGTTATCGACCTGACCAACATTGCCCTGCTGGGCGCTGACCGTAAGGGCGAAATGATCCTGAAGGGCATCGAGGGTGAGACCCGCGAGTACAACGGCACCGATTACACCTACTATGGCCCCGCTGACTGCGAAGTGACCGAGAATGCTGACGGCACCGTTACCTATGCCATCAACATGCGCGATGACCTGGTCTTTGCTGACGGCACCCCCATCACCATTGATGACGTCATCTTCAACCTGTATGTTTACATGGACCCGACCTATGACGGTTCCGCCACCCTGTACTCCATGCCCATTGCCGGCCTGGATGATTACCGCAGCAGCATGACCACCCTGTCCAAGCTGATTGCTGAGGCAGGCGAGGACAACACGGATAACAGCCTGTTCACCGCTGAGCAGCAGAAGGCTTTCTGGGATGCTGTTAACGAAGGCGGCACTGCATTTGCACAGGAGATCGTTGATAGCTGCGTTGCTGCCGGTTACGCTGACGAAGGCGACGTTGCCGCTGCTGCTTCCGCTTGGGGCTTTGACGGCCTGGCCGCTGACGCTACCGCAAAGGATTTCTTCCTGGCTATCGCAGAAAAATATGACTGGAACTTTGCTTCCATGGAAGCTGAGACCGCAGGTTCTGCTCTGTCTGACCTGATTCCGGCTGATGTTTATGCTTACTCCACCACCGGTGTTGCCACCGGCGCTGACGTTGACACCGTTTCCGGCATTGTCAAGACCGGCGATTACAGCATGACCATCACCACCACTGAGCTGTCCAACTCCATGATCTACCAGCTGCAGCTGCCTATCGCCTCCCTGGATTACTATGGCGACCGCAGCCTGTATGATTACGACAACCACTCCTACGGCTTCAAGAAGGGCGACCTGAGCAAGGTTCGTTCCGTCACCGGCAACCCCCTGGGCGCCGGCGCTTACACCTTCAATAAGTACAGCGATGGCGTCATCTACCTGGATGCCAACCCCAGCTACTATCAAGGCGAGCCCGCTGCCAAGCACGTCAACATGAAGGAAACCCAGGAAGCCGATAAGATTACCGGTGTTCAGGCCGGCACCATCGACATTTCCGATCCTTCTTACTCTCTGGAAGCTGCCAACCAGATCGCTACCATCAATGGTGGTAATTCTGACCTCGACGGCTCTGTCATCACCACCCGTCTGATGGACTTCCGCGGCTATGGCTACATTGCCCTGAGCGCCAACAACGTTAAGGTCGGCAATGATCCCGCTTCTGAGGAATCCAAGAACCTGCGCAAGGCTATCATGACCGTGATTGCCGCTTACCGTGATGAGGGCATCAACTCTTACTACGGCGATACCGCAAGCGTTATCAACTACCCCATCTCCAACACCTCCTGGGCAGCACCCTCCGTTACCGACGACGGCTACAAGATCGCTTACTCTACCGACGTTGACGGCAACGAGATCTACACCAGCGATATGAGCGGCGACACCAAGTATGCTGCTGCTCTGCAGGCCGCCCTCGGCTACTTCGAAGCAGCCGGCTACACCGTTGAAAACGGCCAGGTCACCGCAGCTCCGGCTGGCGCCAAGATGGAATACACCGTCAACATCGGCGCTTCCGGCAACGGCGACCACCCCTCTTTCCAGGTTCTGACCAATGCAGCCGCTGCCCTCAAGACCATCGGCTTCACCCTGACCGTCAACGACCTGGCAAACGCTTCTGACCTGTACAGCTCTTATCAGTCCGGCGTTGCCGAAGGCTGGGTTGCTGCATGGCAGTCCACCAACGACCCCGATATGTACCAGCTGTACGACAGCAAGGGTTCCACCAACTACTACCAGATCAATGATGCTGACCTGGACGAGCTGATCGAGACTGCCCGCCAGACCACCGATCAGGATGCCCGTAAGGCCATGTACAAGGAAGCTATGGAGATCATCCTGGATTGGGGCGTTGAACTGCCGGTTTACCAGCGCAGCGAATCCGCCATCTTCTCCAGCGAGCGTATCGACACCGCTACCATCCCCAACGATCTGACCCCGTACTGGACTTACCAGTCTGAAATCAATACGATCGCTCTGAAGTAATTTCAGCGCAGCCTGTTGTTGAATTTATGGTGAGCAGCCGCTCTTGGTGCCGCACTGGTTCTGGGAGCGGTTGCTTGCTGTTAGTACAAACGGCGGCAGCATTTGCAGCCCAAATGTGGCCGTCCCATTCCCCCGGACAGTTCCCTCTGTCCGAGGGAGGGGGATGCCCATATTCGGTATCAAAGTAATGAGGTGTATCTGAAAACAAAGAAAATGACGGATGTTTCGCAAACATGAGGCGAAT
>ULRT01040380.1_pt1 | contig 14927 bp, 7 predicted proteins | sample 1955711 | NCBI WGS metagenome assembly ULRT01 (sample SAMEA4835690, study PRJEB28245) | human gut metagenome | biome: gut microbiome; material: fecal sample | place: Denmark | collected 2008 | reverse complement strand
AAAGTAATCTCCGGGAACTTTTTACACAGTTTCTCATAATACTCCTGTACCCCGTCCTTGCTGTTTGCTGATGTGCCTGTCTTTACTTCTGTAGCCGCCTTACTATCCGATTTTTTTATTCTCTCCGTGTAATTTGTTGCATAACTACTATAATTATTAATCTCCATTGACATAGTAATCACCATTCCTTCCATTCAATTTATAGTTTCTACATAGTTTATCGAAACTTCCTGTCAATGATTTCACTCAAATGGTGTGAACAACGATTTTATGGGTGTGAAATCTTTCCATACATCATAATGGTAAGATTAAATCTCTTTTTATTGCCTGTATCGCTAAGCACAATATCAATATCGCCCATATACTTCTTTGCACATCTTTGGATATTGGAAATGCCAAGTCCATGTAACTTCGCGTCCTTCTTATGACTTACAGGCAATCGGGTTTCCACATCAAATACAACTTTTCCCGAATAGCTGTTTTCAATCTCTATAAAAAATAAATTGCCCTTTACAAAAGCATGCAAATAAATACTCTTTTCCCCCTCCACCTCACAGCACGCCTCTATGGCATTCTCCAGTGCGTTATCCAAAACAACACCTACATCATAAGCATCTATTTTCTGTTTTGACGGAAATATAAAATCAACATCAAATTGAATCTTCTTTTTCTGCGCTTCCTGACTTTTCTGATGAATGATAATATCCGTAATCGGATTGCCTGTCTGATAAATGAAATCCAGCCTGCTAACCGTTTCTTCCATTTTCCCGATGTAGCTTTTCAATTCTTCACTGTCTGTACCGATTATAGTTTTTACATACAATGAAATATTTGACAAATGGCTTCTCATGTCATGCCGAAGCCCTCTCATATCTGTATATATATCCTGTATTTCTTCAATCTCTTTCTGCATTTGCCGCACTTGATTTTCCAGTATGGCACGTTTCACGGCTTCCTCGTTATACTGTACCAATTTTTGAAACAATATGACACTTGCGATAATAGTAAAAAGCAACAATACGCAGATAACGGGTATCCAAAACTTTGTTGTCGGAACGCTATCATAAACAATTACAGTCATTCCATTTTCAACCGATATAATCATCATTTTTATTGTTATTGAAATACATAATGTGGCAATGCAGGGCAAAATTAAAAAAACATTCTCATGTGTCTGTAACAGATAATCTTTTCTTACAAACTTTTTGCTTATCAAAAGCAGATATACGGACAACAGAAAAGCATAAAACAATACACAAATAATCACTATAACTGCAAGTGAAATGTCTTCCCAACTATACAGTTTGTCTAATGTGTTTGACTCACTTTTTGCAAGTATAATATCAAAAGTCTTATTCCATAATCCAGTAAAGGCAATGCTAAATACACTGACAATATATTTTACCGTTTCTTTCCCTGCCACAAAGCTAAATGCAATAAATAACTGTTTTTGTATATCTTTCTTAAAGAATAGAAACTGCATAAACAACAGGATACAAATATTCAAGATTATTCCAGCAACTTCATTAACAGAAAATCTACTGTTCAACATTTCAAAAATGGCAATCTGAATAAAAAAACAGACTATGCTCCATACTACGAAAACTATTTTTTTCCTATATCTACCTTCCTGAAAACTCCATGTATAAATAACACTTAATATACTGTCAATAAAATACATAAAAACAGGAAACAACATTTCAAACATTGACAATTCCTCCGTCCTTTGCATATCTCATATAACGCTTTACAAAATCAGTATATTTCTTTTGGGCAAGTATCAGTTCATCCCCTCCTACAACTTGAATCGTGTCTGCACTATATGCACAAATTTTTTCCATGTTCACAAGATAACATCTATGACACCGATAAAAGGCATTCCCTAATTCTTTTTCCAGTTCTTCCATTTTTCCATAAGTGTCAAACCTACCATTTTTTGTATGATAAATCACTTTTTTATTGCTGCTTTCAATGTAATAAATATCTTTTAGATATATTTTCTGCTGTGTGCCAGAGTTTTTTATAACGATGTATTTTTTACTCTGTTCTTCTAAAGCAGACACTTCTTTCCATGCACGACGAAAAACCTTTGAAAATTTTTCCTCATCAATTGGTTTTACCAGATAATGAAAAGCATTTACATCAAAGGCTTCCTCCATATATTCCCGATAACCTGTAATGAAAATAAGAATACTTTTTACCCATCCCTTTCTTTCCTGCTCCTGTCTAAGTTTCCCCGCAAGCTCTAAGCCAGACATTTCTTCCATGGCAATATCCAGAAAAGAAATTGCAAAGTTTTCTCCTGTTTCCAGCATCTCTTTTCCTGATGAAAACTGACACACCTCTGCTTCCGACTCCTGATTCTTTATCAACTGAGCAATAGCCTCACAAATTGCCTTATCATCATCTACAACTGCAATCTTCACTTCAAATCAAACCTTTCTAATCTTTTTAGGCTACATAAACCATCATCTATTATATCGGCAAATAAAGGGTTCTCTCTGACTTTATGGTGTGAAATACTGATATTTAGGTGCGAAATACTATTGCATTTCATTACTGCACTACAGGGCAGTCTTTTCCCAACTGCCCTGTACCAAATTTCCTTACAAACATTCCTCTTTGCTCTTAGTATTAAGTTTCTCCGGCATCTTCTGATCGAATATTTTCTGCTTCATCTCGGCAAGTTTCTCCTTGACGGATACCCGCCCTCTGGAACCGTCTGCTAACATCCGCTCCTTGTCATGCTCTGCGATACGCTCCGACATCAGAAAACTTGCAACAGTCTTTAACGGTTCCTCTGCCACCGCCTGTATATCTTCCGCCCTGTCCGGCTCGCCCTCCTGTGCCTGTGCGCTCTGCTCTCCGTTTTCGTCGTCCGGCTCATCATCGCCCATATCCAACGCATTATCGCCTTTTTCGTCCATATTCAGAAGTGCATTTAACTCTGCAAGGCGCTCTAGCTTCTCCGCCAGTTCCTGCTCCTGTGCAAAAGGTTTTGTGACTTCCACCTTTGCGGTTTCAAGCTGATGTTCCACGTTGGAAAGCTTCTGCTCCACGTCTGCCATTTTTCCGGTCATTCCCTCTAACGCATTTGATAGTCTTTGCAGATTTCCAAGCGGATCGGCTCCGATTTCCACCTCATGGCTCAGACTTCCTTTTAAGCTGATCGTAAACTTTGAGAAGAACGAGTCAAAGGACACGCTCATCTTAAATCCCTGAAATTCTCCGATTGTGACCGCCATGTTTGGCTGTTTGGCACTCCGGCACATATCAATCAACGCCGCACCCGCTTCCTTTTTGTCCGTATAGGTACGGTTGCCTATCTTCATGGAAAAAGCGTCCTTATCCACAGGCTTATGCGCCGCATAGGTCTGAATGTCCGTCCGATACCCTTCAAGCCTTTCTTTTAAGGCTGTGATCTGCATCGGGTAATGCTTTGCGATATTGTCCTCCAGACGATAACGCTGGCTTGTGTGGTTCGCCTTTAAGAGCTTCAGCTTTGACACCTGTATGTCCAAGTCCATCTTCTCCTTGATGTAAGGGTTTCCGGTTGCAAGTGCCTTGACCTCTGCATAAGAAAGCGCCGCTTCGTCGATGTCCTCACAGGAACGTACCGGGGACTTGCTCGTCATGATCTGCCCGATAAACTTCTGCTTGTTCTCAATGAGCTGCCATGAATAGCTGTCGAAGGTACCTTCCGTCACATACCGGATAATCTTGACCTTATCATTCATGTTTCCCTGTCGTAAAATACGACCTTCCTGCTGTTCAATGTCAGACGGACGCCAGGGCACATCCAAATGGTGTAATGCAATCAATCTGTCCTGTACGTTGGTTCCGGCTCCCATTTTGGCAGTAGAACCCAACAAAAAACGAACCTGTCCGCTTCTTACCTTTGCAAACAGCTCCGCTTTCCTTGTTTCCGTATTGGCATCATGGATAAATGCGATTTCTTCCAGTGGGACACCCTTCTCTATCAGTTTGCCCCGAATGTCCTCATAAACATTGAATGTACCATCTCCTTTCGGTGTCGATAAGTCACAGAAGATAAGCTGTGCCGACTTCTGTTCCTTTGTTTCCTCCCATATCTCAAATGCCTTGTCCACACAGGTGGTAGCTTTGGAATTATCCTCATCGGGAAGCATATCGTTGATCAAACGCTGGTCTAATGCAAGTTTTCTACCGTCATTGGTGATTTTGAGCATATTGTCAACGTGTGGCTCTACCTTCCTATCACGAACAGCCTCCGCACGATCCGCAAGGGACTGTACCATTTCTTTCTGGTATTCGCTCGGTTTCAACACCACATTTTCGTACTCTGCTTCCGGTACAGGCAGCTTTAGCATATCCGGTGTCTGAATATCCGCACTTTCCTTGAAAAGTGAAATCAGCTCCGGCAGATTGAAGAACTTGGCAAACCTTGTCTTTGCCCGGTATCCGGTTCCTTCCGGTGCAAGCTCTATAGCGGTCTGCGTTTCTCCGAAAGTAGCCGCCCAACTGTCGAAATTACCAAGACCAAGCTTCTGGAGCGTATTGTATTGCAAATAGCGCATATTCGTATAAAGCTCAGTCATACTGTTGGAAATCGGTGTACCTGTTGCAAAGGTAATACCCTTGCCACCTGTCAGCTCGTCCATGTACTGACACTTTGCAAACATATCCGAGGACTTCTGTGCTTCTGTCTGTGCAATGCCCGCCACGTTCCGCATCTTGGTGTATAAAAAAAGGTTCTTATAGTTGTGGCTCTCATCTACAAACAGCCTGTCAACACCAAGCTGTTCAAATGTTACTACATTGTCCTTGCGGGAAGTATCGTTTAATCGGCTCAGCCTTGCGTTTAATGATTTTTTCGTCTTTTCCATCTGTTTAATGGTGTAACGCTCGCCCTTTTCCGCCTTGACCGCTTCGATTGCCATTTCAATTTCCGTTATCTGCCGCTCGATCATGGCAGCCTGTCTTTCCGTTGAAAGCGGTATCTTTTCAAACTGCGTATGCCCGATAATGACCGCATCATAGTCCCCGGTTGCAATACGGGAACAGAATTTCTTACGGTTGGCAGGCTCAAAATCTTTCTTTGTGGCAGCTAAAATATTGGCACCCGGATACAGGCGCAGGAAATCACTCGCCCACTGCTCTGTTAAATGGTTCGGTACGACAAATAAGCTCTTTTGGCAAAGCCCTAACCGCTTGCTCTCCATTGCTGCAGCAATCATTTCAAAGGTCTTACCTGCACCCACACAATGGGCAAGCAGGGTATTATCCCCATAAAGCTGATGTGCCACTGCATTAAGCTGATGTGGTCTTAATGTAATGTCCGGTGTCATGCCCGGAAACTTTAGGTGGGAACCGTCATACTCTCTTGGTCTGGTGGAATTGAAAAGCTCGTTGTACTTGGCACACAAGGTCTGTCTGCGCTCCGGATCACGAAATACCCAGTCCTTAAAGGCTTCCCTTATGGCTTCCTGTTTCTGGCTGGCAAGCGTGGTTTCCTTTTTGTTAAGAACTCTCTTTTCCTTTCCATCTTCCTCAATCGTATCAAAAATACGGGTATCACGAAGGTTTAAGGAATCCTCCAGAATACGGTAGGCATTTGCCCGGCTCGTTCCGTAGGTCATATTGACAAGAGCATTGCCATGATCCGCATTTTTGCCCTTTAAATTCCATTGTCCTGTCACATCGGAATACTGTACCCCCACAAGGTTGCGGTCAAAGAGGTAATCCGGTGTTTCAAAGGTTTCCCGCATGAAATCCTCAATGTACTTAGGCTCAATCCAAGTGGCACCGATACGCACCTCGATCTCGCTTGCATCAAGCTCCTTGGGCTGTACACCCTCAAGGGCTGTGACATTGATTGCAAACTCCGGACGGTTCTCTGCAAATATCCTTGTGGTTGCCAGCTTCTCCCTGACATTGCCGCTTAAATACTCGTCTGCGGTTTCCCACTTTTCTGTGACCGGATTCTGGAAAATAATTCCGGCAAGTTCCTTTGCCACATCTTCCTCGCTTTTTCCCGTAAGCTCCGACATATAGGCTAGGTCTACCCTTGCCTTTTCCCCTAATGACACCGCCAGTGCTTCACTTGCGGTATCCACGCTTGTGACAACTTCTGCCTTTTTAATGGTTCGCTTGGAAAACATATCCGCCTTGCCTTTGAAGTTGCCCTCATCGTCTAATTTCTCCAATGAACAAAGCAGACAATAGCTTGAGTCCTGATTAAACGCTCTCTTATTGGTCTGTAAATTGATCAGACCGTATTTCTTGGAAAACGCATCATACAGCTCATTAAGCTCTGCCTGCTTGCTCTTAATCATATCTTCCGGATATTCGTTCAACTGATAGTCAATCAGCTCCTGTGTACAGTCACGAATCTGCACCATGCCTTTCATGCGCTGCTCCATCGTTTCTGATACGTCCACAGGCTTCATAATGGAATTTTCCCGGTAATACACCCTCTCGTCCACGATAGTATAACTGTAATTCTTCACGCCTGGATCGGCTGGGATTGCTTCTCTTGCCAGCTCATCGTCAAGCTCATCGAACTCTACCTCGTCAATGCTGCCCTCGATATGGGATATAGCCTTTTCAAGCTGCTTGGATAGAGGAATGGCTGTATCCGGTGTACAGGTGGCTTCCATGCCAAACTGCCCGCTGACCATTTCCATTTTTCCCATAATCATTTCCGGGTGGTCTGCAAAATACTGGTTCATGGCTATGCCATCTTCATTTTCACAAAGATGCACCCAATCCGGCTCGATGTCGATTACCCTGTCACGCTTCTTTAAGAAAAGAATGTCCGAAGTGACCTCCGTCCCCGCATTTTCCTTAAAGGCTGTGTTGGGAAGCCTGATTGCTCCAAGAAGCTCCGCTCTCTGCGCAAGGTACTTTCTGACTTCCGGGCTTTTCTTATCCATTGTTCCCTTTGAGGTGACAAATGCCACTACGCCGCCCGGTCTGACCTTATCTAAGGCTTTGGAAAAAAAATAATCGTGTATGAGAAAGTTATGCTTATCGTAGGCTCTGTCTGCTACCTTGTACTGACCGAATGGCACGTTTCCGATTGCAACATCAAAGAAATCGTTTGGATAATCTGTCTTTTCAAATCCTGTAATTTTCACATCGGCATTCGGGTATAGCTGCCTTGCAATTCTTCCGGTAATTCCGTCCAGCTCCACACCATAAAGCCTGCTCTCCTGCATATTTTCCGGCAACATACCGAAAAAGTTTCCAATACCCATTGCCGGCTCCAAGATGTTTCCTTTTGAAAAGCCCATTCGTTCCATCGCATCATAAATTGCTTTGATAATTACAGAGCTTGTATAGTGCGCATTTAAGGTACTTTCCCTTGCTGAATCGTATTCCTCGGCTGACAACAGGCTCTTTAATTCCTGATATTCACTTGCCCAATTCGCTTTGGTTTCATCAAAGGCATCGGCAAGACCGCCCCAGCCTACATATTTTGCTAAAATCTCCTGTTCTTCTGGTGTGGCAATACGGTTTTCGCTCTCAATCTTTTCAAGCGTTCTGATAGCTTCCACGTTCTGACGGAATTTTTCTTTTGCCGCAAAGCCTTTTCCGGCACTTTCCTCTGTTTCCGGAGCAATGTGGAAGTTGACTGCACCCGATTTGTCAATCTGTGGCTGTTCCTTTGGCGCTTCTGCTTCATTCTGCGGCTCTGGTTCGGCAATCACTTCACTTTCTTGCATTGGATTGGACAATTCTTCATTTTTCTGTTCATATTCACCCCATACTCTTTGGGAAACAGCAGAAAAATAAGGAGATTCTTCTTCCATAATGCTGAAGCGAATCTCCTCCATGTCCTCAAGGCTCTTTGCCCCGGCTATTTTATCATGGTACTTAAAATATAATGCTTCCCTGCCAAGAATACCCTCCAATCGTGCCAGTTCAGGCTCCGGCATACGTTCCCAAATATCATTCTTCTCCGTATGAATGGTAAAGCCTTCTCCGTCATCATGGTACTCAAGCGTATATTGCAGCTTATCATGTTCCCCACGAATATCACACTCAAAATCATAGACTGTTGTTCGTGTACCTCTGATATATTCCCGGTCTATCAATACAAGGTTTTGAACATCATCCGCAGTCAAAGGCTGTTCTTCTGTCTGCTCTATGGAAGGCTCTCCCTCATAACGTGACGCATACTGTCTGGCATCCTTTAACAGACCGTCCATCTCCAGAGCTTTTTCTGTTTCGCCACTGATTGTCTGCATCATTACATAGTCTGCCGCTTCTGCAAAAAGGAAATCATAGACCTCTTTTCCTTCTAAAGTACGCTCATCGTCAGTAATCGTGACCGCCTGTGTTTCCTCGTTCCAGCCAACCACATCTTTCCGGTCTAATGCTCCGCAGATTTTAACCACAGCCGACATTTCAGACAGCCTTTTATTTAACTGCTCTATGTCTGTTTTTCCGGTTTCTGGTGCTTTTGGTTCTCCTTCAGCAACAGTTCCTGTTTCTCTATCTAATTCCTGATTGGTTACACCACGCTCCAACTTCGCCTGTTCTTTTTGCATGGCTTTCTCTGCCTGTTCCTGTTTATACTGTGCATAGGCTTCCTTTCCCTCCGGCGAAAGGTATTTATCTGCCTGCACAAGCTCCCGGATACGTTTCTCTACTACATTCCAGTTTAAAAGCACCTTTGCGTAAGGATTGCCATAGTTACCTTTCTCCAGACGGATACCTTTGGCATCGTGATCCTCGTGCGCTCTGTCACTTCCTGGAAGTGCGTGGGAGCTGCCGCCCGTACCATATTCATTTTTCAGAAAAGCAATGTTATCTTTCTTGTCATGCCCTTCCATGAAATACTCATAGATACGGAATTTTCCATGTTCAAAGCCGCTTCCTCCTGTCAGCCTGTAATCAATCTCGTCCTGTGTGATGAAGTCCTCATTCCTTACCTCAACCGTATCAGGTGCCGGAAATTCTTTCTTTTCCACACCTAAATCCGCAAGCTGTTCTAATAAATAATCCGGTCTTTTCACATACCGCCATTTAATCTGCTTTTCTCCGCTGTCAAGCTGTTCCTTTGCCTTTTCAAGCTCATTCTTAATCAGTTCTCTGCCCTCAGTTGTTGATAAAAGCTCGCATAGCCTTTCCATGCTTGCCGGGTAGTCAGAAAATTTAAGCTCCAGATTCTCCGGCATTTCCGATATACCATCACGGAAGAAATTGTTAATGTCCGTAGCAATTCTCTCACGCTCCACCGCATTCACAAGGAATACTTCATTGGCACTCATATAAGTACCATTCTCCACCATAACACGGATATGGCTCTCCACTTCGCTCCAGCTCATCACTGCAAGGGTATTTTCTTTTGCCGATGTACCGTAACCGATACGCATACCCATTTCATCAAACCACAGTGAAACAGGATTTCCGTCAAACTCAAAACCTTTTCCGGTGGTCTTATACTCGTTCTTTAAAAATTCTGCCATTTCTTCCGGTGCCTTACCCTGCTGATACTTGGCATAGATACGCTTTCTGCTGTTATCCCTACCGCCGCCACTACGCAAGATACTGTCAATCTGCTCCTGTGGCAACGAAAAAGCAGCGGGCATGGTATACTGAATACTTGCTTCCGCTGCTGCGATAGTGCCGACCTGTTCCTCAAAGCTCGGAAACAGGCTTAACTGCTGATAGGTTCCCTCCGGCTGTTCGATATTTAACTGTAGATCAGTTCCGTCATCACGATCTCCTCTGCCGAGTGTACGATGCTGTTCATCTTCGCTACCCAGAGCATCTGATTCTCTGCTTTCATCTGCTCCGTTATCCCCTCTCTCTCCTTCATCTGTCCGGTCAGAAGTTCCATTCTCTCCTCTGCCTGCTCCTGTATCATCAACAGGTGTTCCTTCAGCTTCCCACTCAGAAGAAGTCCCGTATATACTCCGTTCTTGTGCTCCTGTAAGAACTTCTTCCTCATCAGTCCGTACTTTGTCAGTACCTCCTTCGGCTGTTCGTCCATTACTACCATCGGTATCTGATAATCCCCATTCTTCTCGTATATCAGATTCATCATATTTGCTCCTTTCCCCGGCTTCTCCGGTCTGTGTGATAGATTCTCCGTCTTGGTTTTTGCTTTCGCGCTTTAAAGCATTGTAGCGTGTTTCTGAGGTGTTTGCAAGTCCTTTTTGAACAGAATTTTCCGCTGTGCGGTTCTCTGCTTTCTCCCTCTCATACACCCCGATTGCTTTGCCTATCTCCATCAGGATAGGCTTTGATAAATCGGACACGTTACTGCCAAGCTGTGACAGCGTTTCCACTGTGTTAAACTCATGGATATAAGGGAAGTTTATTTCCTCGGCAAGCTCACCCTCCTCCATGCCACACCGCTTTAAAACGGTATAGGCAAGGCTGTCGGCAAGGGTTTCCCGTATCCTTACTTCCACGTTCAGCTCGTCCAGTTCCTCTAAAAAGCTCCCTTCCTTTAAGTATTCCATATCTGAAGCAAGCTCTTTATAACAGTCCTCTGCAATCCGTCCGGCAATCTCCCGGATACGTCCCACAAACCCGGCTTCCCTGTCGGTATCCCCATAAGTCTTTTCCAGACGGGAAATCACCGATTCCATGTGTTCCTCACGCATTTCCCAAAGGTTAGGGAATTGTCCGATTCTTCTTGCCTTATGCACATCTGAAATATCAAAGACATACTTCAAACCGGAAAAAATATCCTCATCTATCAGTGCAATGCCCTTTGCACCTTTGTTTACCCAGCAGTGCATCTTTTCATTCCATATCTCTATGGAAGCACAGGCGGTTGCCTCCGGTCTTTGGGCATAGATTAAAAGCTGTTCCTTAAATGGATATTTATACAATCTGGAAGCAGTATTTAGGTATCTCCTCCAGTTTTCTTCATTCCGCACGACTTCTTTTGCTGTTTCCTCTGCCAGTGCGGAAATCAATTTATATTTTCTCATGGTAAACCTCCGTAAAAAAGGCTGTAAGGCACTTTAAGCACCCTACAGCCTGTGATCAGTTACTTATCGGCATCAGGCATAAAAACCATGCTCCTCAATACCTTTTTCCAGAATACAGTTAATCAGTTCCTCAAGTTCCACTCCGTTAATCTCGCTGACAACAATCAGCTTGGCAAGGGTATCCTTCGGAACGGATACCGCATAACTCTCCTCATCCGCACGAAGTTCATGGACACAGATACCCAGTCCCTCTGCAATCTTGCACATAGCACCAAGCTCCGGCTCCTTAACTTCTGCCATAATGTCAAGGATTATTCTCTCCGGCACACCGGAAATTTTGGAAAGCTCCGCAATCCCGATTTCTTCCTCTTTCATCACGTTTAATAGCTTATCTCCTGTTGTATACATATCCCACTCCTCCTATATTACGGCTTCCTTTTTCTTTTCCGGTGCAGAATGCTCTTTCCCGGCATTCATTTTAATAACAGCATCCTTCTTCTCCGCAAGCTTCTCCTTTACTGAAACACGCTCATGACGGTTATCTCCTTTTTCCTCTTTCTGCTTAGCACGTTCCTCTGCCCGGTCACTGCGGAACAGTTCATGTTCTTTGGCATCATACTCATATACATGATCCGAAAGACGTTCTCCAGGCGCCACCTGTGTCTGATTTACTTCCTGTACCATCTGCTCAAGTTCTTTAAACTCCATTCCCGCATCTTTCGGTATAATCAGCGTTTCATGGATTGAAGAAGGCAGCATGTAAAAATCTCCTACCTTCTCAGCGATCTCCTGTCTGATATCATCGTTTAAAATTGCAGCCGCCCCATTTACTTTTGTATCATTTGTCAGCACATACATGGTATCGGGAATATCCGGCATCATCTGCATTGCCATTTCTTTTGCTTCATCCATACCCACATTTTGTTCTCTTGCAATATCAACTGCAATCATCTCCGCAACCGTCTCATTCATTCCTTTGAAACTATGTGGCTGCAAAGTATCCATATTCTGCAACGCCTGGTCATGCAGTTCTTCAAGTGTGATTCCATATCCATCCATCAGATTATCTGTAATGGTAATGGTCGCAGTTCCTTCTCCTGTTTTATCCATTAAAATCTGATACACAACTGCTAAATCTTCCAACTTGGAGTACGGTTTATCCTGAAGGAACTGCTTATTTGCTTCCTCGTTGATCAGCTTACATACAATTTTTTCCTTAATCTTGTCAAAATCGGTAACTGCCGATACATCTATATCATGATCTATATAATGTGACTGATACACACTTGCAATCTGAGCTAACACATCATCCAATTCAGCACCATCCTGTATCTGCTCAAAATATGGATTCAGATAAATGGTAGGTGCAATATTGCTTTCCTCTGTTCTTACCATCAGACCGTCCAGAACACAGTCATTATTCTTTACAATCTGATTGACCTCAACTGCAGCATCTGCAAACTTTTCAGGAAGGAAATCCTGTATCTGTTCTTTTACCTGTTCTACAAAATCTCTATATTCCATTACTTTCTCTCTCCCTTCTTGGTGTCATTCTGTGATTTCTCTGTCAGCTTTGATACTGTGGCACCATACATCTGGTACCTCTTCATCATGTTTCTCTGGCTTGTTACATTGATTTCTTTTTCTAACTGCTTCATTCTGACTTTCCTCCCTATTCTGCTTTTCTTCCAAATGAAAACGTATCTTCTTTTTCCTTTTTCGGGGCAAATCTGCCTTTGACTTCCAAAAGCCTTTTTTCCATAATGGAAAACATGGCTTCCACCTGCTCCTGTGTATACTCATAATTGGTGCGGTTGGAAAGGTTCTCAAGCCTGCCGATTGCATCAATGACCTTGTTCACACGATACTCCCCAAGACGGACAAACTTGTCCGCCTTGCTCTCATTGTCCTGTACTTTCTTTGTTTCTTCTGCTCCCATTTGTTACATCCTCCTTTTATTTTTTCTTTCCTGTGAATTTCTTATTGGGAAACTCCATGACAAACTTAAACTGCACTCCGGACTTTTCTTCTCCGTCCTTTGTGTAGTGGTATTCTTCCGTACCGCTCGGAATGATATAGGCATCGTATTTCTTGCCCGCCTTGCTTGTAAGCCCCTTTAGCAACGTCTTTTTCCCGTCAAGCAGGCTTTCCACCTGTTCATCTGACAGGGAAACGCCCATGATCCGGCTTACATTCATGCCGCACTTATTCTTGCAGAAAGCTCCGTATTTTCCCTTTACCACCTCTCCGCCGCAGTTCGGACATTTACCAAGTACCTTCTGCTCCTGTGCGAACATCTTTTTCTGCTCGTCACTGACTTCGTGGTAGGTGTGGATTAAGTCAGATACCATTGTTTCAATATCTGCCATAAAGTCCTCACGCTCCATCTCTCCCTTTGCAACAAGGGTAAGGGCATTTTCCCAATCAGCGGTAAGTTTCGGTGACTTTACCACATCGGGAAGCACCGTAATCAGCTTCATTCCATCCTCTGTCGGTATGATCTGCTTTTTCTCACGCTTCACGAAACCGTCCTTGACTAACTTCTCTATAATGTCTGCTCTGGTGGCAGGTGTACCGAGTCCTTTGCGCTCCACATCGTCAGTCATGTCCTCGTTTCCGGCTCGTTCCATTGCAGACAAAAGGGAATCTTCAGTGTAATGTTTTGGCGGCTGTGTGAAATGCTCGGAAACCTTTGTCTGCTCCACTGCAATCATCATGCCCTCATGAAGCTCCGGCAGTTTCTTTTCTTCCTCTGCATCCGATTTATACTCTGCGGTTTTATAGGAATTTTTGAAGAAATCCTCAAATTCCTTCCATCCATTTTTCCACACTTCCTTGCCAGATACCTTAAATACAGTATTGTTGCAGGTAATCACTGCCTTTGTGGAATTATAAATGTGCTTCTCCCCGGTCGCACACAGCAGACGGTTTGCACAAAGGGAAAGTATCTTCATTTCGCTCTCCGGGATTGCCTTTAAGTCCTGCTTGATGATCTCCATGGTAGGAATGATTGCGTGGTGGTCCGTCACTTTCTTGCTGTTCAAAATTCTTTTTATATCCGGATTGAACATGATATTCTGCTCAAATAACAAGGAATTGAAAATCGCTTCGATCACATTTTTTGCAGTACCTTCCATGTCATCGGAAAGATACTGGCTGTCTGTTCTTGGATAAGTCACTAACTTTTTCTCATAAAGGCTCTGCGTATATTCCAATGTCTGCTTGGCAGTAAAACCAAACAGACGGTTTGCATCCCTCTGGAGTGTTGTAAGGTCATAGAGCTTCGGCGGTGCTACCCACTTTTCTTCCTTTACCACGGAAGTGACAAGAGCCTGTCCGTTTTCACAGGCTCCTGCAATCCTCTCTGCTTCCGTTTTATCACTGATATGCTCTGATACCGCATCCAGACCATTTCCCATGATGTGAGCCATATAATAGGCTTCTTTCTTGAAATTCATGATTTTACTTTCACGATCCACCAGCATGGCAAGTGTCGGTGTCTGCACTCTGCCAACCTTCAATGCCTTACCGCCATATAATACCGTAAAAAGTCTTGTCCCATTGATACCCACAAGCCAGTCTGCTTCCTGCCTGCATAATGCTGAATGATACAAGTTATCATAGTCGCTGCCTGGGCGAAGATTATGGAAGCCGTCACGGATAGCACTTTCCTCCATGGAAGAAATCCATAACCGCTTCATCGGTTTTCTGCACCCTGCCATGTTGTAGGTCAGGCGGAAAATCAATTCTCCCTCCCTTCCGGCATCGGTTGCACACACAACAGCATCTACCCTGTCATCATGCATGAGCTTTTTCAAAATCTGATACTGTGCTTTTGTATCACTTTTCACTTCATGCTGCCATTCCTGCGGAATGATTGGAAGGCTCTCATAGCTCCATTTCTTCCATGCTTCCTCATAGCTTTCCGGCTGTGCCAGTTCTACCAGATGTCCCACACACCATGATACCAGATACTCATTGCCTTCCAAATAT
>ULRT01045772.1_pt1 | contig 15368 bp, 10 predicted proteins | sample 1955711 | NCBI WGS metagenome assembly ULRT01 (sample SAMEA4835690, study PRJEB28245) | human gut metagenome | biome: gut microbiome; material: fecal sample | place: Denmark | collected 2008 | reverse complement strand
CAAGCTTGGCTTTTTGCATTCGGTTTGCACTATCTTTGTCACAAACTATTACCTTGCCGTTACATGAAAGCACGATTGGTGTACTTCATATTTTACGTAACAGGCTCCCATCTCACGCATGTCGTTTAAGACTTCAGCCAAGATGGACTTATAGACTGTTACCCAACGAATGTTGCTCTTGCCATCAGGTTCGATTTCGAGAAAGCGATTGTACGAAATATCGAAAGTAGTACCATATTGATGACACGAATTTTCGGAAGCATTGGAGTTAAAGCCCCGCAATTTCTGTACATCAGCTTTGGTACGTAATACAGAGGTGATGAGCAACTTATGAGGGGGATAGCCCTTTGTGGCTAAAGAGTCATTAAAAGCTCGAGCGATTTGATTAAGAAGCGTTGCAGCACGAGGCACGAGATATGGAATAGATTGGTGTAAGCGTTGAACAGTATAAAACGGATTATCAGCGATATACACCAAATCTTTCATACGATGATGCGCCTCATCACGATTTTCTATCATCGGAATGCCTAAACGACTTGCCGTAGCCAACTGCACATCATTCAAGTCGGGAAAAGACGTTTCAAAACGTGGCACACTTGTTACGCGATTCTTAACTGGTGATCCGTCTTTTTTTAACAACGTTAGTCGATTTCGCTCCTTTAAAAAGATACCGTCAACCCGCTTCGCTTGCAACTCTATGCTATCGGGCACATGTTTGGGTTCATTCTTTATCGAATCATTCTCACTAAGAAGTCGGGGAAGAGCCAACTGTGGATTAACACATTTCGTAATAGCTAATGCTATGACTATCAATACGAAAGCGGTTAGAAAGTGAATACGTCGAGGTTGGTATAATTGTTTCATTCGTAATAAATATGCTCTTTTGTCGTAAGGATTTTGCTAAATAGCGCACACAAAGTTAGTGCATTTCAATCGGATTTTTTAATTTTGCACGTAAATAAAACTAAACAACATTTCGATGTGCTCCTGATAGCACCTCATCTTGGTCAACTCAATGATTGAAAAGCATTTCATACTCGAAGAAGCCGACCCCGTAATCTTCTACGGAGTTAACAACGTAAACATAAAAATGTTGCGTGCCTTATGTCCTAAATTGCGCATTATGGCTCGCGACAACGTGGTGCGCGTAATGGGCGATGAGGAAGAAATGGCTAATTTCGAAGATATTTTTACGAAATTAGAGCACCATTGTGCCAAGTTCAACAATCTATCAGAAGAGGACATTCTCAACGTAATTAAAGGACACATTACGCAAAGCGAAACGGCACAAGACGTCATTGTATATAGCACAGGCGGCAAGCCCATTACCCCTCGTTCAGCCAATCAACGTAAGTTGGTAGAAGCTTACGACAAGTGTGACATGATATTCGCCATAGGCCCAGCAGGATCAGGCAAGACCTATACAGCTATCGCCTTAGCGGTACGTGCCTTGAAAAGCAAAAGTGTAAAGAAAATCATCTTGAGTCGTCCTGCCGTTGAAGCAGGTGAGAAGTTAGGCTTTCTACCTGGCGACATGAAAGACAAGATTGACCCTTACTTGCAGCCTCTTTATGATGCACTGCAAGAGATGATTCCTGCAGCCAAGTTGCAAGAGTATATGGACACAAACGTGATTCAAATAGCGCCTCTTGCTTTCATGCGCGGACGCACATTGAACGATGCAGTGGTCATTCTCGACGAAGCACAAAACACTACAACGGCTCAAATAAAAATGTTCTTAACCCGTATGGGATGGAACACTAAAATGATTGTTACGGGTGACCGTACACAAATTGACCTACCTGCTTCGCAAAAGAGTGGATTGGTAGAGGCACAACGTATTCTACACAACGTAGAAGGCATTGCTTTCATCGAAATGAATCAAAAGGACATTATTCGCCATAAGTTGGTTACGAAAATAGTGGAAGCCTACAATCGCAATGACGAACGTAGAAAGCAGTTACGCGAACAAGCTAAAGCTGCAGCAACGAATAGCGAACAACCATAACGAAATACGAACAAGGCAAGTCTGCCAGTAAAGCTTTATGTAAAGTGAGCTATTATTGGTAGACTTGCCTTGCCGCTTATTAAGCATATAAAAACTCCAGCAAGACACAACTACTAAAAGTGCTTTGTTGCAACAAAATACATAAAACAAAATGTCAGCATTAACAAAAACCGATTTCCATTTTCCTGGACAGCAGAGTGTTTATCATGGTAAAGTACGTGACGTTTATAACCTTGGCGATCGTTTGGCCATGGTAGCAACCGACCGTATCTCAGCATTCGACGTTATCCTGCCCAAAGGCATTCCTTTCAAGGGACAAGTGCTCAACCAAATTGCCGCCAAATTCTTGGACGCAACTACCGACATCTGCCCCAACTGGAAGTTGGCCACCCCCGACCCTATGGTCACGGTAGGCGTTATGTGTGAGGGCTTCCCCGTTGAGATGATTGTACGTGGCTACCTTTGCGGTAGTGCATGGCGTGCTTACAAAAGCGGTGTACGCGAGATTTGTGGTGTGAAGTTGCCTGAGGGTATGAAAGAGAACCAGAAGTTCCCCACTCCTATCATCACTCCTACAACAAAGGCCGAAATTGGTGAGCATGATGCCGACATTTCAAAAGAAGAGATTTTGGCACGTGGTTTAGCTACTCCTGAGGAGTATGCCGTACTTGAGAAGTACACACTTGCCCTCTTCGAACGTGGTACTGAGATTGCTGCTCAACGCGGTTTAATCCTTGTCGACACGAAATACGAATTTGGTAAGCACAACGGCACCATCTACTTGATGGACGAAATCCACACGCCAGACTCTTCACGCTACTTCTACTCTGAAGGATATGAAGAGCGCTTTGCTAAAGGTGAACCTCAAAAGCAACTTTCAAAGGAATTTGTTCGCGAATGGTTGATGGACAACGGCTTCCAAGGTAAAGAAGGTCAACAAGTGCCCGAAATGACCGATGAAATTGTTAATAGCATTTCTGCACGTTACATCGAACTTTACGAACACATTACAGGCGAAAAGTTCACGCCCGAGACTTCTGGCGATGTACTTGCTCGTATTGAGAAGAACGTAACCGACTACTTGGCATAACACATCTTTTTCTCCATATAATTAACGGCCTCACCCTTGATAAGAGAGTGAGGCCGTTAGTTTGTTAAAGATGCGAGGCCATCACATACACTTTTCACGAATGCTAAATCAAACACAGTCCTGACCTTGTCACACTTTTGTAATATCAGTATAACATAGTATAAACTAAAAAAACAAAAAAATACATTTCGTATATCTTTTATGGCCATTTACTACGAAATATAACATAATGATTGTAACTTTGCAAAAATTATAACTTTGCAAAAGAGGGAATTGGCTAAATATTGTGTTTTTAAGCCCTCCTAATACATAATTATCTCAGAATACGACTAACGAATATGAGCTTTAACGTTCCTAAAACCGACAAGAAGAGAGTGGTAATAGTAGGCGGTGGTTTTGGCGGCCTTAAGTTGGCAAACAAATTGCGCAAAAGCAACTATCAAGTTGTTTTGGTTGATCGCAACAACTATCATCAATTTCCACCACTGATTTATCAAATTGCTTCAGCAGGTATCGAACCAAGCTCTATATCTTTCCCTTTCCGTAAGATTTTCCAAAAGCGCAACGACTTCTACTATCGCATGGCTGAAGTGCGCTCTATCTTTCCCGAACATAAGATTATTCAGACGTCAATTGGTAAGGTAAGCTATGACTACTTAGTTTTGGCAGCTGGTGCTACGACCAACTTCTTTGGCAATAAAAACGTAGCCGAACAAGCCATGCCAATGAAGAATGTGAGCGAAGCCATGGGACTACGCAATGCCCTACTCGACAACTTTGAGCGTGCCTTAACTTGCGCTACCGACAAAGAGCGTCAAGAGCTACTCAACGTTGTAATCGTAGGTGGTGGTGCTACGGGCGTTGAGATTGCTGGTGCACTGAGCGAAATGAAGAACTTCGTATTGCCCAAAGACTATCCCGACCTCCCTACTTCATTGATGAACATCTACTTGATAGAGGCCGGGCCACGCTTATTAGCTGCCATGAGCAATGAATCAAGCCAAAAGGTTGAGAAATACTTACGCACCATGGGCGTAAACGTATTGCTCAATAAAATGGTAACCGACTATAAGAACCACAATGTCATGCTGAAAGATGGTAGCAGCATTGCCACTCGTACGTTCATTTGGGTGAGCGGTGTGGCAGCACAGCCTGTTGGCAACCTCGACCCTTCACATTTAGGTCGTGGTCATCGCATTGTAGTCGACGCTTATAACCAAGTGCAAGGATTAGACAACGTATTCTGCATTGGCGACCAGTGCATCATGCCCGACGGTGACGATAAATGGCCCGGCGGACACCCACAGTTAGCCCAAGTAGCCATTCAACAAGGCAACAACTTGGCCAAGAACCTCAAGCGATTGGCAGCAGGCAAAGAAATGAAGCCCTTCCACTACAAGAACCTCGGCACCATGGCCACTGTAGGTCGCAACCGCGCCGTAGCAGAGTTTAGCAGCATGAAGTTTGGTGGTTTCTTGGCATGGGTATTGTGGCTCGTTGTTCACTTGCGTTCTATCTTAGGCGTACGTAACAAGATGATTGTGCTCTTCAACTGGTTGTGGAACTACATTTCTTACTCACAATCTTTGCGCATGATTATCTACGCCAAGAAGGCCAAAGAAGTCGTTGATCGCGAAAAGCGCTTAGCCTCAACTCACTGGGGTACAGACCTACTCAGTGAAGGTTCTGAAGACCCTAACAATGAGGTGGAAGAGTAAAGTAAATCATATTTTTTAGATAAACTGCAATTGGGGCCTCACCCCTTCCCCCTCTCCTTGAGGACAGGGGGGAGGGGTGAGGCCGTTAGGTTTGTTCGTGGACTGTTTGTCAAATTGCAGTTTATCTAAAAAACAATAAAAGGGCAGACCAAAAGTCTGCCCTTTTATTATGCTACTTTTTTAAGAAAAAATCCATTATTTCATCGCTGCTCGGCTATCATTCGTATTTTCAATAAACTCTGCCAAGTCGACGCCTTCGTAGCGTTCGAAAGAGGAAGTAGCGGTGGTGGTGGAACGGAAACCTACGTCAATTACTTGCTTTATGTCTGTTATTTCACCACGCTCTATGCGCGCCTTTACCTCGGCCACTCGATAGCGCATAATGTATTCGTGTATGTCGTTATACCCTTGTGAACGCAAACTCTGCAATACCATGTGACGATTAAAACCCGCCAGACGGCACAAGCGTTCGCGATTGAAGGCTACATCGATATAGGGTTTCTCGTGTTGCATAACATACTCCATTACTTCAAAACGGTGAAGGTTGGCCTCATTGAAGTCGTCGGCTTCTGACTGCGTAATCTCCTCTTTCGTTGGTGGCTTCTCTACCTGGCGAAAACTGGGATATGACATGGCCGACACCGTAGGGCGCAATATGCGGAAAAACAAGAACATATTGACCAACGTAAAGAGGAACATGTAAATACATACTAATGTCCAATTGAACTTTATCGTAATAAAGACAAAGAACAAGCTTACAAATCCTAACAACGCACCATAGGCTATCAAGTCACTAGGCAATTGCATACTACGCACCAAACGATGTGGAAGACGGAATATATTACAAATGTAATAGCCCGATAGCAACAAACAGATGATGCGTAACACCACATCGCCCGATAGGAAAAAGTGAACAATATCATCGAAAGTATAGACGTTGGCCATGTTGCTGCCTACCGCAGCCCCCACTCCATATATAAAGATTAGAACAAGCGCTGGTACAGCATAGCCCCACATACGTCCCCACTGCAAATAGCCTGGCATACAAAGCCCTAAGGGATAAATACTCTGCAAATAAGAGCAAGCCAATAAATAGATGAGCAACACGGGATGTAATATGCCCAACTGCGGCACTACCCCATGCGTAGCTATAAAAAACAAAGCGCCACAATACATCAAACAGATAAGCAACATAATCCAAGCCTGCGACAAAAACTGCACACTGCGACGCGCTAAGTAAAACATTACCAAGCTCATCATTAAGTGTGCAACGGCTGCAAACTCTGTTGTTACCAATACAAGTGTATGCATTATATGTATATACGTTTTTAAGTGATTGTTTTCTGCAAAGGTACGAAAGTATGTGTAAAAACTGTAAATTTGCAAATAAAACATACCATAATTTCATGAAACCCTTCCTTCCACTTGAAGACTTTTTTCGCAATTCTGAGCGAACAGGTTACCAACTTTCGCCCGACGGCAAGTACATATCTTACATGGCTCCTTATGAAGACCGTCTGAACGTTTTTGTACGCGCCATCGACAAAACCGACGAACAAGCACTACGCATTACGCACGAAACTGAACGTAGCGTAGCAGGCTATATGTGGGCCGACAATGAACGTTTGCTTTACATGAAAGACACTGCTGGTGACGAGAACTACCAACTCTATGGTGTACTACGTGACGGATCTGACGAACGGGCCTATACAGCCTTTAAAGGAGTCAGAACCAGTCTGATTGACGACCTTGAAGAGCAAGATGACTTCGTACTGATAGGTATGAACCGCCGCAATCCTGAGGTATTCGACCCTTATCGACTTAACCTCAAGACAGGAGAACTCACCTTATTAGCCGAAAACCCTGGCAACATTCAAGGTTGGATGACCGACCACGAAGGGAAGTTGCGTGTAGCAACAGCCATTGTTGACGGCATTAACACGCAGGTGCTTTATCGCGACACTGAAGACGAGCCTTTCCGCGCAGTATTAACCACCAACTTCCGCGATGTGGTTAGCTTCATGGAGTTTACACCTGACAATAAAGAGGTCTATGCCGCCACCAATCTTGGACGCGACAAGACGGTATTGGTACGCATGAACCCTGCCAACTGTCAAGAGTTGGAGTTACTTTACGAAAATGACCAATACGACATTTCGAGCATTAGCTACTCACGCAAGCGTAAGAAGCTACTGAGCGTTTACTGCACAGGGCACAAAGAACCCATTCGCCACTATTTCGACGCTGATGAAGAGGCGCTGCGTACTCGCATCAAAGCTCACTTCCCTAACCAACGCTATGGCATAGCCGACACTGATAAGGCTGAAGAGCATTATCTGATATATGTTGGCGGCGACCGCACACGCGGTGCCTATTGGTTCTATGACGCACAAACAGACGAGGCAACCCCCATGGCTGAATTAGCTCCGTGGATAAAGGCTGAGGACATGAACGAGATGCACGCCGTTAAGTACACTTCACGTGACGGACTCACCATTGAAGCATATCTAACATTACCTAACGGACTTTCGTTCAACGAAGCTCATCAGCTCCCCGTAGTAATCAATCCTCATGGTGGCCCGTGGGCACGCGACTGCTGGGGCTACTCATCAGAGGTGCAATTCTTAGCCAACAGAGGTTACGCCGTATTTCAAATGAACTTTAGAGGTTCAACGGGCTATGGCCGTTCGTTCTTAGAAACCAGCTACAAGCAATGGGGACTAAAGATGCAAGACGACATTACCGACGGCGTTAATTGGTTAATTGAACAAGGTATTGCCGACAAAGACCGCGTTGCCATTTATGGCGGTAGCTATGGTGGCTATGCTGTTTTAGCAGGCCTAACGTTAACCCCTGACGTATATGCTTGTGGCATTGACTACGTTGGTGTGAGCAATCTCTTTACCTTTATGAAGACGATTCCGCCCTACTGGCGTCCCATGCTCGAAATGATGTACGAACAGGTAGGCGACCCCGAAAAGGATGCTGAGCAATTAGCTGCCACTTCCCCTGCCCTACATGCTGACAAAATACGCGTTCCTCTGTTTATTGCCCAAGGTGCTAACGATCCTCGTGTCAATAAAGCCGAAAGCGACCAAATGGTAGCTGCTCTGAAAGAACGTGGCATCGAAGTTGAATACATGGTAAAGGACAATGAAGGCCACGGCTTTCACAACCAAGAAAACCGCTTCGACTTCTATCGCGCCATGGAGGCATTCTTAAAAAAATACTTATAAAGGGTTGGTTATTAGAGGGTTAAGAGGGTTAAAAAACAACCTCATAACTCTCTAAATATTTATAAAACCATGCGATATGCACAAACACACCTTTCTACTAATCATATTAACTATACTGTTTGGTTGTACCAAAACACAGGCACAAACAAGTCAGGCAGAACAACTTTTTGATAAATTCAAGGCAGCATCACGCTTTGATTATCGCTACCCACGTGAGAAGGTTTACGTTCACCTCGACAACTCTGCCTACTTCGAAGGCGACACCATTTGGTACAAAGCCTATGTTGTGCGAGCTTCATCGCTCAGCACCACCAACTTAAGCCGCGTGCTCTATGTGGAATTGCTTAGCGATGACGGACAACAATTGGTGCAACAAACGCTTCAACTCGACAGTTTGGGGACAGCTAATGGCGCCATTTCACTACAACTTCCCATTCACTCAGGTTATCACGAAGTAAGAGCCTACACACGTGAGATGGTCAACTGGGGTACAGAGGCTTGTTTTTCACGCGTTATTCCTGTATTCACAGGGAGCAACCCGCAACGCAAAATGGAGAAAACGCTCTCAAAAGATATCACGCAGCTTTCTATACCACAACCGACAGATGAGAATGCAGGGTCATTGGGTAGCCCACGTCCTTACCATCTCAAAAAGAATTCTGATCGCATGATAGACTTCTTCCCTGAGGGTGGAGAACGAGTTGAAGGTGCCGCGCAACGCATTGCTTTCAAGTTAACCGATGGTCGCGGACTGCCAGTCTATGATACGCTACAAATCTACCGACAAGACGGCACGCTCTATGCCACTGCGCAGTGTGAGCACGATGGGATGGGCGACTTCATATTGTCTGCAGACTTTGGCAATGGGGGGTATGTGACGCTCCAATCTGACGCTATCTCGCGAAAGGTGCGTAAAAGACAAAATAACTTGCCCGAATGTAAAGGGTTTTACGCTCTCTTTGCCTCTGAACAGACGGATGGACTGGCGGTACAAATCAGCAAGGGGAGCCAAGCTCCAGAGGGAAATCTGTTAGGGGTGGCAATATTTAATAGAGAAAACGTGTGTTATTTCGACACCATTACCGTCAACGCTGCACCCGAAGAACTCTTTATTCCACGCAAAGGATTGCGTGGCGGTGTCAATCGTTTGGAACTCTTCAATACGGATGGCATTAGCCTTGCAACACGTCTCTTTTGGGTACCATTTGAGAAGACGGATAGTACACGCTTTGCACACATTGACGTGAAGCAAAATGAATATGAATACCAACCATTCTCACCCGCCGTCGTTGCAATCCAAGCCACGACGGCACAAGGCCAACCTATACAAGGGAGTTCACTCTCTGTGTCGGTGCGCGATGAGTCGGGCAATATTCTATCCAATCGCGATGGAGGTATTGAAGGATACATGTTATTGGCTTCTGAGGTTAAGGGGTACATTCACCGATCTGACCTCTACTTTGAGTGCAACGATGCAGCCCACCGCCGCATGCTTGACCTATTACTGCTCGTACAGGGTTGGAGTGCCAACTCATTTGACGTGATGTGTGGCACAAAGGAGTTTGTACATAAACAACCGATTGAGGAAAAACTCATTCTGCGTGGCACTATCTATAAGGACAACGACAAGCTAACTCCACTTTCTAACGTCAATCTCAATATGCATGCTTACCAATTTGAAAACGGCAAACCAATGCCTGGCACATTGGAGGCACATACGCACACGGATAGCGTAGGACGATTTGCTTTCGAATCAAATGTCAACTACGAAGGGGAATACTTGGCACAATTTACCATGCGCGCGGGGAATAAGGACCAAAAGACGTGGAGCCGACTGACGCTCGACCGATGGTTTTCGCCCCTACCCCGCCCTTTCTATGCTCCCGAACTCAATCTGACACTCTACAACGGAGCAGATAATCAGGCGCGACAACTCCATAACGCTAACCCTCGCGATAGCCGCACCTTTGAATGGAAAGATACCATACAAAAGACGATGTACTCCACGCTTCATCAAGCTGAGGTGGTGACTCACGTTAAGCGTTACCACGGCTTCACGGGCAATCGCTACACTTGGGGCGGTGGCGAACAGAACGGAATGCGCCACACGACTAAGTATTACGACATTCAGAAAGAATACGAGCGACTTAAGGACTATGGCGCAGGCTCTAAATTGGAAGTTTTGGAGGTATTTCGCATGCTTGAAAGCGATAAGTTCGAGTATAGCCGCTACTCTGATGTCGATCAGGGAGTGCGATTGATTGACAACATCTTTGACCATGCCGAAAAGGGAAAAGATGATAACACTGACAAGCCCTCTCAATTCGAACAAAACTTGCGCGACCATACGGAGCACGACTTCGAATATCGCGGCCGCAAGATTAACACATACATTGACAATGAGCCTGGCATACCCGACTTATTTTGTAGTGAAGTGAAATCCATTTCCGTCGTGCGCGACAACAAGGGAGTTGACAACATTACTGGCAAGGAGGTACGCACTGCCGACACCTTCTACTCTATCTACATCTACACGTTGCCAGAGGAATATCGTTCGCGTAGTCGCAAGGGGGTTGAATATCGCCACATCGTAGGCTTCACGCCCAAGGTAAAATTTTATTCGCCCAACTATCGCAAGTTTGACCTCCCCTCTGACAAAGACATGCGCCGCACGTTACTTTGGGCTCCGAATGTCACAACCGACCACGAGGGTAAAGCCAACCTAATATTCTTCACCAACTCTCGTGAAACTTCTACACTCGACATCAGCGTGCGTGGCATCACCAAAGAGGGGGTATTGATTGATTGGAACTAATCGGGGGAGGGAACAAAAAACACTAACAAGATTGTAATGATCTGGGGTTCTAAAATATCGCCCTTGGGATATTATGTTCTGGATTTAGATAAGAAGGAGATTTCTATAGCATTTGAGCCGGAATCAAGAGCCTAAAAGGTAATAATTATTGACATTTCCAACCATACTTCCTATACTTGTAATGGGAACATTTTGGAGCAGTCTAAACAAGAACTAAGCATAATAAGACATGAAAATCAACTCTCGGCGACTAATATTAACACTAACGACGAGTAGTTTTTACGCTAACGAGGACTAATTTCATTTTACTCTCGTTAGCGTAACTTAATTTTGCCACTATGGTACCTAATTTCCAGAATGTGATTTCATCCTGCAATTTGACCTATACGCCTATTATCACAGAAAAATCTACATTTTATTTGCTTTAGCAAAGCAAAACTTTGTACTTTTGCCACTAACTAAATTTAAATTAAATACTAATGAAAAACGTAAGGTATATAATAGGTTCATTAGCCATTATCGCTATATTGTTTATGAACTTTAGATATGCTTATCATAATTATGGCATTCCTAAACATAGACATGAAGCATGTGCCACTACAAAGCCATTAGGCTATAATCACGTAAAAGTCGCAACACACATGATGTGTACATTTATTGAATATCGTGTGGAAGTGCATTATAAAACACATACATATGATATAAATAGCGTTACACACCAAAAAGAGCCTTGTAAACATGAAGTAATAGATTACGAATATTTCCGTGATTTTGACAGAAAAAAGGCTTTTAATGCTGCAACAAATTTTGCAGCAAATATATACAAGCCAGATTCTGCTAAAGTAGAATCTTTTTATACATACGTTCATGCACCCTATGAAAGCTATCGTATAGAATGCAGTTACGGCGGAGACTTGATAGATTGTACCAGCGAAGATGCAACCTGTCCGATGTGTAATTCAAATAGTTAAGTTGTCAGCTAATCACCTATGAAAGCACTTGCCAAGCATATTCTTTTTATTGTCATTTTGTTAATGACTACAAGTAGTCTTAAAGCGCAACAAGTTCTGTCAGATACAGAACAATTGTTTAGCCAATTTAAGCGTGCCGCGCGGTTTGATTATAACTTTCCGCGTGAAAAAGTGTATGTACATTTTGACAATTTAGGCTATTTGATGGGTGACACTATTTGGTATAAGGCTTACGTTGTACGAGCTTCTTCTTTGAAACCAACCAATCTGAGTCGAATTCTTTACATTGAATTGTTGAATGCTGATGGGCAGATGATTACACAAAACATTCACAAATTAGACTCCTTAGGTACTGCTAATGGTATGTTTTCGTTACAATTACCAGTATATGCTGGCTATTATGAGGTTAGAGCGTATACGCGCGAAATGGTTAATTGGAATACTGAAGCTTGTTTTTCAAGAATAATCCCTGTTTTCTCAACCAGCAATCCCAATAAAGAGGTAGACAAAACGCAGTTACGAGACATCGTACAATTATCCATTCCTGAACCTTTGGCGCATGACCAAGTTACCTTAGGCGACCCGCGTCCGTACGTAATGAAAAATGACAGAGGTGCATTACTAAGTTTCTACCCTGAGGGTGGAAAGCGAGTAAAAGGGGCCAATCAGCGTATAGCCTACAAACTAACCGACGGAAAAGGTGCTGTAATAGAAGATACTTTAAAAATATACGATAATAAAGGTCGTATCTATGCGACTTCTGTGCCCGAACATGATGGTATGGGTACTTTTGATTTAGCCTCCGATTTTATGGGCGGCCACGTTTGTTTATCGTCTAATCGGAAAATATACAAGGGTGATAAAAAAGTAGGAGCTATAGCATTGCCCACACAAGTCGCCCCTTATGCAATACATGCAGATTATAGTGACGAAGGAGAACTCATTCAAATAGCAGTTGGAGATAGTCTTCGTGGGACATCTAAACTATTAGGGCTTGCTGTGTTTAATCGTGAAAATGTGTGCTATTTCGACACACTTACAGTCAATAACGAAAGTGTAGAAATACTCGTACCCCATAAAGCATTAAGAGGTGGTGTTTGTCGTGCCGAACTTTTTGATGAACTAGGCAATAGCCTTGCCACACGTTTGTTTTGGGTGCCAATAAAGCAAGATGAAAAATCGCGTTACGTAAAGTTAAGTGTAAAACAAAATCAAAAATGGTATGGACCATTTTCTCCTATCGTTCTTCAAATGCGTGCTGTAGATGCTATGGGGCATTCGGTTAAGGGAGCAACCATGTCTGTTGTGGTACGAGACGAAGGAGGCAACTTCGTATCAACCAACGATGGTGGCTTTGAAGGCTATCTATTGCTTGCATCAGAATTAAAAGGCTACATTCATCGTCCTGACCTATATTTTATCAAGAATGATGCTGCACACAGACGTATGCTCGACCTATTAATGTTGGTGCAAGGGTGGCGCACCAATACGTTCGAGGTTATGTGTGGCAAAGATTCTTTTCAGTTAAAGCAACCTATTGAAAACAAACTGATACTTCGTGGAAAAATTTATAAAGACAACAAAAAGCATGAGCCGCTTGCTAATGCTACCTTAAATATGTATGGGTATCGTTTTCAAGATCACAAGGTAATTGGCGAAAGTATAGAGGGAGCAACTCGTACAAACAACAAGGGTGAGTATGCTTTTGAGTCGAATATTGACTTTGAGGGCAATTACATTGTAAAGTTTGTGATGAAGCAAGAGACGGGTAAGCGCACATTTACGCGTTTAATGATAGATCGTTGGTTTTCTCCTCAGCCACGCCCACTTTGGCATACCGATTTGGCATTGCCGATAAAACCCATTACAACTGATGATTTCACAGCTAATCCTAAAGAGAATACTACTTTTGAATGGGTAGATACTTTGCAGCGAGCTGTATTTTCTACTTTAAATTCTGCAGAAGTTGTAGCGCGTGTAAGAAAATACAAAGGACTTCAAGGCAGCAAATACACTTGGGGAGGTGGCGAAAAAACTGGAATGAAACACGCTATGAAGTATATTAATGTTATTAGAGAGGTAGAACGTAGCAAAGATTGTGGTAGACAAGAGGGCATGCGAGTAATAGATCTTTTGCAATATAGCAATAATCGGATTCAACATGATGAGTACGGTGTGCTTGAAATGGATAATTTGGTTGATACTTTATCTCAAAATAGTGAGAGTTCAAGTTTTCCCAATAAAAGCAATATGGATGCTTTTAATCCTAATCCCTTGCATACAAATAATATAATGGGACGTTTTTTTATAAATGGTCATGAAATTTTTTTATACGAAAACAATACAAGAGTTGACTATAGCTATATTTATGGTGATTGTAGCGAATACAAATCTATAGCAATGGTCATAGATAACAAGGTTGACGATGCATTGTCAGGTAACGAAAAGCGATTTTCTTATTCAGCTTATTCCATTTATTTATATAGCGACCCAGATGCTTTTCGCTTTCGTGAAAATTCGAAAAAGGGCATTGAACTTAGAAATGTACAGGGATTTACCCCAGAGGTTAATTTCTATTCACCCAACTATCGTAGGTTCGACTTACCCACCGACAATGACAATCGTCGTACATTGTTATGGAAACCGAACGTTACCACCGACAATAATGGCAATGCAACTGTTATTCTATTCTCTAATTCACATGAAGCTCAACGCATTGACGTGAGTGTACGTGGTATTACAAAAGACGGTGTTTTGATAGATTGGAATTGATAACATTGATTACAAATAAATTGCAATTTGTCGAACAGAAAAAATAAACATTAAATATCTGTATCTATTATTAGTTGATTATCAGTATTATACGCTCTAAACGGTAGAAAAGTGACCGTATGGATTCTGATTAGATACGAAAAGCGCGAGATTTAACGTATTTAACTTTCATTAGCATCAAATTAGCTGAACGTAAAAATGAAAGCCTATCGATAGTGAGGGATGTTCACTACCGACAGGCTTATCTGTATTTTATCTATAAAGTGATCTCCATAGAGGCTCCGAAATCCATTTTTCAGGGAATCCCATTGCTGCTGGGTCAACCTGTGGATAAGAAACGAGTAAAGATTTGAGTTCATTCTTGAAGTCCAATCCATACCCCATCGAATCAAGCCAATATGCAATACAACAAGCTATAGCATATACTTTGTTCGCATCAACACCATCAATGTTCACCCACGCACCACGTAAAGAAGCGTTCATTTGTGGAGCATTGGAAAGATAGCGATTCCAAAGTCGTGAGTGATGAGCGCAACAGTTTCTCAAGACAGTTACACTACGCATCCAGCTTTCCAACACCTCATGCTGTGGAAGATTGAATTGACGAGCTACACGCTTCTTCAATTTCTTGTCACTGAAATTGTAATAGAGTTTTGAAAGCGTGCCGAAAGATGCAAGTTCAAGCGTTTTCCATGCTGGAGGGAATATCGGCTTGTCATAGTTGCGCCTATGCTCTTTGATAAAGTCCTCCTTGCTAC
>ULRT01049453.1_pt1 | contig 15428 bp, 19 predicted proteins | sample 1955711 | NCBI WGS metagenome assembly ULRT01 (sample SAMEA4835690, study PRJEB28245) | human gut metagenome | biome: gut microbiome; material: fecal sample | place: Denmark | collected 2008 | reverse complement strand
CTTTATCGCCCCGCCGATGCCGTCAGAGAGGAGGAAACCATATGGAAATTGATCAGGGCCTCTTGACGAAGGTGAAGACCTATCTCCGCATCAGTCACACGAAACTGGACGATGATGTGGCAGACTCCATCTCTGCCTGCCTGGCGGATCTGCGGGTTTGCGGCGTGCGAAATCCATCGGAGGACACGGAGGATGTGATCGACCCGCTGGTGCTCAACGCCGTCAAGCTATACTGCAAAGCGGAGTATACGGACGACACGGGTAAGGCCGCAGAGTACATGGTCAGATATAACGCGCTCAAATCCTGCCTGATGATGGCGAGCGGCTATCAGGAGGGAACAACGTGAACGAAGTCATCACATTGATCGGCAACGCCGGCGAGCGGGACGTGTTTTGCCGTCTGGCGAGCATTGGCCAGAGGGAGTACTACGAGGCGCAGGCGGTCGATGTCTACCCGGAATGCAAGTTCGTTCTGGCGGACTATCTGGAGTACGAAAACGAGCAGCTGCTGGAGTATGACGGCCAGCGTTACCATGTGCTGCGTACCTACCGGAACGGTCAGGAGCTGGAGATCACGGTCGCGCGTGCGTCTGCGGAGGAGGGCGGTATCTATGGGTAAAAGCATCCAAGTGGGCAATCTGCCGGCTGCACTTTCTGATGCGCTGACCGTGTATGCGCAGGATGTGATTGACCGTATCAATGATGTGGGCGAACAGTCAAGCGATAAGCTGAGAAGAATCACGAGGGCAACGGCGCCGCGGTCTAAGCGAAAAGATAGCTCATTCTACAAGAACATAGCTGTAAAGGCCGAAGATGCCGGCAACGGAATGAAGCGATATATCTGGTATGTGAAAGCCCCTGACCATAGGCTGACGCATCTGCTGGTGCATGGTCATGCGACTAGAAACGGCGGCCGCACGAAGGCAAATCCATTCCTGAAGAATGCGCTCGACGCTGTTTTACCGGAATACGAGCGCGCCGTGGAAGAAGCGGTGAAGGAGGCTGGACAAAGTGATTGAAGAGATCCTGACTGCATCCGGCATTCCTTTTCGCCAGGGCCGTTATTTGAATCCGCCCTCGACGACCTATGCCGTCTATTTCGATGACCAGGAGGTGGACGGGGCAGACCCGGAGAGCGGCGTGGCGCCGATGGTCGTGAGCCACGATGTTTCCGTGGAGCTGTACGAGCCGGAGCGAGATCCGGAAGCCGAAGCGGCTATCGAGACCCAGCTCGCGGCGAGGGGCATTCACTGGACAAAGGCGGCACGGTACTGGCTGCAGAGTGTGCAGCGGTATCAAACTGTCTACGATTTTGAATTCTACGAAAAAAGGAGGCCACATAATGGCTAAAAGAGACAAAGATACGGTTACGCTGGGGTCAGGCAAAATCTATCTGCAAACATTCAGCGAGTCCATGCCGACGGTAGATGCACTGTGCGTGGAAAGCAATCTGCTCGGCTATATCAAGGGCGGCGCGTCGCTGGAATATACCCAGGAGACCTACGAGGAGAAAGACGATCTCGGCTATGTGTCCAAGATCATCACGACCAATGAGGAGGCTGTGCTGAAGTGCGGCCTGCTGACATGGAACGGTACGACGCTGAAAAAGCTGCTTGACCGCTGCAGCAGCACAGAGGCATCCGGCAAGCGCACGACGAAGATCGGCGGTGCCGGCAACGCACAGGGCGGCTATTATGCGATCTGCTTCCACCACGAGGATAAGACGGACGGCGACCTGTGGATCCTGATCAAGGGCAGAAATACCGCCGGCGCGACGCTGACGTTTGCGACGGACGCGGGCACGACCGTGGAACCGGAATTCAAGGCGCTGCCGCACGATAGTGACGGTACGCTCGTGGAATTGATCGAAGAGATTCCGACGGCTTAATTTTGACAGCGGGGCTTTCACAGCTCCGCTGTCCCTTTTATGGGAGGAGAAGTGACCATGCCGAAAACAATCAATTTCAACAGCATCAACCGGCCGTATCTGCGCCTGATCATGCAGGACGATGCGCAGACGACCATTGACGTGACCACACCGACCGAGGCGATGGTGGAGGAGCTGACGGCGACTGCGCCGGAGCTGGAGGACGTGCTGAAGACTATGGATGCGAACAGCATCCGGGCAGTATACGATCTGGCGGCGCGACTGATCTCCTGCAATCTGATGGGGTTGCCGGTGACGGTGGATGACCTGCGCGGCAAATACCGCATGAATCTGGACAGCCTGATTGTGTTTTTCAGTGCCTATGTCGAATTCATTGAGGAGCTCACAAAAGCAAAAAACTGATGCTCCCGTACTATCCGCAAGCAGATAGTGCGGGAGGCCATCAGTACGTCATCACGTCCTGGTGGAAACGGCTTGTGTCTGCGTATACTGGCCTGAACTTTGTTGAGGTCGGACAGACGGACTATTTGCAATACCTGATCTGGCGGCACGATGCGTATATCTACGAACTGAGCCGCACAGAGGCGGGGCAGGAGTATCTGAATAACGCCTGGCGCATGGAACAAACAGAGCCAGACCGGGCGAAATTGCGCCAGAAGATTGGAGGGAATGCGGCGCATGGCAAACAATAAAATCAAAGGCCTGACGGTCGAAATCGGCGGCGATACGACGAAGCTGGGCAAAGCGCTGCAGGAAATTGAAAACAAGTCGAAAAGCCTGTCCGGTGAGCTCGGCCAGGTGAACCGGCTGCTGAAAGTAGATCCGGAGAATACTGACCTGATTGCTCAGAAGCAGCAGATCTTGAGCGAGGCTGTGGCCAACACCGCCAAGAAGCTGGAGACGCTGAAAGCGGCAGAAAAGCAGGTTCAGGCGCAGTTTGAGCGCGGCGAAGTATCTGCTGATCAGGTGCGCGAGCTGCGCCGCGAAATCATTGCGACCGAGCAGAAGCTGGGCGGTTATGAGCGAGCGGCTCAGGAAACGGCCGACGCGATCGAGCAGCTTGGTGACGGTGCAGACGGAATCAGCGACATTGGGAAAAAGGCATCTGCTGCGGCTCGCCGCGTGGGAGATTTGTCCGACGCGGCGAAAGATGCTGGCGAAGGCCTGGGTACGGCCGGCGTTGCGGCAGGCGCTTTTGTTGGCAATCTGGCCAGCGAGGCGTTCGGGAAAATCGTCGACGGGCTGAAAGAATGCATCGAGGTCACGCAAGAGTACCAGACAGCCATGGGCAAGCTGGACACAGCATTCACGACAAACGGCTACAGTTCCGAGGCGGCATTGAAGACCTATAAAGAGCTGCAGGGTATCCTCGGCGAGACGGATCAAGCCGTCGAGGCGGCCAACCATTTGGCCATCCTAACCGATAACGAGGCGGATCTGCAGACGTGGACGGATATCTGCACGGGCGTGTTTGCTACCTTTGGCGATTCGCTGCCGATCGAAGGCCTGACCGAGGCGGCGAACGAGACCGCAAAGGTTGGGCAGGTTACCGGCCCGCTTGCGGATGCGCTCAACTGGGCGGGCGTGTCCGAGGATAAATTCAATGAGAGCCTGGCCGCGTGCACGGACGAGCAGGAGCGCCAGCAGCTGATTATGGATACGCTCAACGGTCTCTACAGTGAGGCATCTGATGCCTACAAGGAGACCAATGCCGATGTGATTGCGGCAAACAAGGCAAATGAGGAGTGGACGGCATCCATGGCGGCGGTCGGCGCGGAGTTTACGCCGTTGATCGCCGAGGTGAAGTCTATGGGCGCGGAGCTGCTGGATAAGGCTGTCCCAGCTATTCAGTGGGTGAAAGACAATCTGCCGGAAGTTGTTGCTACGATTGCCACACTGACTGCCGGGATCACCGCGTTCAAGGTGGCACAGCTCGCCGCGATCGCGTCGGAGCAGGGCATGACGCTCGCGCAATACGCTGCCACACAGGCCAAAACCGCAGCCACAGCGGCGCAGAATGGCCTGAATGCGGCGATGAAAGCGAACCCAATCGGCTTTGTTATTACTGCTATTAGCCTGCTGGTGACTGCCTTCATGTATCTCTGGAACAACTGCGAGAGTTTCCGCGTGTTCTGGCAGAACCTCTGGGAGGGCGCAAAATCAACATTCCAGTCGGTTTGGACGTGGCTGTCGAACTTTTTCACGGTCACGATACCGGATATCTTCAATACCGTGATCAGCTTTATCGAAACCAACTGGCAGGGTCTTTTGCTCCTGCTTGTAAATCCGTTCGCAGGCGCGTTCAAACTGATCTATGACAATTGTGAGGGATTCCGAACAAAGGTCAATGAAGTGGTGAGTGCCGTTCTGAACACACTGCGCGAGCTCCCGGCGCAGGTGCTGAGTGTGGGCCGCAATCTGGTGGAAGGCCTGTGGAACGGCATAAACGATAAATTATTGTGGTTGAAAGACAAAATCAAGAGTTTTACTGAGTCGGTGCTTGATTCTATCGAGCACTTCTTTGGTGTCAATTCTCCATCTAAGAAAACGGCGTGGATCGGTGATATGCTCGATCAGGGTCTTGCGAGCGGCCTTTTGGACAATATGCAGGATCCCGTGCGGGCCATGCAGCGCGTGAGCGACGGCGTCCTCAGCGCCGCCGGCGGAACGTATCAAACGCAGATGTCTGCGATGCAGACGGCGTGCGCCCCTGCGGCTGGGAATGTCGGGATTTCGGCCGTGCTGGAGCGCATGGACCGGCTCGAGCGCGCCATCACGTCCATGCAGATCTATATGGACGGAAACGCTGTGGTCGGCGCCGTTGCGCAGCGTATGGATGCGGCGCTCGGCGATATTTACAGGCAAAATGAAAGGAGGGCGGTTTATGGAGTTTGACTGCAAGATTGGCGGAGTTAAGTACGCTGGGCTGGAACTGTTGGATGCGCAGATCGGCCTGCCGATTGTGAAAACGAAGCAGGAAAGTGTTCCGGGCGCTGATGGCGTGATCGATCTTACTGATGTCCTGAATGGCGGGCCGGTCTATGGCAACCGGAGTATCAAACTCCGGTTCGGATTCGACCCATACGGGAGCTTCGACTTCTATGCTTTTGCAGGTGCAGTGCACGGTAAACGCTTGAAGCTGGAACTGGGCAACCGGAGCGGTTACTACATGGGACGCTTCACGGTTGGAGACATTGACAAGAGCAAAAAGACAACAATGTTTGATGTAACGATCGACGCTGATCCGTACCGACTGGAATCGGCCGAGACAAGCATCTCCATTCCGTGCTTGGCAAGAACATCTAACACAATGATTGACGGCACCGCAACTGTGCACAAAGCGTGGGCAACCGGTGTGGCACAGGTATACGGCACAGGTGCGGATACGGTGCTGTCTGTTTACAGCAACAAACCATATACAGGTGAGTACCGGCAGGGCGCGATTTTTAAACTGCCATGGCCCGAGGCGGGGAGCTGCCTGGTATCAGCTGATGTGGAAAATGGGTGGTACGGCGTTTGCGATGAAAATGGGACAGAATACACAGCTAGCGAGTCCCGCTGGATTGAGACTGTTCCGGCCAATGGTCTGTATATCATGCTGTTCACATACGGCGGCGCGGCGCACTACGGAAAACTGCGCAATATTCAGGTGTTTAAGGCGACACCAGCCTCGCTGGCCGGATTGGCAAGTGATCGGATGCTGTATCCGACTGTGACATGGACAGGAGACGTGACAACAATTGTGCCATGCCGCCGGCCGCTGCCGCTTGCGACGCTACGCGGGAACGAAAAGACAAGCCCGTATTTGCAGATTCAGCGGCGCGCGGCGGATTACGCGTATGCGATTGGTGATACAGCAGGGACGGTCTCATTAACCGGAAGGAGGGGGTGGTTGTAATGTACGCGGGATATGTTGATGATCGGTTGCTTTTCTCGGCTGGTATGGCCGGATACGAGATATCAGCTGGTACACTCCACAAGGAAATCGGCAAGTGCGATTCGGCGACAATCAAGCTGCCGCCGAGCAATTTGATGCGCGATACTCCCGTAAAACGCGCGTCTATTATCAAAATCTGCAAGGATGGGGTTACCGTATTTAAGGGGTGCGTTGCGGATACGTCAATGGATTTTGCCGGAAACAAGACATACAACATCGATGGCGCCATAATGTGGATGAAGGATATTTGTAAGCCACCGTTCACCATGACAGAGGAGACGATGCTGTACTATGCTACCGCAATTATCACACAGTACAATGATGTGTGCCGCGTGACCAAGCAAATCAAACTTGGAACGGTTGATGATACGCTACCGACTTTGGCCGTGGAGCAGACGGAATACAAGTCTATGCTATCGTTGCTGCAGGATGCTGCGCAGGCAATAGGGGGAACTCTGTGTATCCGTTATGACGGGGATGATATCTTCTTGGATGTCATTAAAGCATATGATCACAGGTGCGCGCAGCAAATCGAGATCAGCAAGAATTTGCTCGATCTCACCGATCAGATCGATAGTGCAGATCTGATTACACGTGTATACCCACTAGGTAAGGGTGGCTTGACGATTGCCAGCGTAAACAATAATAGTACCTGCCTGATTAACGCTGATGCGGAGGGGCTGTACGGGCGCATCGACGGTACGCTGCGTGTGGACACGGATGATGCAGATGCGCTCAAGGCACAGGCAGCTGCCTACCTTGCACAGTATTGCGGCTTGTCGCATGGCATTCGGGTGACAGCGGCAGATTTGTCAGCTGTTGATTTTAAGCTGGAGTCGTATCACATTGGCGACAGCGTCCGAGTGGTGTCTCCACCGCACGGAATTGACACTATTATGCAGGTAACCAGTATGGACACAAGCCTTGTTAGCGAAAAGGATACTATGGTGCTTGGATGGTCGAACCGGACGCTGACCGGTGCCGTCGCCTCCGGTGGCGGATCGTCGAGCGGCACAACAACCTCCGGCGGTGGTGGCACGATCGACGTGGACAGCGCACTGTCGCTGGACAGCACCAACCCCGTCCAAAACAAGATCGTGACCGCCGCCTTGGCCAGCAAGGCCGGGACGTCGCTGGCCACGCAGTCTGCGGCGGGCCTGATGTCCGCCGCGGATAAGGTCAAGCTGGATGGCCTGTCCGGGGCGGGCGTGACGCTGACACCCATGACGGCCGCGGAAATGCAGGCCATCTGGGACGCAAATTGAAAGGAATGATAACATGGACGATCAATCCACATACGTAGGGCCGACCGCGGCTGCGAAACTTGCGGCGCTGGCAAAGGCCGCCACGAAAAACGCGATTACAGTCGATGATCAGCTGTATTCACAATCCACGCATCCCGTGCAAAACAAGGTCGTGACCGCCGCGCTGGGCGAAAAGGCCGGGAAGGACGTTGCCACACAGTACATCAACGGCCTGATGTCCAAGGACGACAAAGCCAAGCTGGACGGCATCGAAGCGGGCGCGAACAAAACTACCGTGGATGCAGCGCTGGACGCTGGTAGCACCAACCCGGTGCAGAACAAGATTGTCACTGCAGAACTGGACAAAAAGGCCGGGAAGGACGTCGCCACGGCGGACGCTGATGGCCTGATGTCCGCCGCGGATAAGGTCAAACTGGACGGAATCGAGGACGGCGCAAACAAGACCATCGTCGACGACGCCATGTCGGATACATCGACGAACCCTGTCCAGAACAAGGTAATCAAGCAGTATGTCGACGAAAAGGGTGTGAATTACTTTGACACCTACGTCGAAAAGCCCACGAAAGAACAGCTGACTGCCTACGCTGACTACTACACGTGCAAATGCAAAGCGACGCACACCTACGCGGAAATTGCTGCTGCGCTTGCAAAAGATATGGTGCCGCGCGTCCTGCTGGTTGATGTCATCGGCAGTGCGGGCGCCAATCGCATCGTATGCCCTCTCAACGAATACTATAACGGTGCCGATGGGTCGTACGATTTCGACGCGCCAAACATTGCCGGTATGTACGGTTACGGTACCGGCATCGTCAGTATCAGCGAGGACGGGGCAGATTACACGTGCAGTGCCGGTGAACTGCCGCCTGCCACTGGTAACGGCAAGTGCCTTGTAGTCGATGATGGCAGGTATCGGTGTGGGACACCGGCGACCGCCACGCAGTCAACGCCCGGCTACATGTCGGCGGCCGACAAAGCCAAGCTGGACGGCGTGGAGGCGGGTGCAAACAAGACCATCGTGGACGCAGCGCTGGACGCCGGGTCTGCCAACCCCGTGCAGAACAAAGCCGTCAAGGCCGCGCTGGATGGTAAAGCGGGAACAGCAGTGGCGACCACGTCCGCCAACGGACTGATGTCGGCGGCCGATAAAGACAAGCTCGACGGTGTTGAGGCGGGTGCAGCCAAGACCACCGTGGATGCGGTGCTGGATGCAGCGTCGGAAAACCCCGTACAGAATAAAGCCGTCAAGGCAGCACTGGACGGTAAGCTGTCGACACGGGGTGGCGAAATTTCGGGTTATTTGAGCGTTGGGCTTACAGTCAGTGCTGAGGGGTCTGTATCTACTGGCAAGACGAGCACGGACACAGGAATCCATTTCGAGAAAGCGGGTTCTGACGTCGGACGCATTTCGCACGGCTCGGACCCCATGACTGGTGTGGCGCCAATTGCCCGCCTGAAAGTGGCATCCCCGACAGAGGATGACGACGCGGCGACTAAGGGGTATGTGGATGGCAGCGCGGTGCGATACGACGCGGCACAGGAGCTTGAATTCGCACAGAAAGGTCAGGCGCGCCAGAATATCGATGCGGCTGGTGTTGATAGCCCTCAGTTTCAGGGCTTTTTGACGCTATCGCCCGCGAACGAAACCCTTGGACATGGCGTGGGCCTGTCCCCGACCGGCAGCGGGCACAACTATACGCTTGACATTTCTGACGTGGACGAGGGCAACCCGACGCTGCTTACTGGCGTTAAAACGCCGACGGACGCGAATACCAATGCAGCCACGACCGTGGAATATGTGAAGAATAAAATCGCCGAAGTCGCTGCGAGCGGCGGAGTGGACGTGGATAATGCACTGTCTGCTACGTCGACAAACCCCGTCCAAAACAAAGTCGTGACTGCCGCCTTGACCGGCAAAGCGGGCACGGCAGTGGCGACCACGTCCGCCAACGGTCTGATGTCTGCTGCAGATAAGACCAAGCTCGACGGCGTGGAGGCAGGTGCGACCAGGACCACCGTGGACGCAGCACTGGACGCAGCGTCGGAAAACCCCGTGCAGAACAAAGCGGTCTTGTCGGCATTGGACGGCAAGATGGACAAATCCGGCGGCACATTTACCGGAAACGTCTACGGCAAGTATTTTTGCGGTACATGGCTACAGTCCACTGCCGCTAGCGATCTTGGCAGAACGCCCGGAAAGATTGCTGTGCTGGATGACAGCGGCTGGGTATACTATCGCACCCCGGCCGAGCTGCTGGCTGACATCGGCGCAATGTCCGGCGGTGACTACTACACCAAAGCCGAGACGGATGCAGCTATCGCTGTGCGGGCAAGCACGTCGGCATACGGCACGACCAAGCTGTCCAACAGCACCACATCGTCCAGCAAGACGCTGGCCGCGACGCCGTATGCCGTCAAGACTGCGCTGGCGCAGGCCAAGGCATACGTGGATAGCGCGATCGCCGTGGCGATCAACAGCGCGTACTAAGGTGGGTGATTCTATGTCTACTACTGTAGCCCTCACGAACATTATGGCCAACAAAAACACAGGCTTTTTTCCGGCCTTTTTGGGCAACTGCTCATGGCAAATGTCCACCCTTGTACCAGGCGATGGCTCCACAAATAGCGCTAAAGTAATCCCGTCCGCGCAGGGAGAGGTTACGCTTACATCCAGCGATCATGGTCTAATTGCGTCGCACAAGTACTACGTTACGTTTAAAATTCGTTTCGAATCGGCCACACAAGGCACCTGCGACTGGTACTGGCCAGTAGCCGAGCCTGCAGCGGCTGCGGGTATGGCCGTCAACGCCGCTGCAGGCGCATGGACACGTCTGTCGGCCGTGTTCACGCGTACCAGCTTTACAGATGGGTCGTACCCGTGTCGATTCGACTACAACAACGATGACGGCAAAAAAACGACGTTCTGGTTCACATCCTGCATGCTGATCGACCTGACCGCCGCTTTTGGGGCAGGGCTGGAGCCAAGCAAGGACTGGATGGACAAGCACGTAACATCTTTCGCGGATTCACAGGCGGTAGAGTATATCGAAAATTTGGGGGAACTGTTTACGAACATCGCCGACGCGATCCGCGCGAAAAGCGGCCAAACGGGCGAAATCTTCCCCTGCGACTTTGCGGATCGTATCCGGGCGCTGTGACGGAGGTTGCGTTATGACTATCATCAAAGTGATTGCGGAGAAAAACAAGTGTTATCAGGCGGGTGGTGTGCTGCACCCGCAGGGCATTATGCTGCACAGTGTTGGATGCGCGCAGCCGTCTGCGGCGGTATTTGCGCGCAGCTTTAACCAGTACCAGCCGGGCGGGCAAAGCGTGTGCGTGCACGTGTTCGTACAGGCGGACGGCACGGCGTATCAGCTCCTTCCGTGGGAGATGCGCAGCTGGCACTGCGGCGGCAGCGCAAACAGCACGCACATCGGTGTGGAGATGACCGAGCCGAGCGCGGGCATGACTTACGCGGAGGCAGCAGAGCAGATCGCGGGCACATACCGCACGGCTGTGGAGCTGTTCGCCGCGCTGTGCAAGCAGTACGGCCTCGATCCGGCGCAGGACGGCGTAATCATCGGGCACGCCGAGGGGCACAGGCGCGGCGTGGCGAGTAACCACGCAGACCCGGAGCTGCTGTGGCGCACATATGATATGGGCTACACGATGGACGGATTTCGGCGCGACGTCGCGGAGGCGATGAACGAAAATGATGACAAGGAGGACGATGACATGATTAGGTATACTACGATTGATGACGTGCCGGGCTGGGCGCGTGGCACAGTAAAGGAGATGATGGACGCAGGTCTGATCGTCGGTACGGGCGGCGGCAGAATCGACCTGAGCGATGATATGCTGCGGATGCTGTACATCATGTGGCTTATGCGTGATAAGCGCTATGGCCGTATCGTAGATGGCAAAGTGATGGGCGTGCCCGTGTGGGCGCAGGACACGGTGCAAAAGCTTGTCGATGACGGCGTGCTTGAGGGTATGGGCAACGGCAAGCTGGACTTGTCCATGGATATGATTCGGACGCTGGTCGTGTGCCAGCGGATGAGCGAAAACAAGTGATGGAGGAATACATATGAATGCACCGAGTAAAGCGATGGAGTTCAAGGCGGCAATCACAGCCATTTTTGCCGCAATGACAGCCTTTTGGGGCTGGACGGGCTGGCTTGTGATCGTGTGGCTGGCCGCGATGATCCTGGACTATGCAACGGGATCGTGGGCGGCACTGGCGACTGGATCGTGGGACAGTGCCGTAGCGCGTGCCGGCCTGTGGCACAAGTTAGGCAGTATCGTGGCCATGCTGGTCGCACTGCTGCTGGATGTGGCGCTGTCGGCGATTATCAATTATGGCGGATTGGGATTTGAGCTGCCGTTTACATATAAAACGGCATTTTTGCCGCTGGTGGCAATATGGTACATCGTTACGGAGCTGGGGAGTATTATTGAGAACGCTGCGCGCCTTGGGGCACCGGTGCCGAAGTTTCTGACGGACTGCCTCGCAAAGCTCAAGAGCAAAGCCGATGAGGATAAATAAAGATAAAGAACGGGCGCTGCCAGTTAAGGCAGCGCCCGTGTTTTTTTACCAGCCGCTTCATCGGGCACTGGCAGCGGCCAGCTCCTCGGACGTCCGAATTTACTCATGTCAGCATCCTTCGTATTTCCGTTCGATGCTGCGCATCAGATCCAAGACATCCTGCGCGAAGGGATATTCTCCCGTGTTGTCTCGCACGACCTCCGTAAGGAAACTCCTCAGCTCACGCCAGCACTCTGTGTAGAACATCAGCTCGTCGTCACGCTTCACACTCACCGCCTCCTTCCTCCATGCGGTCAATGATGATTTTATCGTACATGCTCGCTCCTTTCACTCAATGGCAGCTTCGAGGCTGCCTTTCAGCTCCTCCAACTGGTCGATGATGCTCTGCAAATTCTTGCGGCGGATCTTGTTCATGGTCGTGTCCTTTCTCCCCGTAGGCCCGATAGGTCAGGCGACATTCAGCAGCCTTTGATGATGTAGTCGTTTCTCATGCAGCCAATGGTGGCTCTGGCTCTGCCGGCTGCGGCTTCGGCATCCTCACGCGCCCGGAGGTCTCTCTTGGACTTTCCGACCGGCACCAGGCTTAGCAGATGGTCGATTTCCTTTTGCAGGTCGCTGAGGTCGTGCAGGTAAGCGTCTTGATTGGTCATGGTATTCCCTTTCTGCCCTCGTGACCTCCGGGGCGGGCGGTGATTTAGCAGCAGTAGAAGCGGAGTTCGCCGTTGACCAGCTCATACATGAAGCAGGCGCAATCAAATCGGACGTAGTTCCAATCGGTGGCCTCGTACACGGGCGCGCGGTCGAAGGTGCCAGACTTGCGAAGGCGGCGGTACTTGTTGACCTCGTAGGTGTTGACCTCGTGCTGAATGCGGATCTTCTCGGGATCGAAGCCGCACTCGTCAGCGATAAACGCCTTGGCCTTCTCATCGGTCATCTTCCGGCCTGAGCGGGCAAGGTGATCGTAGTCGCTCTGGCTCATGTTCGTGCCGGTGCCGGTGCTGGGCTTCCACTCAAGCTCTCTGTCCAGATCGGCGGTCAGCTCGTCGATCTGCTTTTCGCGGTCGGCGACATCCTTCTTGAACTGCTTCTCAAGTTCGATCATCTGACTTTTCAGCCGCTGGATCTCGGCGGCTCTGGCCTTGCAGATTTTCTTTTCGCCGCTGTCCTTGACGAATGCCTTGCAAAAGGCGTCCTTGTCGCCGTCGAAGTCGTAGTAGGCTTTCTCAATCCTCTCATACTCGCTGGCGGTCGGCTCGAAGCCGGTGCGGTCGATAAATTCGGACATCATCATTTTGCGTTCCTCCTTGATTTTTCTGCCTTACTTGGTTTATAATCAAGGCGGCGGGAGTAAGGCTTCCCGCTCGCCTTTCGGGGTGTTTGAGTAGCGGCGCTTTAGCTGGGGTCGCTACTCTTTTTTACTCACCCATGATTCGCTTCACGCTGGCTCTGAGTTCTTCAAGCGTCTCGCACTTCTCAATGAGTTCGAGGATTGCTCTCAACAGAGCCTCTGTGACCTGCATCTCGTTCATTCACCTCACCGTCCTTTCTTAAGAAGTTCCCCTCCGTCTGGCTTCCGGAGGTTCCCCTCTGCCTTATGAGTATTATTATAAACTATTCGGTTTATCTTGTCAACCTTTTATTTTAACTTTTTCGGATATTTTTGAAAATTTTCATTTGACATTTTCGCCTTTTTGGTTTACTCTATACGCAGGAGGTGATAATGTGACTGCGCGGCAGATTATTGAAATGGCGGTTGCGTATTGTGGGATTAACAATTCCGAACTTGCACGACGCTTGGAATGGTCACCGCAACTTCTCAACAAGCGTCTGAACACTGGCAAGTTTACGGTTGATGAGTGGCAGCGTATAGCTGATGCGTTGGGCGCGACAGCAAAAATTGGCTTTTCTTTCCCCGATGGCGGAAGTGTTGGGCTATGAGAACACGAAAAGAGCCTCTGGCGATTAAACGCCGGAGGCTCTTTTCGTAATTTTCGCGTAATAATTTATATAATCATTCTTTCCCTTTAACTATTTCAACCCAATAGCCGTCAGGATCCTCGACGTGGTAGACGTCCTTGTAAAGCGCAAAATCAAGGAGGAAACACTATGCAGTACTATGTTCCGCTCGTTAGCATTTTCGTTAGCATTTTGCACTCGAAAAGTGCTAACGGGAAGTGAAACGCGGCAACGAGAAGTTAAAATTATTGACGAGCGGACAAAGCGCAAACCATTGATAAATAAAGAAAATCCCCGGAATCCGTTGGATTCCGGGGATTTCTGATTTGGAGCGGGATACGGGAATCGAACCCGCCTATCCTGCTTGGGAAGCAGGTGTTCTACCAATGAACTAATCCCACAAGTGCAGCCATTATAACACAGCCGTCTGTCGTTTTCAAGTGAAAAATGCAACAGAACTTGACAATTCTCTGCGCGCAACTTATAATATCCATTCGTGACGTTTTTGTTTGTTTGTTGATATAATGGGAGTGACACTATGGCGCAAGAAACCCTTCGTGAGAATAAAATGGGCACAATGCCCGAGAACAAGCTGCTGCTGTCGATGGCGGTGCCGATGATGATTTCCATGCTTGTGCAGGCACTGTACAACATCGTGGACAGCATTTTCGTCTCGCGCATCTGCGAGGATGCACTCACGGCGGTGTCGATGGCTTTTCCGTGGCAGAACATCGTTATCGCTATTGCTGTCGGCTTCGGCGTCGGCATCAACGCGCTGCTGTCGCGCGCGTTGGGGCAGAAAAACGCCGAGCGTGTCAATCAGGTCGCGGTCAACGGTCTGCTGCTCGCGGGGCTGAGCTATCTGCTCGTGCTTGTCGCAGGCTTGATCGGCATCCGTGCTTACATGCGCACGCAGACGGATATTGAGACGATCGTCAATTACGGCATCACGTACCTGAATATCTGCATTTTGTGCTCGTTCGGCGTTTTTGTTGAGATCACCTTCGAGCGTTTCCTGCAGGCGACCGGCCGCACGGTCTATTCCATGATCACGCAGCTGACCGGCGCGATCACGAACATCATCCTCGATCCGATCCTGATCTTCGGTCTGCTCGGCTTCCCGAAGCTGGGCATCGCCGGCGCCGCCTGGGCGACGGTGATCGGTCAGTGCGTCGGTGCGGTCGTCGCCGTGATGCTCAACCACTTCAAAAACCCGGAGGTGCATCTGCGCCTGCGGCACATCCGGCCGAACGGCCGCCTCATGGGTGAGATCACGGCCATCAGCATCCCGTCGATCATCATGAGCTGCATCTCATCGCTGACGTGCTTTGTCATGAACATGATCCTAATTGCGTATTCCTCCACGGCGGTCGCCGTGTTCGGCGTCTACTTCAAGCTCCAGAGCTTTGTGTTCATGCCGGTGTTCGGGCTGAATAACGGCATGGTGCCGATCATTGCCTATAACTATGGCGCGCAGAAGCCGGAGCGTATCCATAAGACGATCCGCCTCGGCATGGTCTACGCCGTCGCGATCATGATGGTCGGTCTGCTCGTGTTCCAGCTCATTCCGAAAGAGCTGCTGCTGATGTTTGACGCCTCGGACGCCATGCTGGAGATCGGCGCGCCCGCACTGCGCATCATGAGCCTGGCGTTCGTGTTTGCCGGCATCGGCATCGTGTCCGGCTCGTCGTGTCAGGCGTTTGGCTACAGCGTCTACAGCATGCTTATTTCCATCGCGCGCCAGATCGTGGTGCTCATCCCGGCTGCCTACCTGCTGTCTCTGACCGGCGTGCTGCGCAGCATCTGGTTTGCGTTCCCGATCGCGGAGATCTTCTCACT
>ULRT01037584.1_pt1 | contig 15709 bp, 14 predicted proteins | sample 1955711 | NCBI WGS metagenome assembly ULRT01 (sample SAMEA4835690, study PRJEB28245) | human gut metagenome | biome: gut microbiome; material: fecal sample | place: Denmark | collected 2008 | reverse complement strand
GCTGTCTCTCGCGGACAGCTAGGTTAGATTACCACACCTTTTCCCCTTTGTCAACACATTTTTTACAAATTCTATCAAAAAAGTTTACATCTGCCATTAGCACAGCAAAAAGCGGGCCAAAAGACCCGCTTTTCAGAAGCTCCGTTTATGCTTACTCTGATTTCTCGACCGCCAGCTTATAGACAGCACCGTCCACGATCTCCGTATCGTCCATACCCACCTGCGCATACTCGCCGTTAACATAGAACGCCCAATAAGCGTGGTCGGCATTATAATCATAGGTAACGCCGTTGACCGTCGTATACAGGCCGTTCTCGCCCTGAATGACGTTCAGCTTGCTGAGCGCCGCCCCCAGCGTCTTTTCGTCCGAATTGACGGTGGCGGTGATGGTCTTGCCGTCAGCGTCGGTGATCTCCAGCGTGAAGCTGTGAGCGCCCTCACCCAGAACAGCGCCGTCGGTGACTACCGGTGCCTTAACGTCGGCATCTGTGTTGGCGCCGTCATTGGCTTCCACGTTGGCATCATTGCCGCTGTCCGGCTGCTGGGCAGGCGTGCCGCCGCAGGCCACCAGACTCAGGGCCATGACCAGAGCCAGAATGATTGCTAAAAACTTCTTCATAATATGATCCTCCTTATTTATCCAGCAGCCCGATCAACAGACTGCCTTTGCGCACCGATACCGTGATCGGATTGCCCACAAAATGATTGCTGACACCCAATGGAAACTCCGCCGACAGCGGCGCGTTGTCCAGCGGATACTGCGCACCGGAGATCGACACACCTTCCGCATCCGCACCCATGCAGAACACCGACATGATGCCCCGTTCCTTCGATGGGAACATAATGCTCTCGTTGCGGATGACCGTATACTGTTCCTTGTCGCCGTAGAGCCAGCCCCGTGCGCCGTGGCAAGTCAGATACAGCAGCGACTGTATGTTGGCCAGCGTATGGTCGCTGCGCACGCCGCCCATCCCGCCGTACAAATGAAACTCTATCTGGCCGTGGGACAGGCCGTCCTTGATGGCCAGCATCATATCGCTGTCATCCTTTTCCACCGGCACGCGGTGGATATGGGCAAAATCCGGCACTACCGCCAGCGAGTCAAAGTCCCCCAGCAGAAGATCCGGCACGATACCCTCCTGTTTGCAGTACTGCCAGCCGCCGTCGGCGGCGATGATATAGTCGCCCGGCTCCGGCCGACGAGTCAGGCCATAGTAGCTGCCCGCCCCAAAAATAATACAGGCCATAATGTCTGCCTCCCCAGTAAGCTCACCGCTTCCGCCGTCTGCGCCACAGAATGGCGAACCGGCGCAGCAGGATATCATATACAATAAATACGACCAGTCCCAGCGCAGCCGTTATCCAGAGCAGCCACGGCGCGGTATCGGCAAATTCCTCCGTCACCTGCGTCAGTCCCAGCACATACAGCAGCACCAGGTACATGGTGCCCACGGACACGACCGCCAGCGCCAGCTTTGCCAGCCAGCGCAGAGCGGGCCGCCGGATCGCGTCAAGCTTCGGCTGAAGCAGCGGATAGTAGCCCAGAAACAGATACAGCGCGGCAGCCTCCTTGTCCGGTCCAAGCAGCAGCGTCAAAAGCGCCACCGACGCCCAACAGCACCACGCGTATTGGGCACGGCACATCTCCCGCAATACCAGCAGCGCACAGGAAGCCAGCATCGGACAAGCGTATACTGCCAACGGGATCACGCCGCCCAGACACAGCAGCACCACGCTCAGCGCCGTCATCACACCGCACAGCGCCAGCTCTTTCGTTGACCGTTTCATGCCTGTCTCCTTTCCGTTACTTCCGGATGCCGCTTATGATATCACACCCTGCTCAAAAAAGCAAATCGGATGATGCACAAAATAATTCCAAAAAATATAAAAAAAGGTGTTGACAAATTCCGCAAAATGCGTATAATAGTTTTTGTTCGTCAGAACATAGCGGGATTGTGTAATGGTAGCACAGCGGACTCTGACTCCGTATGTGAGGGTTCGAATCCTTCTCCCGCTGCCATCGAAAAACCCTGTAACCACAACGGCTACAGGGTTTTTTCATGTCCATTTTTTGGTAGCTATACTATCCCGTTTGCACCCGTTTTGGCACGTTTAAGTGTGCCAAAAACGTGCCAAAAAACGCCTTACGCTCCCAGCAGCTTGCCCCACGTCACCGCGCCGACCACGCCGTCAACAGTCAAACCGTTGGCTTTCTGGTACTTCCGCACCGCTGCGTCGGTGCCGCTGCCAAAGTCACCATCGGCCCCGGCAGAGCCGCAGGAATAGCCGCCCACAATCAGCAGCGTTTGCAGCGCCTTCACGTCGTTGCCCACGCTGCCCTTTTTTAACTGCCGCAGCTTCACCGTCACGGTTTTCTCCGTCACCGTCGTGGTGGGCATGGCGGACGCCACGCCGGTAGCCTTCTTGGCATAGTCCGGCAGACCGAAGCCGCGAATGTACCGCCCGTTGACCTGCATAGACCGGGTCTTTACGCTGTCGCGGTAGTTGCCCTCCGTCACCCAGAAGGACGTGCCGGACACCTTGGTGACAATGCCCACGTGGTCGGCTCCGGTGGTGCACTCGCCCACGCCGTTGTCGCTCCACGCATACACCACAACGTCGCCGATCTTGGGTTTGTAGTCGTCCCGCTCCATCCAGCGGCCCAGCGCCTTATAGAGGTCGATCATCTTCCCCACGCCAACCTCCGTGGGCATAATGTCCGTGATGTTGTTGACGATGGCCACAGCGCTGACCGTACCGGCGCACCATGCGTCGGTGTATTTCAGCGCGTAGCCCCTCGCCAGCGGCTTGTGGCTGTTGTAGATATCCACGATCTTCTTGTGGCTGCCGTCTGCCTCGTTGAGACCCACCCAACCAAGAATCGTGTCCACCACCTTCTGACGCAGCTGTGCTTCCGTCATTTTCGTCACCTCCGTTTTCGTGAATCCGTTCATCCCCGCCGCCTTGATGGCGGTGGGGTAGTCCACCAGCATGTAGTCCTGATCGCACACCACACCGGCCACCTTGTTTTCCCGCAGCTTGTTGATCTCGCCGCCGAACTGCCACATGCCATACTGGCCGCTGTACGTGCACTGGGCGGCCCACTGTGCCACCCAGTGCGGAAAGCCCGCCAGCTCATTGTCGTACATGTAGTCGCCGAACATGGACTTGCTGGAATAGATGCCTGCAAAGTACCCCTTTGCCGTCAGCGCGTTCAAAAACGCCTTGATGATATCCGTCAGCGCCCGTTTGCCCAGTGCCAGCATGTCCTTCTGCTCCACGTCCATATAGACGGGAAGCTCAAACTGCCGCCCTTTCAGGCAGGACGTATAGAAGAACTCCGCCTCCTGCCGTGCCTGAGCCACTGTCAGCGCCTTGCTGTACCAGTAGCAGCCCACCGGCAGGCCCAGCCGCTTGGCATTGTCATAGTTGGTGGCGAACTTCCGGTCGACATACAGCCCGGAATCCCCGCCACCGCCCTTGACGATGACGAACGTCACACCCTCAGTTTTTGCCTTGGCCATGTCGAAATCGCCCTGCCAGCGGCTGATATCAACCCCGAACCGCTTCATCACGCGCCCAGCTCTTTCTTGACGCGCTTCACCGCCGCCTCAATGGCCGCATCCACTTCCGTCAGGTTAATGTCGTAGCCCTTCGAGGTAAGGAAGTCCTGCACATACTTTTTCTTGATGTCCCATTCCTCCGGCGTATAGATCTGCTGCGCCGCCGTGACGGCAATATCCGCATAGCGGATCAGCTTTTCCAGTTTCGCCGCAGAAACCTTCTGCTTGATGTAGGGGATCAGGATTGCGCTGGCAACGGCCAGCAGCAGTTCCACGATGCATTTGATGATCTCGGTGTACTGTGTCATAGGTTTTCCTCCTTAGATTTGATCTTCAGCCCTGCCAGCAGGGCCAACTCAACTGTCCATGCGCTGAACCACGCCACCGTCAGCGTGTCCGGCACCATCTTGTCGCAAAACGCCGCCACGATTACGGCGATGCAGTACCACGTCAAATTGGCAACTGCAAGGATCGTGAACTTTGTCCGCTTCTTCAACTTTGGCTTTTTCGCCGTGCGCTTTCCGTGTGCTATGCCGGTTCCCCCTTTCGGATGGGCAGGCGGCGCACCTCTTCTATCACGCGCTTGGCGCTGCCGTTGCCGCCCATTTTCTCATACGGCGCGTAGAGGTAGTCGTTCAGGTTCTCATACTCGTCCTGTGTGACGTAGCCCCGCTCGATGTACACCATGCCGAGGTGGATGATGCGGTCGTGAGCCAGCCCCACCAGCATCTTGCGCTCCGCGTCGTTTTTGTCGGCCCGTTTGGCTACCAGCGCCCACAGGCCGCCGCTGGTCAGTGCGGCCACCACGATGGCGCTGATGGCCGGGATAACATATTGCCACATATCAGACCTCCTCCCATCCATATACACCCGGCTCCCACACGTTGTTGTCACAGGTGCTGCGCCATGTTTTGCCGCCGTGTGTCACCTTGTCGCCTGTCATGTAGGGGTTGGTGCTGTCTGGCTGCTGCCACGCGGGGATGACGGCGGGGTCGGGGATCAGCACCTGTGCCCACAGGCTGGGCGCGTCCGCCGGGTTCCAGCCTGACTGCGATGTGTGGGCCTGTAGGCACTTGTAGACGTATCCCCTATACAGCCGCCGGTCTCCCGTGGCATAGGCCGCCCCCTCGCCGTCCCACGGGCGGTAGAGCAGCGGCGCTGCCGCCGCCTGTGCGTCCGTCAGCACCACCGCTGCGGCATCCATACTGGCCCGAATGGCCTGGGCCTGCGCCATGATGTCAGTCCTCATCTGTCACCACCCCCAGCGTCTGCAAAGCCGCCTTGTACTGCTCAATTTCTTCCTGGGCGGTCAGCACCTCTTTGCCATCCCGCCAGAACTTACCTTCACTATACGTGTCTCCAATGCCCACCGGGCGGTCATGGAGCGCCACCGCACCGGGGAAATCCCCGGCGTTGGTCTCTCGCAGAACAATGACGTTGGTCACCGCGCCGCCTGTCACGATCGCGTATCTCATGCCGCCACCTCCTTGTGCTGCCGGATGACCACAATGCCGTCCGCCGGAGCGATACCGTAAGCGCCGCCGTTGCCGGAGTTGGGCACGGTGGCGGTCAGGTTGTCGCCGCCGCCGGAAGCGTAGAGCTCACCGTCCGCCTCGCCGAACTCACGAGTGGTGGTTCCCTGGCCCGTGCCGCCCGCACTGGTGATGGTAGTGCCATCCGTGCCGTCCGTGCCACCATCAGCGGCACTCCTCTGGGCATGAACTCCGCTGATATTATAGCCGCCGCCACCAGAACCACCACTTCCGGAAAGGCCAATGCCCTGCGTTCCTTTACCGGTTGTAGAGCCTTTTCCTCCCGCCGCCACTGCGCTGAATGCCGAAGTTGTGCCGCCATTTGTGCCGTCTGAACCAGAGGAGCGACCGTTTGTACCCGCCGCACCTACCACAATGGAATAAGAGGTGTTGGCCGCCAGCACGATAGACCGCACCGTGGTGGTGTAGCCCGCGCCGCCTCCACCGCAACGAGTATAGCCCTTCCCACCGCCAGCACCTACCAAGAATGCATCGATCACCATGTTCTTCAACGGCGTGAACGTGCCGCTGTACGGAAACTTAATACGCCAGTCTCCGCCGTCGTCGTCGATGACCTGATACGTGCCGTCTCCACCTGTCCAGTTGAAATCCTTGCCAATGATGGGCGCGGAAATGGCGCCGCCGCCCACAAAAATACCCTCTGTCTGGATCATACCATCACCACCTCCACCGGAATATCGACCGCGGGCACAGCGCCCGCCGCCTTGACCGTCAGCGAACCCGCCGCCTGCGCCGTCACACGGGGCTGCGCCGCGCCCCACGCGGCGAACTGCTCGTCGGTGGCGCTCTGGGCGATGCGCAGGCTGCCGTTGGCCGATGCTGTCACACCAGAGACGGCCAGCGTCTGCACGCCATTGCTCCACCCCGCCGCCGTCAGCGTGGCGGCTTTTGACACAGACTTGTCGGCCTTGTCCTTCACCAGCTTGTAGACATTGTTCAGCGCCTTGGGGGTGACGGCCTTGTCGGTGTCGATGCGCTCGTAGCTGTCCACCAGATAAGTGATGCCCTTGCTGCCGGTGCTGGCGCTGGGCAGGCTCACCGCGCCCAGCGTGTCGGTGCCGGTGAAGCCCAGATACTGACCCTTGCTGCCGGACACCTCCACCCCGTCACCCTTGGGGCCTTGGGGGCCGGTGTCACCCTTGTCGCCCTTCTCGCCCTTCAGCGCCGCCAGCTGCGCCGCCGTGAAGTCCGCGTAGGTAAAGGCGTCGCCCTTTTCGCCGGGGTTGCCCTTGGGGCCTTGCGGGCCCGTGTCGCCCTTCGCGCCGGGAGCGCCGTCGGCTCCGGCAGGGCCGGTGTCGCCCTTCGGGCCTTGGGGGCCAGTCTCTCCTTGTGGCCCCTGTGGGCCTTGTGCGCCGGTATCACCCTTCGCGCCAGCGGGGCCGGTATCTCCCTTGGGGCCTTTCTCCCCGCGCGGGCCGATTATCGCCCGGATCGGCACATATTTCTGTTGGTCGTCATCCCAGACATTTACGATCGGTATTGTCATTCACTGCCCTCCTCACTCCATTTTCCTACCGTCAGGATTGCAGCAAAGACAAACCCTGTCATTGCCGATACCGGAATAATTAACAGTAACCACCATGGATTCATGCTTTTATCCTCCTTTCACTGCCGCACACCGTAGATTTCAACAACCGTACCGGCGTAGAGGTCGTTGCTTAGCGTTGTCTGGATTGCCAGCTTCCATATGCCGGTGCCAAAACGGTAATCAGACGAAATAATCGTGGGAAAACCACCCAAATGCCCACGATTCGACGTTACATCTGACATTTGTGTGACGTACAGTCCATAATGGCTCTCTGTCAGTACAGTCAAAATATTTGTGTACTGGTTGAGTTTAAATGTGCGGAACGCGTCAATTGGCTCGGTTGTGTTCGTTTTATCTACGAACATGCTGACACGGAAATTTGTTACACTCGATTCTGCCTTACTTGTGGGAAACGTTACCCGAAGCGCCATACTGTGGAAATTATAGGCGGTGCCGTCCGGCTCCGCCGTCCGCTCGATAATATTCGTGTCCTCCGCTATTGTAATCGTCTCGATCAGCTCAAACCTGCTGTCACCGGGCAGCGGCGTGTTTTCCCCCTCCGGGTTCACCCACACCGGATGGCTTTCGTCCGTCGGCTCCGTAGTGCTGACGACTATACCCGCCGCACCCCGTGCGCCTTGGCTGCCCTGTGGGCCTTTCTCGCCTTGCGGCCCTTGCGGGCCAGCAGGGCCGGTATCACCCTGCGGCCCCTGTGCGCCGGTATCGCCCTTTGCACCGGCAGGGCCGGTATCGCCCTTGGGGCCTTTCAGCGCACCCACGTTCACCCACGCCGCCTTGTCCACATCCCACTGATACACGGTGTTGCTGTCCGCCGTACCAACGAACCACGCGTCACCGGCGCTTCCTGTAGGGTGGGCTGTCTGCAAAGCCGCCAGCGTGGCATACAGTCCCTTTACCGTGTAGCTGTCGCCCGGAGCGCCAGTATCGCCCTTGGGCCCTGTGGGGCCTTGCGCTCCGGTCTCCCCCTTGGGGCCTGCCGGGCCTTGTTCGCCCTGTGCTCCCTTGTCGCCTTTTTCACCTTTCAGCGCCGCCAGCTGCGCCACCGTAAAGTCTGCGTAAGTAAAGGCGTCGCCCTTCTCACCTTTTTCACCTGCGGGGCCGGTATCGCCTTTCGGCCCCTGTGCGCCCGTGTCACCTTTCGCGCCCTGCGCTCCTGCGGGGCCGCGCGGGCCTGTTGCGCCTGTGTCACCCTTGGGGCCTTGCGGGCCGGTATCGCCGACCACCTTGCCCAAATCCACCGTCTGGCCATCCGTCAGTGTCAGGATCAGATGACCGGTGTCCTCGTTGATATCCACCACCTGAAGCCCCCGCGAGATCGTGCCGTTCAGCCGTGCCTTGAACTGCGGGCTTAAAACCGCCTGAATATCGAGCCTCATTCCACCACCACCTTATTGCTGTGGGCAATCGTCGTGCGATACCCATGGGTAACATCCACGTCATAGGTGTACCTGCCTTTGGGGAACAGTGCCGTCACCGCCGCGTTAAAGTCCAGCGTCACCGTGGCCTTGCTGACGTTGGTAAAAGAAAATTCCTTCACCTCGTTCTCCCCTTTATCCCGAAACGTCACCTTTACCGTGTCCGCTGCATTCAGCGTCACCGCTTCCCCGTCCTGATCCGTCAGTCCAAGACCCAGATCCATGGTGAAGGTATCGCCCTCGTACCATTTGATTACACCGTTTACCACGCGGGGGCTTTGCTCCGCGTTGGGCAGATTGCTCATGTCCATCCCTCCCTTTTTATAAAGAGCATAACAGAAGCGGCGGTGGAAACTCTATCCCACCGCCGCTTTGCTCTTGTCAATGCCTATTTCTCTTTCACCTTGGCAATCGCCGCGTTTACGACACCGCCGCCCTTCAGGGCCTCCTTCACCCACTTGGTCGGCTCGTAGCTGCTGACCACTTTGGCCTTTGCCACCTCGTTGGCCGCCTTATAGATGTAGTCGATGCACTCCACCTTCTCCTCATTGCTCATATTGCGGTAGGCCGCGCTCTGCGTCAGCTCCGTCAGCCACTTGTACGCCTCGCCGCCCTTCTTCTGGGCGTATGTCACATATTGCTCACCTGTCAGGTTGATCTCCTGATTGTCTGCATTGAAGTATTTTTTTGCCCGCGAGGGGAATACATTCTCCCCCGTGACCTCATAAAGCCGCAGCAGTTCTTCCTCCATCGCGCTCATGTCCACCGTGGAGGTGTAGGCCGGGTTCAGGAAGTTGTTAAAGGCCCGCGTTCCTACTTCGCCCGTACTCTCTGTCCGGCCCCATGCGTCGATATAGGGGATCTGGCTGTAATCCCAGATGGGGATCTTGGCGCTGGCCCGTCCCAGCGCATACTGCACGTTGTTGGTCAGCTTGGAGTTCTTGCTGGTGAACGTGGTGTACCGCAGCCCCTCGCCCGTGCGCTCCGCCTGCCCCAGAATGGTGGGAATGCCCTGTGATACATAGCTGGCGGCTGCGTTAACCAGTGCCGTGGGCAGCCCCGGCAGTCCGTTGCTGCTGGCATACCCCACAGAATCGAACACATCGTTCAGACTTTGCAGGCAGCTCATTTCCAGCATCGGCTCCGACACCTGTGACATCGCCGTCAGCCAGTCCGCCATCGTGGTCAGTTCCGGATTTCCGCCCGACAGTTCACACAGGTTTACCCCCACAAAGAACGGCAAACACTCCGGGGCCAGCCAGTCCAGCGTCACGCTGGTGCCATTGGGCAGCTCCAGTGCATACGCCTGATGCCCCGCCAGCTCCATGAAGTCGTTTTCCTTATCATCGTCGTCGCCGTGGCCCCGCACAACACCCTGTGCCGCCATGAAAAAGCCCAGCATCAGCAGTCCCGAACCCGTCAGGCCAGCCGAAATAGAATCGATAGCCTCCGCCGCTGTTGCGGTGCCTTTCTTCACGCCTACTGTAGCTTGGTACATGCCGCGGATAATTCCGATGGGACTGTACTCCACGCCCCGCGCCAGAATGTTGGCCGGTGTCTTGCGGAACGGCAGAATACCCTCCATCACCGTGGCGATCGTCCGCTTCGCGCCGTTTTTGCTGTTCCGGCCCATGCGGCCCAGTTCGCTGATAGCCTGCGAAAAGGCGTTGGTGTCCCGGTAGGTGGCTTTCTGCGCTTCCTTGATGGCGTATTCCCGCGCCTTTACCACCTTGTCGCCGCCCTTGGCGATCATCTCCGCCGTGATGCCGTTGGCCTTGCAGTACTGGGCCATGGCGTAGGCGTAGTGGGGCTTGGAGAACCATGCGTCCTCCTTGTCCAGCGCCCTGCTGTTGGCCTTCCGCGCCGCCTCAAGGGGCTTGGTTCGGAAGATCACCCGCCCCTCTTCAATATACTTGTTGGCGTTGGCAAAATCACTGTACTTGCCGCCGCCCATAGCCACGTCCGCCACCTTGGCGTAATCCTGCGCCGCCGCCTCCAGCAGCGCCTTGCCGCCCTTGCCGGTCACAAATTCCTTGCTGCGCTGCATCTTCCCGCCGGACAGTCGGTATACCGCCTTTTCAATTCCCGTGGCAACTGCGTTCTTGGCTGCCACCACCGGAACAAATCCGGCGTTGCCCACCACGTTCCGTACATGGGTGCGGACATTGCCCAGCATGGCCAGATACCGCCATGCGTTCCATTTGTCCTTGAAGCGGGAGGGCATCTGCTTGCCGATATCCCGGTAGATGTTTGCCAGCACCGCGTCCCGCTCCGCCTGATCGGCGGCTTTCATGAACTGCTCCGCCAGCGTCTGGTCGATCTTCAGCTTCGGGGCCTTGTCGTCGCCGTATTCCTCGTTCAACTGTGTTTGCAGGTTCGCAATGCTGCGCTGTGCCTGATAAAGCTGCGTCTCCGGCGACAGCTGCTTCAGAATCCGGGTGGCCTGCAAAGCCTGCGCCGCGCTCCGCTGGTGCTGCACCATGTCGGAAAGCACGTCCAGCGCCGTCTCCGTGTCGCCGCTGTTGGCCGCGTTGTTATAGAGCGCCCAGCCCATGGCCGTGTTCTTCTTGGACACGTTGCCGGCTTTCATGGCCGACTTCCAGTCAGTCAGCGCCTGCGCCCAGCCCACACGCTTGATCGTGCGGCTGGCATCGGCAATGGCCGCCTTGTCGGAATACACCTCATAGGAGTACTTGCCCTCCAGCGCCAGCGTCTCGATATCCGGCACCATCTCCTCCGGCGTGGCCTTGGCCTCCAGTACCGTCCGCACCGTCTGGGAGATTTTTTCGTCCTCGCTGCTCTTCTTGGGCAGCTGAATATCCCGCGCCGCCTTTTCGCCCTTGCGCATCGTGCCGTACAGACCGCGATATCCGCCCAGAAGCTCCTCCACCTTGCCCAGATAGGTGCGCTCCTGCTGCTGGAGCATGGCCCGTTCCCGCCCCAGCAGCTCTTGCAGGCTGCGGTTGCCTTCAAGGTCTTTCAGCTTGTTTTCCACAATGGCCACGCGGTTGGTGTCCTTGGTGATCTCGTCCTCCAGATACGAAATCCGCTTGGCGTTTTTCTTCCCATCAGCGAGGGAAAGTCCCGTCAGTTCCGCCCGGTTGGCCGACAGGCGGGCTTCATAGCCCTCCAGCCGTCCCACCGCGTCCCGGTACTCGGCAAGGCGCTTGCGCTCCCATTCGGTTTTGGCAGACCCCTCCGCCGCCGACAGCAGGATTTCCCGGTCAGTCGTGCCGCGCTTCTGAAACAGTGCACTCTCGCCCAGTTCGCCATCGGGGCGCGCCGTATATCCATAATGCTTCAAGACGCTTTCCGGCAGAATATCCGGAAAGTACCTGTTGACATAGTCCAGCAAACTGGATATACTAATAGTAGAACCGGTTAGAGTAGCGGGTACGCCCGTGACCTCTGGGGATAGGCTCCCAGCCGGTTCTGTTTTTGTGCCTATCGAATACAAAACATCTACGGAAGTCACTTCATTGGACGCCCTGTTGACAACGAACTGTACGATGTACGGTTCGTTTTTTGCGTTTTTGGCAGCGCCGATCAGCACATAGGAAGCATCAACGGTGTCTTTCTTCGGCGTCAGTTCGTTGATGCGGACTGCGTTTTTCAGAATCTCTCCTGCTTTCAGGGTCACGGGTGCGTTGGTGGAAAACCGACGGTCAAGGCCGTGCCGCAAGCCCTTTGCACTCAGGATCACATCCGTATCTGTATCATCCACGTGGATAACGGCATTCCCATTTTCGTTAGTGCTGCCTACCGTCTTTGCCGCCGCAATAGCTCTGGCGATAATGTTTTTTCTCGCCTCGCTGCTGGCGGCATAATTTGCGGTGTCGTCCACCGTCGTCACCTGCATATCCGGCTTGGCCGTCAACGCCGCATAGGAGTAATCCCGCGCCTGCTGGCTCACGCCCTCGTCCGTCGCTGCCATAGTCTGGACATTGCCCAGTCCCTCCACAAACAGGTCGCTCAGCTTGTCCAGCGCGTCCGCCATCTGCTGCACCTTCCGGCCCTCCTCGCTGTTGGGCGTCATGTTCTGATAAAGGCCCCGCACACTTTCCAGCAGCTTGCCCACAAGGTCTTTCAGCTTTTCCCACAGCGTCTTGTCCGTCTTTTTCAGCGCGGCGATCTTCTCAGCGGCGTTGGTGTCGGTCAGCATGGCCTCCATGCTGTCGGCCACCACCTCCTCATAGGCTGTCTCATAGTCCACACCCAGCACTTCCCGCTTTGCCAGCACAAGAGCGTCCACATCCACGCCCTGCTCGCCATACCGGGAGAACAGGTATTCCGCCAGCTTGTCAAAGCTCTCCCGCGCGTTCTGGTGGATCAGGTGGGTGTACTCATGCCCCAGCGTGTACAGGATGGTCCCCTCGCCGTTGTTGCCCGCGTTGATATCCACATAGATGTTGCCGGTCTTGTGATCATAAAAGCCGTTGGGCGCGTTCTCCGCGCTGCCCAGCAGTGCCGCCACGTCCTTCTGGTCAATGGTGCGCTTGCCCTCCGCGTCCTGCGTGGTGGAATAAAGATGTACCTCGCCGTTCACCGCTTGGGTGATGGCCTCGGCCAGCTTCACGCTGGTACGCTGGATATCCGTAAAGGACTTCCGGTCAACGCCTTGCTCATATACCACCTTGCCGCTCTTCACCGGGGCGGCTTTTTCGCTGCTCTCCCGGCGCATAGCTACGCCCAGGTCATAGGCCAGCTTCCGCTGTGCGTCCGTCAGGTCAGCGTTGAACCCATCTCCGCGCATGCCGGTACCGTACTGTCCGGCCCGGTATGCCTCCTGTGCGCCCAGCACATAGCGGTAGCTGTCGCCCTGCGTATAGGCCCGCGCAATGCTGCCCTGCACCGCCGCCGGAAGATCGGAGTTTGCCAGTCCTTCATATACCTCGGCGGTATTCCGGTCGGCAAACTGTACATCCTGCGCCGCCACCGATTCACCCGTGGACAGCCGAAGCTTCCCATCCTTGTCCACGCCCTCCACGGACACCTCCTGTCCGTTATAGGTGGTCTTGCCGTCCCGTGACGCCTGATACTCTCCCTTGATGCCGGCCTTTTCTCTGGCCTGCTGCATGGCGTCCTGATACCGGCCCTGCGCGGCGGTCTGTACCGCCATGTTGCCGCCGCCCATAATGCCACCGGCCAGCGCACCGGCGCCGAAGTCCAGCGCAATGTCCTTGATCGTCTCGCCCACGACCTTCTGCTGTGCTTCCTGATAGCTCATGCCGCCCGCCATATATACGGCGACCCGCTGGTTCACATCTGCCATACCGCCGTTGATAACCTTATCCCACCACAGGTTGGCAAGGTCGGTGAACATCTCCTCGCTTCCCTCGATACCGCCCTGAATGGCGGCATTTTTCAGCATTCCGGCCAGCTTCTGCTTTGCCGTGCCCGTGGGCAGTTTCATGTGGATCAGGCTTTCCAGACTTACCTTCTCAAAGAAGCTTTCCATCACGCCCGCCGCCACACCGGTGACAATAGCGTGGCCATCGTCCAGTCCCCGCTCCTTTGCGGCCACCATCGCGTCGGTGGCCGCCGCGCCGCCCAGCGTGGCCGAAGCCGCCGCAGGCGGAACGCCCAGCGCCGCCAGTGCCACCGTGGCCGCGCTGTCCAGCATGGACGTACCCACACCATACGCAAACGCGGCCACGTCGCCGTGGTCATACTGGAGGTTTTTCGTCACCTCGCCCCGCACACCGCTGGCGTAGGCATAGGGCAACATGGCCGGGGCGTTATAGTCCGTAGGCGTGTTGGGGTCGGCCAGTTTCCGCAGCGCCGCGTCGATAGCGCCTACACCGCTCAGAAGGTTGGCAGGAACAGACAGCAGCGTGCCGCCAATAGGCGACTTCTCGCCCTCATTCCGCGCCATCTCCTGCACCTTGGCGTACCGCTCCGCGTTCTTCTCCCGCTTGGGGATATTTCGATAGTAATTCACCAGCTGCGAAAGCTCATCCTCCGAGAAACCGGACGCCAACAGTGCCTCCCGCGCAGCCTGTTTCCGCGCGGCATCGACATGCGCAGCAGCTGCGGGAACGCCTGTTGTGTCTGTCAGCACCTCCAATGCAGCGGTCTGATCCTCCGTCAGATTGTCCAGCGCCTCGCGGCCCTTGATATCATACTGGATGCTCTCGGCCTTGTTCAGGTCGGCCTTCTTGGCGGCATAGTCCCGCTCTGCTTCCGTCTTTTGCGGGTTATACGCGCCAAAGGCGTGGATATTATACGGTTCTTTGCTCTCCTGTGCCTTTTTTCCGGCCTGTTCCACCTCTGCGCGGTAATCGTCCAGATCAAGCCCCGCCAGCCGCCGGTACTCCTTGATATACGCTTCCTGCTGGGCCTGTTCGTCCGCCAGTTCCTTTTCGGATTTCTGCCGTCCTCTGGCAAAAGAGAACCCGCCCAGAAACGTCCCGTAGGGAGAGACTACCTGTCTCTCCCGCTTTTTCTGCTGTGTCTCCACCGGCTCCGGCGTAATCACCATGCTGCCGGGAGAATAGAGCTTACTCTTGCTGTCGCCGTATCTGCTGGGGTCAAACCCGGTTTCCGTGCCGCTGTCCACCCTCGTATCCGCAGCGCTGCTCCCGTAGATTTTGCTCTTCTTACTGCCGTATTTACTCGGATCAAATCCCGCCATGTGTTGACCTCCTATGTTAATACAGTTCGTTCATGATTTGTTCCGCTTGGGCGGCGGTGATCTCGCCCCGCTGCACGAACCCGTTCAGCAGGTTCGCTGTGCGGCGGGACTGCGCCCCCGCCTTTGCATAGGCCAGCGCCCTGCTGTACGCGGTGGTGTCCTTGTAGGAAGAACTCCCCGTGTTCTTGCTGCCGCCGGAACCGCCGCTGGAACTCCCTCCGCCGCTGCTCTTTGCCGCCGCAGCCGCCTGCGCCTGTGCCTGCTGCCATGCAAATTGCTCACGGGAAAGTGCCATCTGCTCGTTGAACTGCCGGACGGATTCCTCATACTGTCTGCGCCACTGCTCGTCCGCAATGCCGTTGCGGTAGTCGGTGTAGGCGAAGTCTCTGGCGTCGCCCCACATACCATAATCCAGATTCCGTTCCGAATCATACCGGCCCGACAGGAAATTCCGCTCCGTCTGCCAGTCGCCGACTTTATCCCGATACTGGCCGTATTCCTGCTGGTACTGATCCGCCAGCAGGCTGTACTGGGTCTTGAGGTCGTCGCCCTCCATCTGATACCGGCTCAGTGCCAGCTGATAAAGCTCCGGCACCACATCGTTCAGATTCTGCAAATAGGCATCGTACTGCTGCTGGCCCACCGCCTGGCCGTAGGTGCTGCCGTAGCCGCCCGTCAGCGCCGCCGCCTGCCCCATGGTGTCCTGCATGGCCTGCTTGCCCTGCTGCACATACTTGTCCTTGTACTGCTGGTAAAGCGCGTCGCCGTTCAGATCATAGCTGAACTTCTTCCGCTTTCTGATGGCGTCCAGCGCCTCCTGCATCTGCTGGCCATACTGTCCGCCTGTCCAGTCTCCCGGCTTCTGGCTCTCCAGCTGCGCAAGCCGCTCCGCCAGCTTCTTGACCCGGTCGCTCTCCTGATAATCTTTATAAGAAAATGCCATACTGTCGTTTCCTCCTTATGTTGTCTCCGGCCCTGCGATACGTTTCCACATG
>ULRT01034734.1_pt1 | contig 16018 bp, 15 predicted proteins | sample 1955711 | NCBI WGS metagenome assembly ULRT01 (sample SAMEA4835690, study PRJEB28245) | human gut metagenome | biome: gut microbiome; material: fecal sample | place: Denmark | collected 2008 | reverse complement strand
TTACGTTTTTACCCGTTCCGCGGCTAACAACCCTTTCGGGGCAACGTTACGTTGCATCCGAGCAACCGTAAAATCGTCTCCGCGGCAATAACGATTTTGACAATGCGATAGTATTTATAAAATTAAACCGAATTTTCGTTATTTCTATTGCAAAATATCGAGTTTTGCACTATAATACAGTTGATTAAAATATTTTCGGTGGATAAATGGATATCTTTGAAGAAACCCTCGTATACAACCACAAATACTACAAAAATCCGTCCGCTTCGCCCGAAGCCTTTCTTAAACATTCGCACAATACCTACGAACTCATTTTTTTCGAGAAAGGCAAAGTTACCTACTTTATCGAAGGTAAAAAGTACGAACTGAAAAAGAACGATCTCGTGTTTATCCGTCCGATGAAATTCCACTACGTAGACATAGAGCCGGGCGCGGAATATTCGCGTTATAATATCGCGTTCGACGAAACGTTCGTCGGAAAAAAGTTGCTCGATGCCGTTCCCGAAGAGATTGAATTGGTACACTGCCCCGAAAACGGTTCTGTTGCCGATTTATTCGCCAAAGCCGACTATTTCGCTTCGCATTTAGACGAAGAATCGTTCAAACACCTGTTAAAATCGCTTTTAACCGAACTTTTTTACTATCTTAAAATTTCGGAAAACGAGTTTTATATCGACTCTTCGCACCTTTCGCCTATTTTATCAAAGGCAATCGATTATATCAACGGCAATCTGTTTACTTTAAGAGGGGTTAAAGAAATTGCCGACAACCTGTACGTAAGCGAACAATATCTTTATCGTATATTTCAGAGTCAGATAAAAACCAGCCCCAAAAAGTATATCAACACGAAACGGCTTTTATACGCCCAGTCTATGCTTCGACAAGGCTCGCGACCGACCGACGTTTTCGAAAAATGCGGATTCGATTCTTACCCAGGATTTTACAAGCAATACGTCGCGACTTTCGGTTACGCGCCGTCGAAAGAACAACCCGTAGAAACCCTGCGCTGATTTGATGTTTTCGAGGCAAATATATACAGGCTTCCCCGCTTGGGGGTATGTTTGCCTATATAGCCGCTCCGCCTTCTGTTGCGGGGATTCTTCGCGTTGCTCGGAATGACACTCGTATTTATGTCATGTGGAGCAAAAACGAAACCTCGCCCGAAAAAGCAAAAACCGTCAGACGACTTTTTTGCCGAGCGCGAAAACGTCCGTTACCGTTATATCGTCGTCGAATACGACTACATCCGCGTCGTACCCCGCTTCGAGTTTTCCTTTTTTTACTTTCAGTAATTTCGCGGGATTTTCGGTTATCGTCTTTATCGCTTTTTCGACCGCGATACCGCAATCTTTTACGAGTACCCTCACGAGGCGGTCTGCGGTTGCCACGCTCCCCGCGAAAGCCGAACGGTCTTTCAGTTTGCAAACACCGTCTTCGACTATAAACTCCGTACCGCTCATTATTCCTTCTTTACTATCCGTACCCGCGATTTCAAGACTGTCCGTGCAAAGGATAGTCTTTTCTTCGCCCTTGATTTTAATAATCATATTTATAAGGTCGGGCGGAAGGTGTTTGCCGTCGGCTATGATTTCGGCGGTGAGTTCGTCGCGAAGAAAAGTACTTTCTATTACGCCTAAACTTCTGAACCCGTGATCTCTCGTAACGGTCGAAGTACAGGAGTACAGATGAGTTACGAGATTACAGCCGTTGTCTATCGCCGTTTTCATATCTTCGTATTTGGCGTCGGTATGACCCGCCGAAGCGATTATCCCGCGTGAAGTTATAAACTTGCAGAACTCGCCGTCCTTGTCGTTTTCGGGGGCGTAAGTCCAACGGGCGATATATTCGCCGAGGTCATCTGCGAGTTTTTCGTAGTCCTCTTTTTTCGGCGGAGTTATAAACGCGGGGCATTGCGCTCCGCACTGTTTTGCGGACAGATACGGACCTTCCATATGCGCGCCGATAACGTCGCTTTTTATTCTGCCCGTGTTTTTAGCGGCGGCTATGGTTTCGACCGCCTTACGCATCGCTTTGTACGCTCCCGCCGTAACGGTAGGCAAAATCGCGGTCGTGCCGTGCATTAAGTGAAAGTTACACGCTTCTATTACGTCTTCTTCCGTTCCGTTTATAAACGGGTGTCCGTTTCCGCCGTGAGTATGCGTGTCTATAAACCCCGCCGAAACGTACTTGCCCGTGAAGTCGTAGCGTTCGTTTGCGGGTCGTTTTTCGGTGTAAACTCCGACGATAGAGCGGTTATCGATATACAGATACCCGTTTTTCACCCCGTCGGGAGTTATGATTTTATCGCTTTTGATTTCTATCATATTTTTCGTTTTCGATTGATTTCAAGTCCGTAGGTTTTGCCCTTCCGGGATATTCTTCACTTCGTTCAGAATGACAATGAAGTAAGCCTGTCATTCTGAGCAACGCGAAGAATCCCCGCAACAGAAGGCGGAGCGGCTTTATATCTTTTACACTCCACCCGTTCGTTAGATATTAAGCAATGCGGAACTTGCGTCGTCGAGATAGAGTTTCGCGTTCTTTCTCGTACGGAGTATACTTGCGGGGCAATGCTCGTCTATTTTGCCGTTCAGAGTTTCGTAAACGGCTTTCGCTTTGGTCGCGGCGGGTACGATGCAGAACAGCCACGGCGCGGCAACGAGCGTGGGAACGGTGAGCGTCATGGCGTGGGTCGGAACTTCGTCTATCGACTTGAAACAACCGTCGTTTACCTGCTGATTGCGGCAGACGTCGTCGAGTTTAACCGGTTTAACGACCTTCTCGTCGTTGAAATCCGCCACGCCCGGATCGTTGAACGCGATATGCCCGTTTTCACCTATACCCATTACGACTATATCCGTCGGGTTGGCTTTAAGCAGTTTACCGTATCTTTCGGCTTCCTTTTCGGGGTCGGTGGCGGTAATATCTATATAGTTCACGCTTTGGAAAGGAACTTTACCGAAAATGTGCGCTTTAAGGAAATTCCCGAAACCCTGCGGCGCGTCTTTGTCAAGACCGATGTATTCGTCCATATGATAGGCGTTTATTCTCTTCCAGTCGATCGTCTTATCTTCTACGAGCGATTTTAATACGTCGTTCTGCGACGGAGCCGCCGCGAAAATCATATTGATTTCGCTTTTTTTCGCAAGCAGTTCTTTAATCTTCGCCGAAATATCCTTTGCAGCGAGTTCGCCCATTTCCGTCCTGTTTTCGCAAGCGTATACTTTTAATTCGTCGACGCAAAAACTCTTCATAATATGCTCCTTAATTTTTCTACCGCGTCCGTAAAGGCGGCTTTTTGATTTTCGTATTTATAGGGGTTTTCGAAAGCCTTTCCAACCAACGCGTTCAGACCCGAAAAAGTCTGTAAATGCGGCTCCAACGTCATAAAAGTCGTCTTTCCGTCGGAATTTTCGTATTTTTCGAGAATCTCTTTTATCTTCGCTTCGCCATTGCCCGCAGGTACTATCGCGCCCGCGTAAAGCGCGTCTTTTATATGAAAATATCCGATATACGGCTTTAACGTTTCGTAAGCCTTTTCGGGGTCGTAACCGTCTAAAACGAAGTTACCCATATCGAAAACCGCTTTGATTTTCCCGTCAAACGCCTCTAAAATTTCTCTGCACTTTTCGGGGCTTTCGCCGTAAATCTTCGCTTCGTTTTCGTGGCAAAGAGTAACGTTCCTGCCCTCCGCCGCTCTTACGAGTTCGCCGAGTTTATCAAAAACCTCCGTCTTCATATCGGCGATATTTTTGCCGTCGGGAGCGTAGAACGAAAATATCCTTATATTTTTTACGTTTAATTCTTCGGCGTAGTCGTAAATCCTTTTTGCCGTATCGAGGTGATTTTCAAAATCGCCGTCAAGCGTTATTTTGCCTATCGGCGAGCCTATTGCCGAGATTTTCATACCGGTGTCGGATAAGATTTTTTTAACGGTTTTAATCTCGCCATCCGTCAGAGCCGAAACGTTTTTGCCGTTCACTCCGCGCAGTTCTATATAGCCTATGCCGAAGCCCTTCATCGCCTCGCATTGCGTCAAAAAATCGTCGCAATATTCGTCCGCAAACGCGGATAATACAAGTTTGTTTTTCATAATCGTAATCGGTTTACCTTCTTTTTTTCGCCCGCCCCGACGAATACCAGAACGGCGAAATCGGCGTAATAAGTTCTGAATATAATTCTAACATATTAAAACCGAAAAGTAAATAAATAAATTAAACTTTTTACATTAACGAAACTAAACCATTTCAAAAAATTATCGGTTATTACGAACGCCCATACTCCAATCCTCGGGTATGCTCTCCCGTTGAAACGGGAGAGGTGGCACGCATAGCGTGCCGAAGAGGGGGCGACCCTGCCTAAGGTTGCCACGCTACGCTCGCGATGACATTACTTAAATCCGTCATTGCAAAGGAGTGAAACGACTGTGGCAATCCCCGCAATAAACGGCGGAGCGGCTTGTGTAGGCGGACGTACTCAAATCTTCGGAGTTGCAACGCCTGTGATATAAACCGTTTACAAATAACAAAAGAGCCGCGTTAAAGCGGCTCTTTCAGGGTTTTCGTTTTTAATTCTTCCGATAGGGTTTCGGGGGTAAGTTTTCTCAATAATTTTCCGCCTTGCGAGTAAATTTCGACTTCGTACAAACTCGCCCCGTCCATGGCGGCGTAAAGGTCTTTTACCGTAAAACCCTGCTTCACGGCAAGCCGTTTTATCGTTCTCGCTTTTCGCACGTTTTCCGCAGAAAGTTGGTCTATAAGGCGGATATATCTGTCGTCGGGTCGCTTTTCGATCGCCCCGAAAAGTAAAAAAGCGGCGAAGAAGGCGAGAGAAAAATTTACGGTCGTAAAGCACGAATACGCAAACAGCCCCAGCAGCGAAAGCGACAGAAAAACGCCGACCGACTTCGTTATTATCGACGCTTTTTTTCTGCCGAGCGGTTTGGTTAAAAGGCACAACAGAAGCCTTCCGCCGTCGAGCGGAAACGCGGGCAACAAATTCACGAAAAACAGCGAAAAATTCGCCGTGGCGGCAAGTTCGGTGTACGGATACGTTATCGGGAACAGCCACCATAAAGCGAGTATCGAAAGCCCCGCGCAAAGATTGACGAGCGGACCGAAAATCACGGTATAAATTTCGTCCGCGACGGTCATACCGCCCGTTTCGCCGCTTATCACCGCGCCGTAGGGCATCAGCGTTATTTTTTTGAGTTTATAGCCCCGCCTTTCCGCGGCGAGAGCGTGTCCGAACTCGTGCGCCACGGCGCAGAAAGTTATCGTCAGAAAAGAAAATACTTTGCCCGTGAAAGCAAAGTATAATCCGAAAATATAAAACAAAGGGTGCAGCGAAAACGTCATACCGACCAGATTATCGACCCGTTTTCGAGTACGTAGTTGGTTACGAGCGCGTCGTCGTTATACATATAGACTTTGGCTTCGCCGCCGTTCAAGTAGCACACGGGTATGTATTTGAAAACTTCTTCGTTTTCGTCGCAGTACGAATAATCTACTCCGCTTATCACGGTTTTGAACGAGCCGCTGTGCGCTATCGTTATTTCGTACTTACCGTCGTCGGACTGCTTAACCGAAGAAACTTTACCGTCGCATACGGGGTAGAGCGCGCCTTTGCCCGAAAAAGTCATTACGCCGTCTTCGACTTTGCCGTCGAGAGATGACGACGGGCTCTGCGCGTTGAAACTGTTATACGAGCGGGCGTCGGTCGTAACCTGCGCGGGCGAAAACGCCTTTTTGAAAAAAGTGTTCATTCCGCTGTTTTCCCAGAAGATATTCGTCAAAAGTATCGCCACGACCAGCGCGAAAGCGGCTATGCCCTCGGCGTAAACTATATCGAATTTGAATCTGCCTTTTTTCTCGGCGGGCTTTTCCGTCGTTTCCGTCTTTTTCTTTCCGAAAAACGAAAATCTTTTTTTCGGTCTTTCGATTATCTCTTCTTCGCCGAAGGCTTCTTCCTTGAAAGGCAATTCGTCCGCCGCTTTTACTTCGCTTGCGGCAACCTCGTCGTTGACTTTCGTTACTATCTCTTCTTTAACGTCTTTTTTCTTCCTCGCCCTTTTGGCGGGTTTTACCACCACGTCGCACGAAGAAGCCATGGTTCTTAACATTTCTGCGTATTCCCTTCCGTCGTTCATTTTTTCGCTCCTTTTTTTTCGTTACTGCTATATCCTATGACCGCGTTTTAAGGTTTAGAACGAAAATAATTTTTCCGAAGTCGATTCTCGTCGAAAAGGAATTTAATCGGTATCGGCTCTTTCCCGCGAAAATTTTCACTCCGTTTTTTGCCGGCATTTCGTTTGCATAAAAGCGGGTTTTATGCTATTATATATTATAGCAATCAAGTAAAATAAGGAGAGTTCAGCGTGTTTTCGGCTTTGCTTAACAAAATCAAAGAAGCGTTCATCTCGGTGCTGCCCGTGGCGATCATAGTCGTAATATTCCACTTTACGCCCCTTATAAATCTTACGAATTCCGAACTTATAACTTTTATAGTTTCGGCGATCGCGCTCGTTATAGGTATGGGCTTTTTCTCGCTCGGCGCGGATCTCGCGATGATGCCCATGGGCGACCATATCGGCGCGGGATTGTCGAAACTCAAAAAGGTAGGGCTTCTTCTCGGCGTGTGCTTTCTGATGGGAGTGTTGATAACCGTCGCCGAGCCCGACTTATCCGTTCTCGCAACGCAGATAAGCGGCAGAATAAACCCGACCGTTCTGATTATAAGCGTAGGTTTAGGCGTAGGGCTTTTCCTGCTGCTGGCGGTAATTAAAATCGTATGCAAACTGCAACTTTCGATGATGTTGTTTTTCTTCTATTCGTGCATGTTCGCGTTTGCTTCGCTTTTAGTCGTAACGGGTAATTCCGATTTCCTCGCGCTTGCGTTCGATTCGGGCGGCGTTACGACCGGTCCTATCACCGTTCCGTTTATAATGGCTCTCGGCATAGGTATCGCTTCTACGCTCGTCGGCAAAAATCAGAGCGAAAATTCATTCGGACTCGTATCGCTCTGCTCTATCGGACCGATCCTTGCGGTAATGATACTCGGCGTGTTTTCAAACGGCAAAGCGTCCGATATAAATCTCAACTCTTACGCGATAGACCTTTCCGCCATCGGTTCGACCTTTCTTCGCACGGCTAAAGAAGTCGCTATCGCGCTCGTTTTAATAGTTGCGTTCTTCGCGGTTTTGCAGTTCACCTGCCTGCATCTTCCGAAAAAGAAACTCGCCAAAATAGGCGTGGGCGTAGGCTTTACTTTCATAGGGCTTCTGATTTTCCTCACCGCCGTTTCGGTCGGCTTTATGCCCGTCGGTTACAGAATAGGTCAATGCCTTGCCGATTTACCCGTATGGGCTATAACGCTGATAGGCTTTATTCTCGGCTTGGTCGTAGTTCTCGCCGAACCGGCGGTACACGTCCTCAATAAACAGGTCGAAGAAGTTACGGATAAAACCGTAAGCAAAAAATCGATGATGATCGCGCTTTCGGTGGGCGTAGGCGTTTCTATCGCGCTGTCGCTTATAAGGGCTCACTTCAAGTTCAATATCTTATTCTATCTCATCCCCGGTTATCTGCTGTCTTTGGGGCTTGCGTTTTTCGTACCGCCCGTATACACCGCGATAGCGTTCGACTCCGGCGGGGTAGCAAGCGGACCTTTGACTTCGAGTTTCATTCTTCCGCTTACGATAGGTCTTTGCGCGGCGGGGGGCGACGCAAGCGGCGTTATGAGTTTCGCGTTCGGCGTAGTCGCGATGGTCGCGATGACCCCGCTTATCACCATTCAACTTCTCGGCTTCAAGTCGATTATGACCAAACGCGTCCGTCAGAGAATAGCGATGAAGAAAATTCTTGCCGCCGACGACGACCGCATCATCAACTTCTAAGGGGGTAACGGCATGAGCGAAAAAATAAAATCCGCCGTAAAAAAAGCGGAAGAAAAGATTTTGCAGAAAATCGAAAACAGACAACCCGACGCGCCGCATAAGTTATCCCTTATCTTCGTGATCGCGCCGAGAAACAAGTCGGACTTTTTCACCGACTTTCTGCACGAATACGAGATAAACGCCGAATACGTTTTATCGGCTTCGGGTACGGCTTCGAACGAAACTCTTTCAGCGCTCGGCGTGGTTTCGAGCGATAAAGCGGTGATTATCGGGGTCGTAAGAAACGACATGATAAAACCCGCTCTGAGCGGTTTAGAAGAAAAATTCCGGACTTTAAGGGGCGCGAAAGGAGTCGCTTTCGTTTCCCCCATGACGAGCCTTATAGGCGTTGCCGTCTACCAATTTTTATGCAATAAGGAGAAGTGAAAATGAACGAACAATTTAATCACGAAGTAATATTCTGCATAGTAAACGCGGGGTTTTCGGACGCCGTAATGGACGCGGCGAGAGAATTCGGCGCGAAAGGCGGCACGGTCCTGCATGCGAGAGGAACCGCCAACCCCGAAGCGGAAAAGTTGTTCAATATCACCGTTCAACCCGAAAAAGAAATAGTCGTGATAATCGTAAAATCCGAACAAAAAGACCCGATACTTAAAAACTTATATCAAAAAGTAGGGCTGAAAACCCCCGGTTACGGCATTGCGTTTTCGATGCCCGTTACCGACGTCGTCGGAATAACCGACTGATTACGTTTCACACCCGAAAAAAGGAAGGAAATAAAATGCGATACGTTTTTCCAAAAAGAATAGTATACACGGAAGGACAAATAGAAAACCCCGAAAGTCTGCTGAAAGAAAAGGTTCTTCAGATAGGGCTTTACGAATACGATTACGCCCTTATCAAGGGCAAAGCCTCGATAATTCTCGACTTCGGCAAAGAACTTTCGGGCGGCGTAAGAATCATAACCAAAAGAGCCGATTCGGGCGAAATCGTAAGGCTTCGTTTCGGCGAATCGGTCGGCGAAACCTGCGCCGAAATCGGCGAGAAAAACGCCACGAACGACCATTCCGTAAGGGATATGAACGTAAGAATAGTCAGATTTTCGGATATGACGTTCGGTCAGACGGGTTTCAGATTTTTAAGAATAGACTTCTCGGAAGAAGCCGCTTTCGCGATAAAGTCGATAGTAGCCGCCTGCGACGAAATCGAAAGAGAACAGACGGGCGAATTTTTAAGCGACGACGACCGCATGAACGAAATCTGGCAAACCGCCGCTTATACCCTTAAACTCTGCCTTAAAAACGGCTACGTATGGGACGGAATCAAACGCGACAGACTCGTATGGATAGGAGACATCTATCCCGAAACCAAAACTTCGTTCTGCCTTTACCCGGACGTTCCCGAAATCAAGAATTCGCTTATATTCTGCCGCGATCAGACCGACGAAGGCGTGTGGATGAACGGCATACCCAACTACTCGGCGTGGTGGATTTATAACTTGTACGAATACTATATGAGAACTTCCGACGAAGCGTTCGTCAAAGAAAATCTCTGCTTCGTAAAACGTATAGTAAGCGATTTTTACCCCTTCGTAGACGAAGACGGAACTACCCGCCTGCCATTCGATTTTATCGACTGGGGCAGCCATTACGTCGAAAAAGAGGACTTCGTCGATTTTGACGAAAACAGTCTCGAAGGCTCGCGCGAACTCGATAAAAAGTACGACGAACTCGCAGGCACTAACTACCTTCTTCGCATAGTCATGAACAAAGCCGAATATCTTCTGGATAAATTCGGCGAAGATTCTTCCCTTGCGCGAGAAATCGTAAAACGGCTCGAAAGAAAAACTCACAAAGTCAGAAAATACAAACAGATCGCCGCTCTCGCTATTCTGGCGGGCGAAGAAACGCAGGAAAATATCGACGTCATCTTAAACGGCGGCGCGCAGGGGCTTACCACTTTCCTGAACTACTTTATATTCAAGGCTATGGCAAAAATGAATAAGCGCGACGAAGCCGAAGCGATGATACGGGAATATTACGGAAAAATGCTCGATCTCGGCGCGACGACTTTCTGGGAAGATTTCGACGTCGAATGGTTTGAAAACGCCAACCGCATAGACGAAATGTTGCAAAGCGGCAAAGTCGACCCGCACGGCGACAAAGGCAGGTTCTGTTACACGGGCTATCGGCACAGTTTCTGCCACGGCTGGGCAAGCGGCGTACTCGCGTATATGACCGAATATATAGCCGGCATAAGACCGATCGAAGACAAACCCGACGAATACGAATTAGACCCGCATTTGGGTTCTCTTAATTCCGTCAAAGCGGTTTACCCGACCTTGAAAGGCAATATAGAAGTCGAAATTAAAAAATCCCCCGACGGAAGTTATATCAAAAATCTCACCGCCCCGAAAGGCATAAAAGTAACGATTAAATAATTTCCCGTTACGGATTACAAAACCCCCGTAATGACGCTATTTTATTACATGTCATCGCGAGCGTAGCGTGGCGATCCCCGCAATAAAGGGCGGAGCGGCTTGTATAGGCGGAATTGTCATCCTGAGCAAACCTGCGAAGTCCCCTCGGCAGGTCGCCCCCTCTCCGCCACGCTACGCGTGCCACCTCTCCCGGAAGGGCGGTTTCTACCAAAATTTATATAACGGACGGAAAATAAAACACTCTTACTTAAATAAGGCGGAAAAGTTATCCTCTTTTTCTATGCCAGACAAGAATAATAAAACGTATACTCCATTCGTAAAATCACGATTTCGGGGTTTCGACACTTTTCGACATTATTCGTCGATATAAGTCTTTATACGACAAAATTTCTTTGTGAAAACGCTTGAAAGGTTTTTCGTAATAGTTTATAATATATTTGCAAGCAAAATTTCACAAAAAAAGAAAACAACAAAGGAGGACGTACACATGACTGATAAAAAACTCGACCTTATAAGTAACAGATGCAAGACTTTGCTGTACTGCAAAAAATTTCCGCACATTCTCGATACGGAAAACAGAGCCTACGCTTACGAACGGGTACTCGAAGATTTCAGAGCCGACCTTAAAGACGAATTCGGTAACGAAAAAGACGAACTCACGGCTTTGAATTTTATCGACGAACTCGTCGTCAACGACGTGGACGTTATAGCCGAACTTTACGACGTCGCCGAAAAAACTCTTGACGGCTATGCGCAATCGTTATCGTAAACGGTTCGGCGAGAGAAAAAAAAGATAAACGAGAAACTCAATCGAAAGAACGCGGGGCGGGTGAAAATTTCACCCGCCCGTTTCTTACGTGGATATAGATTAAAAGACAACGCGGGCGGAAGAAAATTTTTCTTCCGCCCGCGCTCGATATAAATTTATTTTCAGTCTTTTTTGTCGTTGGCGTTACCGAGGAAAGTTCCCCAGCCGCTCGTCTTGGGTCTGGGTTGACGGGGAGCGCGTTCGCCTCGATTTCCGTTACCTCTGAAGCCGCCGCGATTATCCCTTCCGTAACCGCTTTTACCGCCCCTGAAACCGCCGCGATCGCCGCGTCCGGTTCTACGGTCGTTTCTGCCGGAATCGCCGCGTTTACCCTTAAAAGAAGCGTCGATAGGCTCGTCGCTCGTAAGTTCGCCGGGAACGATCACCACGTGACGGTTAGGTTCTTTACCGTCCGATTCGGTGGTTACGTCTTTCCTGTCGGCAAGGGCGGAGTGAATAATTCTTCTTTCGTACGGAGCCATGGGTTCGAGTATGACTTTTCTGCCTTCTCTTACCGCTCTGTCGGCGAGTTTTTCGGCTAACCCTTTAAGTGTGTCTTCGCGTTTTTCTCTGTAATTTTCGCAGTCTACGACTACTCTTCTGTAATCTTCTCTGCCGATATTTGCGACTGCGCCCGCCAAAGTCTGAAGGGCGTCGAGCGTTTCGCCGCGATAGCCTATAACCTGTTGAGATCTTTCGGCTATAACTTCGACTACTATCTTGTCGTCTTCTTCTACGAGATTACATTTGGCGTTGACGTTCATTATCGGGAAAAGTCCTTCTAAAAACGCCTTTACTCTTTCGCCGTCGGTCTTTTTGGCGTTGACTTCTACTTCCGCCTTTTTGGTATTGATACCCAAAAATCCCTTTTTCGCTTCTTCTATAACTTTAATTTCGGCTTGTTCGGCGGTAATGCCTAATTCTTTCAAGCCCTCTTCGATCGCTTCTTCGACCGTTTTACCGTAATAGGTAGGCATCTTTTTTTGCTCCTTTATCTTCTTTTGCCGTAACGGGCTTTGCTCGTTTCTTCGGCTTGTTTTTTAATTATTTTGTTCTTGAACGCCTTTTCCACGCAGAAATTGATAACCAAAGTGAATACCGTGGAAAGAATCGAACTCATTACCATGTAAATCGAGAAACCCGCGGAATAGATGAACGCGAATATACCGAACATAATCGGCATTATCCAGGTCATAATCTTCTGCTGGGTAGCCGCCTGTCCGTTCGCTCCGTCTACGGACGAAAGTTCCATCTGCGTCTTCTGCGTCTTGTTCATTATTACCGTAGACAAAAGCATGGTAAGAATAGACAACGCTACGAGAATAAACAGACCGTTACCTTTGCCGAAACCCGTTTGTTTGTATTCGTTAAGGTCGGCGGTGAGTTCGTTATAGTTCTTCTGCGAAAGTTGTCTTTCGCTGATTTTCAAGGTAGATTTGAGTTCCGAGTAAGAGGGAATAGCGGGTTTGAACGGACTGTCGACGACCCAGAGGTTTTTAACCCACGGGAAGACGACCGAACTGCTTCTGTGTTTTTTATAACTTTCCTTAGCCGCTTTTCTTGCGGGTTTGTATATATTTTCCGTCGCGTAACTTTCCGCGATAAAATCTACTACGTCGCCGCCGAAAACTTTATTTGCAATTTCGAGTTTTTTAACCGAACCGGCTTCTTCGCCGTCGGCAGGGTCGGAATATTTATTCGATATATATGCCAGATAATCGAACTCCCCGGTGTTTTCGTTTATAAAAACTTCTATTTTGCTGTTTCTCGCTCTGAAAACGTTTATATCGGCGATAGAGTATAAACCTGAGTCGTCTTTATCCAGGGCTTTTTTACCGTTTTCGTCTTTTCTGAGAAGATCTTGTATTTCGGGATCGCTAAGTTCTTTTTCTACGAAATCGTTTACGGCGAAATTTATCAACTCCGACTGTATTTTTTGGTGAGCGAAGTTTAATTTGCCGGTATAAACGGTATCTTTTCCTTCTCCTTCCGAAACGAAGTAAACGTTAAACTCTTTACCCGAAATTTTTCTCAATTCGGTTATAAACGCGTTGTCGTAACCGTTCGTCGAATCGTAACTTACTTTAAGAAGGTAATTATTTTTATCGGCTTTTGCGTCCGCGGCGGTATAATCTATACCCGTTAAATCGAAATAACTTACGAGAGAGGAATTTTTAACCGCGTTGTCTACGTTTACGTAATAAGTGTATTTAGGATTATCGGGCGTACTGTCTTTATCTTCCACCCTTACGATGTAATTTTCGTTATAAACGGGTTCTCCGTCGACTTCTTTAACTATCGCCTGGTCGTAAGCAGATTGCATCTGTCTGAAAACTTCGAAGTCGGCTTTACGAGAGTACGAACTGAACGCGCCTATGACGATAATGAAAAATACGAGCGAAACTATCGTCGGAAGACACGGCATAAGAGCAGAATAACCGTTCTTTTTATAAAGAGCCATCATTTTCTGCTGATAGAGTTGCTTATTATTCGCGTATTGTTTCTGTAATTTTTCAAGGTCGTCTCTCATCATTTCCATTTTGAGAGCGTTTTTCTTCATCGAAGCCCTTGAAAAAATATCGAGCGGAAGGGTTATAAGTTTAAGTATAATCGTGAAAACGATAATACCTACACCTACGTCGACTACCGCGTTTATCAAAGACTCGATAATCTGCAAAAGCCAGGCGTATTTTACGTTCGGCAAAGAACCGAGCGAACCTATAAGGTTTACGCCTACGCCCGAAAGTAATAAATTTTCTAACATTTTACTCCTGTTTTATCAAAAAACGACTACATTAACCACTTTTTATAGTTGGGGTTTTCCGGAACGGGATCGAACCCGCCTTTGTTTATCCTGTTACATCTTAAAATTCGCCATATAGTAAGCCCCAAGGCCGCAAAAAAGTTGTGTTTTATAAACGCTTCCATCGAATACACGCTGCAAGACGGGGTAAATATACAACCGGCTCTTAAGGGTACGGATATAAATCTTTTATAAAACTTCAACGCCTTTATGCAAAACTTGTTGATAGGGCTTATTTTGTACAACATTTTACGGACGTCAATTTATTATACGCCGAACGGATATCCGACAAAAACTCGTCGTAAGAATATTCGTCGCGTTTCTTTGGCATAAATACTATATAGAGAGGGGTCTCGTAATCTTTGAAAACCTCTCTCGTAGCGGCGCGGAGCAATCTCTTTATTCTGTTTCTCACTACCGCGTGTCCGTGCTTTTTACTTACGGAATAACCTATTTTAAGTTGGTCGCTTTTAATATAAAGCATAGCGAGCGTTTTTAAGTAAACTCTTTTCCCCTTGGAAAAAACTTTATTAAAATCGCTCTCTCTTTTTAATCTGTTAATCAAATCAATAGGTAAGACGTTTACGTCCTTTGTTTCTTCTTCTCTTTAATACCTTTCTGCCTGCGGTGGTAGACATTCTCTTTCTGAATCCGTGTACTTTGTTTCTAGTTTTCTTTTTGGGTTGATAAGTTCTTTTCATGATTTTACTCCTGTATTTTTCCGCGCAAAATTATATTACGCCGATTATTGCTTTTGAAATTATACTTTTTTTATTTACGTTTGTCAACTTTAATATCGTTCTTTTAAGAATTTATTCTTATCGGAAGTACCAAAAATACGTAATCGTCGCCTGCAAAGGGGGTAATTATCGCGGGGGCGATTTCTCCGACGAACTTGAAATTCACGTATTCGTCGGGCGAAGCCTTCAAAGCGTCTACTATGTACTTCGAGTTGAAGTTGATATCGAGGTCTTTGCCTACGCACTTAATCTGTACGTTTTCGTTGACGTTACCCTTTTCGGAATTAGCCTTTATGTTGACGTATTTTTCCCTTATTTCGAGTTTGATAAGGTTTCTCGAATCTTTCGCTACGACCGTCGCTCTTTCAAGACCGCTTATAAGCGCGTTTCTGTTTACCGTAACTTCGGTAATGAATTCGGTCGGGATAATCTGCGAGTAATTTATAAATTCGCCTTCTAACAGTCTGCTTACGAAAACGGTGCTATTTTCTTCCACCATTAAGGAATTATCTTCCGAAACGATAGTGATTTCGCCCTCTTCGTCTTCGAGCATTCTCGAAATTTCGCCGAGCGCGCGGGCGGGAATAATCATTTTGAAATCGCCGCTTGCAGAAATCAAGGGAACTTTCGCAACCGCCATTCTGAAACCGTCGAGCGCGACGCATTTTATTTCGCCGCCTTTTATCTCGAAAAGACAGCCTTTTAGTATCGGACGGGATTCGTCGGTAGAACACGCGAACACGGTTTTGTTTACCGCGTCTTTATAGCACTTCTGCGAAAGGTTTATCCACTTTTCGCGAAGATTCTTTTTAAGCGACGGATAATCTTCTGCCGAAAGAGCCGAAAGGTAAACTACGCTGTCGCCGTAAACTATTTTTATTCTGTTTGCTTCTTCGAGAAAAAATTCGACTTCGTTCTCGTTTTCGAGTTTTTTGACGAGTTCGGCAAACATTTTACCGGGAACGACTATATCGCCTTCCATAAAAGTTTCGCAAGCGATAGTTTTTTCTATTCCTATTTCCATATCCGTGGCGGTTAGCGTGAGATTATCCCCTCTTACCGAAAGTTTTATTCCTTCGAGTATGGGGTTGGTGGTCTTTACGCTGATAGCCTTCGACACTTTCATTACGGCGTTCGATAAATCGTTGCCGTTTACGATCATTTTCATTTTTACTCCTTTCTGCCTTTCGCCGATTGATAGATATATATTTTTTTTATTATTCCGTAGAGATAATAATAGGGGATGTCGATTTGTGGAAAACTCTATTTTTAACCGATAAAATTACGCGTTTTATCTGATATTTTCGTATTTAATAAGCGGTGGAAAATCGGT
>ULRT01044957.1_pt1 | contig 16021 bp, 10 predicted proteins | sample 1955711 | NCBI WGS metagenome assembly ULRT01 (sample SAMEA4835690, study PRJEB28245) | human gut metagenome | biome: gut microbiome; material: fecal sample | place: Denmark | collected 2008 | reverse complement strand
CCTCAGATTTCGAAAGATTTCTGAGGCTTTTTTGTTTTCACACAGATTTATTTTTGAGAGGTCACGCAGATTTCGCAGATTTTTTGTATCTTTGCATTCTCAAAAATAGAAATTAATTATGAATCAATTTACAAAGATTATTGCAGCCCAACTCAAATTACGTGAGCAGGCTGTCGAGAATACATTGGAGCTTCTTGAAGAGGGATGTACCATTCCTTTTATTTCCCGTTACCGTAAGGAGAAAACGGGAAATATGGATGAGGTGAATATCGAGGCTATCGCTCAGGCTAACGAGAAGTTGAAGGAAATGGCGAAACGAAAAGAAACCATCCTGAAGACTATTGATGAGCAAGGTGAACTGACGGATGCCCTCAAGGAGCGCATCGAAAACTGTTGGGATGCCACAGAATTGGAGGATATCTATCTTCCTTTCAAACCTAAGCGCAGAACCCGTGCACAGATTGCACGTGAGGCTGGCTTGGAACCTTTAGCGCAAGTTCTGCTTTTTCAGCGTGAACGTAATCCGCTGCAGGCTGCCAAGAAGTTTGTGAGTGATAAGGTGAAGGATGTGGATGCTGCCCTGCAGGGAGCTAAGGACATTATTGCCGAAATGGTGAGCGAGAGCGAGGAAAGCAGAAACCAGATTCGTGGAGAATTCCGTCGTGGTGCTATCATCACCTCTAAGGTGGTGGCTAAGAAGAAGGATGAGGAGGAAGCCCAGCGCTTTTCTGATTACTTCGATTTCTCTGAGCCTTTGAAGAAATGTTCTTCCCATCGCTTGTTGGCTATGCGTCGTGGTGAAGCTGCCGGTTTCCTCCGTATCAGTATCTCTGCAGATGATGAGCAGTGCCAGGATAAGTTGAAGCGCCACTATGTGCATGGATATGGTGAGTGCCAGACATTGGTAGGTGAAGCGGTGGATGATGCCTTTAAGCGTCTTTTGAAACCTAGTATTGAAACCGAATTTGCCGCTCTCAGTAAGCAGAAGGCGGATGAAGAGGCAATTGTGGTTTTTGCTGAGAACCTGCGCCAGCTCTTGCTCGCTGCTCCTTTAGGTCAGAAGCGAGTGATGGCGGTTGATCCTGGTTTTGCCAATGGTTGCAAGACTTGTTGCCTGGATGCACAAGGTAATCTGATTCATCATGAAATCGTTTATCCTCATCCTCCTCGTAATAAGAAAAATGAGGCTACTTCTGCTATCCTGCGTATGGTGAAGATGTATCAGGTAGAGGCGATGGCTGTGGGTAATGGTACGGCAAGTCGCGAGACGAGTGACTGGCTGCACGAAATAAGTTATCCACACCCTGTGGATATCTATGTGGTTAGTGAAGATGGTGCTTCTATCTATTCTGCTTCCAAGATTGCCAGAGATGAATTCCCGGATGAGGATGTTACCGTGCGTGGTGCCGTGAGTATCGGCAGACGACTGATGGATCCGCTTGCCGAACTGGTAAAGATTGATCCTAAGAGCATCGGTGTAGGACAGTATCAGCATGATGTGGATCAAACACAGCTTAAGAAGAGCTTGGATACCGTGGTGATGAGTTGTGTAAACTCGGTGGGTGTTAACCTAAATACTGCATCCCAGCATCTCCTGACCTACGTGAGTGGTCTCGGTCCTACCCTTGCCAAGAACATTGTGGAATACCGCAGGGAGAATGGAGCCTTTGCTTCGCGTGCCCAGTTGAAGAAGGTGCCACGTCTGGGTCCATCGGCTTTCGAGCAGTGTGCTGGCTTCCTCCGTATTCCTGGAGCTAGAAATCCTTTGGATAACAGTGCAGTTCACCCAGAGCGTTATGCCTTGGTTGAGCAGATGGCGAAAGATCAGGGAGTCACCGTGAAGCAGCTGGTGGAAGATAAGGATTTGCAGAAGAAAATAGATATTAAGAAATATGTCACTGCCGAGGTGGGTATGCCTACTTTGATGGATATTATGGCTGAGCTTGACAAACCTGGTTTGGATCCTCGTGGAGAGGTTGAAAAATTTGAGTTTGATGCAAGCATCAAGACCATTGAGGATCTGCAGGAGGGCATGGTAGTGCCTGGCATCGTAACTAATATCACCAAATTTGGCGCCTTTGTAGATATCGGCGTTCACAATGATGGATTGGTTCACGTTTCACAGATGTCAAACCGCTACATCAGTGACCCTAGTGAAGTGGTGAAGCTCCATGAGCATGTGATGGTGAGAGTGACAGAAGTGGATTTGAAGCGTAAGCGCATTGCCTTGTCAATGAAGGGAGTGAAATAATGAATATGAATCAATATATAAATAAAGGTGAAACCCTCGGTAAAGAGGGCTTCACCCATTTTGGAGACAGTACTCATCAAGACAGTTGCTCTCTATCCAGTATCTCTCAAGACTGTATAGAGTCGGCTTATTGCTTTATTCATCAGAAGCTTCGTGTCTATGAGTTTTCTACCAATCCCACGCAGCGTGATGATATCGAATATGCTATCAGCCAGTATGTGGATGGTATGAATCCGCAGCTTTATCAGAAACTTGCTGATGGAAGAGATGGTTTCCTTCTCGACCATATAAGTTTTGAGCAGGATATGAGAAAGGCACAGGAGCAACTGGAAAAAATGATGGTGTAACCTGTTTATTTCAAATTACAGTCGGGAAGAACTGCCATGCATCTTCTTCCTTCTACGGTTTTCAGGATGCATCCGATGGTCTTTCTACCGATGTTTCTATTGACAGGGACTTGATCCTGCGCAATTATTTCTACATAATGAACGCCGGCATTCGGTACATCCATAGGAAGGGTACCTTCTGCCTGCATCTTGCCGTGTTCGAATCTGTCAACATCATCAAATCTGACGTAATGGTTGGTCTTGCCGTCAATGAATCCCACACATACAGAGTCCTTGTCTGAGGCAACGGACGCAAAGATGAGTTTTTCGCCAGCGTAACGCTTGAATGCTCTGCCCCGTTCTCTCTGCAAGAGCTCTGCCATCGAAACCTTGCATACCTTTCCGCTTTCATAGACAAGAATGAGCCATCCTTCTTCTTCGTCTTCATGAACAGCCAGTTTCAGGCGATAATCCTGCCAGTCGTCTTCATCCAGTATCTTGTATTCGTCCGTGTCCATCAGACAGATGACTGCCGTGATAGGGCGGTAGCCTTCCTCGTAATCGTGCAATGCATTGTTGCGCAGACGTGAGGTTTGGATGTGGTCGGTGATAGGAGCAGATTCTACATGCTTAGTGGAGTTTTTTGACTCCTTGGTGGCTAGAGTGTTTTCTAACGCAGTCGGCATTTCTTCCTGTGTAACCACAGCATGCGGAATGTGCTCTTCTGCCCATTGTTTTCTGATGGCAAGGAATTTGTCCTTGTAGGTTTCGTTTACCTTGCGTGCAGATGTACCCATGCGTTCATAATATACATTGCCTACGGCTTTAGGTGTAGGGCATGGCTCGATGTCGATGATGAGTACCGCATTGCTGATATCCGTATCGAAGTGAGTATGTATATAATGTGCTCCTTCCTGACCGAGATAATAGATAATCTGATTGTTGACATATACCTCGTACTTATCTCTGGAGCCTTTGAAGAGCGGGTTCTTCAAGTCCTCTTCCAATCCCATTTCATAGCCTATATCCGATACGCCCAGATAGAGATGGCCGCCCTCGGCATTGAGGAAGGCACATATTTCCTGCATAATCTTGACGGTTTGTGCCTGCACATCCACTCGCATAGAGTTTTCCGGATAGATGATGGATGTCTTGAACTCGGTATGGAAATCTTCCTTGCCATAGTTCTTCTTGTTGGAAGATGACTTGTGGAGTTTCAGAAGAGCGCGAATCTTGTCGAGGATATCACCGGCTTGGGTGAGAAGTCCCGATTTCTTCACGAAGTTATGAGAGAGCACGAGCGATGCCAGTTGCTGCAGGTGAGGATCTTCTGTAAGACAGCTCCAACGATACAGGTCTTCGTAGTGTTCCTCGCTATCCAGACAACCGATGATACGCAATTGCATAAAGTCGTGGCGAAGGATGGCATTGCGTTCAAACAATTCCGGTTCCTTTTCAGCGATGTGTTCAATCTTGTTGATATCTACCTTATCTAATGTTGCAAAGTCGTTGAGTACCTCCAGGAGCGTAAGTCGACTATCGTAATAACTGGTTCTCTCCTTGCTGTCGAGCATGATGGCAAGAAGTCGGCAGAAATTGAGATAGTTGTATGCTTTGATCTTGTCTTCTTCTAGGGTGGCTTTGGCATCTATGATGCTCATCATTTCCGATACATATACTTTCTCTATAGGCATCGCATTAGCCAATTCATCCTTTTCATTCTTTGGATTGTAAACCTCATGTGCTGCATACCCCAGCATCAGCTGATGGAAAGCATCGGCAAGACTGAATCGGCTTTCCGGTGATTCCCGCAGGAAGGTACCGTTGAGATAACCATTGGTTCCTTCCGTGATGTTATCAACTTCTATCACCATACCTTTTTTCAAATCATCGAGAGTCATGCCTGGGGCAGGACATACGGAAACAGAAAAGCCTTCGCTGCTTACGGCTGGAACCCGAGGTACGTCGGGTACCTGATTGAAGAGCAGACAGGTGAGGCGAGAGTTATAAAACAGATCGTTTACTCGTACGTCGTCTGCGTATTCGCTGATCATATCACGCATGGCAAAGACATAACTTCCATCATTGTTGACTTCTTTTACGTAAGCATGCAACAAGAGCGGCATCCCTTGATATTCAAACGACTGGGTGTTGATGTCGCCAGGGAAGAAAGGTACAACATCGTTTAAAACATCTAACGTTCCCACTCCCTCACAACCTTCTTCTACTACTTTGCATTCAAATAAGAGCTGTCCTGCCAATTGTTTGGTTACGATGATGGTCGTTTCATCATCTATATAGAGTTTTCTGTTTTGCTTTTTTGAGGACTTACGCTTTTGGGAGAATAGAGAATGGGTGATGTATTCCCACAGCTCCTTATAGTGTTCGATGGTAGTACCTATTTTTCCACGTAGTTTTACCGGTGGTTTTTCGTCCAGGCGGATGGAAAGTCCATGCCATAATCCCATACGTGAAGAGAGAGGCATATATACATTCTCTTTATCCAAATCCTTTGGCTGTATGGTGATGGCTTGCTCGTTGACGGTGAGAAGAGTTGTTTCATTCTCATATTTGGCAGGTTCAAAACTCTCCACGGTTTCATTGTCCTGTTGGGAGCAGAGCATATTGGCGAGGACGAATGCGTCATCGCTGTTGAAAGGAAGAGCTGCATTGAATTCTGTCGGGGTGAAGAGAGAAAGAAATGCTTTCTGGAGAGTCTTGTTAGGGTCGCTTACATTCATCAGCGAAACCAAGCGATAGAGCAATGCCTGATTCAATGAGTTATCGTAAATCTTATGCGATGCATGACGTCCCAGTATCAGCTCGATGGTCAAAACCTGAATCATGGTTTCCTTGGTTGTTGCATCGCTGGAGAGTCTGTCTGTCTGGTGATAGATATTCTCTACATAGCTTTGTAACAGTTTGAGCCATTGCATCTGAAAGGGTTTTCTGTTCCAAAGATATACCTGCTGGCTGCGAAGGGTGGTCAGGATAGACGTGATGAGTTTTTCCATGATCGAAAAGTCGAGCATGAAGATGCATTGCATGATGCAGAACTGCTTGCGTGGATGGTAGATATAGGCACAAGTGGATAGAGTGGAAAGAATCTGGCTGATGGTATGCTCGGCCTTTCCCTCTCTTAATATTCTGATGGCTTGAATGTAGTAAGATATCAGTTCGATGATATCGGTAAATCGCTGTTCGAGCAGCATGCGTTCGGCTTCCTTGCATCGGGGCAGGAGATACTCTCCCTGTAGCGTTTCGATGCATTGGGAATGAATCTGCAGGAGTAATGTCTGTAATTCATCTTGGCTGAGATGATTGGAGATGCCGGCTATCCATCGGTGGCACTCCAGGTCGAAGATGTCTGAAGGCGTATCTCCGAGCATCAGATTTCTGAACTCAGGGGTATTCCAGTTTTCATCACCTATGATTTCACGAAAATCTTTATCTGAAAGTGAAAACTCCGACTTATCGGCGCCCAATACTTCTACGAGTTGTACCTCCATGTATTTCTGGCGGAACTTCATTACTCTGCATCTTACTCTAGGAGTGAGCGCTGCATTGATGATGGTATCCCTTTTCAACATTGCCGTGAAGCCGTATTCGTCTTCCAGGTGATAGAAATCACCTAATGTCATCTTGATCTTGAAATCCACCTCATCATTTTCCTTATAATGTTTTCTCATGAGGTGTTCTATGTTCTGGGAAATGAAAACCTTGCCTAGATGGGTTGTAATCATCAGACAGTCAAGTGTCTTAGGGGCGGGTTGCCTCCTTTGGAAGTCAATCTGTCCTACCTTGTAAATTCTGTTTTCTACTTCGATGACGAACTTATGTTCTTCTTCATCAATGCGCAGAACCTTTGCCTTGATATTCTTGTAATTATTCATATAGAATGGTTTTTTGTGATATGATGTTATAATAATACTGCAAAGATATATATATTCTGTGAATTTTCTGTATTTTCTCGTTAAAAAAACTCTAATTTTAACAAAGCATAAAAAGTTGGCATAACGTATGATGCTATGAATATTTTTTTGTATATTTGCATTTTCGATAAAACATTAATAAACTAGAGACGATGAAAGCATTTACATATATTAAAAAAGGAGAATTTGCTTTTGTAGAGAAAGCGAAACCTACCATCAAGGATGCCAAGGATGCTATAGTGAGAGTAACAATGAGCAGTATCTGTACCAGCGATCTGCATATCAAGCATGGTTCAGTGCCTCGTGCCGTACCAGGTATTACTGTGGGGCATGAGATGGTGGGTGTTGTCGAAGAAGTAGGTGGGCAGGTTACCCATGTGAAGCCGGGCGATAGAGTAACGGTGAATGTGGAGACTTATTGTGGCGAATGCTTCTACTGCCAGCATGGATACGTAAACAACTGTACTTCTCCTCATGGTGGCTGGGCGTTGGGGTGCAGGATAGATGGCGGCCAAACGGAATACGTCAGAGTTCCGTATGCCACTACCGGATTGAATAAGATTCCTGATACGGTGAGCGATGAGCAGGCACTCTTTGTTGGCGATATTCTTGCTACTGGATTCTGGGCAACCCGAATCTCGGAAATTAAGGAAGAAGATACGGTTCTCATTATCGGAGCAGGTCCTACGGGAGTTTGCTGTTTGCTCTGTACCTTACTGAAGAATCCTGGAAAAATCATCGTTTGCGAGAAATCAGAAGCCAGGAGAGCATTTATCCAGGAACATTATCCGCAGGTTCTTGTGGTAGAACCGGAAGATTGCGAAACCTTCGTCGAGGAACAGAGTTTGCATGGTGGAGCCGATGTGGTGATGGAAGTAGCTGGTGGTTCGGATACCTTCCAGTTGGCATGGAAGTGTGCCCGTCCTAATGCCATCGTTACTATTGTAGCTATGTATGATAAGCCCCAGATGCTTCCGCTTCCTGATATGTATGGCAAGAATCTCATTTTCAAGACGGGTGGAGTAGATGGCTGTGATTGTGAGGAAATCCTGAGCTTGATAGCACAGGGCAAGATAGATACCACTCCTCTCATTACCCATCGTTTTCCGTTATCTAGAATAGAGGAAGCTTACGATGTGTTTGAGAATAGAAAAGATGGGGTTATCAAGGTTGCTCTATATTGAGGTTTTCATATAAGTTACCCTTTATTGAGGTTTCATGTAAATTGAAATTTCACATAAAAACAGGGCGCAAGCTATTCCTGTTGCGGAAAAAGCTTGCGCCCTTGATATATTTACGATGAGTAAATGAGCTTTTCTAAGATTAGAACTTGTAGATAGCACCAAAAGAAATGTTGCTAGCATCTACGTCAACTCCGAATGTAGATGAGCTCTTGCCCTCTTCTGGAGATTTACCTTTGTAACCGAGGAAGCCAATCTTTGAGATGAATTCAACATGTTTTGTAAGCTTAACAGCCAAACCTGGCTTGATGCCTACCTCATAGAAATCGTCACCGCCCTTGCTGACGCTGCTATAACCGATAGTACCCTCGAAGAAGAGATCAACTACCTTGCTCTCTACTGCTGCATAGCGTACGTAAGGAGCAATAGTGAAGATAGTAGCATTGCCAACAGGAGAAATCTTGCAAACTTCGCCCTTCTGGATACCTACCTCGATACCGGCATCCCACTTGTTGTTGAACTGGTAACCGATTTCTGGGATGAGCTTGTAAGCTGTCTTGCTGTCACCATCACCGATCTTGTTGCTAGAGATACCAGCAGTACCACCGATGTAAACCTGTGCGCTTGCGCAAACAGAAACGAGAGCCATCATAAGGCTCAACATAATCTTCTTCATAATTAATCTTTTAAACCGAAATTAATACTTTGTTTCTTTTCTTTTATTGGAATTCCGTGGGCAAAGGTATAGGAAATATGCGAAAAACAAGAATAGTTTATCTGGTTTTCTTGTAAAATATGGGAATTTGTTGATTTAAATCAAAAAACGTGGTTATGTGACGACTGTTTCTTCCAATATCTATGAGTAAGTAGGTTGATGATAACTTCCTGGTTTCTAGAAAGAAAAAATCCTAACTGCTTATTATCAAGTAGTTAGGATTTTCTTCGGTGCGCCTGATAGGACTCGAACCTACACGGCCTAAACCACTAGATCCTAAGTCTAGCGCGTCTACCAATTTCGCCACAAGCGCATTTGTGAGTGCAAAGATACAATAAATATTCGAATAAAAAGAAGAAATGAGCAGAAAAAAGCGGGTTTGTTTGTTTTTTACGAGAAATAATGGTACTTTTGCAGGCAAACTGAAAATAATCATGATAAAAAAATGAATTATACAATAAAAATGTAGTAACAATGAATACAAAGAATCTATTATTGTTGGCATCTCTTGTTTTTGCGATGCCATTGTCTGCTCAGAGTCCTCTGGAGGATTTCAAGCGAGACATTACACTCTCGGGTAGTAACTATGTGGCTTATCGTGGACCTCAGAAGCAGTTGACTCCGGCGCCTAAGGGCTATAAGCCTTTCTATCTGAGCCACTATGGCCGTCATGGCTCCCGCTATATGATTGGCAAGCAGGCGTATGATGTGCCTTATTTCTCCCTGTTGAAGGCGAAGCAGGAAGGTAAGTTGACTGCCAAGGGTGAGGAAACACTGGCTAAGGTGAAGCTGATTCGTGAAGAGGCAAAGGGACGTGATGGCGAGTTGACTCCATTGGGAGCTCTCCAGCATCAGGGTATTACCAAGCGAATGATGGAAAGATTTCCTGAGATCTTTGCCGGTAATACGAATATTGAGGCACGAAGCACGGTGGTGATCCGCTGCATTCTCTCAATGGAGAATGGTTTGCAGCAGATGCTCCGCATGAATCCTAAGCTTCATATCTTCCACGATGCCAGCGAGCATGATATGTACTATATGAATCAGGGAGATAGATACCTGGATAGCTTGAAGAACTCAGTGGGCAGAAAGGTGGTGCAGGAGGAGTTTTCCAAGAAGCATGCCTGCTATAGCCGAGTGATGCAGGAACTTTTCAATGATCCGGCTTGGGTGAAACAGAATATCAACCAGAGCGACTTGAACAGAAAGCTTTATGAGATGGCTAGCTCTGTCCAGGGTACTGAGTTGAGAGGTAAGGTTTCGCTTTATGATCTCTTTACTGAGGAGGAGTTGTATCAGAATTGGGTAAGTACCAATATCTGGTGGCAGATGGCGTATGGCAATTCTCCTTATACGGGCAATGTTCAGCCATATTCCCAGCGTAATCTTCTGATGGATATCATCGAGAAGGCTGATAGCTGCATAGCTCTTCCGCATCCGGGTGCTACCTTGAGATATGGTCATGATACGATGGTTACTCCGCTTACTTGCCTCCTAGATCTGAATGGATATGGTGAGGAGATCAGGGATCCTGAGAGAATTTCTTCTCAATGGTTTGATTATAAGATTACTCCGATGGCTACCAACCTTCAGTTCGTATTCTATCGCAACAAGGCGAATGATGTGCTGGTGAAGGTATTGCTCTGCGAGGATGAGGCTACGCTTCCTATCAAGAGTGATGTGGAGCCTTATTACCACTGGAATGATTTCAAGGCTTATTGCCTGGAAAAGCTCAAGGAATATAAGAAGTAAAAGGCGCTTTCTTTGCTGCAGCGTATATATCATATATAAAGAAAAAGGGGAACTTAAGGCAATTGATGCTTTAAGCTCCCTTTTTTATTATGCCGGTTTTTATTTATACATCGAAATCCTTTTCGGGATTTCTTTTGAGTCCTTATTGCTTCGATAACCAATATTTGTCTTTCTGATCTTCTTCGAAATCTTTTTCAGAGAAGAGATTGGTCTGACCGGTCAGTTCATCTATTACCTGTTGCTCGCTTTTTCCTGCATCAGGATCGAGATTCTCTACAGCTTCAGCATTCTTGCCTGCACCTTCAGAATCGCCGGTTGCATCTTCTGCATCAGAATCTTCTTCTGCTGGAGGCTCCGGGAATCTAGTAGGCTCTAATTCCTCGATGCTTTCCAGTTTCCATGTCGTCAGGCGCTTACCCTTTGCCTTGAAACTCTTCTGGGCGATGAATTGCTCGGCATCGATTTCCTCGGCAGGTCGGATGGCATCCACACCCCCATAGGTAACCTTGAGGCGAGGGAATGGGGTATCGGTGAGCAGGATGAGCTTGCTGTTTGGATTCTCTCCCAGACAATTCTGGTGGCGCTTGGTGGCATCCATCGTAAATCGCTTGATGTATGGATATCCCTCATTGTCGGCATCATAGAGAATGGCCGTCCATATCTTGTGCTCGTCCCATTTCTCCAATCTCAGGATGTTGTCCTCGTAATGGTTGTTCACATCGAAGTTGGTGATGTAGAATTCGCCGTTGTCGAGTACTACCAGGATAGAGTCATCATCGTTGAATTCTCCCAGGAATCTGCCGTTCTCATCATAGTTGATGCGGTTTACATCCGGGTCGAACCAAACCTTTCTTCCTCCCAGGGTACTGTGTCCGTGGCTCTTCAATCCGATGCGGCGGATGGTTCGCTTGGTGAGCAGGTTGCCCTTGGCAGCACGTCCCTTGATGAGGATTTCAGAGAAATCTTTCTCCAGGAAGATGCTTTGGCGTTTTTTGCTCAGATCAGGTTCCATCGTCACCTTGATGATTTCTGCCTCGCCGTTAGGGTTGGCGGTGAAGTAGATGATGCGACTTCCCGGTGTGCCCTGTGTGATATCGTAGAGCTTGTCGCGTGTCATGGCGGTTACGTTGAATCGCTTGATGAAGTAGTCACCCTGCTTGCCGTCACGATATACGCAGTTGTAGATGGTTCGCTTGTCGTTCTTTTTGAACACCTGTACGTGGAGGATGTTCTTACCCACGAATATCTTGTCGGCAACCTTGGTTACCTTGAATTTTCCATCCTTGTAGAAGATGATGATGTCGTCGAGATCAGAGCAGTTGCATACAAATTCATCCTTCTTCAAGCCTGTACCTACGAAACCTTCCTGTCGGTTGATGTAGAGTTTCTGGTTGGCTTCCACCACCTTGGTCACCTCGATGGTATCGAAGTTCCTGATTTCGGTTTTTCTAGGATGCATCTTTCCGTACTTGCCCTTGAGATACTCAAACCAGTTGATGGTGACATCGGTCATGTGAGCGAGGTCGTTTTCTATTTCTGCCAGTTCTGCCTTGATCTTCAGCAGGAGGTCATCCGCCTTATCCTTATTATATTTCAGGATACGCTGCATCTTGATTTCCAGGAGCTTGAGGATGTCGTCGCGTGTGATGTCTCGGTGGAAGGAGTATTCCACGTTTCCCTTGCCGTCGATATTGGCGGTGAAGATCTGATCCTTGAACGGCTCCAGTTTGGAGTAGATGAATGCCACTACCTCGTCCTGACTCTTGCTCTGCTCGAACTTGCGCTCCTTGTAGATGCGCTCCTCTATGAAGATGCGTTCGAGCGAGGAGAAGAAGAGCTGCTCTTCCAGCTCGCCCTTTCGGATCATCAGTTCGCGTCGGAGCAATCCCATGGTGCGGTCAACGCTATGTCTGAGCACATCGCTCACGGTGAGGAACTTCGGCTTGTTGTCCTCGATGACGCAGCAGTTGGGCGATATGTTGATTTCGCAGTCGCTGAAGGCATAGAGGGCATCCATCGTCTTGTCCGAAGAAGTGCCTGGTGCCAGATGCACGAGGATTTCCACGTTGGCTGATGTGACATCATCCACCTTTCTTGCCTTGATCTTTCCCTTTTCCACCGCCTTGGTGATGGAGTCGATGAGGCTTCCGGTGGTTTTGCTGAAAGGTATCTCGCTGATTACGAGAGTCTTGTTGTCGAGCTTGTCTATCTTGGCTCTTACCTTCAGTACGCCTCCTCGCTGTCCGTCGTTGTATTTGCTTACGTCGATGGCGCCTCCAGTAGGGAAATCCGGATAGAGCTGGAAGGGTTCTCCCTTGAGGTAGTGGATGGCAGCATCGCAGAGGTCGTTGAAGTTATGCGGCAGTACCTTGCTGCTCAAACCCACGGCGATACCCTCGGCACCTTGTGCCAGGAGCAGCGGGAATTTGGCCGGCAGGGTGATAGGTTCCTTGTTTCTGCCATCGTAGGAGAGTTGCCAGTCGGTGGTTTTAGGGTTGAATACCACATCCAGGGCAAATTTCGAGAGTCGTGCCTCGATGTATCGGGGAGCGGCTGCACGGTCGCCGGTGAGTATGTTACCCCAGTTACCCTGTGTGTCGATGAGCAGGTCTTTCTGTCCCATCTGCACGAGTGCATCTCCGATGGATGCGTCTCCGTGAGGGTGGAACTGCATCGTATGTCCCACGATGTTAGCCACCTTGTTGTATCTTCCGTCATCCATGCGCTTCATGGAGTGGAGGATGCGTCGCTGTACGGGTTTCAATCCGTCTTCGATATGGGGCACGGCTCGCTCCAGGATCACATACGATGCGTAGTCGAGGAACCAGTTCTGATACATTCCGCTGAGGTGATGTACGGCAGAAGCATCAAAACGGTTCACCGGCTTGTAGTCGGAGTGTTCCTGAGGCGTATTTTCCTCATTTATTTCGTTTTTATCTTTAATTTCGTCGCTCATATATAGCTTTTAATACTTATTTTATTAATTTATGGCAAAAATACAACAATTTTTCGAGAAAAAAGAGTATCTTTGCCGAAAATTTGAAAAAAATAAGATTTAATCATGGCACAGGAAGATGTTTTTAAGAAAATTGTAAGCCATTGCAAGGAATATGGCTTTGTGTTCCCTAGTAGTGAAATTTATGATGGCTTGGCTGCCGTTTACGACTATGGTCAGAATGGTGTTGAGCTCAAGAATAATATCAAGCAGTACTGGTGGCAGAGTATGGTATTGTTGCACGAGAACATTGTAGGTCTCGATGCAGCTATCTTCATGCACCCTACCGTATGGAAGGCTTCAGGACATGTGGATGCCTTCAACGACCCATTGATCGATAACCGTGATTCCAAGAAGCGTTATCGTGCCGATGTGCTCATCGAGGATCACATGGCTAAGTATGAGGAGAAGATTGCCAAGGAGATTGCCAAGGCTCAGAAGCGCTTCGGCGATAGCTTCGATGAGGCTCAGTTCCGCGCAACCAACCCTCGTGTACTGGAGAACCAGAAGAAGTTTGATGATCTCCATGCCCGCTATACTGAGGCAATGCAGGGACCTAACCTGGAGATGCTGAAGCAGATTATCGAGGATGAGGGTATCGTCTGCCCTATCAGCGGTACCAAGAACTGGACAGACGTTCGCCAGTTCAACCTGATGTTCTCTACCCAGATGGGTGCTGCCAGCGATGCTACAAGCAAGGTTTATCTCCGTCCTGAGACAGCTCAGGGTATTTTCGTAGATTATCTGAGCGTACAGAAGACCGGTCGTATGAAGTTGCCATTCGGTATCTGCCAGATTGGTAAGGCTTTCCGTAACGAGGTTGTTGCCCGTCAGTTCGTATTCCGTATGCGTGAGTTCGAGCAGATGGAGATGCAGTTCTTCTGCCAGCCAGGTACAGAGATGAAGTGGTTTGAGTATTGGAAGAAGGTTCGCCTTGCTTGGCATGAGGCACTGGGCATGGGCAACGAGAACTACCGTTACCACGACCACGAGAAGCTGGCTCACTATGCTAATGCTGCTACCGATATCGAGTTCAAGATGCCATTCGGCTTCAAGGAGGTAGAAGGTATCCACAGCCGTACCAATTTCGACCTTTCTCAGCACGAGAAGTACAGCGGCCGCTCTATCAAGTACTTCGATCCTGAGAAGAACGAGAGCTATGTGCCTTACGATGTAGAGACCTCTATCGGTGTTGACCGTATGTTCCTCAGCGTGATGTGCCACTCTTACTGCGAGGAGAAGCTTGAGAATGGTGAGACACGTGTGGTATTGCGCCTGCCAGAGGCATTGGCTCCAGTGAAGTGCGCCGTATTCCCATTGGATAAGAAGGATGGCCTGCCAGAGTTGGCTCACGAGATTGTGGATGAGTTGAAGTTCCACTTCAATACCCACTATGGCGATCCTAAGGATTCCATCGGTAAGCGTTATCGCCGCCAGGATGCCATCGGTACTCCATTCTGTATCACCGTTGACCACGAGACACCTAAGGATCACAAGGTAACTTTGCGTTATCGTGATACCATGGAGCAGGAGCGCGTAGCTATCTCTGACCTTCGTGGCATCATCGAGGATCGCGTAAGTATCACCAGTGTATTAAAGAAACTTGGTAATGAAATTAAGAATTTCTAAATATCTCTTCTTGCTCGTGATGGCAGTGTTCGCCTTGTCATCATGCAGCGAGGATGATAACACCGTAGATGAGTATGCCAACTGGCAGGAGCGCAACGAGCAGGCTTTTGAAGATACTTTGGCTTATGCCCGTCAGCAGATAGCCAATGGCAGCACCGAATGGAAGGTGATTCGCAAATGGTCGCTCCAGAACCAGACACCTAATAAGGATGTGACTGGTATGGATGTTCCGCTTTCCTACAAGGATGCTGATCACATCGTGGTTCGCGTGTTGAAGGAAGGCAAGGGCAGCGGATGCCCTATGTACACCGATTCTGTGAAGGTGAGCTATCTTGGCAGATTGCTGGGCACTGATACTTATCCTGCAGGTTATGTATTCGATAAGACCTTCGAGGGTACCTACGACAAGGCCACTGCTCAGGTTACAACCAATTTGGCGAGTGGCTGGATAGATGGTTTTACCACAGCCGTGCTCAAGATGCACATCGGCGATCATTGGCTGGTGTATATCCCATATCAGCTGGCTTATGGTTCTACCCAGAGTTCGAGTAGCGTAATCCCTGCCTATTCCATGCTTCGCTTCGAGATTGTGCTCGACAGCTACTATCGTCCGGGTCAGGTAATACCGGGTTCTAGAGCTGCTGCCCAGGCACTCAAGGGAGAATGGATTACAGAGTAGAATTTTTGGGGGATTTACACCTTATTATATATAGGTGATAGAATAGAAGCGTTCCTAGGATTGCCGTCTGATGGCATTCTTAGGAACGCTTTGTGTTAACATACCTTTTTGATGTGTTAACAAGTGTTCGGGTTCGCGCACAAAATGTTGTCGATATTAAAAAAATGTTAGTTTTCTGCATTTTTTCGGGTAAAAGTATTGCAGTTCCAGAAAATAGTTGTACCTTTGCATCAGAAAAAATAAGTTTTAGGTTTTTAGTTAGGTAATAGATTTTATTAGGTTTAGTTGTTAGGTAAAGTTAAGATTGTTGTTCATTGGTTTATTGGTTTTAGTTAAGGTAGTTAGAAAAGATTGTTTATTCAAGGACGACAGGTGTTAGTTAAGGTAAGAATAAGATTGTTTATTCAGTGACGACAAAAAACAGTACTGTTCCGCTCTGCGGAAGTTAAGTTTTGGGAAAAACAAAGGTACGAAATTTATAAGATTAAATAAAAGGTGGCGATTCCTTCTCGGAGTCGCCATTTTTTGTTTGACTAGCATGTGTATTGTCTAATGGGTGCA
>ULRT01029911.1_pt1 | contig 16421 bp, 12 predicted proteins | sample 1955711 | NCBI WGS metagenome assembly ULRT01 (sample SAMEA4835690, study PRJEB28245) | human gut metagenome | biome: gut microbiome; material: fecal sample | place: Denmark | collected 2008 | reverse complement strand
CTTCGGCACTGAACCGAAGCGAGCCGCCGTATGTAATTGTATTATTTATTATACGGCTTATCTCCGTAAAGAGATTGAATCGCGTCGTCGTACTTCTTCATCTTATCGTATTGTTTCAATTCGATATCGCTGTCGAAGTCGAGAAGTCTTTGTTTTTGCGCCCTTGAAAGTTTGGACGGAACTTCCACGGTTACGGTAACGTACAGATTGCCCACGCCGAATTTGGAATTTATGCCTTTGCCCCTTACGGAAAAGACTTTTCCGTTCTGCGTGCCTTCCGGAATATCGAGATCCACCGTCTTATCTATCGTCGGAACTTTAACCGTTCCGCCGAGCGCGGCTGTCTTGAAATCTATCGGCAAATCGACGTACAAGTCGTAATTTTTACGCTTGAATATCTTATGCGGAGCGACTTTGAACACGAGTATCAGATCGCCCGCTTCGCCGCCGTAAAGCGACGCTTCGCCGTAGCCTCTCTTTTTCATATAACTGCCCGTATCCGCCCCTGCGGGAACGTCGATGCGAACGGTGGTCTGTTTTCTCTGGTAGCCTTTGCCGCCGCAAGTAGGACATTTTTCGGTTACGATTCTGCCCGTACCGCTGCACGCGTCGCAAACTCTGTTTGAAATAGTACGGAAAATGCTGTTGCCCGAAGTGTACTGAATCGTTCCTTTGCCGTGGCACTTATCGCACGTTTTATAAGCCGTGCCGCCTTTCGCGCCCGTCGAACGACAGTCGGGGCAAGGCTCTTTTCTCGTATAAGTAACTTCCTTTTTACAGCCCTTTGCCGCGTCGAGGAAGGAAAGTTCGACTTCTATGGTTATGTCTTCGCCCGATTTATCCTGCGGTTCTTCTCTGCCGCCGCCCGTAAACGAGCCGAATATATCGCCGAAAATATCCGAAAAACCGCCCGAAAAACCGCCGCTGCTTCCGAACCCGGAGAATCCGCCCGCTCCGCCGAAACCGCCGTTTGCCGCTTCGGGATGTTCGAGAGTAAAATCGTATTGCTTACGCTTTTCGGGATCGGAAAGCGTTTCGTTAGCCTCGTTTATCTCTTTGAATTTTTTGGCGCATTCTTCGTCGTTCGGGTGAAGATCGGGGTGATATTGACGAGCGAGTTTTCGGTAAGCCGATTTGATTTCGTCCTGCGTAGCCGTCTTCGACACGCCGAGAATTTCATAATAATTTTTTGCCATTTGCTGCCTCGCCTGTTATAAACTGCGAGTAAGACAGTCTTAAAACTGTCTTACTCACAAATCAATGTTAATAAGTGTGATTCCGATTAGTTCTGGTGGAATTCGGTGTCGTCGTCGTTTCCGCCCTGCGCGCCCGCGTTTGCGTTAGCCGCGCCCTGCGCCTGTTGATAGAGTTTCGCGAACACGCCCTGAACGTCGTTGGAGAGTTTCTCGGTCGCCTTTACGATACGGTCGTTATCTTCGGAAGCAAGTTCGTCTTTGGCTTCTTTTACCGCAGCCTCGACGGTCGCTTTGTCTTCTTCGGAGAGTTTGTCGCCGCTGTCTTTCAAGGTCTTTTCGACGGTGAAGATAAGCGAGTCGAGTTTGTTCTTGTTTTCGACGACTTCTTTTCTCTTCTTATCTTCTTCTTCGTACTGTTGCGCTTCTTTAACGGCTTTGTCTATATCCGCTTCGGAAAGGTTGGAAGAGGAAGTAATCGTTATATCCGCGGCTTTCTGCGTGCCGAGATCTTTTGCGGTTACGTGAACGATACCGTTGGAGTCGATATCGAAAGTAACTTCGATCTGAGGGATTCCTCTCGGAGCGGGAGCGATACCCGAAAGATTGAACTGTCCGAGCGTCTTATTATCTTTCGCGAACTGTCTTTCGCCCTGAAGAACGTGAATGGTAACTTCGCTCTGGTTATCTGCCGCAGTCGAGAATATCTGCGATTTCTTTACGGGGATAGTGGTGTTTCTCTCGATAAGTTTGGTGCATACGCCGCCGAGAGTTTCGATGCCCAAAGACAACGGAGTTACGTCGAGCAAAAGCACGTCTTTTACTTCGCCGGTCAACACGCCGCCCTGAATAGCCGCGCCGATAGCGACGCATTCGTCGGGGTTGATACCCTTGAACGGTTCTTTGCCGGTTTCTTTCTTAACCGCTTCTACGACGGCGGGGATTCTGGTCGAACCGCCGACGAGAATAACTTTCGAAATGTCCGCGTAAGTCAAGCCCGCGTCCTTCATAGCCTTTCTCATAGGCTCTTTGGTCGCTTCTACGAGATCGGCGGTCATAGCGTCGAACTTATCTTTGGTAAGCGTTACGTCAAGGTGTTTGGGACCCGTAGCGTCCGCAGTGATGAACGGAAGGTTGATGTTGGTCGAACTCATGCTGGAAAGTTCGATTTTAGCCTTTTCCGCCGCTTCTTTGATTCTCTGCATAGCCATCTTATCTTTGGAAAGATCTATGCCCTCTTTGTTTTTGAAGTCTTCGACGACCCAGTCCATTATTCTCTTATCGAAATCGTCGCCGCCGAGCATACAGTTACCGTTGGTCGCGAGAACTTCGAATACGCCGTCGCCGATATCGAGAATGGATACGTCGAACGTACCGCCGCCGAGGTCGTAAATCATGACCTTGTGCGAAGTCTTATCTTTATCGAGCCCGTAAGCAAGCGCGGCTGCCGTGGGTTCGTTGATTATACGAAGAACGTTCAAGCCCGCGATTTTGCCTGCGTCTTTGGTTGCCTGACGTTGGCTGTCGGTGAAGTACGCGGGGCAAGTGATGACCGCGTCTTTAACCGGTTCGCCGAGATAACTTTCGGCGTCTTTTTTAAGTTTAGCCAAAATCATAGCGGAGATTTCCTGCGGGGAATATTGCTTTCCGTCTATATTTACCTTATAGTCGGAACCCATATGTCTTTTAATGGAAATTACCGTTCTGTCCGCGTTTGCGACTGCCTGTCTTTTAGCAACCTGACCGACGAGTCTTTCGCCGTCTTTCTGAAAACCGACTACCGAAGGGGTAGTTCTCGAACCTTCCGCGTTGGCGATAACGACGGGTTCGCCGCCTTCCATAACCGCTACGCAGGAGTTAGTAGTACCTAAATCTATACCTATAACTTTACTCATAATAATTACCTCTCTTTTAGTTTATTTATTTTCGCCGCCCTTTTGCAGGCGGTTAAGAATATTGCTTGGTTTTTGCGCTTTATCGGCTATCTTACGACCGATACCTGCGCGTATCTTATTACCTTTTCGCCGAGTTTGTATCCTCTGCCGAAAACTTGTTTTACCGAGTTCGGCTCGTCGCCGTCTTCGCCGTCGACCTGCATTACCGCTTCCGCGGAGTTAGGGTCGAACGCGCTTCCGGCTTCGGGCGAAAATTCTTTTACGCCGAGCGCAACGAGATTTTCGTTATACTTTTTAACGAGTTTCTCTATGCCCTCTTTCGTCTTTTCGTCGAGCGGCATTTTAAGCGCCCAATCAAGACTGTCGCCAATCGCAAGAACTTTGGTAACCGCTTCCAACTTACCGTCGGCGTAGGCGTTTCTCACGTCGGCCGCGCTGCGTTTACGGACGTTTTCGCAGTCCGCTCTCGCGCGAAGGTAGTCGTTTTTGGTTTCTTCCAGATCTTTACGAAGTTTTTCGTTTTCTGTTTCTAACTCTTTGACTCGTTCGTCGGCGGTCTTTTTTTCCGTAACTTCTTCGGCGGGAATTTCTTCCTCGACGATTTCGGTTTCGGGCGTTTGCTCTTTTTCGACCGCTTCTTCGCGTCTATCGTGTTTTTGTTTTTCGTGTTCTTTTGACATTTATCATCACCTGTTGGTTATTATGCTCTCCAATATTCTGCCGACGTTTTCGAGTACCGCAACTACTTTCTGATAGTCCATTCTTACCGGTCCTATAACGCCGTAAGTGCCGAGCGGAGATCCGTTCGCCGAATAAGTCGCGGTAACGAGCGAACATTCTTTGGGAATTTCGTCGTAACCGTCCGAGCCTATTTTGACGTTTATCTTTATATCTCTGTCGTCGCCGACGAGCAGATTCATAACTTTGTCTTTACTCGTTACGACCGACAGAAAATCTTTGATTTTGCTTACGTCGGCATAGTCGGGGTGATCGAAGATCTTATCTTCGCCGGCGATAACGACGTCTTCGCCGCTCGTTTCGACGTAAGTTTTAAGCGCTTCGATTACGTTGACGAAGATGTTTTTATAACCTAAAAAGTTATCTTCGACTTCGGGCTTCATATTGCAGATATCTTCGAAAGTCCTGCCCTTGAACATATTGCAAAGCACCTTCTCGGCGTCCGCCAACTGTTCGTCGGTCATACTTTCGGAAACGGTTATATAGTTATCTTTCAGAAGCCTTACTTCGGTAACTATAAGCACCAGCGCGCTGTCTTTACGGAAACGGAAAAATTTTATCGATTCTATCCTTTCTTTTCCGTCTTTGTTAGGCATACCGACCGAAGTGTAAGAGGTAAGTTCGCTTATGACTTTCGTCGTATTGCGGATAACTTCTTCCAAATCGTCGGCTTTATCCAGAAAGATTTTCTTTATGTAATCGAGTTCTTTCGCGGTAAGTTTATCCTTTACCATAAGATCGCTTACGTAAAGTTTATACGCTTCCGCCGACGGAACTCTGCCCGAAGACGTGTGCAGTTGCGTTAAGTAACCCAACTCTTCGAGAGCCGAAAGTTCGTTTCTGATCGTAGCCGAGGACACGTTGTTCATGTGCTTTTCGGTAAGACTTTTACTCGACACGGGAACGGCGGTTTCGATATAATCGTCTACCACGTATTGGAGTATCTTCTTTTTTCTGTCCGACAGTTCCACTTTTGGCACTCCTTCGTTTGGGTTGTTAGCACTCTAACGCTTGAAGTGCTAACTCGGCTATATTATATGCCCGCCACGCAACTTTGTCAACTGTTTTTTGACGTTTTTGAAAAAAATTTTTAAGAATTTTCAAGCGGTCGGTTTTTAGTCGATCACTCCGACGTTTTATCTCCGCGATTATATCTGCCGACCGCGATTACGCCGTTTAACGCAGAGTAAACGTCGGAAGAAAGCAATCGCTTTTCGACGAGTTTATCGCCGTCGTAAACGCAAAGCCACGCCTTGCTTTTCATGCCCGTTTTCGGGCGTACCTTTACGACGCTTTCGCCTTCGGCGAGTTCGTCGGTTTCGATTATTTCGGGCTCTTTCGGCTCGATATACTCGCTTATAAAAGATTCGAGTTTATAACTCTTTCCGTTGGGTTTGCCGTATATTCTCACCCTTACCCTGTTGCCGTCGGCGTCGGCGACTATCGTTACGGGGTATTCGCGGGCGTTGACAAATCTCAAATCGGATAATCCGTCGGACACCATCGCGTCGAAAGACGGCGAAGTATACCCGACGGTAAGGCTATGATTTCTTCTCGCCGTTATTTTCATATCCGCGAGCGCGGCGCAGGCGTAGACGGTGGACGAAACCTGACATACTCCCCCGCCCACTCCGTCGGTGAACTTTCCGCCCGTTATAACCGTGGCGGACTTGAACCCCCTTGCTTCCGTCCTTTCGCCTACCGTTTCGTTGAACGAAAACTCCCTGCCGGGCAAAATCGTCTTATATCCTATATAATTACACGCGAGCGCGATATTGCTCTTTCTCGCCGCACCCGACGAATTATAATTCGTTTCGAAAGTCGATAACAATTTCATTCTCGACTTTAATGCGGTCAAAGCGATTTCGGGTTTTAAGGTCAAAGTATCGGCGTTTACTATCCGCTTGCCGTTTTGCAAAGCGAGCGTGATATCCGACTTTAATTTCTCTTTATCTATACACTTTCCGTAACTCTCTTTCGAAAAAGTAAACGGATAATCGGAGTTGACGTTTGCCGTAAAATCGGCGTTTTGCGCCCGAACGACCGTATCGGAATAAATGCCGTCGACTATTCCGTCAAGTCCCTTTATATAATAGCCGTACTCGTTTTTATCGATTTCGGGATAGTTATATTCGTATGTTTTGCCGAGCGCGTAAACGGTCAGCGCGTAATCGCATACGGGCAACGGATAGGCAAAAGCGACCGTTATTTTCATCAGCAAGGCGTTGAAAAGTATTAAAAACCCCGTCGCTGACAAAGCGACGGGGAATATTCTTTTTTTAGACTTATTCGCTTCGTACACGAAATAAGTATGATTTGTTTTAGCGTCAAATATTCAATTCGACTATCTTATTCTCTATTTTAACCTTGCCTTCGTCTTTCAATTTACGAAGTTCGCGCATCATCGCGCTTCTGTCGACGCAGATATAATCGGCGAGATCGGTTAATTTCATATCGAGTTTAGTCTTTCCGCCGCCGTTTTTACGGCACAAAAACTTAAAATAGCAAAGGAGTTTATCCCGCGTAGCGCGGTTGCCCGTTATTTCGGTTCTTTCGCCTATCGCCGCTATTTTATTGCCCATGGCGGTAATGGCGTTTACGAGAAGTTTATGTCTGTACTCGCACTCGCCGTCGCAACGCTTTATAAGGTCGTCGAAAACGAAAGTAACCGTGCGGCACTCCGTTTCGGCGACGACCGAAATATCGTCGTCCGTCCGCGTTCCGTACGACACGGAATTTCCGAAAATACTGCCTTTCGTAAGTCTTTCGAGCAAAATACGATTGCCGTCGGCGTCGATTTTTACCACGCTCGCGACGCCGTCGCAGAGTATGGAAATTTCTTTTATTTCGGCGTCGTAACGGTATACGAACGCGCCCCGCTTGAATTTACCTTCGCGGGGTTTCATGCTTTGCCAAAGTCTGTAATATTCTTCGTCCGAAAGACCGTCGAACAGCGTACATTCGATGCGTTTCATAATCGGTTCAATTTACGTCCTCTTCTTTTTTGGACTCGATCTGCGCGTTATCCGAATTGATTATCGGAAGGATATACGGCGGAATGTTGCAATTTGCCGTCATCGAAGCGACCGCCGCGCGGACGAACGGATACAAAGTATCCATGGTTTCGGAAGCGAGTTCGGCTTCGGTAGCGTCTTTAAGCACGTTGAAAGTGCCGAAAGCGTTTACCGAAAGGTCGAACGGAACGGGCGAAGAGATGTCTTCGTTTATTCTTACCGAAAGGTTGACGAACAAAGTGTTCTGATTTCTGCCCATTTTACATTCGATTTTCGGGTTGATGCGGAATTTCGTTCCGGGCTGAATACCCTCTTTGAACTTAAATTCTACGTTGTTTATTCTGTAAGTAATCAATGCTACGTGTTTTTCCATATTTGTATCTCCTTTTATTTTCCGAGGGCTTTCGCGGTCGGGAATATACGTTATTATTATTTATTAAGAATTTCGAACAGGTTATCTTTATAACTCGCAAGCGATTTTTCGATTATCGCTATCGCGTCTTCTCTGCCGCGCACGGTGTTGACCGCAGTGTTTTTACCTTCGAGTTGTTTATAAACCGAGAAGAAATGCTGCATTTCGTCGAAAACGTGTTTGGGAAGATCCGCTATCGTCTTATACGAATTATAGTTCGGGTCGGTAAACGGTATGGCGATTATCTTTTCGTCGTTCTTGCCGTTGTCGTTCATCGTTATAACGCCTATCGGATAGACTTTTACCAGTGAAAGCGGAAGCAGACTTTCGGAGCAGAGCACCAGAACGTCGAGCGGGTCGCCGTCGTCCGCCAAGGTGTGCGGTATAAAGCCATAGTTAGCGGGGTAATGCGTCGAAGTATACAAAATGCGGTCGAGTATCAAAAGCCCCGTCTTTTTATCGAGTTCATACTTTTGTTTACTGCCCTTCGGAATTTCGATTACCGCGATAAATTCGTCGGGAGTTATCCGTTTAGGGTCTATGTCGTGCCAGATATTCATAAGTATTTACAACCTCTGCAAATAGCATACCATTATTAGTTGCATTTGTCAATTGTTTTCGTCTTTGAAACGCTTATACCTGCAATAAAAAATTTTTCGTTTATGTATGCAAAAAAACTTTACTTTTCGTGAAAATTAGTCTATAATGAGTAAGCCGAACGGAAAGAGGACAAAACTTATCTGGGTGTAGCGCAGTTTGGTAGCGCGCTTGAATGGGGTTCAAGAGGCCGGAAGTTCAAATCTTCTCACTCAGACCAAAAAAACAGTCGTAATCAATTACGGCTGTTTTTATTTTATCTTTCGGAGAAGTTTTCCTTCCGGCGGCCGGAAATGACGCGTTTTCCCTACTTTATTTTTACTCACTGTCGTTTTCGCTTCTTTCGTTTTACCTATTCGGTTTTGTCGCGGGGCAAAACGCTATTCCGTCGCGGCTTTTTTATTTTACGGTCTTATTTATTCTCTCGTAATAGTCGCCGCTCCTTACAAATCTTCTCACTCAGACCAAAAAAACAGTCGTAAGCAATTACGGCTGTTTTTATTTTCTCTTTCGGAGAAGTTTTCCTTCCGCAATCATAACATTCTCCGTAAAATATTTATCGTTTCGCGTCGGGAACTTCAAATACAAGTATGGCTTTTGCAGAAAGAGTAACGGAAAACGTTATGAGTTTCCAACCTTTTTCGGCATATTCGTTTGCTACCTTTTCTACTTCTTCCGCCATTTTCTTGGCGCGCGGGTTGTATTTTAATACGACCGTTTTATATTTCATGTCGATACCTCCGCATTTTTCTTAAATTATACGGCTTTTTCGTATGCCAGACATAGTTATCATTTCTTTTCGATATTATTACTATCGACTTCCGAGTGCAATTGCTTTTCGATCGCCGACTGTTTGGCGATAACGGCATTAAGTTTATCGTACAACGCCTCAATCATAATTTCGGTTTTCAGATTGACTTTATAGTCGTTTTCGGCTCTTCTGCGGTCTTTTTCTTCCTGACGGTTTTGACTCATCATAATGAGCGGCGCCTGAATAGCCGCCACGCAGGACAATACCAGATTAAGCAGTATAAACGGGTACGGATCGAACGCCTTAGACGCCATTATGATATTTACGATCATCCAAAGAACGAGAGCGCCGGTAAAGGAAAAAATGAACGCCCAACTGCCTGCAAATTTTGCAATAGCGTCTGCGGCACGTTGTCCCAAAGTATATTTTTTCTCGCTTTCCGGGCGTACCGAAATCTTGCGGTCTGCAAGCAGATTAAGAACTTCTTCGTCGCTCATATCCTGACGAATATCGTCAAGTACGTCTTTTAACAATTTTCTGTTTTCTTTCATAATACGCGTTCCTCCTTCGTTTGGATACATATTATTCTTGTATAAAAGTTATTCAACCCATGGTTACGAGGACTTCGGCGGTCGGAGCGTCGGAAACGACTAAACCGTTTTCGATTTTTCCGTTTTTGACGATAATATTCTTTACGCTGCCGCCCTTGCCCGCTTTATTGTCTATCTTTATAACGTAGTCAGTGCCGCGGAATTTACGCCTTACTGTGATTTCTTTCCATTCATTCGGAATACACGGCGAAATTTCAAGCCCGTTATAATGCGGCTTTACGCCGAAAATATATTGCATACACGCGACCACCATCCAGGCAGCCGTACCCGAAAGCCACGAAACGCCCGCCTGCCCCGCCGAAAGAGCCTGCGGTCCGCGTATGTTGGAAGCGTAAACGTATGGTTCGGCGTTATAGAGTTCGACGCCGAATTTTTTGACGATTTCGTCGGGAATGAGTTCTTTATAAATTCTGTACGCTTCTTCGGTTTCGCCGAGCATACACTCCGCGATAATCGCCCACGCATTGGCGTGGCAGAACACTCCGCCGTTTTCGCCGATACCCGGTTGAGCGAAAGTAAGTTCGTTTTCTTTGCTCGGATAATTGCGTTGAAGAGGCGGGGCGAGTTTAAGAAGCCCGTAACCGCAATCGAGTTTATCGACTGCCGTCTTCATCGCGATTTTGCCTTTTTCTTTACCCGAAATACCGGACATTACCGCCCAACTCTGCGAATTTATCCATATTTCGGCGCATTTATCCCCGTTTTTGCCGAGTTTCATGCCATCGTCGGTAACAGCCCTGACGTAACGGTCTTTATCCCAGAATTCGTCGTTTAGTATTTTCGTCTGTTCTTCGATGACTTTATCGTACTTCGAATAATCTCTGCCCGTGATTTCGCATATTTCCATCATATATCTGCAAGCAAGCACGAGCATCTGCGACACGAACACGCTTTCGCCCTCGCCCTTTTTGCAGACGTTGGAAAGCATATCGTTCCAGTCGGAGCCGAGCATAAGCGGAATTCCGTCTTTGCCCATATGTTCAAGCGTATAGTCTACCGATTTTTCGAGATGTTCGAAAACCGAGCCTTTGCCGCCGTCGTAATATTCGACTTCGTCGTTTAATATATCCGTTTTACCTTCTTCGCAGATAATCTGATAAACGGTGTACACCATCCAGAGATGATTGTCGCTTCTGTCGCTGACGATAGGTTCTCTTTTTTCTATCGGGTAAAAATAATGATTGGTCTTTCCGCAATTATATTGCTGGGTCATTATGAGTTTGATTTTTTCTTTCGCAAGATCAATATCGCTGTGGATAACGCCTAAAACGTCCTGCGAAGCGTCCCTTACGCCAACGCCCCTGACCGTACCCGTGGCGTAATAAGATATCTCTCTGCAAACGTAGAAATTGACGAGAGCCTGCAACTTATTCCAGACGTTTATCATCCTCTGCGCGCCGTCGTCGGGGATATCTACCGAAAATACGTCGAGACGGTCCTGCCACGTTTTATTGAGATCCGCAAAGGCTTTTTCGACGTAATTTTCGCCGCGGAGTTTATCCGTCGTTTCTTTTAAGTCTTCGTTCGGCTTCAACGCGCCGAGAAAAATATCGAGCGTATCGGCTTTATTCGCTTGAAGGTCGAGTTCGAAAGACATTGAAAACATCGCTTCGCCACCTTTCAATTCGTCGTTCGGGAGTTTTCCGTTTTCGATAGCGACGGGATTTTTAAGGTCGCGATAGTTGCCGGTAAAACTCTTTCTTACGCCGCTGTACGAAGCGGATTTTTTATTCGAGCAGAAATAGACGAAAGGCGTTTCGTCGGGACGCGCCTGCATATCCACGAAATATTCGTAAACGAGCGCGTCGTTTTCTTCGCTATACAGAATATTATTGCTGTTTTTGCAATAGCACTGCCATTGCACTTCGCGAAGATATTCCATTAAACCCATCTCGTGGCAAGCGAAAAGAGTGAGTTTTCTTTCTCTTTCCGAAAGGAGTTTTACGTCGTAACAAAGTACGTTGTCTTTGCCGATAAACGCCTTTACTTCGACTCTAAGTCCGTCTTTTTCGGCGAAAAATTTAGTGTAACCGAGTCCGTGGCGGGATTGCCACTTATCGGGTTTATTATCGCAAGGGATAATAGTGGGATTCCACACTTCGCCCGTCGATTCGTCTTTGATATAAACGAACAAACCGTTTACGTCTACGGGAAGATTATAGAAATTATATCTGCCTATACGCCAGATTTCGGGCGATTTATACCAACTTAAATTGCCGCCCGACTGCGATATCATCGTGAAGAGTTCGCCGTTGAAAAGATAGTTCATCCAGGGCGAAGGGGTATCGTGGCGGTTGAATACGACTTCTTTATTCGCGTCGTCGAAAAAATAATAATCTTGTTTAATCATGGTTAAGATTATAAATCATATTACGTTTTTTTGCAAGCGTAAAACGAGAAAAAAACTACGCCGCGTAAAAATTTACGCGGCGGAAATATATCTTATTAAATTGTAATTACAATCGTCGTCCGTATTCGTTTTGCCGTTTCGGCTACGACTTCGTTTTTATTTCCGTTAGTCTGTCAGATGTGAATCGCGCCGATTGTCTGAATTATAGTTATATGCTGCATCGGAGTTCTCCTTTTATCCTACGATTTTCTAATCCTCAAAGTCAAGTATTTCACGCACATTATAATCGCACCTCCTTTGAGTGATTTTTAGTTTTTTAGTACATCGGTTTAACTCCTTTGCGTTTCCGCTTTTTCTGGCTTAATTATACCACGAAAAACGAAAAAGTCAATACCTTTCGGAGTTTTTTCACATTGTGAAATTTTTCCCGTAAGTATTGACAAACGCAAACTTTTATGTTATGATTAATAGGTCGGCGGCGAGAAGAAATTTTTCTTCCCGCCGCCGACTTTTTGTTACGATTATTTATTATCGCAATATATGCTCCGCGGAAAACCACCCTTCCGGGAGTATGCTCTCCCGTTGAAGCGGGAGAGGTGGCGTGCGTAGCGCGACGAAGAGGGGGCGACCTGCCTAGGGGGCTTCACTACGTTCAGAATGACACTTTTTTAATCTGTCATCGCGAGCGTAAGCGTGGCGATCCCCGCAATAATGGTCGGAGTGGCTGTAGTTATTCGTTATTTCTTTTCGGCGATGCGACGTTTGCAAAGTTCGATAAAATCATCTATCTTCATCTTTCCGATATCTCCCTGCGCCCTGTCGCGGACGGCGACTTCGCCCGAAGCCGCTTCCTGCTCGCCGATAACGAGCATGTAAGGAATACGCTCTAACTGCGCGTCGCGAATCTTCTTGCCGATTTTTTCGCTTCTTACGTCCTTATCGGGGCGAAGTCCCGCGTCGAACAACTTTTTATAAACTTCTTCGGCGTACGTTTCGCTCTTTTCGGATACGTTCATAACGCGCATCTGTACGGGCGAAAGCCAAAGCGGGAATTTACCCTCGTAATGCTCTATCAAAATGCCGATAAACCGCTCTATCGAGCCGAATACCACGCGGTGAATCATTATCGGTCTGTGCTTCTCGCCGTCTTCGCCGACGTATTCCGCTTCGAATCTTTGCGGAAGTTGGAAGTCGAGTTGAATAGTTCCGCACTGCCACGTTCTGCCGATAGAATCGGTAAGGTGAAAATCGATCTTCGGACCGTAAAACGCGCCGTCGCCCTCGTTGACTACGTATTTGAGATGCAATTCGTCCAAAGCCTCTTTAAGCGCGTCGGTCGCCTGTTCCCAGTCTTCGTCGCTGCCCATGCTGTCTTCCGGGCGGGTGGAAAGTTCGACGTGATACTTAAAGCCGAACATAGAATATACTTCGTCGATAAGTCTTACAACGCCTTTGATTTCGGAAGTGATCTGCGAAGGCGTCATGAAGATATGAGCGTCGTCCTGCGTGAAGCATCTTACTCTCATCAATCCGTGAAGTTGACCCGATTTTTCGTGTCTGTGCACCAGACCGAGTTCGCCGATACGCAAAGGCAAATCTTTATAACTATGCGGTTCGAGTTTATAAACGAGCATACCGCCCGGACAGTTCATCGGCTTGATAGCGCAATCTTCGCCGTCGATTTTGGTGGTATACATGTTTTCTTTGTAATGATCCCAATGCCCCGAAGTTTCCCAAAGACTACGGTTAAGAATTATAGGAGTGGAAACTTCGACGTAACCCTCTCTGCGGTGAATCTGACGCCAGTAATCTATAAGAGTGTTACGGAGCGTCATTCCGTTGGGAAGGAAAAACGGGAAACCTTTGCCCTCGTTCAGAAGAGCGAAGAGTTTAAGTTCTTTGCCGAGTTTGGTATGGTCGCGCTTTTTGGCTTCTTCGAGCATGGTAAAGTACGCGTCCATATCCGCTTTTTTGATAAACGCCGTGCCGTAGATACGGGTAAGCATTTTATTCTTCTCGTTTCCGCGCCAGTACGCGCCCGCGAGTGTGGTGAGTTTGAAAGCCTTTATAAGACCGGTGCTCGGAAGGTGCGGTCCGCGGCACAAATCGGTAAAATCGCCCTGTTTATAGAAAGAAATGACAGAATCTTCGGGCAAGTCGTTGATAAGTTCGACTTTATAAGGCTCTTTGTATTTGGTCATAAGTTTTATCGCGTCTTCTCTCGGGAGTTCAAAACGCTCTATCGGAAAGTTACCCTTTATTATCTTTTTCATCTCTTCTTCTATCTTGGCAAGATCGTCCTGCGTGATAGGAGTTTTGAAATCTACGTCGTAATAAAACCCGTTTTCCACAGTCGGACCTATAGCCAGCGCGCAGGTAGGATAAATGTGCTTAATCGCCTGCGCGAGTACGTGCGCGCAGGTATGACGATAGATGTTAAGACCTTCGGGGTCTTTAAGGGTTATAATCGTAACTTCCGCGTCTTCATTTATGACGTGAGAAAGGTCTGCGAGATGACCGTTCACCTTGCCTGCAATCGCGTTGCGTTTAAGCCCTTCGCTTATCGCACCCGCAACGCCCGCTACCGTAGTTCCTTCGGAAAGTTCAAGCACGCTTCCGTCGGTAAGTTTGATTTTCATAATATCTCCTCCGTTTTTTACCTTTATAAAAATAAAACGCCCTTGCAAAAATTGCAAGGACGAAATTTGTCATTCCGCGGTTCCACCTTAATTGCCGCTTAAAAAGCGACCGCTTTATCGCCGCTTAAAGCGGGCGAACGCTTCGCGCTCCGCAAGCGGTTTCGCATATCTGCCCGTAACCCCGGTGTCTTCCAGCCAAAGGACACCCTCTCTCGTGGTCCGTAAACAAACGCTACTTGTCTTGCTCAACGCACAGATTGTAACTTAATTATAGCCTATCGAAAAAATTTGTCAACTCTTTTTAGATCTATTTATCTATTTATCGAATTTTTCGTATTTTCGATTAACGATAAAACGAGATTTCTTACCGATCGCTCGTTTCGTGCCGACGATTCGGATTATCAGACGCGCCGGAGATTAGTTCCGCGAGCCGCTCGTTTTCGTCGTTAAAAAAACGTTATTTTTGATTATAATACTTCAACAGACTTTTTAGCACCCGAATTTGTTTATCCATAGCCTTTCCGTCGTCGGTTTCTTTAACGAGTATGCGCTTGTCGTATTTTTTAAGCAGCCTGTTTGAACTTTTCAGATCGGAATTACCTCTGAATACGCCGTCAACCGAAAACCCCGGCTCGTGGCTCACGAGATACAACCTTCCGAATTGCTTATAAGCGTATAACCGCCTATCCCCGTTTTTAGGCTGTACGCCTTAGATAACCCTCCGTCTATCGTTATATGCCGACAATTCCCGCTTTCGGGCATTTCGCCGTCTTTTACGCGAACGGGCTTATGCCCGTTAACTATTACGGCGTACTTTCCGTTCGCCCCGAATTCGTTTAATACCTTAAGGCAGTATTCTTCCGTCTTTACGAAGTTATAATACGGATCTTCTTTTTCGCACAACGAGCCGCCGAAATATTTTTCGTAGGTACGCATTTTATCGCGACCGAAGAGCGGCGATTTTTTTCCGCACCATAAATACCAGGTATAATCTACGGCGTATTTATCGCCGCGCGCGGCGTTTTTAACGACGGCGTTAAGTTTATCGTATAATTTTTTCCCGGAGTATTTTTCGTTGCCGACGGGAACAAGCGAAAATTCCCCGTTTTCTTCCGTCGGCACGCATCCGTGCATAATTAAATTTCCGTTGAAAACTTTATAAAGGCTCCCCTTTCTCAACAGAAAATCTACGTGATCCGACAATCGCCTGCTTGACGAAAACTCCCCCATAAGATAATTAACGAGTTCTTTCTCCTTGTCCGTCAGCCCGTCGTTTTCAAAAAGAATTCTGTCGTCCATCTCGAATTCGCCGTGATTTCTTATAAGTTCGTTTTCGAGTTTTAATTGCAAAACGGTAACCGCTTTGGTCATCTTGCGCAAAACGGCGTTGCGTTCGAGTTCGCTTTCCGTGCCGTAAAGATCGGATATGACGAATTTCTCGCAATCGTCGTCGGCGTATTCTTCCAACGCAAAACTCATTAAGGGGCGCAGATTTATTCCGTAGTTTTCAATAACCTGCAAATTGCGGTAAAGGCAATTTATACGCAGCAGATTACATATAAGAGCCGCGTTACCGAAAAACGCGCCCATCCAGAGTATATCGTGATTGCCCCACTCTATATCCAGCGAATGATAAGCGGCAAGTTTGTCTATAATTTTCGGCGCGCCGTTGCCGCGGTCGTATATATCCCCTACAACGTGCAGCCTGTCTATTGCCAGTCGTTGAATTAAATAACTCATGCGAATTATAAAATTTTCAGCATTGCCGAGTTCGATAATTTCGCGAATGATGCCGTTATAATATTTCGCCTTGGATATGCTGTGATACGGCATATTTATAAGTTCGTCGATTATATAGCGATATTCCGTCGGAATGGCTTTTCGCACTTTCGAACGGGTATATTTTGCCGTAGTAAGTTTTATGACTTCGATTAAACGCCTTAAAATTTCCGCGTAAAAAGCAGACGTTTTTTCCTTTTCGGGGGTACGCGACAAATACTCTTCGGGATAATAAATAAGCGCGGCGAGTTTGTTCTTTTCGTCCTCGGACACGCTTTTACCCAAAGCAAGGTCTATCTTCGTACGGATAACCCCCGAAGCGTTCCTTAATATATGTAAAAATATTTCCGATTCGCCGTGTAAATCGCTTAAAAAATGTTCCGTACCCTTCGGCAGCCCCTGAATGGCTTTTAAGTTGATGATTTCAGTCATAACTGCCTGC
>ULRT01015491.1_pt1 | contig 16436 bp, 10 predicted proteins | sample 1955711 | NCBI WGS metagenome assembly ULRT01 (sample SAMEA4835690, study PRJEB28245) | human gut metagenome | biome: gut microbiome; material: fecal sample | place: Denmark | collected 2008 | reverse complement strand
AATCCGACTCCCGATGCACTTAGGTGTATCGGGAGTTTTTTTATTATAAAAAGCTTTTTAGATTGTATACCTGTATCTAAATTTCAAATTTACCAGCATTTTGTGATATAATTATATCAAGTCTTAAAATAGCAAACGAATTGAGGTATAAAAAATGCAACGTAATCCATATAGTGCCGGGGCGGTAAAGTTTAGCTTTTGGTTCCAGGAGTTCCGCAAGGCGGTTTTTATGCTTGCTGATGGAGCAAGCCTTGCCGAGATTAAGAAGCTGAACCAAGAAACTAATATTTTTGCTGCGTCATCACCGGAAAGAGCAAAGCTGATTATGAGTAATGTAGCAAAGCGTATTGAGGCTTTAGATCCTTCGTTTATACCACTGTTTGTGCGTAGTGATGTTGTTGGCCAGAAGCTGCTTTGTCTGATAGCTTGTATGTGCACAGATACTCTGTTTTTCGATTTTGTTTATGATGTTATTCGAGTCAAACTGGCATTAGGATTAAATGAGTACGGTGATAGCGATGCCAGAAAATTTTGGGATGACAAGCAGGTACAAAGCGACAAGGTTGCCAATTTAACGGAGGCAACAAGAAAGCGTTTGCTAAGCACCTACAAGCAATATTTATATAATGCTGGAATTACAGAGGGCAATGTGGGATTGAGAAAAATTATTGTTCCCATCATCTCTGCTGATATTGTTGCATGGCTGCGTGAGCATGATTTGCAGCCGGCTTTGGCAGCGCTGACAGGTGAATGATATGAAAAAAACATTTGAGCAACGAGTTGATGAGCTTGAAAAGATTATGGAGAATCAATCTTTCTGGCTGCGTGATGGCAGGGCGAACGAGGTTAACTATTGGGTATTTGATTATCCTGCCAGCAAGGAGCTGGCGGTGCGCGAGGTTGTTAAGCGTTTGGTAAAGCGCAGTGAGCAAAGCTATCGCGAATATCAACTTGTGGAGTATGATATTTACGACTACATAATTGATACGCTTCAAAAAGAAGGCTATCTTGAAGCAACTTACATGCTGGAAGAATCTGCAGGTATGCATGTTGTAATAGATTCAGTGTTTGAACTACTGCAGTTTAATGAGCGAGATAATTGGTTTATTAAGCATATTCAAGAGCATACGCCAGATAATGCTATTGTGCTGCTAACTGGAATTGGGAAGGTTTATCCTCTTTTGCGATCGCATAAGATTTTAAATAACCTTAGTATGGCCTTTCGCAAGGTTCCTGTAATTCTGTTTTTCCCAGGCGTGTACGATGAACAAGAGTTACGGCTGTTTGATGAACTTAAGGATGATAATTATTATAGGGCGTTCCGTTTGGTTAGGTAAGCAAGGGGGTACTAAGAGATATGTTGATTAAAGATATGTTCCGCAAGCCTATTGACCGTAATATTCAAGGCGTCATTGTTGTTGGCGAGGATGGCTTGAATGACGAGAAGAATGAGCTGGAAGAATACGTTGTTACGCGTGAGCTGCAACGCCATTTCAAGGAATTCTATGAGAATTACAAGCAAGGTATTATCGGTAAAACGAGAAAAAATGGTGTTTGGATTTCCGGCTTTTTTGGCAGTGGTAAATCGCACTTTCTGAAAATGCTATCCTATCTTCTGGAAAACAAGCTGGTCTCCGGCAAGAGAACCTTAGATTACTTTAAAGAAGACAATAAGATTCAGGATGCTATGGTGATGGCTGATATACAGCTTGCTGTTGACACGCCGACAAAGGTTATTCTTTTTAATATTGACTCGAAAAGTGAGCAAACCTCCAAGCAGAGTAAGGATGCTATTGTTAATGTTTTCCTCAAGGTCTTTAATGATATGCTGGGCTTTTATGGTGCTCGTCCGGCGATTGCCGACTTGGAAAGGGCTTTGACGGAGGATGGCTGTTATGCAGCTTTTGAAGATGCTTTTTTTACTGTCAGCGGTCATACCTGGAAGGAATACAGACATAGATTTAACTATGAGCTGATGCATGTGGCGCAGGCATTGGTTGATATTCAGTATCAGAATATGTCTATGGATGCGGCTACAGCCTTGTGCAAGCAGATTATGCTTACTCCCTATCAGATAAGTATCGAAGATTTTGCACGCATGGTACGAGCATGGTGCGATAAGATGGGCAATAATCAGCATATTATCTTTTGTGTCGATGAGGTAGGGCAGTATATTGGCGATGACTCGCAAATGATGCTCAACCTGCAGACGATGCGCGAGGAATTGGGCAAGGAATGTCAGGGACGTGCCTGGGTAATTGTTACCAGTCAGCAGGATGTTGACTCTATTATGGAGATGACAGCGCGTAAGGGTACGGACTTTTCTAAGATTCAAGGTCGCTTCGATACTCGTCTGTCCTTGTCTTCCGCCAACGTAGATGAGGTTATCAAAAAGCGTCTGCTGGATAAAACGGAACCTGCAGAGCAGACATTGCGCCTGCTTTATGATGAAAAAAAGGTAAGCATAAAGAACAAGATTAAATTTGACAAAACACCGGAGATGAAGCTTTATGAAAGCAGAGAGAACTTTGCTGAAATCTATCCCTTTATCCCGTATCAGTTTAATCTTTTGGGTAAGGTTCTGAACTCTATCCGTACTCATGGTGCGTCCGGTAAGCATTTATCTGAGGGCGAGCGCTCTATGCTGGCGCTGTTCAAGAAGGCTGCAGAACGCTTGCAGAATAAAAACGATGGTGCTTTGGTGCCTTTCTATATGTTTTACGATGCATTGGAAAACTTCCTTGATTCAGTGCACAGTCGTGTAATTTCTCAGGCCTTAGATAATAAAAATATTAATCCTGATGGCGAAGCAGATTGTTTTGCTGTAAACGTGCTCAAGGTACTCTTCCTTGTAAAGTACGTTAAAGAGTTTCCGGCAACCACTATTCCTAATATTACCAGTCTGATGGTAGATAATGTTGATGAAGATACTTATGAGCTGCAGCAGCGTGTAGAAGCTGCTTTGAAGGTCCTTGTTAGAGAAACCCTGGTGCAGGAGCATAGCGGTAACTACGTTTTCCTGACAGAGGAAGAGCAGGAAATAGGTCGCGAGATTGAAAGGCAGAACGTTGAAACAGGAGAGATTCAGAATAAGATTTCTGATTTGATTTTTAATGATCTGTATGCTGAGGCCAAATATAAATATAATGCCTTTAATGGTCGCTATACCTTCTGGTTTAATCAGTTGGTTGACAACAGACCGCATAAAAATAATCAGAATTATGATATAGGCGTGCATATTCTGACTCCGTATTTTACGGATTATGATGAGCATACACTGAATGCTATGTCTGGTGAAGGCAAGCAGGTGTTAGTAGTATTGCCGGCCTTTGGCTCTTGTATTTCGGAAATTAATCGTTATTTAAAAATAGAAAAGTATTTGCAGCATAATCCCTTAGGCAGGGGTGATCGTTTTGCTACAATAAAAGAAGCTAAGTCACGTGAGCTGCGTGAGCGCATGGATAATGCACGCCTGTATCTGCAGGAAAGCCTGCGTGATGCTGATATCTATGTTAACGGCTCCAAGGCGCAGATTAGCAGTAAGGATATTACTGTGCGTATAAATGAGGCTTTGGGTAAGCTGGTGGATACAGTGTATTTCAAGCTGCAATATATTGATACAGCGATGGGAGCTGCTAATGTTCTTGGTATGCTGCGCAACGATAAACAGGGAACTATAGCTTTGGGCGAGGCTGCTATTCCGAATCATCTGGCGCTGGATGATGCGAAAAGGTACATCGAAAACAATACTAGGATGCATAACAAGATTTCCTTGAAGACAATCAAGGATTACTTCACTAGGGCTCCTTATGGTTTTATCAATGATGACGTTGAGTGGATAGTTGCCAAGTTGTTTAAGGATGGTGACTTAGGAATTTACTACCAGCAGCAGAATGTAACCTTGCTGAACCATACTGCAGAACAGATTACGGAGCTGCTGACGAAGAAAGGCTTCGTGGAAAAGGTTATGATTGACCTGAAGCCTGTTGTGCCGAAGAGCAAGCTGAAGACGGCAAAGGATGTGGCGAAGGAGCTGTTTGGCTATACAGTTATTTCCGACGATGCTGACAGGATCATGAGTGAAATCCAACAGGAAACAAAAAGATTATTAAGCCGTTTCCGTGAGCTGAAGAGCGAGTATTATGACAAGGCTAAATATCCGGGCAAGGATATCGTACAGGACGGTATTTCTGTTTTGTGTAAGCTTAGCAGCCAAGATAATACGCTGGATTTCTTTAATCATGTTGCAGATAATGAAGACGAGCTGGAGGAGCTTGGCAGCGATTATGCTCATGTAAAAGAATTCTTTGAAGGTGAGCAGAAGAAGATTTTTGAAGATGCCTTGAAAAAGCTGAGTATATATGACGACAGCAGGGTGTATATTGTTGATAGTGAATTAGAAAGCATTGTTAAGCAGATGCAGAACATTGTCAGTGTTAAAGCTCCGTATGGTATGATTCGCCAGCTGCCTGATTTGCTCAGCAAGTTTGATGATAAATATCTTGCTGTCTTGGAGGAAAAAACAGAACCTGTACGTCAAGCTGTTTTAGATAACAAGAGTCAGGTTATGGATTATCTTGCCGGTAAGCCGTATGCAAAAGTAAAAGAAGCTCTTTACGCTAATGAGTTCCAAAGACTTTTGGATAAGGCTGAGAGCAGTAATGATATTTCCAAATTATGCAGCTTGAGCAATCAATCGGATGCTTTGAAGGAACGATTGTTTAAGGAAATGCATGAGATGGATGAAAAATATGCGCCTAAACCTGAACCGTCTCAGCCAACACCTAACCATAATCCTACTCCAAAGCCGCCTGAACCGAAGAAAGAGGTCGTTAATACATTCTTGAAGCATGTTGTACATACTACATCATGGCATATTGAATCTGAGGCTGACATAGACAAGTATTGTGAGCAGTTAAAGAGACAATTAAAAGAAAATATGCGCGAAGGTTTGATTTACAACATTAAATTCTAACAGAAAAGCTCCTGCTTCCGTTGGTGGAGGCAGGAGTTCTTTTTATAAAATCCGAAGATTCTTTTATAAAAGCAGCATTTTTCTTTACGAACTTTTGAGCGACTATCCCTTATATGGTATAATGTAGATATGATTTCACTTAAAAAAATATATACAAAGGGTGATAACACATGGATAAGACAGCAATAAAAAATTATGCAATCTGGGCAAGAACAAAGCTCATCGAGGATATAAAATACAAGGCAAGCCTGCTGGGTATTACGGAAAAGGTGATTGCAGACGCTTTGCCGCAGTCCACGACGCAGGAGCAGTATTTTGATATCGGTACGAGAGAGCCTTATGCTATCAGAGGCGTGCAGATTGCGCAGCGCCGGAGCCTTGCGGAGGCTATCAAGAAAAAGGCGCAGGAGAGCGATTATCTGACTGCCTATAACAGCATAATCGAAGAGGTTGCCTATACGTGGTTCAACCGTTTTATTGCTGTGCGCTTTATGGAGGTCAATGACTATCTGCCATGCAAAATCCGTGTGCTGAGCGCAGTGGATGGCCGTCAGGAGCCGGATATTGTGCAAAATCCTTTTGATGCGAAGCTGGATTATACGAGCGCAGAAGAAGAGCTTATCAGCCAGTATCAGATGAACAACGAGGGTGACAAGCTGTTTAATATGCTCTTTGTCAAGGTGTGCAATGATTTGAGCAAGGTACTGCCTCAGCTGTTTGAAGCGGAGCAGGACTACACAGAGCTGCTTTTAAACATCTCCTACACGGATCAGGATGGCTTGATCTATAAGCTGGTGCATGACATTCCGGAAGATAACTTTGATGTTAATGCTGTGGATGAAGAGGGCAAGCCCGTTGGTCAGGTTGAGATTATCGGCTGGCTGTACCAGTATTACAACACGGAGCCGAAGAACGAAACCTTTGCACTGCTTAAGAAAAATGTGAAGATTACCAAGGAGCGTATTCCTAGTGCAACGCAGCTGTTTACGCCGGACTGGATTGTACGTTATATGGTAGAGAACAGCCTGGGGAGGTTAGTGATTAGTGGTCAGTTAGTAGTGGAGAGTGGTCAGAGTTTAGTGGATAGTGAAGAGGAGCGCATTGCTAAAGAGAAGGAGTTGGCGGAGCGTTTTGGCTGGAAGTATTATTTACCGGAAGCGAAACAGGACGCAGATGTTCGCGAGCAGCTTAACCAACTAACCACTAACAACTATTCACCAGAAACTATCAAAGTTATCGATCCTTGTATGGGCAGTGGACACATTCTCGTCTATGCCTTTGATGTGCTGATGCAGATTTATACGCAGATGGGCTATACGGACAAGGATGCGGTGCTGTCGATTTTAGAGAACAACTTATATGGATTGGATATAGACAAGCGAGCTTTCCAGCTGGCTTATTTCGCTGTGCTCATGAAGGCGCGTCAATATCACAAGTTTATATTGAAAAAGCAGCCGCAGTGCCACATTTACGCGATTGCAGAAAGCAACGGCATTAACATGAAGCATTTGGCTTATTTTGGTGCGCAATTAGATGAGCTGGCAAAGCCTGTGGCCTTGAACCAGATGCAGGAGCTTATTGCAACGTTGCATGATGCCAAGGAATATGGCAGCATCATCAGCGTAGCAGACTACGATTGGGAATTGCTGCATCAGTTTGCTGCAGAATTTGATATCAGCGGCGAAATGAACCTGTTCGACAGCTTTGGCATTGAAGCAACGCAGCAGCGTCTGCAGGAGCTTGTTGCAGTGGGAGAGGTGCTGGCGCAGAAGTATGAGGTTGTGGTGACGAATCCGCCGTATATGGGAAGCAGTGGCATGGGTGCTAAGCTGAGTGCTTATGTGAAGCAGAATTATCCTGACAGCAAGAGTGATTTGTTTGCTGTGTTTATCGAAAAAGGCAATAATATGGTATGCGCTAACGGATATAACTGTATGGTTACTATGCAAAGCTGGATGTTTTTATCTAGCTTTGAAAAAATGCGCAAAAATATTTTACAGACAAAAGTAATTTCTAATTTGATGCATATGGAAAATATGGTTTTAGGTATTGCGTTTGGTACTGCTGTGTCCAATTTCAGAAATTGCATGATTAAAGGATATAAATGTACGTATAATCAAATTAAGTTGAGTGATATCGTAAATTCTGAACCTGCATATTTTCCTGTTAAAGAAAATAGATTTGCACAAGTATCTAGCGATAATTTCGCTAAAATTCCAGGAGCACCTGTGGCGTATTGGGTGAGTAAAGAGTTGATTGGGGATTTTGATAATGGGTTGTTATTAAGTGACTTCGGAAAACCTTCTCAAGGAATGTCAACTTGTGATGTTAATAGATTTACTAGATTGTGGTTTGAGCCTTCTGTTTACGAAACTAATATAAAAGAAAAAAACAATATTCATAAATGGGTAAAATATAACAAGGGCGGAGAATACAGAAAATGGTATGGAAATAGAGAGTATCTTGTTTTTTGGAATAACGATGGACATATAATGCAAGAAGAAGGAGCTTTGTTGCGAAATAGAGCTTATTATTTTAAATCGTTTATTGCTTGGACTAAAGTATCAAGTGCTAACACTGGTTTTAGATTTTTTGAGGATTATTTTTTGTTTGATGGTGCTGGGGACACATTGTTTTTGTATGATGAAAGCAATATTCCTGTTTTCTTAGGTTTATTAAACAGTACAGTTGCTGCTAAAATACTTAATGTGATTTCACCAACATTGAACTTTAATGAAAATCATATTGGTTCAATACCTGTGATTGAAATGTCTAATGAAGATAAATCAAAAGTTACTGAGTTAGTCTACCAAAATATATATATATCTAAATCCGACTGGGATGCCTTCGAAACATCTTGGGATTTCACCAAACACCCTCTGCTCCGCAACAAACTCACTATCAGCGAAGCTTACTCCGAATGGGAAGCAGAGTGCAACACTCGCTTTACGCAGCTTAAAGCCAACGAAGAAGAGCTCAACCGCATATTTATCGACATCTATGGCTTGCAGGATGAATTAACTCCGGAGGTGGAGGATAAGGACGTAACCGTGCGCAAGGCTGATTTGCAGCGCGATATCAAGTCGTTGCTTTCTTACGCCGTGGGCTGCATGTTTGGCCGCTATTCGCTGGATGTAGAAGGCTTGGCCTTCGCAGGCGGCACTTGGGACGAGAGCAAATATGTAACCTTTAAGCCGGACGAAGACAACGTAATCCCCATCACTGATGAAGATTATTTTGAGGATGATATCATAGGTCGTCTGATTGCTTGGCTGAAGGTTGTTTACGGCGCAGAAACGCTGGAAGAAAACCTGCGCTTCATTGCGGATGCTCTTGGCACATCGGGTGATACTGCGCGTCAGAAAATCCGCAACTACTTCCTGAAGGATTTCTTCAAGGATCACTGCAAGATTTATCAAAAGCGTCCTATTTATTGGCTCTATGACAGCGGCAAGCAGAACGGTTTTAAGGCTCTTATCTATATGCACCGCTATAACGCCGACACCTCCGGCCAGGTGCGTGCAGAATATCTTGGCAAGATGGAAGAAACCTACGAAAGCGAAATCAACCGTATGCAGGATATCATGGATAATGGCGCTGGTCGTGAAGTGGCGCTGGCGGGCAAACGCAAGGAGAAGTTGCAAAAGCAGTTGCATGAATGCCGTGACTATGATGCTGTGTTGGGACATATTGCTCTTGCAAGCATCGCTATTGACCTCGACGACGGCGTGAAGGTGAACTACGTCAAGGTGCAGACTGCAAAGGACGGCAAGCTGCTGCCGATATTGGCGAAGATTTGATAGGGAGTAGTGATTAGTGATTAGTGGTTAGAAAAGGACGGTGCAAAGATGAAGCTTAGCAAATTATATCTTGATCGTTATACTGTTTTTGATTCATTACATATTTCGCTTGCTGAAGGAATTAATATATTTATTGGCGAAAATGGAACCGGCAAAAGCCATTTGCTTAAAGTGTTGTATGCTGCAAGCAGAGCAACTGATGGAAAAACTGCTTTTGCACAAAAACTAGTTAACCTTATGTTACCAGACGACTATCAGTTAGCTCGTTTGCTGCATAAAGGAGCCAAAAATAGTTATATCAGAGTAGAGGAAGAAAATGGACTCTATGTCAGTCTGTATTTTGACGATGAAACCTATAAGTGGAATGCTGCTGCGGAAAATGAAGCGGCTTGGGAAAATGGACTGATTAACTCTGATAGTATCTTTATTCCTGCTAAAGAAATTCTTTCTAATTGTTACCAGCTTAATTCAGCAGTAGCAAGAAGAAACGTTAAATTCGACGATACATATATTGATATTATTGATGCAGCAAAGGTTGATGTTGGTAATACTGTTGAAACCAATATGATTTGTGAAGATATAGAGCAATATGGCTGGCAGGATAGGCTTTTGAAAAAAATTGAAGCATTAATTGATGGCAAGGTGTTTTATGATCCTCAGAAAGATGGGTTTTACTTACGTAATGCTAATAGTAAATTAGAGTTTAATCTTCTAGCCGAAGGTATACGCAAATTAGCTTTGCTGTGGCAGCTGTTGAAAAACTCTGCTTTGGAGAGAGGTTCTATTCTGTTTTGGGACGAACCGGAAGCCAATATTAATCCTGCTTACTTACGCAATATTGTAGAAATCTTGCTTGCTTTAGAGCGTCATGGCGTGCAAATCTTCCTGAGTACGCATAATTATATGCTGGCCAAATATTTTGAAGTGTTGAAGGACGACAGTGATACAGTGCTCTACCATTCCTTGTATAAAACAGAGCAAGGCATTGGTTATGAATGTGGCGAAGCATTTGATGATTTGAAGAACAATGCGATTATAAATTCCTTTGATAAACTTCTTGATGAGATTTACGACATGGGAGTGAGCAAGCATGAATAAGGTGTTTGTGGAAGAAAATGGCGTTTATCAGATAGATTGTACGAAAGCTATTTGGGCAACTGATGCTGTACATGAAATTTATCGTGCGAATAAGGTAGGCCTAAAGGATATAGATTTCATTATTGAGCAAGAAGACAATATCCTAATGTTAGAATACAAAAATGCAGCTATTGGCAGAGCAGTAGAACACGGAAGTAATTTTGATCCTAATGCTGAGAAAATAATCAATAATATACCTGAAAAATATTTTGATACTCTGCATTATTTGAATTTATTGGGAAAAACTAAGAGAAGGCACTACGTTTGGGTTTTAGAATATCCTCACGGAAGTTCTGTTACACGCAAAATGCTGCGCAATAAGATAATGAAACAACTGCCATTTCAGCTACAGACGAGCTTGTCAGATAAAGTTAAGCTTATAGAAAGCTTTGATGTGCTGTCTATTGCAGAGTGGAATGAAAAGTATACTCAGTATCCCATTAATAAGGTGGAAACTACAGAAGAATAGTATTGTATAAAACCTAAAAAATAAACAGGTGGTAAGATGGCTTCATTAAATTTAAACCAAATTGAAGAAAAACTAAATAACGAATTCGCAGGCGAAGGGCGCAGACTAGTGTTCTGGTACGATGATAAGGCGGATTTTGTTGATGAGGTGGATAACCTTCAGCTGACAAACGCCAAAATATATCATCTGACGCCAACCAATCAGTTCCGCACTAAGGTTCTTCTGGAGCGCGAGGATACGCAGAGTAATTACCTGTTGTACGCGCCTTTTGCTAAACCTGAGGTGTATTGCAACCACTTGGAGGACACCCTGCTGTACTCCAAACGCTTCTATGCTGACAGAATCTCTTTGATTTGCGCAGATCTTGGGATTGACGAAGCCTTTAAGCCTGTTTTAGAAAAGTACAGCAAATATTTTGCTGCCAAAGAACGCGTGGAACGCTTCTATAGCCTGGGCGTAGACAGCTATGATGAAAAGACGATAGAGCTTGCCCTGCTGTGCTGCATCTGCAAAACTCGCGTATTATCGTTTGAGGAAGCGTTAAGCAAGATTCTGCTGGTAGAGGATGAAGATAACAATCCGTATCTGGAGGAGATGGCGAAGTATAACCTGCAGGAAGCATTTTGGCAGCAATGCAGCGACAGCTTTGGCTATGCGCTGACAGACAAAGCCTTGGACAAGCTGCTGCTTTCCCTCTTTGTTACCTATGCAGATAAATACATCGCTGGTAAAATTCCTGCCAGCTGGGAGCCTTTCATGTGCAATAAGCAAGGCAGTGTAGTAGTATTCCTGGATAGCTTCATGAACAACGTGCAGTGCCGTGACAGGTATGCGGCGCTGGCAAGCTATGCGGCAGGCAAATTGCAGGCAGAAACGGCCTTAACAGCTTTGGGAGCAGAGGCTGTGGTACACCTTGATGCTTTTATTGACTGTGATAAGGTTATAATCCAATGGCTTGTAGAGCATCTGCTGCTGGAGGATCTGTCTGCCTGCTTAGATGGCAAAAGCATTAAGGAAATCTGTGAGCTGCGCAGTAAAATGCATTTTGCTGATAAAACGAGAGCGCAATATGCCCTGTGTGCAAGTGCTTATGAGCTGATAAGAAACGTAAGGTATCAGCCGGAGCAGGGCTTCAATAATATTCTTGAGAAGTATCTTCATGAGGACTGGCAGGTTGACTATTGGTATCGCCAATTCTACACTGCTTATGATAGCTTGAAGAACGCTTCTGGCTTTGGCAAGCTGCAGCAGCTTATCGAGAATATTTATAGTAATATTTATCTGGAAAAGCTATTACCGGCCTGGAACGAAGATGCGGTGCAGGCAGCAGCTCAAAAACAAGCTCCTTCGCAGCGTGATTTTTATAGCCGCTATATAAAAAATGAACGTGACCGCATCGTAGTGATCATTTCTGACGCTTTACGTTACGAGGTTGCCAAGCAGCTTGAGCAGAAGCTGCAGCATGAGGAACGCTGCAAGGAGGAAAAGCTGGAAGTGCAGCTTGCTCTGCCACCGTCGTATACAGCGCTGGGAATGGCAGCGCTTTTGCCGTATGAACAGCTGGCGATGGATGAAGGCTGTCGTGTGCTGGTGGATGGGCACCGGTGCGCTAGTCTGGATGAGCGTGAGAAGCTTTTGCAGGCGGCAAATTCTGCAAGCCTGTGCCTGCAGTTTGATGAATTGAAGAAGATGAAGCGTGATGAGCTGCGCAGTGCCTTTGCTAATAAGCAGGTTGTGTATATTTATCATAACCAGATTGATGCGCGTGGCGATGCAGCTAAGACAGAAGATGAAGTTTTTGTTGCTTGTCAGGAGGCTGTGGATGAGCTTTATACTATGCTGTGCAGGTTACCTGTAAGCGCCAGCATCGTGAAGTTTATTGTTACAGCTGACCATGGCTTCATCTATCAACGTCATGCTGTCAGTGAAAATGAAAAGATACCTGTAAATGGAAACAATGCTATGGTAAATCATCGTTTTGTCATTGGTGAGGCACCGCAGGGAAATGGCGCTGGTGCGATTAGCCTGGGAACAGTGCTTGCTAATGATGATGCTAGGTATGTTTCATACCCAAGGGGAGCGCAGATTTTTAAAACCGCTGGCGGTGGCACGAGCTATGTGCATGGCGGATCGTCGCCACAGGAAATGGTGGTACCGGTGCTCTGCGTGAAAATGGATAGAGGTCACGTAGAAACAAAGCAAGCAGAAATCAAGCTGCATACCTTGCTCAAGAAAATTACCAGCAAGGACGTTAACCTTATTTTTGTACAGACTGAGCCTGTCAGCGAAACAGTGAAGGCTGCATCATATAAGCTTAGCTTTGTTGATAGGAATAATAAGCCTGTTTCTAACGAATGCCTGTTGACTGCAGATAGCGCAGACAGCGATGTGTCGCAGCGCATGGTTACAGCAAGATTTTCTTTCATTAACACGGAATACGACAGCCACGCTTCTTATTATCTGGTAATGAAGGATGCGGATACAGACATAGAAAGGTTGCGTCAGGAATTTATTATTGATATGCCTTTCATGGGTAACTTTGGGTTTGATTTCTAGAGTGGAGTTGAGATAAATGGATACGCAAGACACCCGCGAGATTATAAAGGATAAGCTGCGTCAGAACTTTGCCGGCAAGATAGTACGCAAGGATTTGACGAAAAAGATTAAAGAGGGAGCTAATGTTCCGGTTTACGTGTTGGAATTTTTGCTGGGACAATATTGCAGCTCTGATGATCCTGAGCTTATCGAAAAAGGCGTTGAAAGCGTTAAACATATTTTGGCAGATAATTTTGTACGGCCGGATGAAGCGCAGAAGATTTTGTCGCAGCTGCGTCAGCGTGGCAATTATACAGTGATTGATCGCATTACGGTAAAGCTTGATATCAAAAAAGATGCTTATTTTGCTGAGTTCTCCAATTTGGGTTTACGTGATGTACCTATTGAGGAGGACTATCCTGCTAAATTCGATAGACTGCTTTGCGGTGGCATTTGGTGTATCATTCAGCTAAACTATGAGTTTGACGATGAGGATTATCGCAGTGTAAATCCGATTCAGATTGCAAAGCTGACGCCGATTCAGATGCCGCATATTGATATTGAAGAGTTGAAGGCAGGCAGAAAGGCTTTTTCACAAGAGGAATGGCTGGATGTGATGCTGCGTTCTACAGGTATGGAGCCTGACGCGTTGACAGAACGCGAAAAATGGCTTTTGCTGGCACGTATGCTGCCATTGGTAGAAAACAATTTTAATATGTGCGAGCTTGGTCCGCGCAGTACTGGCAAGTCGCATCTATACAAGGAGATTTCTCCAAACAGCATACTGGTATCAGGTGGTCAGACTACGGTTGCCAATCTGTTCTATAATATGGGCAGCAAAACAGTTGGTCTGGTTGGGATGTGGGATTGTGTAGCCTTTGATGAGGTTGCCGGTATCAAGTTCCGTGATAAAGATGGCGTGCAGATCATGAAGGATTATATGGCATCCGGATCTTTTGCTCGTGGCAAGGAGGAGAAGGCAGCATCTGCTTCGATGGTGTTTGTTGGCAATATTAATCAGAGCGTTGATGTGCTGTTAAAAACCTCCAGCTTGTTTGATCCGTTTCCGCCAGAGATGGGGCAGGATACAGCCTTTTTAGATCGTATGCATTGCTATATTCCGGGATGGGAAGTACCAAAGTTTCGTCCGGAGCATTTTACGGATGATTATGGCTTTATTACAGACTATCTGGCAGAGTTTTTGCGTGAGCTGCGCAAAGAACAGTTCAGTGATGCTTTGGACAGATTTTTCCGCCTGGGTAAGAATTTGAATCAGCGTGATACTATTGCTGTGCGTCGTATTGTCAGCGGTATGGTTAAGCTGCTGTATCCTGATGGGGACTTCACTAAAGAGCAGTTGGAAGAAATTCTGCGTTTTGCTTTAGAGATGCGTCGACGTGTTAAAGAGCAGCTGAAAAAGCTTGGCGGCATGGAATTTTATGATGTCAACTTCTCATATATAGACAATGAAAGCTTTGAAGAAAAATATGTAACTGTTCCTGAGCAGGGTGGTGGTAAGCTGATCCCTGATGGAATTTGCAATCCTGGGCAGGTGTATACAATAGCACAGGGGCGGTCTGGTATGATCGGGGCATTTCGTTTGGAATCGCAGATGCTGCCAGGAAACGGAAAGTTCCAGCGTACAGGTTTGGGTTCTGATCGTGAGGCGAAAGAGGCTACAGATACTGCATTCAATTTCTTGAAAGCTAATTGTAGGCGCATTAGTGGTAACATAAGTATTACAACCAATGATTTTATTATTAACTATCAGGATTTGCAGGGACTGGGGCTTACTAGCAATTTGGCTTTGCCGTCTTTGGTAGCGATGTGCTCAATTGCTTTAGGTAAACCAGTTGTGAGCTCTTGCGCGGTACTTGGCGAAATCAGCATAGCCGGCACAATGCAGAAGGTTGATAATTTGGCTGATACGCTGCAGGTATGTCTGGACAGTGGTGCGAAGAAGGTGCTTCTGCCGCTTACGTCAGCAGCAGATTTGGGAACTGTACCTGCTGAGCTGATAGGAGCATTTAGTTTAATTTTTTATAACAGTGCTGAGGATGCGGTATTCAAGGCGCTGGGAGTAGAGTAAATGAAAAGAGGCGGTCACAGAAATGCGACCGCCTCTAATATCGAGGAATATGGCAAATCCAAATTATGATAAACGCATCGAAATATTGTCTGGAGACAATCCAAATGCTAATTTCCGAAAATTTGACGTGGAATTTGGGGGGAGTACACGAACAGTTGATATTATAAATATTCGGAGGTGATGTAAAATTGAAAAGTAGAAATCCTTATGAGTTATTAAGAACAAAGGAAATTATCGCTATTTTAGATGGTGATACAGATTTATGGTACGTACGAATTTGAAGATGGTACATCAATAAAAGTGGCTATGCCGTATCTTAGTGGAACTACAATTTGCGAAATAGCAAAATTATTCGGATTGCCTATACAATATTCCAATATGAGTCGATGGCAGTATTTTGATGAATTGATGGAATACTGTCTACAGAAAAAGATTTTTTCTAACTTGTTGGCTTATTTGTTTGCAAAAGAACAGTTTTCTAAGGTATTGTCTGAGTATGGTTTAAATGAACTAAATACTGCCTATAACCATATTATTTCTACTGTTAAAGACAAAATAAACGGCATACTTTTATTTAGTGGTAATGAACTTGCATTTGTTGGGAATCAATATGTTATTCGTGCGATTGATAGCCAGATTAGTATTCAGGTACCAATGATAAAGACCATAGATAGAGAATACATAAAAAGCATTTCAAGTCGCGCTATGGATGATGTTGAACAGTATAACTTTGACAGTGCTATTACAAAATCAAGGACACTTTTGGAAGAAGTCTTTTGTTATGTTATAGAGAAAAGAAAAGAAAATCCTTCTGAGAATGGTGATATGATAAGGCTATTTAAGCAGGTCAAGAGTCTATATAATATGCACACAGACCAGAATACAGATAGAAGGATTAATACTCTTCTTTCTGGATTACATAGCATTGTTGTTGCAATTGCAGAAATGAGAAACAAAGATAGTGATGCTCATGGTGTCGGTGCTAATAGAATATCTATTGATGAATATCATGCACGGTTATTTGTTAATTCAGCAATGACTATGGCTGACTTTATCCTTTCAGTTGAGATAAAAGCAAACTCTAATATATGAAAAATTCGATATTTACGCAACGGCAGGTTTAGGGGCCAATATGTTTCTGGTAAAGATGGCGTTGATGAATCAATTTGGCGAGAACGGCTGTAAATTGAATAAAGCTTACAACATAAGGGAAAAACTATTTAGTGATTTATCGTGTTGCCTAGTTTTAATTAGATGATTGGAGATGCTCAAGAGTATGAAAAGTAAAAACGGTTACACGTTGTGTAGTGACAAGCTCTTTAATCAGTGATACAATGATATCATTATTATTATCGAAGTTAAATAATCTCGCTGCTACGCTAGTAGCACAATAGATTGTTGATTCGTCTGCAATCCGCTTCCCGATGCACT
>ULRT01017026.1_pt1 | contig 16578 bp, 16 predicted proteins | sample 1955711 | NCBI WGS metagenome assembly ULRT01 (sample SAMEA4835690, study PRJEB28245) | human gut metagenome | biome: gut microbiome; material: fecal sample | place: Denmark | collected 2008 | reverse complement strand
GGATGTCTGAAGAAATTTGCGCAAAACTATTGACAGTACCTATGAATCTTAGTCGGATCAATTGCGTAACGCATATCATGGCCTTTGCGGTCGGTTACATGTGTAATCAAGCTCTCCGACTTGCCTAACTCTTTACAAATCAGCTTCACGATATCAATATTGCGCATCTCGTTATGACCGCCGATATTATATACCTCGCCTACTCTGCCCTTATGAATAATCAAGTCAATAGCCTTGCAATGGTCCCCAACATACAGCCAGTCGCGTACATTCAAGCCTTCGCCATACACCGGCAGCGGTTTATCTGCCAAAGCGTTCGCAATCATCAGCGGTATGAGCTTCTCCGGGAACTGATAAGCACCATAGTTATTACTGCAACGCGAAATCGAAACTGGCAAGCCATAGGTTCTGTGATAAGCCATAACAAGCAAATCCGCACTTGCCTTTGAGCTGCTATAGGGAGAGCTCGGCCGAAGTAAGGCTTTTTCGGTAAACGGCTTTGCCTCTGCAGAAAGTGTTAAATCTCCATACACCTCATCTGTAGATATCTGATGGTAACGCCTGATACCGTATTTACGGCAAGCATCCATCAAGGTTGCAGCCCCCATGATGTTAGTCTGCAAGAAAATACCGGGATTTTCAATACTGCGGTCAACATGTGATTCTGCAGCAAAGTTCACCACGATATCGGGATGTTCTTCCTCAAAAAGCTTGTCTACTGCTTCTCTGTCGCAGATATCTGTCTGCATAAAGCTAAAGTTCGGCTTGTCCATCACAGGCTTTAATGTAGAAAGATTACCTGCATAAGTCAGCTTGTCAAGACAAATAATGCGGTACGCAGGATGCTTTGCCAGCATGTGAAATATGAAGTTGCTTCCGATAAATCCGGCACCGCCGGTTACGATAATGTTAATAAGAAGGACCTCCAGGTAAAAGTTAAAACGTACTTTATAAGTACGTTAAGTTTTAAATTACGAGCATGACACATTCAGGTTATCGTAACAATATATTTTTTACTTAATCGATAACAAATTACCCTCGTACAAGTAACACTTGCAGCTCTCCATGCAGCTTAACCTCTATAGAATTTGCCGGTAAGAATATGCAGTCACCTTTAAAAATACTTAACACTTCTCCTTCACCAAATGCCATTATTCCACAGCCATTCGTACAAAGCAACACCTGAAAGGAATCACCGTTACTTGTCAATTTTGCCATTTCACGACAGCGCTCCGTATTTATCAGTACTCGCTCTACCTGATAGTATTTACAGCGGCACAGCATTTCCGACGCAAAACCTCTCCTATACTTCAGCACACGCATTGGCTGCTTCGGCTGTGCGCTTCCATGCGTATCAACAACAGCTAAAGCTTTTTCTATGTGCAGCTCGCGCTTCCTGCCATTTTTATCAACACGGTTATAATCAAACAATCGATACGTTAAATTAGAGCTTTCCTGAATCTCAGCTATCAGTGCTCCAGCACCAATCGCATGAACGGTGCCAGGTTTTATAAAGAAAACATCATCGCGATGTACCGGTATCTTTTGCAAATATTTTTCTACTGTACCATCCTGCAAGCTTTTTGCCAAAACACTTTTTTCTATATCATGGCTGAAGCCATATACAAGCTGCGCATTGCGACTAGCATCAAGCACATACCACATTTCAGTCTTGCCACGCTGTCCGTTTTCATGCTTAAAAGCATATTCATCATCAGGATGAACCTGAACAGATAAATCCTTTTTAGCATCAATAAGCTTGATTAAAATAGGCAATTCCCCTAAATTTGCATAATGCATGCCTAAAAAACCTGGGTTGCGACGCAAAACCTCTGCTAATGACAAGCCTTTAAATTCACCACTAGCAACTATACTCGTACCATCATGATGTGTAGAGCACTCCCACGTTTCTGCCAAAGGCTGCATCGGAACGTCTTTGGAGAAGTCATCATTCAATCGTCTGCCACCCCAAAGATAATCCTTGCCTATAGGCTTGAGCAGAAACGGCTTATTATTCAAGCTCATATTTTTGCTTGTCATTTACGCTTATCTCCTTACCAAGCTGAACCTCGATAATTTTCAGTTCTGTGTCCGCCATAATAGTATGTCTGCAGCCTGCTGCTATGGTAATCACATCTCCGGCGTGAACCTCCTGCTTCATGCCGTCTACAATAGTATGTCCACTGCCTTGGATAACAGTCCACACCTCATCGCGATGCTCATGGCTATGGTAGTTCATTTTACTACCAGCCTTCAGCGTTATACGAATGGTCAGGCTTTCTTTTTCCATGTCTATAACCTGATAGCTACCCCAGGACTTTTCGGCATACATTACTGGCTGAATAATATTATCTACAAACGGCTTAATATAGCTTGACTGTCCTTTGTCCGATACCAAAATACCATCAGGACCAGCTGCAACAACAACATTCTGCAAGCCCATGCAGAGAATAGGAATATCCAGCTCGTTTATAACATGTACATTAGCGCATTTTTCATTTAAAACACCTTTACCAATAACCTGCTCATCCATAGCTTCTGTAAGCGTATTCCAGGTACCAAGGTCTTTCCATTGTCCTACATAACGCATAACAGTAATCCTTGGTTCCTTTTCAACAACAGCATAGTCAAAGCTTATCTTAGTCAATGCATCATATTTATTGTAAAGATCATAGTAGTCATCAAACTCTATAAGCTCATGTGCCTTATCAAGCAGGTATTGCAACTTAAAGGCAAATACACCACCATTCCATAAGGCTCCCTGCTTGATGTACTCTTCTGCGGTTTTGGCACCCGGCTTTTCCTTGAACATGCTTACAGTACTTATTGCTTCCTTACCTTCTGGAATTATATAACCATATTTTTCACTTGGGTAGGTCGGTTCAATTCCCATCAACACCAGATTATTTTCCGGTCGCTGTGCCAACGCTGCCAGCTTTTCAAAGGCAGCAAAATAGCTGTCATCTACATATGGATCAATAGGAGAAACCACTACAGCTTCATTAGCAGGCACATGCAGCACATCATGCAGGTAGCAGGCTGCCAAAGCAATCGCAGGAAAGGTATCACGACGACATGGTTCAACAGAGATACTTACGTTGTCTGCTAATTGATTGCAAATTGAGGATACCTGACTTTTAGAGGTTGCAATCGTAATTTTTGCTTCACTATCAACACTCTTAATCTGTTCATAAACACGTTGCAGCATAGAATTATGCGAACCATCAGCATTCTTGAAAATCTTAATAAACTGCTTAGAACGGATATCATTCGACAGCGGCCACAGTCTCTTGCCACTACCACCAGATAATAATACTATGTTCATAATATGCTTCTCCTTATCTATAAGAAAAGGCCGCGTTCCTGTCGGACACGCGGTCTTAAATTTTTAGCGTTCCGCACGCATTTCATTGGTCAAGAAGTCATGATATGCTAAACGAATACCATCTTCCAGCTCAGTTTTATATTTCCAGCCCAGCTGTTCTGCCTTGCTTACATCTAAAAGCTTGCGCGGTGTGCCATTGGGCTTACTGGTATCCCAACGAATTTCTCCTGTATAACCAATAACCTTGGCAACAAGTTCTGTAAGCTCCTTTATAGTAAGCTCCTTTCCAGTACCAGCATTGACGGTTTCGTCACCACTGTAGTTGTTCATCAAGAACACGCACAGGTTAGCCAAATCATCAACGTAGAGGAACTCGCGCAGCGGCGAACCATCACCCCAGCATGTTACAAACGGCAACCCCTGCTCCTTTGCTTCATGGAAACGACGAATCAACGCAGGCAGTACATGGCTATGTGTCGGATGATAATTATCGTTCGGGCCATAAAGGTTTGTCGGCATAAGAGAGATATAGTCTGTTCCATACTGCTTATTCAAAAACTCGCAGTATTTCAAACCACTGATTTTTGCCAATGCATAAGCTTCGTTGGTCTTTTCCAGCTCACTCGTCAGCAGGCAGCTTTCTTTCATTGGTTGCGGTGCCATACGTGGATAAATGCAGGAAGAACCTAAAAACTCCAGCTTTTTGCAGCCATTCTTCCAGGCACTGTGAATTACATTCATTTCCAGAATCATATTGTCATACATGAAATCTGCCAATGCTTCGCTATTTGCAACAATACCGCCAACCTTTGCTGCAGCCAGAAAAACGTATTCCGGCTTTTCTTCAGCAAAAAACTTTTCTACTGCATCCTGTCTGCACAGGTCAAGCTCCTTATGAGTACGGGTGATAATATTTTTATAACCCTGACGCTCCAGCTCACGCACAATAGCCGAGCCAACCATTCCACGATGGCCTGCAACATAGATTTTGGCATTTTTTTCCATCATTATGAAAGACTTCCCTTCTAAACTTAGTGAACTTTTTTTAAGGCAGCTTCGCGTTTTGCCAGCTCATAATCATGCTTTGTCATAATGGCAATCAGCTCTTCGTAAGAGGTTTTTTGCGGATTCCAGCCCAGCACTGTCTTCGCCTTCGTCGGATTGCCCCACAGGTTATCTACATCAGTCGGACGGAACCACTGCGGATTTACGCAAACAAGCATCTTGCCGGTTTTGGCATCATAGCCCTTTTCGTCCACACCGCTGCCTTCCCAACGGATTTCAATACCAACCTGCTTGAAGGCCTTTTCTGTGAAATCACGGACTGTATGCTGTTCGCCAGTCGCAATAACAAAATCCTCAGGCGTATCATGCTGCAAAATCATCCACATGCACTCTACATAATCCTTTGCATAGCCCCAGTCACGCAGGGAATCCATGTTGCCAAGCTCCAGATGATCCTGCAAGCCACAGGCAATACGTCCCACTGCCAGCGTAATCTTACGCGTTACAAAGTTTTCGCCACGGCGTTCGGATTCATGGTTGAAAAGAATGCCGTTGACAGCAAACATGCCATAAGCTTCGCGATATTCCTTGGTAATCCAAAAGCCATATTGCTTTGCAACAGCATAGGGGCTGTAGGGATGGAAGGGAGTGGTTTCGCTCTGAGGAACTTCTTCAACCTTGCCATACAGCTCACTGGTAGACGCCTGATAAATACGGCAGGTCTTTGTCATACCCAAAATACGCACTGCTTCCAAAATACGCAATACGCCCAATGCGTCAACGTCACCAGAGTATTCCGGCACATCGAAGGAAACCTGCACATGGCTCTGCGCTGCAAGATTATAAATTTCATCAGGCTTCACGATGCTGATAATGCGAATCAGCGAAGAAGAGTCGCTCAAATCTCCATCATGCAAGGTGATAGCATTTTTTGCCAGCAGATGATCAATGCGAGCAGTGTTGCTAATAGATGCACGGCGAGTGATTCCGTGTACCGCATATCCTTTTTCTAATAAAAATTCGGCTAAGTAAGAGCCGTCCTGGCCGGTGATACCGGTGATAAGTGCTGTTTTCATTATAAAGTATACTCCTAACTTTTATTAACAATTATTCATTGTGATATCTTTGTTTATGTCATTCAACAACTTATATTGACTATTATACTCTGTATAATTTTCCCAATCTATATCTCTCAGCAGCTCATTAATCGGAGAAAATATACGCTGTGGCGATACAGCAGCAAAAAATGCCGATAGTTCCCCCTTATTTGTTTCTCCTCTACTTTTAAGATACTTTTTGTTACATACTTCTTTTACTTTTTTTATATATGTTTTCGCTTTGTCTATTACCAATTTATCATTACTATCTTTAGCTGCCTGCATATTAAGAATAAATGTTTCGATATTCCCATATTCATCTACTGGCTGCAACAAAAACGATAAAGATATAGTAACTGTTTCTCCAAATCCACTTTTTATCTCTATATTATTCCAACATGCTTGTTCTAAAGGAAATACTCTCTCAGTAATAGCATTTAACTGATTTTCTAATTGTTCAATTCTTTTAGCAGCACTAGGGTCATCATTATCTGTAATAACACAAATTCGCCTAAACATCTCTGTTTGTTCTACACTCTTGTTGTATTTAAACAACGAATCTAAACCTTGACTAAAATCATTGCCAGAAACATCTAAAATAAGCAATTTATTATCATCTAAGTCTTTATACCATTCGCTTTTCAAATTTTTAACATTTACCAATGGCAGCTTTTTATATTCTTTATTATGTATATGTTCATATCCCAAGTTTTTTTGTAGATAATAACTAATCAGTATTTGATCCGCTGTACCTTCACATAATATAGTACTATACATCATCGCAACTCCAATTCAAATTCATCCCGTAATTGTAAAGCATCTTCACAAGAAAGATTACGTATTCTAGTCTGACCATCTATCTTTTTCAAAGTAACAATTCTTGCCTCATAATCTTCATGATTCTTTTTATACTTGCTATATTCACCTAAAAACGCGTCAATAAATTCCATATTATGCGTCGTAGCAAATATTTGTACATTATATTCAGCAGCATAGTAAATTAAATTTCTACAAAAATCTGCCTGCGCAGAAGGATGTAGTGTAGCATCTATTTCATCTATGCAAATTATAGAATTTTTACTTAAAACTGTTGTACTTATAATATAAAACCATCTTTGAAAGCCATCACCAAAGCTATACATCGGCAGATAATCTTTATTTTTAGTTTTTACGCTAATAGGAGCTGTGCTACCATCTGGATAAGGAATCATATCTATTGCCTCGACTTCAGGAAAAACTGTTCTCATTCTTTCCACAACCGATTCTAATAGTCCCTTTCGCTTCAACTGCGAATAATTCATATTAATTTGTTGCACTAGTCTGTGTGCTAATAAATCCATAAATGCAGCAAACTTATATGGTTGTATTTCCTGAGTAACAAATCCAGGTATTGCAATTTCATGGTTAATAATTTTATTTTCTGAATCTCTAATACTCCATTTTGCAACAACTTGCCTATTGGGTACATTCGGCATTGCTAAAAAGCTATTATTATTGATGACAGTTTCTTGCATACTTAACTTTTTATTAATATTAAAATCTTTATCACCACTACTATCGCCTAAATATAATCCATTGATATTGATATTATGTATAAAAGCAATGATTTCATTATCATATTCGCCATTAAATTCAATTTTAATCTCCTTGCTTCTATCATTTGCCAAAGAATATATGCTTTCCGCCAAAGAATATGGATTTCCCATCAAACTATATTTTTGTGCAATACCTGCCATTATTGCATTGATATTCAATCCACACGCCCAAGCAAAAACAGCTTCTAGTATTGTTGTTTTACCCATATTATTATTACCAACAAAGAAATTAAGATTCGACAATTTATCTAACTTAAGTTCAGAAAATTGCTTATAACCATGTATGGAAAACGACTGTAACATAAAATAATCCCTCCAACTACTCTATAGTAACCTAGCGTTAGTACTAATTAGAAAGCATAAGTTTTCTTAGATGCATTTTTTAATTCAGCAAAATAAAACCCTCCACTACACGATCTTAAAATAATCCCCAATTCATCAACTGATATATTATTTATCGATTTAGACTATAACAATAGACAACGATTCAGAATTGCTGAGCTCAGCAAGCTAGAAGAAGCAAACAAAATCCTTGTGTATATGACCATCCCAGCGCTTCATGGGGAAAAGGCAATAACGAAAGACATAACCGTTTGGTGCGCCGCTTCATAGCTAAAGGCATGCGTATAAGCGATTATGGACTGAATGCTATTGCCAAGATTGAAGAATTGTGCAACAACCTTCCTCATAAGATATTATGCTACTGTATATGATAAACTAAAAGTACCTTGAAAAATCGTCAAAATTCCCTAATATCAACGAGGGAATTTACCTAAAAAAATGGTACACCTTGTCACAACATACTATACAAACTCACTTTCACTTCTTAATTTGTAATAAATTATACTGAGCTAATACCAACTTTGTTAATTCGAACGCTTCAAAGCAAAAATAATCATATATTGTTGCTTCACTTTTTATATCGTTCAATGAATGCAGTACTTTTTTATTCTTTATATTCAAACTAATATTTTTATAATTTCTAGTAAAATTTGTGCCAAATTTGCTTGTAAAAATATTTTTCATATAATATCTAAGCATTTTATTAGCAGCTATCTTGCTATTATTGAATTTTATATAGGGAACCGAAGATTTTAACAAAACATCAGATATTATTAAAATATCCTCTTTTGAAATATAAGGATTATAATTTTTGATTAAATTATCAATATCAACAAATCTATCTTTGTAGTTTACACCATCAAAGCCCAATGATATTCCATCAAAGTCAGTTACTTTACCTATTTCTGTTGGTATTAAAGCATTTTTAGTTTTATGATTTAAGTTTACATAAAAAACACTGCACCCTAACTCTTTTAATATCATAGCTAACAATTCCATAGTACACAATTCAGCTGCTGATATTCTTTCATTAGTTATTATAAACATATTTTTGTCAATCAAATTGTTACAATTAATCTTATTTGTTGTATTTTCTTTCAAATAATTCGATATTGGATTATGCCTATCAAGATCATTTTTCTCTCCTAAATCATGTATTGTGTCTTTAGATAATGATGAGAATACACGTTCCCCAATATCAAATTGCTCTTTACCCAAAAAAATTATGCCCTTTATATTTAATTTCTTCAAAGCATATATTTTCGTTTCTATATTATTTCTTTTTCCTAAGAATGCTGCACATTTTCCAAATCCACTAGCAGATGATAAAATCACATGCTGACACATAGACATACAAAAGAATTCTTCTAAATCTCCCAAGGCTCCATTATGATGATCTATAAAAAAGAAATTCTTATGCCCTCCAAAGGATTTTTTTACATACTCAATATCATTGCTAAATAAAAACACTTTTGCATCAGGTTTTTCACTTAAAATATAGCCTATTGCATTTTTATAATTATCGATATCATCATTCCATCCTAAATCTATAAAATCTCCACATCTAATATGTACCGCTATATTTTGACCCTCACTAGTAAGGGCACGATATTTTTTTAGAAAAGGAGTTTCTGATTTTAAATTAAGGTTTTTAAATATAGGCGAATGATAGTTGATACGTAAATCTTCATTTTTTACATAAAAATCCTCGAATTCACATTCTTCACCAGCAATATAAATATCCTTTTTGCCAGACTCTATACATTTCAGTAACTCTTTGCCATTTGTAACTTTAGTAAATTTGGTTTCATCTACATCTGTAAAAATCGGATAGTCTTCTAGCTGCAAATATTCTAGCATTAACGGTCTAAAATATCCTTTAACGAAATCTTCGATTTCTAAGCCCAGATTTGTGTTAAGCTTTTGCGCTACAGCTAATCCAAAATTAAGCTTTCCTATTTGGGAAGCAAAGCCACCCATAATTTTTACTATAACCATAATTCAACCTCATTAACTTTTATATTTCTACCTATTCCCATACATCTTCTCATAATAGTTCTGATACTCGCCATTAATGATATCCTTCCACCACTTCTGGTTCTCAAGGTACCATTTAATGGTCTTTTTAATTCCGTCAGCGAACTTCGTCTCCGGCAACCAGCCCAGTTCATTATGAATTTTCGTCGGATCAATTGCATAACGCATATCATGACCTTTGCGGTCGGTTACGTGTGTAATCAGGCTCTCCGGCTTGCCTAACTCTTTGCAAATCAGCTTGACGATATCAATATTGCGCATCTCATTATGACCGCCGATATTATATACCTCGCCTACTCTGCCCTTATGGATAATCAAGTCAATCGCCTTACAGTGATCCTCTACATACAGCCAATCGCGTACATTCAAGCCTTCACCATAAACCGGCAGCGGCCTATCTGCCAAAGCATTGGCAATCATAAGCGGAATCAGTTTCTCAGGGAAATGATACGGCCCGTAGTTATTGCTACAGCGTGAAATGGTCACAGACAGGCCATACGTTCTGTGATAAGCCATAACTAGCAGGTCTGCACCAGCTTTAGATGAAGAGTACGGACTGCTGGTATGAATTGGCGTTTCCTCTGTGAAAAACAGGTCAGGTCTATCAAGCGGCAAATCGCCATAAACCTCATCTGTAGAAACCTGATGATAGCGCTTAATGCCATACTTGCGGCACGCATCCATCAGTGTTGCCGTACCAATGATGTTCGTCTGCAAGAAGATGCCGGGATCTTCAATAGAACGGTCAACGTGCGACTCAGCAGCAAAGTTTACCACGATATCAGGCTTTTCTTCTTCGAAAAGCTTATGCACCGCTGCTCTATCGCAGATATCAGCTTTCACAAAGCGAAAGTTAGGATTATCCATTACAGGCTCTAACGTCGAAAGATTACCTGCATAGGTCAGCTTATCCAGACAAATAATGCGGTGGTCCAGATACTTTTTCAGCATATGAAAGATAAAGTTGCTGCCAATGAAGCCGGCGCCACCAGTTACGATAATGTTCATTATTCTACACCACCAAATACCAATTTGCCTTCAGCAACACTCTTTAAATGTGCTCCATAAGGAGATTTACCATAAGCTTCTGCTGATTCTAAAAGTTCTTCCTTAGTAATCCAATTTTCATGGTAAGCAATTTCCTCAGGTGCGGAAATTACTACACCTTGTCTATTTTGTACCGTCTGTACAAAAACAGACGCTTCCATCAAGCTATCCATAGTTCCCGTATCTAGCCATGCGAAACCACGTCCTAAAAGCTGTACACGCAGCTTTTGTTGTTCAAGATACATACGATTTAAGTCAGTAATCTCCAGCTCACCACGCGCAGACGGTCTTACTTCATGTGCCAATTTTACAACACTATTATCGTAAAAATATAGACCAGTAATGCAATAATTAGATTTTGGCTGCTTAGGCTTTTCCTCAACAGATATAGCATTAAAATCCTTGTCAAATTCTACAATGCCAAAGCGCTCAGGATCTTTAACATAATAGCCAAAAATTGTAGCATAGCCTTCATTAGCATTTTTTACTGCCTCAGCTAGATTTTTTCTGAACCAGCCGCCATAAAAAATATTATCTCCAAGCACCATAGCTACAGAATCATTACCAATAAACTCTTCGCCAATCAAAAATGCTTCTGCTAATCCCTCTGGTTTAGGCTGAACAGCATAAGATAAATTCAAGCCAAAATGATGTCCATCACCTAACAATTCCTTAAATCTAGGTGTATCGTCAGGTGTGGAAATAATTAAAATATCTCTAATCCCTGCTAACATCAAAGTGGTTAACGGGTAATAAATCATTGGCTTATCATATATTGGTAACAGCTGCTTTGATGTCACCTTAGTTAATGGATATAAACGCGTGCCAGAACCTCCGGCGAGAATTATGCCTTTCATAATAACACCTCGCAAATTTAACTCTTTATACGAGTTAAGTTTTTAAAATTATTATTTATTTAAATTTAACTTTTACGATTTCTTCATACATGAACCTATTTCTAACAAACTCTATTTGCTCCATCCCATTAACATTTTTTTCATTAGGGAATTTAAATTTTAAAATTTTAATATATCCCCATTTCTCATGCCATTTTATAGCTGCGACATTTTCCTTTACAACATGAGCGTAAACATTATCTACATATAAAGAATTATATAAATAATCATTAGCAAGCTTAGCAGCTTCTTCCCATTCTGAACTACCTCTATATAATAAATTTCCTACAAGTAATCTACCCGCTATACAAATTCTTTCACTAGCATCATAATCGGTCCACCCAATAGTACCAAACGGCACATCGTTAGCCTTATCTACCATAACGAAAAGTCCTTGACTAAAATCATTAAGGTATTTTTCTTTATACCATTTAGTCTGTAATTCCATTGTAAGATTAAACGGCTGATTCAAAAACCTGTTATTCTCAGGATTATTACGCCATTCAATAATATAAGGAAAATATTTAGGTTGTACTTCTTCTAATATTACATACCTTCCCTCTAGACGAACAGTTCTTTGTTTAATCTTAATCACGCCCTTCAATTCAGCAATTTATATTTTTCACAATAACTCCAGGATTTCCTTGTACTATCACATTAGCAGGTATATTCCCCTTTACAACACATCCAACAGCTAAAATACAATTATCACCTATTATGCTTCCAGGTAAAATCGTAACATTGTTTCCTATCCATACATTTTTACCTATGATAACATCCTTTACTGTACCTGCACTTGTCCTTCTCTCAGAAGGCTTTACTCCATGAGCATTGTGATCCATTATAGTAACATTCTCACCTATAAGGCAATCATCACCTATATCTACAGTTCCCCTGGCAATAATCTTCAAATTATTATTTGTTAAAACATTATTACCTATATTAATTACAGAATCCTTTGTTCTCGTTTGCAATTCGCACATGCCAAACGCAAACCTCCCACCATAATTAAATCCAAATTCGCATCTTTCGCCAATATTAATTTTTCCATCACACCAAAGCGAAACTGCTTGATGAAATTTCGTTTTTTTTCCTACATTTACCCCCCCACAATTCTTTTTTAGCTCAATAAAATTGTTAAATTTACTTATGATAGAATATAATTTACTCAGCACATTCATTTATGATACCTCTTTAATATACTCTTCTTTGTTTCTTATATATTCATCAGCATCGTAGTATTCATTCGATAAGCAAAGTAATACACAATCACGGCTGAACGCATACATATCCTTCCATACCATTTTAGGAATATAAAGTCCCTCGGTATTACATTCTAATTTTATAGTCTTAGTATTTATCCCATCAAATAAATCTACCTTACACGAACCACTTAAACAAATTAAAATGAACTCTGATTTTCTGTTAGCGTGTTTTCCCCTAATTACATCTGACAATGTATCATATATATAAAACAATCTTTTTATATTAAATGGAACATCTTTAACGCCTTCAATTGCAACTAAGTTTCCATGCGGATCTGCAAACTCTTTAAATTTAATTAACTTACAATCATCGATATTCATACTAGTACCCCTATCAAAATTTATTTAAAGTGGAAATAACGTAGTCCTGTTCTTCATCCGTCATACCATTATACATTGGTATAGATAAAACAGTATCTGCAAAATTTTCCGTTTTCGGCAAATCCCCTTTTTGGAAACCTAAATAGCTATAAGCTTCTGCAAGATGTGGTGGTATCGGATAGTGAATAATGCTGCCAATACCATTACTATTCAGATAATCAATTAAAGCATCTCTCTTAGCACAACGAATAACATACTGATGCCATACGCTAGTCGAACCATCTACGATTTTCGGCAAACGCAATTTATCATTTTTTATTTCTCTGCTATATTTTTCAGCAATCCTAACTTTCTCTTCTGTAATCTCTTGCATATGCATTAAACGTACACGCAATAACCCAGCTTGTAATTCATCTAATCGTGAATTTGCTCCGATAACTTGATTATGATATCTTTTTTCACTACCATAGTTTCTAAAAATCTTAAACTTTTTAGCTAATTCTTCATTATTAACTACAACAGCACCAGCATCGCCAAAAGCGCCTAAGTTTTTAGAAGGATAAAATGAAAAACAACCTACATCACCGAATGTTCCTGTCATCTGACCATTAAACAGTGCTCCGTGGGATTGGGCACAATCCTCTACTAAACGAAGATTATACTTTTTACATAACTCTAATATCTTATCCATTTTAGTTGCCATTCCGTAAAGATGAACCACCAAAATAGCTTTCGTCTTAGATGTAATCTTCTCCTCAATCTTGTCAACATCTATTTCATAATAATCATCGGGTTCAACAAAAACTGGCGTTGCTCCATTTATAGTTATCCCCATCACACTAGCAATATAGGTATTTCCCTGAACTATTACTTCATCACCTTTACCAATACCAAGCACTCTAAATGCTATCCACAAAGCATCAAGTCCGCTAGCTAATCCAACACAATATTTAGCACCAGTATAAGCAGCAAATTCTTTTTCAAACTGTTCTACCTCATTACCTAAAATATACCAGCCAGAACGTAACACATCCAATGCTTTTTGTTCAAATTCTGCTTGATATTTAATAAAGCCTCTATCCATACGATTAGGCATAATTTGCATATCAGTACATCTCCTTTTTATTTCAATCCACGCCTTGTCTTAAAATCTTCAGCATTTTTTCTAATTAACGCTAAATACTCCGTAGCTTCATTTTCGGCTTTAGCCATGTTATTATTAAATTTTATCATATCAGCGTCAAATTTATCATAGTAATACTTGCATAAACGCTTAAGAATCGAATTTTTTGTTTTGTTAATTCTCAGGGCCAACAAGTTATGTTTGCGCACATTTATTGTTTTTTCTAATAATAATCTTTCTTCCTCGAACTCTAAGTTTCTTACATGCTTTTTATTAGTAGAAATACCAACATCATCTCTATACATTACTAATGGCTGATAAGAGATACCTATTTTTAATTTCTTATTACTAAACAAATAATTAAATAATGGCAGATCCTCAATCCATTTATATTTTTCTAATTCGGTATATAACGCTTCATCAAATAAGCGTTTATCTAAAAATACGCCTGGAGATTCTAAGCAATTGTTAAACTTCAATTCATTGGTTATATATTTCTGTTTATCCGAAATCACCATAAATTTTTTCAAATTATATCGTTGCTCTCTTATTACCTTTTTTTCGTGAAATCTAAGCATCGGAGAGATAACAATGTTTTCGTCTCCTAATACACTAAAAATATTATTTTTATAGTACAAATCATCCCCAGCCAATATTTTAAAATTATTTGTATCTATATTTTTTAACAATGAAATGTAATTCCCAACGACTCCTTTATTACTAGGCGAGTCAATGATTTTTATATGTGCAAAAACGTTTCTATTTTCATCAAGCCATAATTTTATATATTTTAATGTTCTATCCTTAGAACAATCATCACCTATAACAATCGAGCAATTAATATCTTTGCCATGGTTTACAATTTGATACTTAATGCTTTCCAGGTTTTCAATTATATAATTTTCTTGATTGTAACAAAATACACCAAATATAAAATCTTTCATAAACTCACTATCCTTTATATTTACGCAAATCATTCTTCCACCCCATCCACCAGAACGATATTTTTCTTCTAGTATCAAGGTTACTCATAACATATTCATATAAATTCTTTTGCATTGCCACCACTCTATACATATCATCATTCCAACCACGTACAAAGTGATAAAACTCAACGCTCAGCTTCCAATCAAGCTTTTTATTAATAAAACCTGACCCAAGTAATTCTTTCCTCAACTTACTTATAGCTAGAATTTTATCTAACGGTCTTTTTACCTTTCCTTTACTTATACCAGCATTATTTACCCTATAATAATACCCACAAAACGGAATGCTAGCAACCTTTTTAGCGAAATACAAAAAAAGGCCTGAACTGTAATTATCTTCATGTACGATGTTCTCAGGAAACTTTACTTTTTTTGCCAAATCACATCTATATAAACCATTACAAGCAATTGTCCACAGCATTCCTTGAAAATAATAATCAAATGCTTGCTCTCTTTCATTTAATATAATCTTAGCATCATCGAAAGAAAATCTCGTCTCTTTAAACTCATCAGTTTCTATAACACCATACTTCACCATGTCTACATTCCTAGTCAAAGCAGTATCTAGCAAAACCTCAAACAACTTTAAATCAATCCAGTCATCGCTATCAATGTAGGAAATATAATCTCCCGTAGCTATTTCTAGTCCTCTGTTTCTAGCGACGCTCAAGCCTCCATTTTTAAAATCATAAACTTTTATTCTGCTATCCTTAGCAGCGTATTCCTTCGCAATCTCGGCACTTCTATCCTTAGTACCATCGTTAACAACAATAATCTCCAGATTTTTATATGTCTGATTAATGACAGACTCCAGACACTGCGATATATATTTTTCTACACCATATACCGGTATAATTACAGAAATTAATGGTTGCTTCATATTGTACTTCTCCCGCTTATTTGAATTTAATAAAATTGAATATAATTATGCTTGACTTTTTATACCAGTTCTACTGTGCAAGCAATATTGTTTCATTATTTCTATTATAATATTTTACATCAAAAGTAATTTTCTTTCAATCTCAGTATCTGCCTTATCACAAGCTTAATCTGCATATTTGTGATATTTCACCATTTGCACCTTTAATTTGCTTCCCTATATTAATGAAACAAAATTATTTTCTGTTCAAACAACCTCTAATTGTTGAAAAAATTTTTTCTCGCATAAATTCCATCAATGAACATGCAGTAAATATTATCATAGCCGTCAAAACCATATGCGGGATAAGAAAGACAGTATCATAAAACCTGCCTGCTCTTATGATATCATTCCACAACCACGCACTGATTACACCATTATCATGGATAAGGTAAACAGCAAATGTAGTTGTTGCCACGGAATTTATCATAGCATTGTGTGGCAAATGCCAATTTTTAAAAACAACAAATAAGGCTATCGCCATCAGCAACCCCAATATACTGCACCCTACAAACGCATGATACATTACATGATGTTTATCTGTATAATAAGGATCAGAACTACCAATGCAATCAAATACCAATATTACTGCATAAAATATAACGGCACTTATCCCCCCC
>ULRT01056891.1_pt1 | contig 16802 bp, 10 predicted proteins | sample 1955711 | NCBI WGS metagenome assembly ULRT01 (sample SAMEA4835690, study PRJEB28245) | human gut metagenome | biome: gut microbiome; material: fecal sample | place: Denmark | collected 2008 | reverse complement strand
TTTTTGCTTCTATCATCTTGTAACCCTTTCTATTCTCAATTGCTCATTAAATATTATCCTACACCTGCTGCATGTCATGCAGCTTGCGGTAGTAACCGTTCTTGGCTATCAGATTCTCGTGGGTGCCTCGCTCCACGATTCTTCCTTCGTGCAATACGCAGATCTCGTCGGCATTCTTGATGGTGCTCAGACGGTGGGCCACTGCCACGGTGGTACGGGTCTTCATCAATCTCTCCAGGGCATCCTGTACCAGGCGCTCGCTCTCTGTATCAAGAGCCGATGTTGCCTCGTCGAGGATAAGGATAGGAGGATTCTTGAGGATGGCACGGGCTATGCTCACACGCTGGCGCTGACCGCCGGAGAGTCTGCCGCCACGGTCACCGATATTGGTATCGAAGCCGTGCTCCGATTTGGTGATGAACTCGTAGGCATTGGCTATCTTTGCCGCATTGGCAATTTCCTCGTCGGTAGCATCTGTCTTGCCGAAGCGGATGTTGTCCTTGAAGCTGGCATTGAAGAGGATTGCCTCCTGGTTTACATTACCTATCAGCTGGCGGAGATCGTGTACGGCAAGGTCTTTCACGTTGATGCCGTCGATGAGCACCTCGCCCTCCTGTACATCGTAGTAGCGAGGAATCAGGTCGAGCATCGTACTCTTTCCGCTACCGCTCTGTCCCACCAGTGCGATGGTCTTTCCCTTAGGAATCACCAGGTTGATATCCTTCAATACATAAACCAGCTCATCGTTCTGATGGTCGGTATAGGCGAAGGAAACGTGGCGGAACTCTATCTGATGCTCGAAGCTGCTGATATGCTCAGGGTTCTCCTTGTCCTTGATTTCGATCTCGGCTTTCAGAATCTTGTCGATACGTGCCATGGAGGCGAGACCCTTAGGAATATTGTAGCTCGCCTTGGAGAATTCCTTCAGCGGGTTGATGATGCTGTAGAGCATCACGAGGTAGAAGATGATGGTAGGACCATCGATTCTGCCGTAATCCAGAACCAGGATACCGCCAAACCACAATACTACCACGATGAGGATGGTTCCCAGGAACTCACTCATAGGGTGTGCCATCTGCTGACGGATGTTCACGCGCATGATGTTGTCGCGATAACTGCTATTCACCTGGTTGAAGTGCCTGTTCATCTTATCCTCTGCACAGAAAGCCTTGATGATGCGCAATCCGCCCAAGGTCTCCTCTACCATACTCATCGTATCACTCCAGAGACCTTGTGCCTCTGCACTCTGCGCCTTCAGTTTTCTACCCACATATCCCATGAACCAGCCGAATGGTGGCACAAAGAGGATGGTGAAGAGGGTGAGCTGCCAGCTGATGCAGATGAGCGTGATGAAATAGAAGAGAATGAGAATAGGATTCTTGAAGAGCATATCGAGCGACGACATGATGCTGTTCTCTACTTCCTGCACATCACCGCTCATTCGGGCGATGATATCGCCCTTGCGCTCCTCGCTGAAGAAGCCCAGCGAAAGCGAGGTAATCTTCTGGTAGAGCTGGTTGCGGATATCGCGAACAATACCTGTACGGATAGGGATGATGGTGGCTGAAGACAGAAAATAGGCTCCCGTCTTGAGGAAAGTCATGAAGGCAAGGAATAAGCCGATGACCAGGAGAGCCAGCGATGCACTGTGCGCCACGATGAACTCCTGGATGTAATAATACAGGTTGTTGGTTGCCACTTCCTTGATGCTGCCCAGCGTTCCGTCCCATTCCATATAGTCGTTGGCACGGATTCCGCCATCTACCTGGAAGAGAATCTGCAGGATTGGTATCAAGGCTGCAAACGAAAAGATGTTCAATACCGCAGACAGGATATTGAACAGAACAGAGAGCCCCAGATATTTCTTGTAGGGAGGGACGAATCGTCGTAAGATTTGCAAAAATTCCTTCATAGGTGCAAATATAGTGTTTTTAAGGAAGACCGCCAAACTTTTGGCGGTCTTTCTTGACTTTTATTCAGTTTTTTCTTATAGAAGAGTCGTTTTGGCTCCGTTTTTTCTTCTTTAGGGAGTGATTGGGTAATTTTCACATCTTTTTCAGAAGAAGCATCCTTACTCTTTTAGAGGGAGCATCCTTACTCCTTTACTTCCTCTCCGAAGAGGGTAGCAGAGGTAGAACCGGTGATGCGGACCTTTACGAACTCTCCGATGTGGTGGTTACCCTTGTCGATGACCACTGCCTTGTTCTGCTCAGTACGACCCATCATCTGCTCACGGCTGCGCTTGCTGAAGTTCTCGATGAGGATGGTGAATTCCTTGCCCTCATCCTTCTTGTTCTGCTCAGCACTCACCTCGGTCTGCAGCTTGATCAGCTCGTTGAGGCGGGCTATCTTGGTTTCCTCAGAAACGTTGTCTGGCAGATGCTTGGCTGCGTAGGTGCCCGGGCGCTCCGAATACTTGAACATGAAGGCGCTGTCGAAGCCTACTTCCTTCACCAGCGAGAGGGTTTCCTGATGGTCTTCCTCGGTTTCGTCGTGATAACCCACGAAGATGTCGGTGGTGATGCCACAGCCTGGGATGATGCGTTTGATGTCGGCGATGCGCTGCAGATACTCCTCACGGGTGTATTTGCGGTTCATCAGCTTCAAAATCTTGTTGCTTCCGCTCTGTGCAGGGAAGTGGATGTGCTTGCAGAGGTTTGGCTCTTCGGCAATGGCGTGGAGAATGTCCTCGGTCATATCCTCTGGGTTAGAGGTGGTGAAGCGTACACGCATATCCGGCACAGCCTGGGCTACCATGTGGAGGAGTTCGGCGAAGGAAAGACTGCCTTCCTCGCGCTTGCCCGATGGAGAGAGACCGTAGCTGTTCACGTTCTGTCCCAGCAGGGTAACTTCCTTGAAGCCACGCTGCTGCAAATCGCGAACCTCACGCAGGATGCTCTCGGCATCGCGACTGCGCTCACGTCCACGGGTATAAGGCACGATGCAGTAGTGGCAGAAGTTGTTGCAGCCACGCATGATGCTTACGAAACCGCTCACTCTGTTGCCACCGATGCGCTGAGGCACGATGTCACGGTAGGTCTCGGTCTTTGAAAGTTCAATGTTGATGGCATTGGTACCCATCTCGCACTGCGCAATCATATCCGGCAGGTTGAGATAGCTGTCGGGTCCACAGACTAGGTTCGCATAGTGGTTCTGGATGAGGTCATCCTTTACTCGCTCTGCCATACAGCCCAATACGCCGAGAATCACCTTTCTTCCCTTCTTCTGTTCAGCATGGAGGGTGTCGAGGCGATGGTAAATCTTGTTTTCCGCATTCTCGCGGATACTGCAGGTGTTCAGGAAGATGGCATCAGCCTCTTCTTCTTTCTCACAAATCTCGTAGCCTGCCATCTGCATCACAGAGGCAACTACCTCACTGTCTGCCACGTTCATCTGGCAGCCATAAGTTTCAATAAACAGTTTCTTCATTGTTCTAGATGAATTCTAATTTATGTTTGATGTATTAATATGATTTCTTTCCTGTATCTTCCATGCCGCATCATTTCATGTTCTTTGAAACTGCCATCAGCAGGAAGTAGATGACTACGGCAGAGATCCATCCGGCGATGGCATCGATGAGATAATGCGCCTGGATATACACGGTTGCCATACACAGGAAGATGTAGAATGGCAGCATGGTGAAGAGCAGCTTGCGGTTTCTGCTGTGCCAGGCAAGGAGCATGCAGATGGTGCTTACGCCCACGTGCGAACTCGGAAAGGCGGCGGTAGGCCGCTCTCCGGCTTCCTTGGCATCCTCTACGAGCTGGTAGAAGATTCCGTCGGTATAGCCTGGGGTAGGCAGACAGTTGGTATGGGTGTTAAAGTAATCGCCCATTGCCGGGAAGATGCCCTTGGCAATATCCTGTACTCCTACGGCGTCGAAGTAGAACGTTGGTCCTACCACCGGCACGTAGATGTAGATGAGATAGTAGAGGAAGAAGCTGGCGAGCAGCACAAAGCTAACTCGTTCTGCCTCGTAGTATCTGCAGAAGAAATAGTAGAGTACTACCGCTGCTATCATCGGATAATACATGAAGTATCCCATCGACATCAGTTCGCTCACCACCGCCCAGGGCAGTGCCTTGGCAAAGAGCAGGGCGGGCTGGCATCCAAAGAGATCCTGTTCCCATCCCGCAAAGATATGGTCGAGGTTGGGGAACATGCGGTTGATCTCGTAAGTATCTGGATACCACCAGGCAAGCAGGGCAATCTGCGCCATGATGCGCACCATCTTCGTTATCCTGCATGGAATCATGCGATATACGCCCCAAAGGGCGAGGGTCATGACCAGAATTCTCAATCTGCCCCAAAGCATCGACTCCGGATTCACCACCTTGGTAAAGGTAAAGAGCATGGTGATGACTGTTATCGCCATATAGCCCAGCATCACCCATTCCAGTGGCAGGAGTCCTTTCTTGGGGTTCTTTTCTATCTTAAAATAATCTTTTATCATTATTGATTTTTAATTTTATTACAGCCATCCGTTATCCTTGTACCACTTGATGGCAAGCTTTACACCTCTTGACAGAGGGTAGTGGGGATGATAGCCCAGCTCGTCCATGGCTGGCTCGATGTCACAACGCCAGTTGCGCTGTTTCAGAATGTTATACTTGTCATTGTTCAGTGCCGACATCCTACCGGTCATTCTGCCGAGATACTCGCCAAAGAAGGTTACGATGCGGAGCACCCAGATAGGAGCCTTGATGCGCAACATCCATGGATTGCCCAATTCCTTATGAATCAGGTCGCTGAAAGCTTCCGACTGGTAAACTTCGCCATCGCTGAGGAAGTATTTCCTGCCGTTCATACCATGGTCTAGGGCAAGGAAAACTGCCTGCACCACATCCTGAACATACACGAAGGTGATGTCTTGACGCTTGAATCCTACAGCAAAATCCACGTGCTGCCTGATGCTCTGCGCCATGAGGAAATAGTCTTTTTCTCTTGGACCATATACGCCGGTAGGGCGCAGGATGATATAAGGGAAATTGTTGCCGATGCTGTCGAGATAGCGCTCTGCGGCAAGCTTGCTCTTGCCGTATGCCGTATTAGGCTTAGGCACATCGTTCTCGCAGATTTCCTGATAAGGCTGCTCCTCGCGGATGGCTCCAAAGATGCTGAGCGAGCTGACGAAAACAAATCGCTTGATGGGCATCCCCAGATGCAGGATGGCATTCACCAGGTGCTTGGTGCCCTCGGTGTTAACCTTATAGAAATCCTCTGCATGCAAACACTTGGTAGCGCCAGCTGCATGCACTATATAGTCGAACTCGTGCGGAGCGAGTTCCTTCTCCAACTCTTCCTCTGAAGAAAGATTGAGGTTGATGAAATGGATGCGCTCGTCTTGCAGATATTTTCTGGAACTGGTAGGGCGAACTGCCGCCCAGGTTTCCATGCCTTGTCGCAAGGCTTCTTCTACGATGTAACTGCCGATAAAACCCGACGCACCCGTTACTAGAATCTTCATTAATTATATATAAAATTGCAATTTCGGCTGCAAAGATACGACTTTTTGATGATTTATCACCATGATTCTGTTCAAAAAGGAGATAAAATTTGAAAAAATAGTGTGGGTTTCTATAAAATGTTGTATCTTTGCATGCATGGAGCAAGTATCGGGTTTTTATTTCCCTCCCTCAGAAACGACTTCTGCGCAGTTCAGCAACATGACAGAAATCTCGGCTAGTGGCTTTAATATCCTTATCCGTGCCAAGCGTGATGGCAGGTGGTGGATCTTGAAGGCGCTCGCTCCCGCTGTGCGTAATAGCGAGGTGTATCAGAGCTTGCTTCAGAAGGAATTCGATATCATGAAGCATGTCCAGCATCCCGGAGTTGCCGAGGTAATGGGTATCGAAGAAGTGGATGGCTATGGCAAATGTCTCGTGATGGAATGGATAGATGGAGTGACTCTGGAAGAGTGGCTCCTGCAACATCATTCCAAGGCGGAAAGGGTGCATATCGCCAACCAGCTGCTCGTGGTGCTTGAGTTTGTACACGACATGCAGGTGGTGCATCGTGACCTGAAACCTTCCAACGTGATGGTTACCCGTAATGGGAGTGTGCTGAAGCTGATAGATTTCGGATTGGCTGATGCCGACAGCTATGCCGTGCTGAAGGAACCGGCGGGAACAGATGGATATGTTTCTCTCGAACAGCAGAGGGGCGGACCTACCGATGTGCGCAATGATATCTACAGCGTGGGCGTTATCCTTGATAAGATGAGGCTGAATTTCTCTTATCGCCTGGGATTGAAGCGTTGTCTCCGTCCGTTGGAGGAGCGATATCCCAACATGACCGCCATGCGCCAGCATATTCATTCTCTGCATCGCAACCTGCTTGCCTTTTGGATTTCTTCGGGAATATTGGCTGCATGTACTACGGGTGTGGTTATATATAATAAGGTGAACGAGCCTCCTCGTGGATACGATGTGGTGGCGGAGTTTAAGATAGGAAACCTGGCTTATAAGTCGTGGGGTGGTGGAGTCGTATCGGTCAGGGCTGCCAATTCCAAGGATTCCTGCATCGAGGTACCTAAAACGGTGAACTTCCAGGGAATGACCTATAAGATAGATGAAATAGAAAAGAAGGCGTTTGCCGATCAGCCCGATCTGAGGAAACTGGTGTTTCCGGATACCAAGTTCCATGTGATGAAGCAGATGGTGGAGAATAGTCCGAATCTGCACAGCATCTGTTTCCGAAGCGCCTTGCCGCCAGTCATCGGCAATGCCATCTGGAAGACCAGGATTCAGGATGTCTTCAGTGATTCTGATTTCAAGCGTGTCATCCTGTATGTTCCAAAAGGCAGCTTCGATGCTTATCGCAATTCTGCATGGAATCAGTTTGAGAATATCATTGAATATGAATAATAATGCAAATAGCCGCATCTCATGTGAGATGCGGCTATTTGTGTTTATTGCTTATATCAGGTGTTTATACCTTATTATATATGTATCAATACCATACTTCTATCTGAGGTGATTCCTTGGCATAGCTAGGCATGCACTTACCAATCTTGGCTCCGATGTAGGTTGGGTCGCAGATGTAGAACTTCTTGCCCTTGTACTCGTATGAGGTTCCGTTCTCTACCGGCTCATGGAAGGCTACGGCTGTACATTCGTGTCCTGGGAACTGGATGAGATGTACATCGAGTCCGAGTATCTCGTGTACCAGATAGGCATAGAAGATGGCGCGGTCTTCGCAGTCGTTCTTAGGATAGTAGAGACTTTCCTCGAAGTAGAAATACTTCTCGCGATGGAACTGCTCATCATCGGTAGCGTATGGGAATCCCATCTGTATGAATCGCAGGATGCGGTTGGCTGCTTCCTGTTCGCCGAGATCCTGTACCTGTGCTCTGATCTGCTTCACCACATCGTCGCGCAGACTCTTATCTACTACAGATGCGGCTACGGTAGGAATATCTATGATTGGATATTCATCGAGCAGCGGCATGATGCCGGTTGGTACTTCGCCCTGCAGGGTAATGCCCGCAGCTTCGTATCTGAACGGCTTGGCTTCATCGCCAATCACGGTCTTGCCGGTGAATCTCAGTCCCATATCCTTACCCAGCTCTGCGCCCTTAGGCAGTTCGCAGGAACGGAAGGATCCTTCATCCTCTACGTTCGGATAGATGTAGTAGCGCTTGCCGTCGATATTGAGGTACGACTTCTCGAATACGTGCTCCACGTAAGGGATGAGCATCACCACGTGGTTGCCGCACAGGGCAAGGCGTACGTTGTAGCCGCAGTTGGCAAGCACATACTGCGAAGCGATGATCTTCTCATTCTGGCTGGCGTTTGGCATGGCGGTATCGATGTATTTCTCTACGAGCATGGCAGAACCCCAGTCGCTGAGTCCCATCTTGCGTGATTCGGTGGCGAAAGCCTGGGTTACTTCCTTCAGGTCTGATTGCTTGAGATTCTTCCAGTAGTTCACCACATCGTCTGTAGAGCTGATGCTCATGGAAGCGAGTCGGGTTGCCTTTTGCATCTGCAGGGTTGCACCATAGAAGTTGACATCAATGGTCTGCTTGCTTGCCGGAATGCTGACGTGAGGCACGTTTGGCAGGGCAGGCATGACTGGCACGGTTGCTACGGCAGGCATCAGCGGCAGTTCGATACCCGAACCGGTGTATTCGATGTCTGGAATATCAGGCTTTACCTCTGGCAGTTTCGGCTTCTTCACCGGTTCTATTTTTGGACGGATGGTAGGAGCCTTTGGATCTGGCTTCTTCGGAGTCTCCGGTTCTGCAGGAGTTTCCGGAGTTACCGGAACGGCAGGAACCTTAGCCAGCGGATTGTCTGGCAGGGCTGGTACCTTCGAGAAGTCGGGTCTGTTTACGAGATCTCCGAATCCGCCTTCCGGAATCAGGATCGGGCTTACCGGCATCTTAGGCTTCACGGTAACCGGTTTCTCCGGTTGTTTCGGAGCTGTATATGTTGGAGGCGTCTTAGGCTTAGGCACCTGCGAGCGCACATCTCCCTTAAACTTCTTGTATTCTTTCCATACGCCTTGCATATACTTATCGTAGTCGGTAAGTATGGTGTTGCGGAACTTGTTGTAATCATCCAGCATCGCCTGTCTTGACTGCTGGAACTGTTTCACAAAGTCATCGTTCTGCGAAAAGCTTGGTGTTGCATGCAAACCGAGCAGCAATATGAAACTGAGAGTAGGATAAATTCTATTCATAATCTGTAATTTTAAGATTTCTACTTTCTGTGTTGATAGATATGGGGCAAAGATACGATTTTTTTCTTAATCGCCCAACTTTTTTAAGGAAAAAAGGCTCTCCTACCTTAAAATATTGGGAGGAGAGCCTATCTTTATTTTTATGTTGGTTCCTAGAAATTACCTGGACCGATGATTCCCCAGTCTCTGTTCGAACGAGGTAAGTTCGAATTGATGTTAGGGTTTCTGTCAGGCTGCCAGGTTCGTACCTTGATAGATGGATTGTCTGGATCATTGAAATCTACCATCAAAAACAGGTAACCGTGGTCACCATAGTTCGTAGAATAGTAGTCTTGCTTTATCTGTATGCCATAAGTCTCGCCTCCGGCTCCCATCTTCACCACGTCGTTGTCGGCGAAGCGGATATTGATAAACTGGTTGCTCTGGAAGCACATCTTCAACTTTCTCATATACTCGCTCTTGGTCTGTCGGGTATATTTTATCAGCTTGTTATTGCTGTTGATGAAGCTTTCTCCCTCCATGGCTACTTTCGGAGCCTTCTTGATGATGTGACCCGTAATGATGGTTGCGTTGTCATCGAAAACGCTCTCCAGATAGTCGAGTCGCTTCAGGGCGAAGGCGGTCTTGTAGTTTTCCAGGAAGGTGGCAATCACCATTTTGGCGTAGTCGCTCCAGGCTCCCACACCCTTATTGAAGATATCGGTCTTGGCTTGGCTGCCAAGTCCGAATGCCACACATTCTATTTTCTTGTTTTCATCGAAGGTGAAGGTTACGTCCTCCACAAACTTGCGTCTGTTGTTCTTGAACGAGAATGCCATCGGGATGCTTCGGCATACGACTCGCTTTCCCATTGTGTAGAATGAGAACTGAGGATCTCCCAGCAGTCGTGCCTGTCCGTAGTTGAGCAGTTTCTTGTACATCTCCAGTCCGTCCTCCGAGAAGCAGTCGCTTACGCTGTCGTAGTCCTTTGCCTTGATGGCGTTGATGACTCTTGTCATGATGCCGGCGAGTTCCTTTTCGTTTTCCACCTTGCTCAGGGTTTCCAGGTTGGCTGCCGATTCAGTCTTGACCGATTTCTCGAACTCCTTTTTGGCTTCGCTGGAAACAGCCGACTTCTTGTCGAGGTTGTTGATATAGACGGATGCATTCTTGAAAGAGGTTCCCTTGAAGAGCTGCATTACGCTTTCCAGCTCCTTGTCTATCTGGCATTGGTCGGCGTATTCATATTCGTATTTCAGCTGTAGGCTGTTGATTTCCACTCCCGGTCTCAGTTCTACGATACCCATACCATCCTTAGCGCTGTAGAGGTTGCTCCAGGTCTGTCCGTCGAAGTAAGTGTAGTCGAGGCTCGTAACCGGTTCACCCTTGTACTTGATGAAGAGATTGATTTCGTTGCCGTCTTTGCTGGCTATTTTTGTTGATAGATTACTCATGATCTCTTCTATCTGTTGTGGAATCCAGGTAACGAGCAGGCGCTGTACACCATCGATGGTCATCTTCACGCTGTTTGGATACTGCAGACTGCGCACCATGGCGAAAGCCCAGTAGTAGTTGCGCAGGGCATCGTCTATCTTTGCCTTTTCTTCGGCTCTCATGGCAGAGCGCACGTAGTCGAACACCTTTTCCTTTCGCTCATCAAAGATCTTGTTTACCTCGCTTTTTCTGATGTATCTCAGCACGTGGGTCTGAGGAGTATTGCTGATCACGAGGTTGAAGGTGTTGGTCAGCGTAGCTTGTGCATAGCTGTTCATCACCGATGTTATCGCCGTCTTCGAGTCGAAGCTGCTGTTTGTATTAAACTCCTCTTCCTTAATCTCGAAGGAATTGGAGATGTTGAGAGAGATTTTGCTGATGAGGTCAGCCAGTGCAGCTTGGTCAGCAGAGTTGTATGTGTCTCCCCATCCCTCTCCGCAGATGTATTCCGCGTTAGCCTTCATTTGCTCCGCCCTTTCCTCTGCCGTTTGTGCCAGAGAGGTGAGAGGCAGAAGGAGCATCAAGATCATCCAAATCGTCTTATGCATAAATCTTGTCTTTGCTTTTATCTTCTGTTATCAATTATCAATCATTTACTTTTTATTCCGGTTTACTGGGCAGCGAAGCCTTCCTTGATGAATTCTCCTACCTTGGAAGCATACTTCTGGGCTACCGCAGATTCCTTGGCTGCGATTTCGAAGGCGCGCATGCGAGCCTTGCTGGCTTCGGCTTCGTTCACGATGAAGAAGCTCTGCATCTCGAAGCTTCCATCCTTGTAAGGACGGATGAGGCTGAAGCTCTCTTGCATCTCGCCCTTGATTTCCTTCTCTACGAGCGACTGATAAGCTCCATAGAAGTGGTCGAACTCGTTGACGATGCTGTCGCTGTTGGCACCCATATCGCTCACTACTCTTCCTTTCACATGGCTTCCAGCCTGACGGGCGTAGATGTTGCAGGCATTATTGATGGCTGTCTGGTGTCCGATGTTCTTTGACTTGAACTTGGTGGCTGTTCCGATGATCTCATGCGCATCCTCCCCGCCTTTGGCGAGTTTGTCGTAATGAGAGAGCAAAGCCACTTCGAGTGTACGTGAAGAACCATAGATCTGCCATTTTTCCTTCTTCAGCTCCTTGAGCTTGTTCTTGTATTGCTTCTTGAGCTGTTTTGCTAGGAGCTGACTATACTGCGAATCAGCGCTTTGTGCCTGAGCTACGGTGCAGTTGGTTGAGAGAGCCAGGACTGCAGCCATGATCATTATTATCTTTTTCATTGTCTTTACTTGATAAAATTCTATTGAAACTATTATCATTTCTAACTTTGGGGCAAAGGTACGAAAAGTTTTTGAAATCCGGCTGGTTCAATTTGGTTCATTTTCGTTTTTGTACCCAAAAATCAGAAAAGGGTGGCTATCGTTTGATAGCCACCTTCTTGTTGTTGACGATATAGATGCCTGAAGGCAGGTCGCTGACAGAGGCGGTTTCGCCAGCCTCTACAGCCACGGTCTTCATGAGCATACCCATCGTGCTGAATACCATTACCTTGCGTGCCTTGTCGCTCTGGATGAAGAGGGTAGAACCGTTGGCCCAAGCCTTCACGCCTTCTACGTTCTTGACAGGCAGGTTGTCGATGCCGGTAACACCACCGCCAAACTGCAGGCTGAATGCCTGTGCTGCCTGTGCAGTAGTGAGATAAGCTTCGAATGGCTTCACATCCCTGTAGTTGTCTGCAAAGATACTACCTGGTCTGTATCCCTGATACTCCTCACCTACGTTGAGGGCGTAGATACCATCTCCCTTGGCAATCTGCTCGAAGGTGGTGATGAACTCACGGTTCGGGTTCTTGCTGCTGGAAGCTGTCGTGGCAGCCACTCTTGCATTGTTGGCAGAGAATGTCACCTTGCCTCCCAGGATGTATTCATCCGAATAAGCCATCGAGTTAGGCATACTTATTATATAAGGTGTATTTGCCCTGATGCTTGCTGCAGACTGGAATCCTGCCTCCGGTGAAAGCTCGTAGAGCCAGAAAGGCTTCGCATTCTTGTCTCCCTTGGCAAATGGAGCAATCTCGCCGTTGGTTTCGTGCTTGATGGATTCTACGTCGAACGGCAAAGCGATGGTTTCCCAACCCTGGCAGACACCTACCTCTGTTTCCTGGGTGAAGTTGCGGGTATAGGAAATCTTCTGGGCAGTAAATGCCTTTGGACAGAAGAAATTGCTTTCCGTTTCTCCATTAGGAGTAGAGAGTACTACGTTCTCAGCGATGCCGCTGGCTACCACATTGTTGATACCTGCAGGTGCGGCACTCTTGGTGTTCACGTAGAGCAGCAGGTTCGGATTGTTGATGCCGTTGAGCGCATCTGCTGGTATGGCAGAGTTGGAGTTCCAGATTACGGCAGCCAACTTAGGACAGTTTGCAAAGATCTCTTTGCCACAGGTGGTAAGGGTAGCTGGCAGACTTGCCGATACGATGTTCATTCCTGCAAATGCCTGTTCGTTGATGGTGTTGCCTTCTGTATTGGCTGCATTCATGTCGAGTAAGCGCAGGTTGCTCATCTTGGCAAGGGCAGCGAAATCTGCAGCGTTTACATTTCCTGTAACATTCAGTATGTCTTGCTGTGGCTTTCCTCCACACCAGTCGAAGGCTGTGGCAAGGTTACCTGCAATCTTGACACTTACCTTGTTGTTGCCATCGTAGTAAGATGGAATGTCGTATGTGATGACCTTGGAGTCGTTCATCAGATCCATGGTGGCGAAAGCCTTGATGGTTTCAGCTTCGCTTACGGCAATACCTGCATCTATGTTATAGAGCTGCGACTGGGTGGTAGGATCGCTGCCATCCAAGGTGTAGTAGATGTCGGCATTCTTGTTTGATGAAGTCAGTGTCACCTTTCTTCCATCGTAATTAACCTGAGGGTCTGCACAGGTCAGCGGGTCGAAGTCGCCAACGAGGTAGCTCTGGATATAAGAGTCGCTCATTCCATCGGCACTGGCTATCGCCTTGACACGGGTATTCTGGGTCATGTCAAGTGGAGCGGTGTAAATGGCACTTTCGCTTGTCGGCATGGTTCCGTCCAGCGTGTAGCGGATAGTGGCTCCCGGGGTATCGCTGCTGATGCTCAACTGGTGGTTGGTATAGCCGAAGACAGGGTCGTTAACCCAGTTCTTGCTGCCCGTGAGTCGGATACTTCCATTCTGGTCCTGGTTGTAGATGATGGCGAAGTAGGTACCTGGTGCCAGCAGGGTACTCTTGTTGCTTACCATCTGTTCTGGTGAGAAGGTTGACAGGTGCTTGTTGTCCTGATAGAGCATCACTTTGCAGTTGGATGATGAGCCGAAGTAGTAGCCGTTGTTGTCGGCGATGGTAAACTTGGCGATGTCGTAGTCACCCTTTCCGAGCTTGCGGATGCCGAGTGTATGCTGCAACTCCAACTCCTTGGCAGTACGGATGGTAGAGTCGGAAGCAAGGGAGTCGATGAAGACAGGTTCTCCCCAGTTGCCAGCCTTGTTCTTAAACTGGATATAATAGGTGAGGTCGCCGATGCGTTTCACTTTCACATCCTTTGAGGCATTGTCCGTGGTAAATTCGTAGTTTTCTACGCTTGTAAACTCCTGGGCGGTAGGGAAGGAGATATCTACAGCCAGCGAAGGCACATTATCCACCTCGGTGAGGTCCTTGGTTACGCTCTTTCCATTCACACCATAGCGGTAACCCGTAATCGGTTGTTGGGTCTCGGCTTGTTCTGTGTTGTTCTCGGGTGTATAGAATGGAATATCGTAGCTTCTCCATGAGCCTTCGTTGTTCTTTAGGCGGAAGTGGAGGGTATGGAGACCACCTGTCAGCTGGCTATAGTCAACCTGTTGGCTAATGTCATCGGATGTATAAGGCAAGGTCTTGGTGTTTGCCTTGTCATCATCTACCCAGTATTGGTAAGATACGATGGTCGTTACCTCTTTCTCACCGCTGTCGTCATCACTTCCATCTGTTGTTGGCAGGTAGAAGGCGCCGGCTACAGCTGCAGCACGGTTCTGACTGTTGAGGGCAATCAGTGAATAACTGTGTTTTCCACCAGCCATGTTGGTGATGTCTTTTTCGAAAGAAATGTCTGCCTCCTTGTAAGCTTGTGTCACCTTGTTGTCGTAGTCATCGTCTATCCAGTAGATGATTTTCTCGATAGGAGGTATGGTGGCGTCGTCTTCTTTCACATCTGTATTCTGGTATCCTGTATAGAAAGGGATGTCTGAAGTCGATCCCCATTTGCCATATTGGTCTTTCAACTGGATGTGGTAAATATGTAGTCCTACGTTGAGGGATGATACATCGATATTGCTCTCAATGTCTTCGCCATTGAGAGAAACTTCTATCCGGTTTGTGTTATCGTCTATCCAGTATCGGTAGGCGGTAGCCTTGGCTGGCTCTTCTGCGACATCCTCGTCTATGTTGATGTCGGGAGCTGCTTGTGCTGGCTGCAGGAAGCTGGTCAGCACAAAGGCTAATGAAAATATATGTAATAAACGTTTGTACATAAGCCGATGTAATGATTAGTTTGCGGTTACGTTTACATTGATGGTCACCTTTTTACTATTCAAATCTACATTTGCACTGCTGGAATTGATGGAAGGTGCGTGGAGGGTGAGGGAGAATGGATTTACGCCACCCTCAATGCCGACAACCGTGCCATCCACACCGAGATAACCTGCAGTCTGTCGTTGCTCGACAGTCATAGGACACTCCATGTCATCGTTATTGCTGCTGATAACAGTTTCTGTCGTTGCCCAGCAGTCCTGCAGTGATGTCTTCTCCATTGGATCATAACCATTCATATTATGATATAGAGTGTTCACCAAGATGGCATTATTGCCGAGAAAATCGTCAGTTCCATTACCCACTTCGTTGATGATGGAGTTGACAAACATAGCTTTTGTGTTTGTATCTACTAGGCGGATGTTGCAATTGATGAATTTGCAAGAAGAATTGGTTTGTCCACCTTGACCGTAGGCATTATTGATCTTGCAGTTCTTGATGGTGGCATCTTCTATGCTGCCACTAGTAGAAATGCCACTTAAGCGGCATCTATCTATGGTTACCTTTTTTGTATAACCATTGTTGCTACTATTGCTAATGCCTAAAGTGTTAGAAAAGTAGCATTTTTTAAATTTCAAGTTTTCAATCTTGCCTTCGGCATAAAATCCTGGACTGCTATAAATACCTTCAATGGTTACAGACGAAATGGTCTTACCATCTCCTGCGTTTATGCGTGGACTACCATTCCACTCAATATAAGTGGATTTTTGAGTATCGCCTCCTGCCTCTGCACCGCTGCCAATGAGGCTGATAGACTTATTGATGGTAAAGTTACTGTTAAAGCGACCCTTACTGAGAAAAAGGGTGTCACCATCTACTGCAGCTTCTATAGCCTTATCGATTTCATCACCTCCATACATAGCAGTGATGTTTCCTTTATGCTGTAAGAACACTTTGCCACTATAGTTGTCTTGGGCAAAAATAGTTTGCGCTGTTGCCATCAGGCAGCAAGCTATCATAAATAATATCTTTTTCATAATCTTATCGTTTTATTGTTTTTCTGTCACTTTGATATTGAATAGTACATGCTTCTTGTCTCTGTCAAGATGAACCTTATTGGTAACTTCTTTATTCCCGAGACTTAATGTATATGGATTCTTACCACCATATATTCCCACAACTGTTCCATCTTTGCCAAGATAGTTCTTGCTTAATAGCTCCTCTTTGGTGAGGTCAAATATATATTTATTACTGTTATCTGTGTATTTATAGCAATTCTGTATAGTACACCCATCATCAACGTAGTCTTCTTGTACTGAGTACAAACAATTGATTAATACGGTTATGGCAGAAGAATTTCCTGGATCTGTCATATAGTAATCGTAGCTGTTTAGGATGCAATTGTAGAATGTTCCAAAGAAGCGGGCACTCCATTTATTGTTGAAACCACTAATACCATAGCCTCCATTTTGATAAATGTTGCAATTATAAAAAAACACATTTGCCGACATATTTGAGGAATCAGGAGTTCCATGTACGATGCTGTTTCTTATAATTATTTTTTGAATCATATTTCCTCCAAAATCCAAGTTACAATAACATCTGTCTATTAATAAATATGAGATGCTTTTATCTATGCTGAAAATATTATTGTTCCAATAACATTTTTTGAAGATTACATTATCGATGGAAGATTTAAAGGTGATTCTTGTATTGCCATTATAGAAACAAATACCATCAAATAAACGTGCTGTCAGTTTTGTCTCTTCTGGTAAATTGATAACAATCTTACCTTCGTAATATGTACAATTGTTCCCTTCTTTATCTCTGTCAGCTCCGGATCCGATAAAGGCAAGTTTCTTGGTCATGATAAAATCACCTTGGAAATATCCTGTGCTGAAATACACCGTGTCTCCGTCTGCGGCAGCGTCCATCACCTTTGTCATTTCGTTATAGGCAAAGTTGGTCTCATTACCTTGGTGCGACAAGGTAATGGTACCTTTGATAGAGGTGTCTTGTGCTGCAATCTGTAAGATTGTCAGCGTCAAGGTTATTATTAATAAAGTAAATCTTTTCATAATCTCACTACTGTCCAATAAAATAGGGCAATTCGATCTTTGAAA
>ULRT01020012.1_pt1 | contig 17151 bp, 13 predicted proteins | sample 1955711 | NCBI WGS metagenome assembly ULRT01 (sample SAMEA4835690, study PRJEB28245) | human gut metagenome | biome: gut microbiome; material: fecal sample | place: Denmark | collected 2008 | reverse complement strand
AGTACAGTTGCGAGACCCTGGTTCCCGACACCCTCTACAGTGTAACCATGCGCATAGGTTTCCGCATTGAGCCTAGGGTGAGCCTCTATCTGCGACAAGTGGTAGAAGACCTGGTGGCAAGCAAGAAGGTAGATCTGAGAAGTACCTATCCTTCGCTCCGCAAAAACGGAATACCTGGCGACTTCCGCTTCATCATCATCCACCGCGTATATTACCCGGAGAGTTCCGACAACCGTCAACAGAACCTGCTGATGACCATCTATGCCCTTATCGGCAAGATAGGCATTGACGAGCCTAAGGCTTTGGGCCTCGACACATCCATGGTGGTGGTAGAACGTGTTCCGCTCATCATCAACCATTGCAACAGAAGCATCAGGCGCATCATGCAGATTGTGGAAGAATAGGAAGATTTTTCTAAACAAAAAAACAGTCGGATGATTACTTTTCGAATTATTATTTGTATCTTTGCACCTGAATTGCGCAAAGCAAAGTTGAAAAATAATAAAAAAGATAATTGAATGGGAAATCAAATCACAACAATGGAGCAGGGAATGCAGCGACGCACAGAACTGCTCCTGGGAAAAGATAATCTTGAAAAAATTCAGCAAGCACGAGTGCTCATCTTCGGAATCGGAGGCGTGGGCTCATGGTGCGCTGAGGGACTGGTGCGCAGCGGCGTGCGCAACATCACCATCGTGGATAGCGACCGCGTATGCGTGACCAACTGCAACCGCCAGCTGATGGCAACAAGCCGCACCATCGGCGAGGTGAAGGTAGATGCGCTGCGCGACCGCCTGCTTGAAATCAACCCTGAAGCCAACATCACGGCTTATCAGAAAATCTATCAGGCAGAAACCGCAGAAGAGTTCCACATGGAGGAATACGACTACATCATCGACGCCATCGACTCGCTGAAGGACAAGGCCGACCTGATTCTGCGTGCCACTGCCCTTCCGAAGGAAATCACCTTCGTATCTTCGATGGGAGCAGCCCTCCGCCGCGACCCTTTCATGGTGAGGAAGGCTGAGTTCTGGAAGGTTGATGGCGATCCGCTGGCAAGAGCCCTGCGCAAGAAATTCAAGAAGAACAAGACCTTCCCTCGCCGCAAATTCCAGTGCGTGTTCAGCGAGGAAAAGCCGATGCAGAACATGAGCGACCAGCGACTCGTAGAGGACGAATGGACATCTACGAAGCCGCAGATCAACGGCTCACTCTGCCACATCACCGCTACATTCGGAATGGCTATAGCAGGAATCGTTATCAATCACATCATCGAAAGATAATATATTGAAGAATATATTAAAGAAGTTATGATCAAGATACGCTGCGTGGTAGAACGGATTACCTACCAGAATCAGGAGAACGGATATTCCGTGATGAAAGTCAAGGTGAAGGGATATTCCGACCTGGTTACCCTGGTGGGAAACCTGCTGGATGTTCCAGTGGGGGCAGTACTGCTGTGCAATGGCGACTGGAAGATGGACAAGCGATACGGACAGCAGTTTGCCTGCGAAACCTGGGAAGAGGTAATGCCTGCCACCGTATATGGAATCGAGAAATACCTGGGCAGCGGACTGGTGAAAGGCATCGGTCCGAAGTTTGCTCACCTGATAGTAGAGAGATTCGGAACGGAAACCATCGAGGTAATAGAAGATGACATCGAACGACTCTACGAGGTTGCCGGAATCGGCAAGAAACGCGTGGAGAAAATCCGAGACAGCTGGGAGAAGCAGAAGGACATCAAGAACGTGATGATCTTCCTGCAGCAGTATGGCGTGAGCACTGCTTACGCCGCCAAGATCTACCGACAGTATGGCAAGGAAAGCATCGACAACGTGAAGGAGAATCCCTACCGTCTTGCCGATGACATCTGGGGCATTGGATTCAAGACTGCCGATGGAATAGCCAGCAAGATGGGTTATGAGAAGAACGATCTGAGAAGATGCAAGAGCGGAATCAGCTACACCCTAAACGAACTCTCCAACGAAGGTCACGTTTATGCTGTAGAAGAACAGCTTATAGAAGCCGCAAAGAAACTGCTCGAAGCCGATGAAGAACCTATCAGACAAGCCATAGCGGAAATGATCATATCCGAAAATCTCATCCGTGAGAACGAAGCCATCTATCTGCCTCCCTTCTATCATTCTGAACGTGGAACGGCTAAGAAACTGCTGGAGTTGATGAAAGGTCAGGGTCCTACCCTCTTCAATATGCAGGCCGACATCCAGGCGATGGAAAAAGCTTCAGGCATCAGATACGACGAGGTGCAGATTGCCGCCATTGAGCAGGCAGTACGTTCTAAAGTAATGGTGCTGACGGGTGGTCCCGGAACAGGAAAGACCACGACGACGCAAGGTATTATTTCTGCTTACAAAACGGCAGGGATGAGGATTCTGCTGGCGGCTCCTACGGGCAGAGCTTCCAAGCGAATGAGCGAGGCCACGGGCATGGAAGCCAAGACCATCCACCGACTGCTGGAGTTTAATCCGCAGGACGGATACAAGCGCAATGAGGAAAACCCGCTGGAGGGTGATGCGCTGATCGTGGATGAGTGTTCGATGATAGACATCATCCTGATGTATAATCTGATGAAGGCGATTCCGGAGCACATGCGCCTGGTGCTGGTGGGCGACATTGACCAGCTGCCGAGTGTGGGAGCAGGAAACGTTCTGCGCGACATCATCGACTCAGAGAAAATTCCGGTTATCCGACTCACCCGCATCTTCCGACAGGCGCAGTCGAGCCGAATCATCATGAGTGCCCACGCCATCAACCAGGGATATTATCCGGACACGAGCAACGGCAAACAGACCGATTTCTTCTTTATCAAGAATGAAGACCCGGAGCAAGTGGCTACGGAAATCGTGAATCTTGTAAAATATCGTTTACCAAAAGCTTACAATCAGCCGCAGAGTAACATCCAGGTGCTTACCCCGATGCAGAGAAGCGTGGTAGGTGCAGCCAATCTGAACATGATGCTGCAGCAGGCACTCAACACATCCAACCTGGGAATCAGCCGTGGCGGAACCACCTACAAACTGGGCGACCGCGTAATGCAGATTAGAAATAATTACGACAAGAATGTATTCAATGGCGACATCGGAACCATAGAGAAAGTGAATATGGAAGATCGCACCATCTCCGTGAGTTTCGAGGACCATTCAGCTGAATACGAGGCAGCGGAGCTGGATGAGTTGACATTGGCCTACGCCACCACCATCCACAAGAGTCAGGGTTCAGAATATCCCATCGTGGTCATCCCTATCCTGATGACTCATTTCGTGATGCTTCAGCGCAACCTCATCTACACAGGAATCACGAGAGCCAAGAAAATCTGCGTGCTCATCGGTCAGCCCAAAGCCCTCGCCTATGCTGTAAGAAATCTGACTGTGAGCAACAGAAACACGAAATTGAAAGAACGGTTGCGTGGCGAGATTGAGGCGGCAACCAATTCTTCTCCACTCCACTTCAGCAAGCCGTATGTTTTGCCTGAAGAGAATCAGCCAATGATGGCTGCAGAGCCGGACCCAAAATAAAATCCTGAATGGCAAAACATCTCTCGTATCATAATTTAAAGGAAAAATCTGATGAAACATATAAAGACTGCATTGATAGGATTCGGATATCGGGGCAAACAATTGCTGCGGCTGTTACGCACGATTGAAAGCTTTGAGATTGTCGGTATCGCCGACATCAACGGCTGCGGGGATTCGGAATCTCCGGGCGCTTCCTTCTATCAGGGCGAGGAAGCCTACAAGATGATGCTCGACGAGCAACAGCCCAATCTGGTTTTCATCACCACCCCCTGGCACCTCCACATCACCCACGCCACGGAATGCATACTGCGAAACTGCCATGTGGCTCTCGAAATCAAAGGCGGACTCTGCCAGGATGAATATGCCCCGCTACAGGAAATCGCTCAACAGAAAGGAGTAAAGGTTTTTCCGCTGGAGAACACCCTCTTCATGCGAGAAATCCTTGCTGTAAAAAGAATGGTGGATGAAGGAGCACTTGGAGAAATCATCTATATGAGAGGCGGTTACCGCCACGACCTGCGCAACCTGCTGCTCGATGACAATGGGGTACTGGGTGGACGAAAAGGTACGGAAAGCGTGTGGAGAAGCCGTTTCTACTCGCACCACAACGCTGACATCTATCCCACCCATGGACTCGGTCCGCTCTGCATGATTCTGGGTATTGGTAAAACAGACCATCTCGCCTGGCTTACATCCTTCGCCACCAAGGCGGTGGGACTTCGCCAGCACATGTCAGAAAATGATACTACTCCCATCACCCTGGGCGACATCATCTCTACGCAGATTGAAACCCAGGGCGGAACGCTCATCTCACTCACTCATGACACGACCCTGCCTCGCCCAAGAAGTCTCGACTTTGAGGTACAGGGTTCGCTGGGCATCTGGGACGGCGTGAACCGACGCATCTACCTGGAGGAGATGAACTCGGAAACCTGGCAAGACGACCACGCCATCCTGGCTCTATACGAAAGCCGCGAATGGCAGCTCTGGGGCGAGAAAGCCCTGAAACACGACAGCCATCACCAGGGAATGGACTACATCATGTTGAGATGCGTTGCCGCAGAACTGACAAAAACCGCAAGCGCAGATTCGGCGGGAAGCATCCGCTATCCTGCCACGCTAAGCGATCTGGCCCTTTGGACATCGGTAACCCTCCTGTCTGAAATTTCCATCAGGGAGCATCGCCGTGTGGCATTTGGTTATTCAAGCGATTTGCAATATAAAAAGAACAAGAATTTATAATACATATAGAATAAGAAACAGATATGATTACAGTTGATGGATTGACCGTAGAATTCGGCGGCACCACCCTATTCAAAGACATTTCCTTCCAGATCAACGAGAAGGACCGTATAGCCCTGATGGGCAAGAATGGCGCAGGAAAGAGTACCCTGCTCAAAATCATCGCAGGCGTAAGAACAGCCACACGTGGCTCCGTTTCCGCTCCAAAAGACTGCGTCATCGCCTATCTTCCTCAGCATCTGATGACCGAAGACGGAAGAACCGTGTTCGAGGAAACCTGCCAAGCGTTCGCCCATCTCCACGAGATGCAGGCGGAGATTGACCGCATCAACAACGAGCTCACTACCCGCACGGATTATGACAGCGACGACTATATGCAGCTCATCGAAAAGGTATCTTCATTGTCTGAGAAATTCTATGCAATCGACATGACCCACTTCGAGGAGGATGTAGAGAAGACTCTACTCGGCCTGGGCTTCGAACGCTCTGACTTCAACCGCCCTACCAGCGAGTTTTCGGGAGGTTGGCGCATGCGTATCGAGCTTGCCAAACTGCTGCTGAAATCGCCTGACGTGCTGCTCCTGGATGAGCCTACCAACCACCTCGACATCGAATCTATCGGATGGCTCGAAGACTTCATCATCAACAGTTCGAAAGCGGTGGTAGTGATCAGTCACGACCGAAAATTCGTAGATGACATTACAACAAGAACCATCGAGGTTACCATGGGCAGAATCTACGACTACAAGGCTACCTACAGCCAGTATCTGGAACTGCGCAAGGAACGCCGCGAACAGCAGATGAAGAAATATGAGGAACAGCAGAAGATGATTGCCGAGACCAAGGACTTCATCGAGCGATTCAAGGGTACGTATTCGAAGACTTTCCAGGTGCAGAGCCGCGTGAAGATGCTCGAAAAGCTGGAACTGATCGAGGTGGACGAGGAGGATACCAGCCGACTGAGATTGAAGTTTCCTCCAAGTCCGAGAAGCGGAGCCTATCCGGTTCAGATGAGTGACGTGGCAATGGCATTTGATGACAAGCAGATATTCAGCGGCGTGAATCTTACCGTGGAGCGTGGCGACAAGATTGCCTTCGTGGGAAGAAACGGTGAGGGTAAATCTACGCTCGTAAAATGCATCATGGGTCAGCTTCAGAACGAGGGTAAGCTGGAATTAGGACACAATGTTCAGATTGGCTATTTTGCTCAGAATCAGGCTTCTCTGCTCGATGGCGAGCTTACGGTTTTCCAGACGATAGATGATGTTGCCAAGGGCGAAATCAGAAATAAGATTCGCGATTTGCTGGGTGCATTCATGTTTGGTGGCGAGGATTCTACCAAGAAGGTAAAGGTTTTGTCGGGTGGTGAAAGAACCCGTCTGGCTATCCTGAAGCTGCTGTTGGAGCCGGTGAATCTGCTGATTCTCGATGAGCCTACCAACCACCTGGATCTCAAGACGAAGGATGTACTGAAACAGGCGCTGCTGGATTTCGACGGCACGCTGATTGTAGTGAGTCACGACCGTGACTTCCTGGATGGTCTGGTCAGCAAGGTGTACGAATTCGGCCATGGTCGCGTCCGCGAACATCTCTGCGGAATCTACGAGTTCCTGGAAACAAAGAAAATGGAAAGCCTTCAGGAATTGGAGAAGAAATAAAATCTCAAAAGGTATTTTTCGAAAGAGGATGCTTCATTATTCATCGAATGAAGAAACGAAAAAGAGGGTGTGTCATAGACTTATAACACACCCTCTTGTATTTTCAAATAATTTCTTTAAAATTATTTCTTTTTCTTCAATTCCAACTTCGGAATCTTGACTTTCTGACCTGATTTCAACAGGGAAGTACCATTCAGAGCTTCTACGTAACATTCCATTCCTGGACCTAAGTACTTTTGGCTGAGCGACTTGATGGTTTGTCCTTCTCTTGCCGTAACTACCTCGGAAACACCAATAATACGATAGGCTCCGGTTCGAACACGAACATCCTGGTCGTATTTGCTGCTTGCCTGGGCAGCATGCTTTTCTGCCTGTTTTCTGGCTTCTTCTTTCTTCTTAGCTTCTGCATGCTTTTTAGTCTCCTGCTGTTTTTTTGCATCTGCAAGTTTCTTTGCCTCAACCTGTCTTTTCGCATCAGCCAATTTCTTTGCATCAGCGAGTTTCTTAGCTTCCAAATTCTTCTTTGCCTCAGCCGATTTTACATCAATTGATTGCTTATCAACCGTCGCATTCATATTCTGCTCGGCATTTTCGACTTTCTTGACAGCTTCACTTGCCTGTGCCATTCTTACACTATCCTCGATAGCCTTTTTGCGAAGAATTTCTTCCTGCGTTGAAGCAGACTTGGTTGGCGTCTTCTTCTCTGTCGCAATCTGCTGGTAATTATCCAACTGTAGAGCGAGATGATCACGCTGGGCAGCCATCTTGCCATAATTAAAAGCAAACCAACCAAAGCCTCCTATCATTGCCAGGAATACTACGCTCGCTGCAATAACCAGATAACGAGGCAAAACAACATGTCGCTTATCGGTTTCCTCATCTGAAGAAGGAGTTTCCTCATCTGAAGAAGCTTCCTCTGCAATAGAAACTTTCTCTGCAATAGGAGCTTCCTCTGCAATAGGAGTTTCAGTAATAGAATTTTCTTCATCTGAAGGAACTTTCTCTGCAATAGGAGTTTCCTCTGTTAATGTCGATTCATTTTCTTCATCAGAAACAACAGACTCAACTTCATTCTGAGCTGGAACTTCAGATTCCTTTGTTTCCAATTCAGAAGTTGCAGATTCAGATTCTTCCCGTTCAGATACTGCAGGTTTAAATACAGCAGGTTCTGTCGCTGCAGGTTCTGATCCTTCCGGTTTCTTTTCTTCCGGTTCAGCAACATTTTCCTGAGACAATCTCTTCTCTCCTATCACAATCATTTCATCGCTAACAGGAGCATCGTTTTCTTCATCCAAAAAATCTATCACACCACTTGTTACAGGAGAATCCTGTTCAACGAAAGAATCTAAGGAAGAATTATCTGAATCAGGAACACTCTCTAACGTAGAATCGAATACAGAAACGTCCTCTTCAGCATTTTCAAATTTTCTGTCGATTTCATCGAAATCAACACCATCATTCACCACGACGGTCTCAAACTGAGCGAAAGGCTTGTTCACAATCTCCTTCAGAATATTATCGGGCGTGAAGGAAATCTTGTCACGGCCCTCGATGATGATACGCTCGCCCGTGTTCACATCCACGCTTTCACGATCCTTCACCGCCATTACCTTGAAAGTTCCAAGCCACTTCATCTTCACGAGCTTATCAGACTGAAGCCCCTCGTTGGCAACATCAAACATCTTTCTGATAAACAATTCGGCATCTTGCAGACTGATTCCCGACTTCTCTGTCAAGCGCTGCGCCAAGTCGCTTAAACTAATCTTACTCATAGTCTTCACCTCCATTCTTCAGTTTTTCCTTGACACTGGCCACAGGGCGGAAGCCGAGTACGAGCTTAGGCGGAACAAGCTGGCGCTTCTTGGTAGTAGGATTAACAACCACACGCTCCAAGCGCTTCTTTACCTCAAACGTACCAAAGTTGGGGATAGAGACAGCCTCACCATCCTCAAATTCAGCAATCATAGCATCTATCACCTTGCGCACCATCTTCTGGGTGTCGTCCTGTGAATAGCCAGTCTGCTGAGCAAGTTCTGCAATATACTCCTTGTTATTCATTCTGATGTCAAAATATTACCTTCCATATTACTTTACCACTTCTCCGTAGAGATCAAACTCCTCGCTCTGAGTAATCTTCACATTGTAGAAGCAACCCACGCGCAGACGCTTCTCTCCTGCCTTGATCAGCACTTCAGGATCCACCTCTGGCGAGCAGAATTCAGTTCTTCCGATATAGTAATCACCCTCCTTGCGGTCGATAATCACCTTCAATATCTTGCCCACTTTCTCAGCCTCTACCTCTGCGCTGATTTCCTGCTGCAGAATCATCAGTTCGTCAAGACGGCGCTGCTTCACCTCGGCAGGAACATCATCCTCGTAGTTATTGGCACTGTAGGTACCCTCCTCCTCAGAATAAGCAAAGGCACCCATACGCTCAAAGCGCTGAGTACGAACGAATTCGAGCAATTCATGGAAGTCTTCCTGAGTCTCGCCAGGGAAACCCACCATCAGAGTGGTACGGATATGAATGCCAGGCACACGCTCACGGATGGTCTTGAGCAGATCAATGGTTTCCTGCTTGCTCACGTGGCGATGCATTCTGTTGAGCATATTGTCGCTGATATGCTGCAGGGCGATGTCAAGATACTTACATACGTTTGGCTTCTCGCGCATCACATCGAGCAGATCGAGCGGGAACTGGTTAGGATAAGCATAGTGCAGACGGATCCACTTCACACCCGGAATATCCGCCATGCGGCTGATGAGTTCGGTGATGTGATGCTTGCCGTCCAGGTCCACACCGTAGTAGGTGAGCTCTTGGGCGATAATCTGGAATTCCTTCACACCATCGGCTACCAGTTGGCGTACCTCGTCGAGGATTTCATCCATCGGACGGGAAACGTGTTTGCCAGTGATGATAGGTATGGCACAATACGCACAGCGGCGGTTGCAACCTTCAGAAATCTTGATATAGGCATAATGATGAGGAGTAGTGAGATGGCGGGTTCCACTGCAAGCAGGCACTTCTGCCTTGCCCAGTTCCTTGAGCAACTCCTTATAATTAAACTTACCATAAAACTTATCCACCTCGGGCATCTCTGCCTCCAGTTCTTTCTGGTAGCGCTGTGAGAGGCAACCCATCACATAGAGCTTGCGGAGTCGTCCCTCTTCCTTAGCCTGGATGAACTCCAGAATGGTATCGATACTCTCCTGCTTGGCATCCTCGATAAAGCCGCATGTATTGATGACGGCTATTTCACCCTGTGGGCGTTTCGGGTCATGAACGCAGTGGTAGCCATTGTCCTCGAAAAGCTTCATCAAGGTCTCACTATCCACCAGATTCTTGGAGCAACCCATGGTTACTATATCTATCTGATTTTTCTTCATTCTTATCCTACTTATCCTAATAATAATCTTAATCTAATTCTTTTCTCGACTATTTTACATCGAGCTTCATCTAATTCTTTTCTTAAAGTCTATAAGCACCTGTATTCTAGTGTTTAAAGAGGGAGTCAACAAATTCAGATTTATTGAAGAGCTGGAGATCCTCCATGCCCTCGCCCAGTCCGATATACTTCACTGGCACCTTGAGCTGGTCGGAGATACCGATTACCACGCCACCCTTAGCCGTACCATCGAGCTTTGTGATGGCGAGCGAAGAGATATTGGTAACGGCAGCAAACTGCTTAGCCTGCTCAAAAGCGTTCTGTCCGGTACTTCCATCCAGAACGAGCATCACCTCATCCGGAGCCTCAGGCATGACCTTCTTCATCACCTCCTTGATCTTCTTCAACTCATTCATCAGGTTCACCTTATTATGAAGGCGTCCGGCAGTATCAATCAGCACCACGTCGGCACCGTTCGCCTTGGCGCTCTGCAGGGTATCGAAGGCCACGCTGGCAGGGTCAGAACCCATCTGCTGCTTCACCACTGGCACCCCTACTCGCTCGCCCCAAATGCAGATCTGTTCCACGGCAGCGGCACGGAAGGTATCGGCAGCACCGAGATACACCTTCTTGCCAGCCTTCTTAAACTGATAGGCGAGCTTTCCTATGGTGGTAGTCTTGCCCACACCGTTCACACCCACTACCAGAATCACGTATGGCTTATGATCGGAAGGCAAATCCCAGTTTTCATTGTCATCGGTATGATTTTCCTCTAGGAGGCTTGCAATCTCTTCCCTCAGGATTCTGTTGAGTTCTGAGGTAGAAACATACTTATCTCTTGCCACGCGTTCTTCGATACGTCGGATGATCTTCACGGTAGTCTCCACACCTACATCGGATGTGATGAGCACCTCCTCCAAATCATCAAGCACGTCATCATCTACGGTTGACTTACCAGCCACCGCACGCGCCAATTTTCCAAACACGCTCTCCTTGGTCTTTTCGAGGCCTTTATCGAGAGTTTCCTTTTTTTTGTTGCTAAATAATCCGAATAATCCCATATTTATAGCTATATTTTTTTGCAAAGATACGAAAATATTTGAAACTAGGAGCGTTTTTCCTAAAAAATATTGTTAACTTAGCAAAAGAATGTATAAATAATCGCTTCCAAATAGAAATATATCAAGTTATTTTTATACCTTTGTATGTTAGAAACACCTCCGAGCTCCTATACTCGGACGAGGAGGACAAGACATTAAACATTTAAACAACAGATCATGAAAAAGATATTTATCTCAATACTCGTGCTGATTTCTGCTCTCACCATACAGGCACAGAATGTGCTTACCCCTGAGCAGCAGTTGGAAAAGGCGCAAAAAGAGTTAGAAGAAGCCCAAAAGGCACTGGAAGCAGCCAAGGCTCAGGCAGATGCTGCCAAGGTGAAGGCGGAAGCAGAAAAAATAAAGGCGGAAGCTGAGAAAACGAAAGCGGAAGCTGCGAGATTGAAGGCTGAAGCTGAAAGAATGAAGCAGGAGGCAGAAAAGCTGAAGAAGAATGCAGAGAATTCGGTGCCTGCTACCAAGACTTCTGTACCAGCTACAGAAACGGTGCCTGCGATGAAGATCCAGGATAATGCCACCAAGAAGCAGAATACTACCGGAACTTCTGAAGGTGCGGGTTGGGTCGTACCAACCGTGACAGAGGAGATAGAAGAGAAAAAGGTGGAAAAGACTGCCGAGGGCGTGGTGCTCAAGGAAGATCCGAAATATCTGGCGGGAGCCATCCAGCTTAATGCCGAGGGAAAAGTAGAATTTGTTCTCGATACCCAGGCAAACGGAAAGAGTGCAGACGAAATCTACAACATCGTTTTCCAGTATATGAGCAAGCTCATCAAGAATGAGCAGAACATCAACAGCCGCATCCCCCTGGTGAACAGAAACAACAAGAACGAGCAGATCATCGCCTGTATCATGGACGAATGGTTTGTCTTCAATCAGTCGTTCATCTCTCTCGACCGCACTGAGACCAAGTACCAGCTGGTGGCAACCATCAGCGACAACCATCTCCACCTCTCTATGACCCGAATCGTATTCAACTACGAGGAAGGCAGAAGCACCGGTTTCAAGGAGCCGGCAGAGAAAGTGATTACCGACAAATATGCCCTGACCAAGAAGGAAAACGACTTGGCCAAGATCTACGGCAAGTTCCGACGCGGAACCATCGACCGCAAGAACCAGATCTTCAATGATCTGACCAAACTTGTTAGAAAATAAAAATCATCTCATAAAATATGGATCAGACAAAAGATAACAACACAACAAACATCCCACAGAGCGAGGAAACCGCAAAGGCGCAGCCACAGAGCCAGAGCCATGAGGCGTCTCAGACGCAGCCACAGACCAGCTATGCCGTGCGCCCAAATCGTCGCCACCACAGAAGATTGGAGTATGCAGACAAGAGCAATATGCTCGTAGCCAGAAACTGGCTCAACATCGGATTCATGCTCTTCGCCATCGTAGGCGTCATCCTCTGGACACAGATGGACGACCGCACGATTGCCAATGTACTGCTGATCATCGGCGTAGTCTTGAAAATTGCCGAGGTTTGCATCCGATTATTCAAAAAATAAGAAAGGTTTGCATCCGACCATTCAAAACAGGCTTGCATCCGCTTATTCAATAAATAAGAAATGAAGAAAATATTATTCTCTACAATCCTAGCTTGTGCTGCAACTCTACCAGTTGCGGCACAACGCGATTTTACGGATTTCAACAATAACGAAGACTCACAGTTCCGCCCACAGACCGGCAACCGCATCAACACCGACTCGCTGGGCACTGACAAGGAGATTCCGAAGGGCATCAGGGTATGGACTGTGGATGAGAGATTTGGAGATACCCGGGCTGCTGTGGTGGACACCATGCAGGCAATGTACCAGAACACTACCTTCACCGAAGGACTGCGCGGAGAGTACAACACCCTGGGCAATATGGGTACCGCCCGCATCAACCGCATCTTCATCGACCGACGCAACACGCAGGGCAACTTCATCTTCACCGAGCCATACGACAACATCGTTACCCCGGTGAGTGACTTCCACTTCACCAACACCTACTCGCCTATCACCAACATCACGCTGAATAGCTGCGGTGACAGAACCAATGGTGAGGATGACTTCAAGGCAATCTTTGCGGTGAATGCCAACAAGCAGCTGGGTGGCGGATTCCGATTCGACTACAAATACGGTCGTGGCTACTACGATGCACAGAGCACGGCGCACTTCAAATATACGATGTGGACTTCTTATCTGGGCGACCGCTATCAGGCGCACTTCCTTTTCAGCACCAATCACCAGAAGGTGACGGAGAACGGAGGTATCTCCAATGATGACTACATCAAGCATCCGGAGCTTTTCACCGAGAGTTTCGCCACCAACGAAATACCGACCGTGCTGCAGCAGAACTGGAATCGCAACGACAATCAACACATCTTCTTCACCCATCGCTACAACGTGGGCTTCAGCCGCAAGGTGAAGATGACTGAGGAAGAAATCAAGGCTAAGAAATTCGCTATGGAGTCTGCTAAGGACAATGCAGCCGAGGAAGCCAAGGAGGAGGCAAGAAAGAAGGCAAGAGAACAAGGCAGGGAGTTTGACGAAAAGGCTTTCGACAAAAACCAGAAGAAGCAGTTCTCAGGTCGCCCTACAGATGCAAAGATTGCCGGCGATGAACCTGCCAAGAACAACAAGGCAATAGTTGCAAACAAGGCAGCCCAGGACTTCAAGAGCGACAGCACTCGAATTGCAGTAAACAGCAAGGCAATGGCAGACAGTCTGCTCACCGTAGAGAAGAAGAAAGCGCAGGACTCACTCTTCTTTAAGACTGAATATGTTCCAGTTACAAGCTTCATCCACACCGTGCAGTTTGATAACTACAAGCGTATCTACCAGGCTTACCAGACTCCACAGGACTACTATCTCAAAGAGTACTACAATGCCGGCAAGTTTACAGGCGATTCTATCTACGATCAGACCCGACACTGGCGCATCAAGAACACCGTGGCAATGGGAACGCTCGAGGGATTCAGCAAGTGGGCAAAGGCTGGTCTGAAAGCTTTCGCCAGCTATGACCTCCGCCACTACGAACTGCCGAATACCGAAGGCGGATTAGAGAAGTTCAATGAGCATGTTCTGAGCGTAGGCGGTCAGCTGAGTAAGACTCAGGGCAAGACCCTTCACTATAATGTAGTGGGCGAGGTAGGACTCACTGGAGTAGATGCCGGTACCTTTGCCATTGATGGAAGCGCAGACATCAACCTGCCATTCCTGGGTGACACCGTACAGGTAAGAGGCGATGCATTCATACATCACGAAACGCCATCGTTCTACTATCGCAAATATCACGCCCGACATCTCTGGTGGGATGATGATCTGAGCAAGATTATCCATACCCGCATCATGGGAACTCTGAGATTCGGCAAGACTAACACCACGCTGCGTGTGGCTGTGGATGAAATCAAGAACTATACTTATTTCTCACAGCAATATACGATTACAGAAAATGGTCTGCGCACAGGCGTGACAGTGACACCAATGCAGAGCGGCGACGCCATCAATCTGATTACAGCGCAGCTGCAACAGGACTTCAAGTTCGGTATTTTCAACTGGCAGAATATGATTACCTACCAGCATACCAGCAGCAAGAGTACCCTGCCAGTGCCAGACCTCAACATATATACCAACCTCTTCATCAAGTTCAAGGTGGTAAAAGTACTGAATATCGAGCTGGGTGCCGACGCCAGATACTTCACCAGCTACGAGGCTCCGGATTATTCTCCTTACATCGGTCAATATACCGTACAGGGCAACGGCGAGAACAACGTGAAGGTGGGCAACTACCCTATCGTCAATGCCTACGCCAATGTTCACATCAAGCACACCCGCTTCTTCGTGATGATGAGCCATCTGAATGCAGGACAAGGCGACAAGAACTACTTCTTCACCCCTCACTATCCGATGAACCAGCGAGTTTTCAGAATGGGTGTAAGCTGGAACTTCTTCAACTAGGAAGCGAATCTTTTCCACAAGAGATTCTTCTGAAACAAAATAGAAGCGAATCTTTTCTTAATGAATAACAACAAGGAGCGAGGTTCCCCCAAAACCTCGCTCCTTATAATTTAAAAGCAACAATATGATGATAAAGACAAATTCTATCAAGGCATGGTTTCTCGCCGCCCGCCCCGTCACCCTTTCGGCTGCGGCAGTACCAGTAATGCTAGGCACAGCCCTGGCATACAAGGACTCAAATGCCAACTGCCAATGGATTCCAGCCCTGCTCTGCCTGCTCTTTGCATGGATAATGCAGATAGACTCCAACCTGGTAAACGACTTCTTCGACTTCAAGCATGGCAACGACGACGAAACCCGCCTGGGACCAAAACGAGCCTGTGCTGAAGGCTGGATTACGATGAAAGCCATGAAATGGGGCATCATCATCACTACCCTTCTGGGCTGTATCATCGGTTTGCCCCTCGCCTTTTACGGCGGAAAGGAGATGATCATCGTGGGTATCTGCTGCGTCCTCTTCTGTTTCCTCTACACCACCAAGCTGAGCTATCTGGGATTGGGAGACCTGCTGGTACTTCTCTTTTTCGGCATCGTGCCGGTCTGCTGCACCTACTACCTGGTCATGCCTGAAGGAATACAGACTGTATCAGCAGAAGCCATACTGACTTCCATCGCCTGCGGACTGGTAGTAGATACGCTGCTCATTCTGAACAACTATCGCGACTACGACAACGACATCAAGGCGGGCAAGAAGACGCTGATTGTTCACATCGGCAAGAAAAACGGCGAGCGTCTCTACTGCGCACTGGGCAACATCGGTATCCTCATCATGATTGGAATCAACATCTATGGTGCACTTGCCTACGATGCAGATACTAAGTTTTTGCCTTTCGCCGCCACATATCTCGTGGTGCACAACCGAACATTCGCCAAGATGAGGAAGATAGGAGAAGGCAGAATGCTGAACAAGGTACTGGGCTACACGGCTCTCAACATCTTTACCTTTGGTATGATCTCTACCTTCATCATCCTTGGAATGATGCGGTAATCCCAGAGATACCCGTCCCCTCAGGAATGGCATGAGAAGATTCTAGAATGAGAAGATAACATTCAGGAATAATAATTATATAATGTACGCGCGTACATTATATATATAAAAGAAGAAAAAGTATGAAGCAACAAGTAAATCTCGAAATCATGCAGTTTGTGGAAACACAGATTCTGCCCAAATATACAGAATTTGGCGAGAGCCACGGATTGCGCCACGTAACCCGTGTCATCAAAAACGCCCTGAAACTCGTACCTGTAACAGGTGCCGACATCGACATGGTTTATATCGTTGCCGCCTACCACGACCTGGGAATGAGCGGTCCGCGCGCCATCCACCACCTCACCAGTGGCAAAATCCTCCAGGCTGATGCCAGACTGAAGCGCTGGTTCACTCCCGAGCAGATTAAAATCATGAAAGAAGCCGTGGAGGATCACCGCGCCTCCTCCAGTCGCCAGCCCCGAAGCATCTATGGCAAGATTGTTGCCGAAGCCGACCGCGACATCGATGTTCACGAAATCTTTCTTCGTGCTATCGAATACGGAGAGGAGAACTATCCCGGAAAAGGAAAGGAAGAGCAATGGCAGCGGTTCGCCGACCACATGGACGAAAAATATTCCCGCAACGGCTACATCAAGCTCTGGATTCCCAACTCACCCAATGAGAAGGCTCTGAAAGAGCTGCGGAATATCATTGAAGACAAGACAGAACTCAGGAAATATTTCGAAGAAATATACGAAGAGCTCAGGAAAAAGAAGTCTTGACCCTTGAGAGAAACAAGGAAAAGGGAGTTCTGACTTTTGATAAAGAAGATTTTTCGAAAAAATCAGCAGAAAGATTTGGTAGTTTCAAAAGATTGCATTATCTTTGCAGTATAGAAAACCCAAAGACTTCTATCAATAGATGATAGCCTATGCTATGTCTATTCGACAAAGATATAAGGGTCGTGTCGGTTCGATCGGGATACTCATCAAATTACACTTATGAAACCGAGAAGACTTCTCTTGCCTATGGCGGGCCACATAAACTGACTTGTCAACTAAGCTGCAAAGCCGGTGGATTACAAAAGCGGAGAGCTCTCAAATGTTTATGACATTCGGAGTTTCATCACATCATCGAGCGACCCTTTCCTACAGGAGGCAGATTTCCAATAATTGGTAAATCTGCCTCCTTTTTTGTTGACAAAGTCAGCTTATCCCCTATAATTCCTCCCAAA
>ULRT01023554.1_pt1 | contig 17531 bp, 7 predicted proteins | sample 1955711 | NCBI WGS metagenome assembly ULRT01 (sample SAMEA4835690, study PRJEB28245) | human gut metagenome | biome: gut microbiome; material: fecal sample | place: Denmark | collected 2008 | reverse complement strand
TTGCCGAGCCGTTTGCAAATGTTCGTCGGAGTAGATTGTCGAAGTTTCCACTTCGTCGACATAGGGATTTTCAAATAATCCCAGCCGATATTTAATGCGCAGGATATTGCGAACCGCATTGTCGATGACGTCTATGGAAACTTTGTTCTCGGCGATTAGTTCGGGCAAGTAGTCGACGTAGGTCTGGCTCACCATTTCCATGTCGAGACCGGCATTGGCCGAGAGGCGGGCCACATCTTTTCGGTCGGCGGCAAATCCGTGGTTAATCATTTCGACCATGGAGCACCAGTCCGAAACGACAAAACCGTCGAATCCCCATTCATCGCGCAATACCGTGCGCAGGAGGAAATCGTTGCCCGAGGCGGGAACCCCGTCGTTGTCGTTGAACGAGGTCATTAGCGTGGCGGCTCCGGCTTCGACCGTTTTTTGGAACGGAGGCAGATAGACGTTGCGCAATAGGCGCTCGGGGATATTGGTCGAGTTGTAATCCCGTCCGCCTTCCGAGGCGCCGTAGCCGACAAAGTGCTTCACACATGCGGCGATGGCGTCGTTGTCAGAGAGGTTGTCCCCTTGGAATCCACGCACCATGGCGACACCCAGTTCACTGGCCAGATAGGGGTCTTCGCCCAGACTCTCGGCAATACGTCCCCAGCGGGCGTCGCGAGAGATGTCGAGCATGGGAGCGAAGGTCCATGTAATACCTTGCTCGCGGGCTTCGGTAGCGGCCATGTGGGTGCCTTTCTCCACGAGTTGCGGGTCGAACGAGGCTGCCATGCCCAGCGGAATGGGCAGTACCGTTTTGTAGCCGTGGACAATATCCCGCCCGATGATGAGGGGGATACCCAGCCGTGACTCTTCGACGGCAGTTTTTTGTATTTCGTTGATTAGTTTCGGGTCTATGTTGAGCATCGAGCCCAACTCACCATTGCGCACTTGGGCTTTGATGGAGTCCAAGGATTTATCGAAATGGATTTGGTTCATTTGTCCGATTTTCTCTTCGAGCGTCATTTGGCTCAACAGATCTTCTATAAAACGATCTTCTTCGGTTTTTCCTGTTTGTGTACAGCTTGTAGCGAATAAAGCGGCCATGCAGATGACAAACAATCCTTTTTTCATTGTATAAGAGGAATTAAGTGGGTTATAAAACTATTTTGCAAGTATGATGTTGTGTCGCGTTGCGCAGTTGGAGCAGATAGACGCCCGAAGCGTTGGCGGGCAATTGTATCGTTTCGTCGTTTTCTATCGTTTTGGAGAACAGGGTTTGTCCGCATAACGAGTAGCACGAAACAAGGCAACTCCCGTCTATCCCCTTTATGACGAGTTCTTTTTCGACCGGTCGGGTATATACTTCGATATTTGATTTTGTCATTTCGGTATAGCCCGATGAGTTGTCCGATGATACGAGCAGTTGCAGTTTCCGTGTGTCGTCGGCCTCCGACGAATAGAAATAGAGCAGGCCGGTGGCGTCGGTATCGTTCATCTTCAACTGTAATGTGACGAGGGATTGTTGGGCTTCGATTTGCTCTTTTACCCAGTCGGTCACGTTCCATTCCACATAACTGTCGAGCTCATTGCCCAAAACTTTCGTTTCGCCGATGGTGGTGAAATCGGTGGGTTTCGTGTCCCAAGTCATGGTGGTATATTGCTGGGTATTGCCCGCTATGCCTACCGGGTGAGTCTCTTTCCGCACCCAACTCGGGTAGATGCAGTCGTAATAGTAGGCACGCAATACGATGCGGTTGGCCTCGGGATCGATTTTATCGATTGGGAACGATAGATATGCCTCGCGGGTATGGGTGTCGGAGTTTCCTTTTACCTCCAAATGGTCATCGTCTACATAAGCCGTTGTTTTGTTGGCTTGGTGCACATAGGTGTCGAAAGTAGGCGAGATCGCTTGTTTGCCGATAAAGATTTCGGCTTTTCCCGAAACCTCGCCGCTCTCGGTGGTGCGGTTGCTTATGGCCACGGGCAAGATAGAGGTTTGGGCTGTTACGGTAGGAACTGTTACGATGTACGGGTTTTCCATGATGCTGTCCAACTTTTGTTCCACCCCGTTGACCGAGTAGATGAGATTCCAAGGCGAAACCCCGGTGAAGCGGCAAATGAAAGAGGCGTTTTCGCCGCTTTCGACAATGCTGTTCTTTTCAGAAATTTCGACCGAGGCGGGCATGGGGTCGAACAATTTTTCCAGTTCTTCCATGCAAATGGCAGCCATTTTTTGTTGTATGTATTGCTCTTTTCCGCGCAGCGGGTGCCACCCGAATGTAATGTCGTATATCTTCTCGGTGTCGGCGGCATACTTGATACTCGGTTGTCGTCCGTCTTCGTCTACTACTTTGCGGGTGAAGCCTATATTATCGTCCCATTTGATGAGCGGCAGTTGCCAGCGTTCGGCCAATTCCCTGATGCTTTGGTTGTACGAGATACGGGAATCGTGCCAGTGGGTACACAGGATAATCGTGGCGGGTTTGCCGTTCTCGGTTTGGTAATATTTCGAATTGGGGTTGTTTTTCAAGTTGTAGCAGTCGGCTTTGTATCGCTTGATTACATAGTCGTACGCCGTGTTGTATTGTTGAATGTCGGCGTGTGTGTAGTCTTCGTAATTCTCTTTGATGCCGGTTGTGCTGGCTACGTCTTGGTTGTGTACATGCATGATGATGAATGCGTCGGTGCGTTCGAGTTCTTCGTCGGTGTAAAACCTGTCGTAGAACATATCGGAGGCGGTGTGTTTAATGGCGTCGCCCGATACGGCTTTGTTCATAGCCTCGGCGTTGAAGGCGTCGCACACCAGTTCGAACCACCCGTTCTCGGGGACTGCAAACGAGGCCCCGGCAAGCAGGAAGTGGTATTTATATTCCTGTGCGTATGAAAACAGGGCAAAAAGGGATAAAATCCCCGCTAAGACAGTACGTTTCATATTCATTTGTGTTTTTTGTAATAGCGACTAATTTTTCACTTGGATCTTTGCGGTGGCCTGTATCGCTTTCGACGATGAAGCGACGTGGAGCGAGTAACTGTCGTTCTCCAATTTCCAATCGGCGGTTTGCTCGTCATAGAAAGCGAACGACCGAACCGGTATTTCTATTTCCACTACTTGCTCTTCTCCGGCTTGCAGGAAGACTTTTTTAAATCCTTTGAGCTCTTTGACCGGGCGTAGCACACTGGGCTTTTTCTGGCTCATATATACCTGCACGGTTTCGGCTCCGGGGGTGTCGCCTGTATTTTTCAGGGTAAACGAAATCTTTACAGACTCGTCGGCACGGTATGTTTTTTTATCGGTTCGAGCCTTCCCATATTGGAATGTCGTGTATGAGAGCCCGTATCCGAAGGGGAACAGCGGATCTATTTTTTTTGTGTCGTGCCAGCGATAACCCACCAGAATATCATCTTTGTAATATTGCGTGCCGTTTACACCCGGGTAGGACTCTGCCCCGAAATAGTGGGCGCTGTTGTCTTCCAGTTTTACCGGAATGGAGAACGGCAATTTCCCCGAAGGATTGGCTTCGCCGCAGATGATATTGGCGGTAGCCGTGCCGGCTTGGGAACCCAAATACCACGATTGCATGAGCCCGTCGATTTGCGAGAGCCACGGCATGCTCACGGCATTGCCGCTAATCAGTATGACACCGGTATTGGTATTCACTTGAATAATTTTCTCGATCAACTCGTTTTGTCCGAAAGGCAGGTCCATGCTCCGGCGGTCATCGCCTTCGCAATCTTGTTGAAAGTTTTTGTTGAGGCCTCCGAAGAACAGGACTACATCGGCTTCGCGAGCCACTTTCAAGGCCTCTTGCACGAGCGAGTCGGCGTCGAGTCCCGAGGGTAACTCGTTACTGTAATTGGGCTCGCCCGAAGCATAGCCCAGAGTGAACAGAATATGCTCTTTGCCGTATTTTTCGATCATACCCTCCAACGGCGAGATTTCTTTTTGTGGCTTCAATTCGGAGGAGCCGCCACCGAGGCTCAACTGTTTGACCGCATTCTCGCCAATGACGGCGATTTTCTGGTAGCGACCTTTCTCGATAGGAAAGAAATGATTTTCGTTTTTCAGCAGCACAATACCCTCCTCGGCTATTTTGCGGGCAATCTCGGCGTGTTCGGGAGTAAGTTTACACCCGTAGGGACGGTTCCGGTTCATACTGGTGCGGAAGGTTAGACGCAACACCCGGCGCACTTTCTCGTCCAACAGCGATTCGGGCAACTCCCCGCTCTCTATCTTTTTTAGGAACGGTTGAGCCAAATAATAATCGTCGTAGGCCGAACTCAATCCCCAAGTCAATCCGTTTGTCCAAGAGCCCATTTCGAGATCGAGCCCGTAGCGCGCCGCCTCATCGGTATCGTGAGCCGAGCCCCAGTCGGTCATCATAACCCCATCGAAGCCCCAATCCTTTTTTAGGATTTGGTTGATAAGCAGGTCGTTGTGACTGCAATACTGGCCGCGGAACTTGTTGTATGAACCCATCACTGTCCACACTCCACCTTCCTGTACACCCGCCTTGAATGCCGGTAGATAGATTTCATATAAAGCCCGGTCGCTCACCTCGACATTGATTTTGTCTCGGTCTTTCTCTTGATTGTTCAAGGCTAAGTGTTTCAAGCAGGCGGCGACACCGTTTTGTTGCATACCTTTTACATAGGGGACAACCATGCGGGACGACAGGTAGGGGTCTTCGCCCATATATTCAAAGTTGCGTCCGCTCAGCGGCGTGCGGTAGATATTGACCCCCGGCCCGAGAATGACGTCTTTTTCCCGATAGCGGGCTTCTTGGCCTATGGCGTTGCCATATTTGAATGCCAATTCGGGATTGAACGTGGCCGCCAGACAGGTCAGTGCCGGATATGCCGTACAAGAATCGTTGGTCCAGTCGGCATGATCCCAGTTGTCCCATACAAATTCCATGCGCACGCCGTGGGGGCCGTCGCTCATCCACAATTCGGGGATACCCAGCCTCGGGCAGCCGGGTGAACTGAATTTAGATTGGGCATGTATGATGGCGATTTTTTCCTTTAAGGTCATGCGCGACAAGGCATCTTCGACACGAACCTCGATGGGTTGATTGTCGTCCAGATAGGGCGGCGTAGGTTCTTGTGCCATCACTTGCGCTGTCATGGCCAGCAGAACAGCCGAAAGAGTGTTGATTCTTAAAAATGAATGCTTCATAATGATTTTTAGTGAAAAATAGGTTTATCGACACAGACGATATTATTTGAAATATTGTCCTTCTTCCCGCAGCCGTTTGCGCAGGAAATCGACATCTATATTGTGAACATCGTTTTTGGACTGTTTGATAGCCAATGCTGCGGCCAGACCGGCAGCCTCGCCGGTGACCAGCGAAGGGGGCATGACACGCAAACTACCCAAAGCCTCCTCGTCGGTCGAGATGCAGCGTCCCGCTGTCAGCAAGTTCTTTATGCCTTTGGGAGTAAGTATCCGGTAGGGGATACCGTGCGACTCGCCTCGTCCGTAATGCTTGGCTTCGTAGCCTTTGATGTGTATATCCACGAAGTAGCAATTCCGGCCAATCTCGTCGTCGAAGCTCTTGCGGTCCAACCAATCTTGAATCGTGAACACATAGTCGCCCTCGATGCGCCGGCTTTCGCGTATTCCCAGTAACGAAGCGGTCTTGACGATAAATGCGTTCCCATACACTTGCGGCTGGTAATCTTTGAGCATGCGCAGGTATTCGGCGGCCACCTTTCGCCCTTTCACCATGGCGTCCGATGCCATTTCCACATCGGCCAAGCGGGAGAAAAACAATACCTTTGCACCCGATGAGCAGACCATATCGTCATAGACGGTCATGAGTTGCTCGGGGTTGATAGATACCCAGTCCAGTTTATCGGCCGGTTCGTGGGGTACCCCTTTTTTAGCGGCGCGGAATACCTTCTCGGCCAATCCCCGGTAGATGATTTTTTCTCCGTCGGAGAAGGGGCACCAAGCGGGAATCATTCCGGTAGTACCCATGCCGCCCAGTTGGCCTGTCGCTTCGATGAGCAAGGTTTTGGCTCCTTCACGGGCGGCGGCGGTAGCTGCGGTACAGCCGGCGGGGCCGCCACCTACCACAATCACGTCCCATTGACTGTCGATTGCGATTTTTTGGTTTTTGATCGAGAGGGTAGGCTGTTTCTCCCCAGCCTGTAAAAACGAGGGTACAGAAGTGGCCGCTAAGAGCATGCCGCTTTTTTTAATGAAATCTCGTCGGTTTATATTCGTGGGTTTCATAGCTATTTTGTGTGTTGTTGTGAATGTTATTTTTTGATGTCGTCGCAAGTAAGAATGTCGGGATAAGAGACAAAGCGAATGAAATCTTCGCTGGCCGGATGTCCCGGAACCGGTATGAAATAGTGCTTCTCTTGGTTCCATGCGTTTTTTTCAAACAGCACGAACGACAGTTTGTATTGTGAAATGACAGGATAGAGATACTTCGAAAAGAAATCGGATATCTTTATCCCTTCCAGTCCGGTCGAAGTGACGGCGGCTATTTTTTTATTTTTCGCAGCAAATTGAGTAACGAAAGCGATGCCCTCGTTGAGCTCTTGTATAAATTCGCGCCCGCTGCAACCGTCGCCTTGTAATAGGTGCGAGTTGATGCCGATAATATCCACAAAATCGTTGCCGGGGTAATATGCCGGCAATATGTCGGCCGGGTCATTGCTGTAAACCGAGTAGGCGTATAATAGGTTGTGCACGCCTTTTTCGTTTTGTAAATAGTTGACGGTCAGTTTCCAAAGATTCTTGAAGTTACTGGCCGAGCATTGAGTGGTGCTCCACCACAGAGCGGTATCGGAGTCGTGGCCGTGGAATGGCTGGAATATTACCGGAATCGGTTCCCCCGCCTCGTCTTTCAGGTTGCCCAGAAACTGGGCAACCTTGTCCAACGAAGCAAGAAATTTCTTTTGAACCGAATCATTTTCGATAACCTGTTTGACCGCGTTTTGTGTACTGCAATCACTGGCGGTTTTCCCTGTGACGGGGTTGCTCGCATGCCAAGTGAATACCGATATACCGCCCCATTGTTCCACCTTGCGCACATAGTTTGCGAGGGTCGTAAATGGAATCGATTCGCAGTTGGCCAAATTCCCTTTTTCTATGTCGCCGATGTCCCAGCCGAATACGGCCGGATAATCGCCGCACACCGATTTTACATCGGAGCGCCCCTCGTCCAAGAACCAATTGCTGCCATAGGCCAAAGCGTCTTGATGCCCGAGCATGATGCCTCGCTCTAAGTTCTCTTGTAGTTTGAGGTATAGCTCCACGGTTTCGGCCGAGGCTTTCTTGTCGGATAAGGCAAGGGCGTTCTCGTCTATTTTGTGGCTCGAAGCGCACGAAATAGAGAGTGTCACGGTGAGGACAAATAGAAACTTGGTTGCGTAATTTCCCATTTCCTTTTAGGTTCGGTATGACGACAATATGCGGTTGACAGGAGTTATCAATTCAGATAGATGTCTCCGCCTTCCCAGCCGGCGTTTTGGGTCAGCACGCCACCCGACAAGTCGATTTGAGTTTGCGGGATAGGCAGGAATCCGCCGGTCTCTTTACGGAATGTAATCGATTTTGTCTCGGCATTGGCTTGGCCACGGCGGTTGTAGGTTACGATACCGGTTTGGTTGATGGTAATCAGGTCCTCGTCGTGCCAGCGCAACAAGTCGTAGTAACGCACGCCTTCAAAGGCCAGCTCGAAACGGCGTTCGGCTTTGATGTTTTCGAGGGTGACAGGCACCGATGCCAGTCCTACACGGTTTCTTACCCGGTCGAGATATTGTTGGGCGTTGGGCGCTCCAAGCTCGGCAGCCATCAGCAATACATCGGAGAAACGTATAAGAATCAAGTCTTGAATGTTGTCGCGTTGGTAATCGGTACCGGTCATGCTGTACAATTCGTGGCTGAAATTATATACGGCGGTTTTTGTCTCGTCGGTCCATACGTTTATGGGAATGTATTTCTTTTGCCAATAGCAAGTGAGGTCTTGTTGGTTGCCACCACCGAAATCGAAATCTGCGACCTCGTCGGTATTTCTTGCATCGAGAACCGAGGCGTCGCGTCGCAGGTCGTTGGGATCCCAGTCTTCATAGATTTTGGGATTGACTGTACCCATACCCCAGCCTTGTCCGAAGGGGAACGTTTTGGTGTAGTTTTGGTTGCGGAAACCCGAGTAGAGGCATATTTGGTTGCTCTTTTGTTGAGGCGAGTTCCAGTCATTGGCCAGAGACGAGTATTTAATGGAGAACACCGTCTCTTTGCTGCCGTCGCCCACCCATTCGAGGTTGTTGTCGGCCGTGTATTTGTAATCTTTCACATAGGAGTAGGCCCACAGGTTGCGGAAGTCCTCCACTAAGTCGTGGCCACTGTTTTCGATACAGTCGACAATCCAAGTGACTACTTGGTCTTTGGTCACTTGGCCGCCGTCGTTCAAGGGCAGAGCGTCGGTTCTGTAATATCCTGTGTAGAACAGGAATACACGAGCCATCAAGGCTTCGGCCGCCCACTTGGTTACCCGGCCGAGGTCTTTGGCGCGGTCTATGTCTTGGAATTTTACACTGGGCAACAACTCGATGGAGGTTTTCAAGTCCGTGGCGATTTGGGCATAGATCTCGGAAGCCGGCGATTTGGGTATGTTGACCGGCTCGGGATCGATCATCAAAGGCACTTCGCCAAACATGCGGACAAGGTCGAAGTAGAAATAAGCCCGCAAGAAATGAGCCTCGCCGAGGATTTTGTTTTTCGACTCCTCGCTGTTCCATTCCACATCGTCCAAACTGGACAACAGGTAGTTGCTGCGATACACCCCGAAGTACATGGCGCGCCACGGGTTGTTGAATGTGTCGTCGCCGTCTTTCTTGAACTGGTCTATGGCTTTGCAGCTTTTGTCGTCGGTGCCACCGCCGCCCAAGCGGTCGTCCGACATCAGTTCGGAAACGAAGAAGAGGCTTCCGAGCGGCTCGGGACGACCCAGAATGGAATATACACCCGTCAGCAGTTGCGAGACATCGGCTTCGGTTTGCGGGAAGTTGCTTGAGTCTTTTTTGGTTTTGTTGCTCGAGTCGAGAAAATCTTCACAACTGGTGAGCAACATGGCACCGATTATAAAATACAATATCTTTTTCATATCGTTGATTCTTTTTGCAGATTAAACGTGTTTTGAAATTTGAATTAGAATTTGAGGTTGACGCCAAACATATAGGTGCGGGCTCCGGGATAGTAACCGAGGTCGATACCCGAGGTCCAATCGTCGCCGCCTCCATATCCGATTTCGGGGTCCATGCCCGAGTAGTTGGTGAAGGTGAAGAGATTTTGCACACTTGCATACAGGCGCAGTTGCGAGATATATTTCGACTTGAACAAGCGGGTGAAATCATATCCCAGCGTGACATTGCTGATGCGGAAGTAGTCACCGTCTTCGATATACAAATCCGATACATAGCCATAGTTGATGGCGCTTCCGTCGATTGCGGGCAACCGGTTGGAAGTTCCCTCGCCATGCCAGCGGCCTAAGATTTCGGTTGTATAGTTGTCGAAGGTGGTATTGGTATTGTTGCGGTACGATTTGGCAATTTGGTTGCCGGCTACTCCGTAACCTGTAACTGCGAAGTCAAATCCTTTGTATCCCAACGTGATGGAGAGGCCGTAGGTTACATCGGGGTGCGGGTCGCCGATAAAGGTCTTATCACCGTCATCGATAACGCCGTTGTTGTTCAAATCCTTGAAAATCACGTCGCCGGGTTGAGCGTCGGGCATGATTTTTTGAGTGGCGCCAGTCTCGGGATCGGTCCAGATGTATGCGTCTATCTGCTCTTGATTCTGGAAGATACCGTCGGTCTTGTAACCGTGGAAGAAACCCAACGGTTGCCCCACTTCGGCGCGTGCCAGATAAGTGGTGTTGTGGGTCAATATGTTTGAAGTACCGTTGATGAATCCTTGGTCATTGTCGATGCTGAGTACTTCGTTGCGGTTGTACGACATGTTGCCTTTGATGCTGTAACTGAAATCGCCTACGTTGTCGGTCCAGTCCAAACTGATTTCGACACCGGTATTTCTGATATCACCACCGTTGATATAGGGAGCCGCTGTTCCCCAAATGCCCAATCCTGTGGGTTGAACGAGCCAGCCGAGCGTCAGTTTTTCATACCAGTCGAACGAGAATCCCAATCGGCTTTGGAAGAAGCGGGTATCCAATCCGATGTCGGTTTGGCGGGAAGTTTCCCACGTCAGGTCGGGATTGGCGATTCTGTCGGCATATGCGCCGATGGCATATTGCGATTTGTCTTCGCCGAAGTAATAGATAGCGGCATTATATGCGCCGCCGATGGCGATTGTTTCGAGATAGGCGAGACGGCTTATGTTGCAGTTACCGTTTTCACCCCAGCTGGCACGGATTTTCAATTGGTCCATGAAATTGACATTCTCTTTGAAGAAGTTCTCTTCGTGAATATTCCAACCGGCCGATACCGAGGGGAAGTAGCCCCAGCGGTGTCCACGGGCAAAGTTGGACGAACCGTCGGCGCGCATGGTCACGCTGGCCATGTACTTGCCGGCATAGTCGTAATTGACACGGCCGAAGAACGAGACGAGACCACCGTCGTCCCACGGCGAGCCGGTCACTGTGGTTGTCCCGCTGGCTACGGTTTTCACATTGTTCAGATAGGCAAATTCAAAGGAGTTAAATTCCGAGCCTTTGTTCGATCCTCCCAAGTTCTCGCCGAAGCCCCAGCGCTCGAGCGAGTTACCTACCAAAGCGGTGAACTTGTGGTCGCCCAGTTTGAAATCATACGATACCGTGTTGTCCCAACTCCATTGCAATCCGTTCCACGAGCTTTGAGTCACTTTGTCGAGATCCTCGAAAGTCACTGAGTTGAGGTAATGCACCGGAACATATTCCCGGCTGGTGCCGCCGTTGTAAGCATAGCCGAAGGTCGAGCGCCATTTCAAGTTTTTAATCGGCTCGAATATCAGGTAGAGGCTACCGCGAATCGAGTAGTTTTTGCTGTTCACGCGCGAACGCAGGTAATCCATTTGTGCAATCGGGTTGACCGACTGATAATCGAGGCCTTCGAGGGGTTTGTGATAATCTCCGGTTTCGTCGTCATAGACGGGGAGCAACGGGTTTCCGGCCAAGGCGCTACGCACGTCGTTCCAATAGAGGTTTCCGGTTCCCATACCCAGACCCGTGCTGCTTGTGTGACCGGCGGTCAAGGTTTCACCGAAGGTAAGTATGTTGCGGTCGCCGTTGCGGATAATGTTGTGTTCCGAGTTCAACCGCAGGGTGTAGCGTTCATACATCTGTTTTATCTCAGGCTCTTCCAAACCGATGACCGGTTCTTGTGAGGTGTAGGAGAAACCAAACGAGAAAGTAGAAATATCACCGCCGCTGGTCACATTTACGGCGTGTCCCATTTGAGGGGCGTTCTCGAGAGTCATTTCTTTCAGCCAGTTGGTCCCTTTGAAAGTACCGTTGTCGACACCTTCCAGAATGCTTCCCGGGATACGGTCGGCGAAATATTGGCGGTCATAGCCGGCTTCGTTCAGGATTTCCAGATATTGCTCGGCGTTGAGCGGGGTGGCTGTTTTGGCCAAATTCTGGAACCCGATGTAGCCGTCGTATTGGATAGAGGCTTTTCCCTTTTTCCCTTGTTTGGTCGTAATCAAGATTACACCGTTGGCGGCGCGGGCACCGTAGATGGCGGCCGAAGCGGCGTCTTTCAATACATCGACCGACTCGATGTCCGAGGGATTCAGCATGCCGATGTCGCCGTTGGGTACACCGTCTATAATATAAAGAGGTGCCGAGTTGCCGATTGTTCCGAGACCACGAATCGTCACCTTGAATCCTTCGCCCGGTTTACCGCTTTGTTTGGTAATGTTCACACCGGGAGTTTGGCTTTGCAAGGCTCCGAGGGCATTCACCGTGTTCAGCTTGGCGATGTCGTCGCCTTTGACCTGCACGGTAGCGCCTGTGATCAATTTCTTCTGTTGTACACCGTAACCGATAGCCACAAACTCATCGAGCATGTTGACGGCTTCTTGCAGTTCGATGTCTAAAAACGTTTGATCTTTTACATCTATCGACCGGGTCTCATATCCCAAGTAGGATACTTGCAGGGTCGCATTGGGCGCTACTTTGATGGAGAAGCGGCCTTCGATGTCGGTAATGGTCCCATTGGTCGTTCCTTTTTCTGCGATGCTGGCTCCGATTAGCGGTTCTCCTGCCGAAGTGACAACACCCGAAATGGTTTTCGACTGGGCAAATACAGAACTGCTGCAAGCCACGAAAAGCAACAAGAAGACAAGAAAACGTTTCGTTTTGTTCCTTGTGTGTCTTTTGGTTAGAATCTCTTTTTCCATGATTAGATTGTGTGTAATAATTATTTTTGTTTTTGCACTGTTATTTTATTTTTCTTGCGATTGAAATTCCGGGAAATTTCGTATGTCAAAAATAGTCGCTTATTCTCTTTATGGCTTGCACATATACCTATTACTATTTTCGTATCGGGACGGGCGTTTGTAAAAATGTAGCGAAGAGTTAAAGATTTGTAGCCCGGTTGCTACATTTATTATATTTGAATAAAAAATATTATATTTGTATTTGAAACACGCCGATGTGGTTTTTTTTAAGAGGATTTTTATTTAGATGAGGATATATAAAACAATTTTCTTAATATTATTATACTTCACGGTCTTTCCGGTTGCCGCCAATACCGATAGATTCTATGGTTTGCAGGAGGGATTGTCCAATAGTCATGTCAATAGCATTTATCAGGATCGCACGGGGCTTATATGGATTTGTACCGATAATGGATTGAACAGTTTCGACGGGGTGGAATTTAAGACCTATTATCATGTCTTGGACGACACGACCTCGCTCGGGAACAATTCGGTCTTGTCGATTTACGACGATACCAAGGGCAATCTGTGGGTGGGCACGACGGGCGGTTTGCAACGGCTCGACCGGGAAACCGACAGGTTCTCGACGGTGCATTTCTCGTATCCGTATATAACCGATTTCAGTTATGTGAGTTGCATTATCGAAGACAGCCGTGGGAACATTTGGCTGTCGACCAGCCGGGCCGGCGCCATTTGTTTGAAGGGCGACGAGCATAGCCCGGTCTACTATTTGCCTACCAACAGCAATATATGTTCCGATAAAATCAACACGATATACGAAGACCGGTTTGGGAATATATGGATCGGGTCGCAGGACAACGGAATAAGTGTGCTGAATATGGAGACACACACGATTGTGAATTATGCGCACGACCCTGCCGATGTGAACTCATTGTCGAGCAACAAAGTGTTTTCGTTTGTCGAGTTGCCCGATGGCAACATGTTGATAGGCATGATCGATGGCGGAATAGACCTGTTTGACTATTCTTCCAAGAAGTTTATACGCAATTATATCCCTTCGGTCAAGGGCGCTTTTACTTTAAAAGAAGGGAAGGACAATGATGTGTGGATAGGAACCGACGGCAACGGGCTTAAAAAGTTCGATTATCGCACTCGGGAAGTGAGTACATATGATTCCGATTTGACCAGCATTGACATGCACCACGCCAAGGTGCATGGAATACTCGAAGACCGGCAAGACAATTTGTGGCTCGTGCTGTACCAGAAAGGTATTCTGATGGTACCCCAGCAGGAGCGCACTTTCCATAACTGGGGATTGAACTTCTTCCACCCCGAGTTGAATATCGGGTCGGAGTGTGTGCTGAGCATTCTCGAGGACTCGTCGCGCAGGGTGTGGATAGGAACCGACGGCGACGGGATATACCGGTTGAACGCCGACCGTGAAGTGGATCGCCACTATACCGCGGACAAACTGTCTGCCGGAGTGGTGCTGACGATTTTTGAGGATAGCCGCGGGCGCATTTGGCTGGGAACCTATTTGCACGGGCTGTTTCTGTATGACGAGCGCTCCGACAGTTTCCAAAGCATACGGTTGCAGACCGGAGGGAGAGAGATAAAAGATATTTACATTATCGAGGAAAATACCGATGGAACCCTTTGGATAGGAACCAACGAAAACGGCTTGTGCCTGTATAACCACGACACGAAAAAACTTGAAAGCTACACCTACGACATGTTGTCCAAAGGCAATCAGATACCCAGCAACTCGGTGCATACGATTCTCTTCGGGAGTGACAGTTTGGTGTGGATTGGTACCAGCAGCGCCGGCATCGCTTGTTTCGACCAGAAAACCGGCCAGTTTCGTGACTACAATGTCGAGAACGGGAAGCTGAAAAACAACAACATTTATGCCGTGGCGCAAGATTCGGCTGGCAACGTTTGGGTGGGCACGAAAGGCGGTTTGCACTATATCGACTTGGCGAGGGACACCACCTTGCTATATACCGAGGCCGACGGCCTGTCCAACGCCTCTATCGCCGGGATAGAAATCGACGATCGTGGAAATCTGTGGATAAGCACGTCGCTGGGACTATCGTTTTACGATGTGAAAAGCCACACGTTTTCCAATTTTTACACTTTCGACGGCTTGCAGAACAACGAGTTTAGGCGGGGGGCGCACTTCCGCTCAAAGACGGGCGAGATGTTTTTCGGCGGGATAGTCGGTCTTACGGCGTTTTATCCGTTTGCCCTTCATGCCGAGCATGAATTGATGCACCTCATGTTTACCAACCTCTATTTCTACAACGAGAAAATAAAGGTGGGCGATGATGAGGCCGCTGTGTTGAAACGCAATATCAATGCGACGGAGCGGATAAAGATAGGCTACGACATACGGAGCTTCTCGATCGAGTTTGCTGCCTTGGAATATAATTCGCCCGAGAAGGTCGTCTATCAAGTAAAGATGGACAACTTCGACACCGAGTGGCGCACCTTGCCGACCGGTAGCCGTCTGGCGACCTATACCAATTTGAATCACGGTTCATATACCTTTATGGTAAGGGCTTTCTTGCCGGGAACCAAACCGGTAGAGCGGAGCCTGTCGATTGTCGTGACGCCCCCGTTTTGGCTCACATGGTGGGCAAAGACATTCTATCTCTTGTGTGTCTTGGCCGCATTGTGCCTGTTTGTCTATATGATGGAGCGCCGTATCCGCCGCAAGAAAATAGATATACAAAAGGAGAACGACAACCTCATCATGCAGTCCAAACTTCAATTCTTCACCGATATATCGCACGAAATCCGAACTCCTTTGACCTTGATTCTCTCGCCCATAGAGGCGCTCATTAAAGAGACTCCCGAGGGCCCTTTGCAAAATGTGTATAAAATGATTAACCAGAACGGACAACGCATTTTGCGGCTGATCAACCAAGTGATGGAAATGCGGAAACTCGATCGCGGGCAGGTGCGGCTGTTGACCGTGCCCACCGATGTCGATTCGTTCTTCCGGGCGATAGCTTCGTCGTTCGACAACATCGCCGAGGAGAAGCATATACAGTTCGAGATACATGTGGAGCCGGGCTTGCCCACGGTTTGGATCGACCAAGAAAAATTGGACAAGGTGGTGTTCAATGTCCTTTCCAATGCGTTTAAATACACCTCCGAGGGCGGGAAGGTAACAATTGAGATAGGGAAGGACGGCGGTGACTTGAAAATCCGTATCGCCGACTCTGGCGAGGGTGTCCCGGCCGAGCAGCGGGAATTGATATTCAATCGGTTCTATCAAATACCTACAAAGAATAACCGCAATAAAATGGGCACGGGCATAGGGTTGCACCTCTCCCGCAGCCTTATGGAGATACACCACGGGCGCATTTATGTGGAAGACTCTTCGGCGGGAGGGGCGGTGTTTGTCGTCACATTGCCGTTGGGCAACGATTACTTGAAGAAAGAGGAGATGCAGACCGAGGCCTCGGAAGACAGCTTGGCCACGCTCGTGCAGCCCGCTTTGCAGGATTTTGTGGAGGAGGTGCAGGAAGAACCGTTGCAAGGAGCCGCCTCGATGTTCCGCTACAAACTCTTGGTGGTGGAAGACGACAAAGAGATACGCAAATATTTGAGAGAGATTCTGGGACGTGAATATCAAGTGATCGAGGCCGAAGACGGGTTGCAAGGGCTCGAACTCGTCATCAAGGAATTGCCCGACTGTGTGATTACCGATGTGATGATGCCCGAGATGGACGGTATCGAATTGTGCAAGAAGATAAAGACCAACGAGAAAACCTGCCATATCCCGGTGATTCTGCTCACGGCGAAAACCGCTATCGAGCAGCGCATCGAGGGACTGGAAGTGGGCGCCGACTCTTATATTCCCAAGCCGTTCAATGTGACGCACCTGAGAACTCGGGTGCGCAAGCTCATCGAGCTGCGGCGCGCGATTAAGGAAAAATACGAGGGAAAACACGAGTTGCGGGAAGAGGACATCAAGATAAAATCGGTCGATGAAAAGATGCTCGAGAAAATCGACCAGATTATTAAAGAGCAAATCTCCGACCCCAATCTTTCGGTCGAGACCCTCAGCCGGCAAATCGGGGTAAGCCGCTCGCAATTGCAACGCAAATTCAAGCAGCTCACCAACCAGAATCCGAGCGATTACCTCAAAACAGCCCGGTTGCGCTATGCCGCTTCGTTGCTTGTCACGAAAAACCTTTCGATTTCCGAGGTGACCTATGAAGCCGGTTTTTCGTCGCTGTCGCATTTCTCCAACAGTTTCCGCGATTTCTACGGCATGTCGCCCAGCCGTTATGTGGAGCTGAACCGCGACTTGGGGCAACCTTCGTCGAAGACTGTGGACGACAAGGAGGAGCCATAGACCTGTCTTTGGAGACAGTGGTGAAATCCCCGTCGGGACGAGCCGGCGGCGTTGGGGTGTGCTTTATACATAAATTGAAATCTGCGCTACATATTTGAAAATCCCGCCGTCGTATAGTCTCTATCTTTGCGACACAAACCTTTATAACGAATCGATATTTATCATGAAAAAAGTGCAATTGTTTTTAGTTAGCCTGCCGCTGGCGCTCTCGGTGGCATGTGGTACGACAAATGAGTTGGTGTTTGAAGATGATTTCGAGGGAACCGGGCTCCCCGATTCCTTGCGCTGGAATTACGAAGAAGGCTATGTGCGTAACGGCGAATTACAATATTACACGGTAGCCCGTCCCGAGAACTGCTATCGGCGGGACGGCTATCTGCACATCGTGGCTTGTCGCGACAGTGCAGTGATAGAGAACGGACTGTTCGCCAAACAGTGGGAGACGTCGGTCGATACGATCCGCAGCACGGCGGTTGCCCCGATTAGCTCGGCCAGCATTACCACCAAGGGTCTTGCCGAATGGAAATATTGCCGGGTAGAGGTGCGCGCCAAATTGCCCGATGGAATAGGCACTTGGCCCGCTATTTGGATGATGCCCGCCGACGATACCTATGGCGAATGGCCCAAGAGCGGCGAGATGGATATTATGGAGAATGTAGGATATGAATTGCCCAAAGTCCATTATGCCATACATACCGAAAAATACAACCATACCAAAAACAATCAAAAACGCTATACCGTCGATTGCGCCACGGTGGCCACCGATTTTCATGTATATGGTTTTGAATGGCGGGAGGATAAACTCACATGGTATCTCGACGG
>ULRT01044493.1_pt1 | contig 17580 bp, 6 predicted proteins | sample 1955711 | NCBI WGS metagenome assembly ULRT01 (sample SAMEA4835690, study PRJEB28245) | human gut metagenome | biome: gut microbiome; material: fecal sample | place: Denmark | collected 2008 | reverse complement strand
GCCATACCATACGATGTCTTTGTCTATGATGGTTGTGCACACGGAACCTCATGAAAATTTATGAGTCGGATTATTATGGCAAATACGACACCGCACATCCATCTTATGAAGGCTTAGTTTTATTTGCGCCAAACAAGACTTTTGAATTTGACCTTTAACGATTAAAAAGGGTGTGTCACAGACTTATGACACACCCTCTTTATTGTTTTGAATTCATCGAACTCACGTTATTTTACATTCTCAAAAGCAACAGCACCGTACAGTACAAAGAAACCTTAGCGGGCTGCTATCTGGACTGATAGCCTCATCAGCAGACAAAGGCATTTATCTATCTGGAGCCTTTATAAAGAAATACGAAAACGTTGATTTTGTAAACTTTCCTTTTGGTGATTTCGTACGCGATGTTTACAAAGTGCGCGAATGGGAAAGCCCAGAGCCACAAGGAAAGCACACAGCAGCCCCACAGCAGCCGAATAAAAGTATCTCTACTTAACTATAAATTTTCTACCATTTTGAATGTATATACCCTTCAGGGGAGCGCTCACGCGCACCCCCTGAAGATTATATATATAATTGCTGTCGGACCGAGGCTGCAGAGTGGAAGCATGAATACCACTTGGAGTGCTATATGCTGAGAAACTTTGCAATGCCACTCCCTCTGTCAGCACAATATATACAGTATGTACACCAGAAAGGCTCTTGGAAGCATCCAACACCAGATTGTCCCACGATGTGGGCAAGGGTCCCTTTGATACTGCAACAAGCGTCTCTGACGAGATATTGTCAACATAGACCTGAATCTTAGCATCAGAAGCAGTTGCCTTGGCACGCAGTAGCAACTTGCTTACCGCGTTGGAACCGAAATCTACATGCTTGAAAGCAATATAGGCTCCGTCCTTGCTGCTGACAGTTGTCTCTGGCGTGTCGTCGTCAGAAGACTTTTCAGCCAACTGCAACCACTGTATCTCGTCAAAGAACTCGACACCAATCTGCTGGGATGCATCTTTAGCATACAGACCATTGATGTGAGCATTGACGGCTGCCGATACTGCTGTTGCCTGACCGACGGGGTCGTTGCTAACATTCTTTGTTTCGCCGTTCTCCTGGCGGGACAGGTTTTGGGCAGTCTTTGTCAGCCAAGCAGACCAGGTGACACTGCGCGGCCCCTTCTTCATGCGGTTCTGATATGCATGCCATGCGTTCATGGCAATCCACTTCAGAGCCACTTTACTATCAAGATCCTCAGCATAACGGCGAACGTAGCGCATCAGGATACCCTTGAATCCACAAAGGTCGCCGTTGATAGTCTGACAGACTGAGATGATTTTCTTGTTGTTGGTCAGTTTATTGCAGGTATAGTTGTATACAGCGTTAGCATCCTGCTTATACTGCTCTTCACCCGTGTACTTATAGAGCATGGTGGCTGCGCCAAGCATGGTTCCCTGATTGTAGGTGGAAGCCCACGAGTTGAATCCCTCGTTAGCAATACTTCCATCGGCATTCCAGGCACGACTGTCGTAGACCTGTCCGGTCTTAGCATCGAAGAGCAACTGGCGCTGACCAGCATAGATACTCAGTGCCTTGTCGTAGTATTCCTTCTCTCCCGTCATCTCACCCAGATAACAAGCTGCGACAATGGCAGGACCATTGATACAGGAATTAGTGCTCAGAGGGTTGGGCTGAGTCTGCTTCCAGATGAGAGTGCCATGTGGTTGCTTGGCAGCACGCAGGTACATTTTGTCGAAATTGAAGCGTGCCACATTGAGATATTCCTCGTCACCAAAATACTTATATGCACGAATACAAGCCAGAACCATCCATGTGATGTCATCGTTAAACTCGTTGTAGCTCCAATCGCTATTGTTGCGGATTAGGAAGTTATTGTACAACTCACGGAAATAGGTCTGATATTTCTTATCGCCAGTGGTCTCGAAAGCATCAAGGATCACCTCGAACATCTCAGCATCACCCCACCATCCACCTCCGCCGAGGATGTGCCCCCCGGTAGCCTCCTTATAATGTTGGTTGATGAAACCCTGCACCATCTCGTCGCGTACAGCGGCATCGAAGGCCGTGGGTACCTCGCTTTCGATGATTTGACAGTAGACATAGTTGGCTTTCTCGACAGTCGCCGGTTCGACCAGTTTCAGTTGGTTGCCGTCGGCAGCCGCCTGGTCTATGCCTATACACAGCCCCTCATTGTCGCCTGCACTGATGGTGTAAACGTTGGTGAGTCCCTCAACGGGCTTGATGTTCCAGGCTCCCGTTGTGCGTTTGACCGAGCTAGTCATCTGAACCAAAGTAACTCCAGCGGCCGGTGTGCTTTTGGCAGCCAGATAGAGGCCGCTGTAGACATTGCGGAAAGCATACTTGCCGTCGGTGGTCGTTTCCAGCTTCCAACGCTGAGCCGGAACGTCAGTTTCTGTCCAAAGCACCACGTCGTCGTTGGGATTGAACGAGGCATCCTTGACAAACATCGACTTCGAACTGATGACGATACGGTAGGTCTTACCCACTGTCGGGGCAGCCTGGACGGCTACCAACGACAGGAGCAAGACGATGAGTGATATAAATTTCTTGATAGTCATATATGCAGAGTTATTCGTTATTGGCATCGTCACCGGCACTCTCCCAACCCGTGGTTTGTACACAGTTGGTGTTGCAGTTAATTTCATCCTGCGGGATGGGCAGCAGGGTCATGCGTTTTGTGAAGATGCGGTGCTGGGGAGACACGCGCTTGTAGAAGGACAGGTCGGTGGCCTTGTTCGCGTTGTAGATGTTGTAGCCGTGTACGTCGCCGCCTTCGCCTCCCTTGTGGTAGGGAGCGTAGATCCAGCCGTCGGTCAGTTCGGCACCGCCGCGCCACTTGCCGTCGGCAACACCCCAGCGGCGCACGTCGTAGTAGTACTTATTCTCAAAGGCTAACTCGATGATACGCTCACGGTAGACTACTTTCAGCACGTTGTCTTTGTCGTAGCCGCCAGGTACGTCTATGCGCTGCTCGCCACGCGCGCCAGTAGTGGCATCACCGGCATAGAGCTTATATTCGGCCACACCGGCACGGGCACGGATGAGATTGACAGAGCGTAGGGCTTCTTTGACATCGCCCAGTTCGGCACATGCCTCAGCATAGTTCAGGTAGACCTCGCCTAAGCGCAGCAGAATGTCGAAGGACCAGCCGCTGGGAGTACTGCCATACTGAATGCCCTTGCGACAGATGGTGCCGAAGATGGGGAAGTCGTGCGTACCCGACGAGTTTGGACCTGAGTTTCCCGAGTAGAACATCTCCGTAGGCGCGTTCTTCCCGTTGCCAGTGTCTAAGGGGCGGTTCTCGAAGGTGATGCCGAGATAGAAGCGGGCTTCACGGTTGTAGAACTGCTTCAAGATGGGGTGTCCGCTCTGCACGGTGAGATATTTATAACCCGAGATGGGGTCACGGTAAGACGGCTTGTTGCGCGTGGTATAGACCATGTCGTTGGTGTACTGGCTGTCATCGTCGTAGTCATAGGTATAGAAGTCGGGGTCGTCTTGGATGCGCATGCCCTTGTTGGTGAAGTAGAGGTCGACGAACTCCAAAGGTACGGTGTAGGCACCGGCACCGTTGTCCACCGAACCGTAGGGGGAAGGCAGCGAGCCGCCGTTGTTGCGCGGTATGAGCGGATAGAGGTCGCGAGCCAGCGACCCATCTGTGAACTGGCGGCGCACGATAGCCTCTTCGTTGTCAGCATTGCCCACACAGGCATTGAGTACCGAGTTGTAGGGGCACGACTCGGCAACCGTGTTCACCAACTTACCACCATTGTCACGATAGACCAGTCGCCACTGTCCGTTGTCGATAAGTGCCTTGGCTGCATTGCGGGCATCAATCCATTTCTGCTCGTCGCGGCTCTGTGGAAAAAGTTTCTTTCCATCGTGATTGGCCAGGCCGGCATAGAACGGGTCGCCATTGTAAAGATAACTGGCTCTATAGAGCAGTACCACTGAGCGAAGCCCCTCGACGGTCTCCTGCGTGAAGTTGCCTTGATACTGGGGCACGAAGGCATGGTTCTCATCATACTGATGGAACAAGTTACCGCTTTTGAGGGCATAGTCGAACTCGCTGAGAATATAGTCGAAGCACTCGTCAATAGAATTGCGCTCCAGCGACATCTCACCAAGGTTATCTTCCACCGCGTAGATACGATCACCAACAAGTGGTACAGGTCCAAAATGCTTTACCAGACAAAAATAGTAATAGGCTCGTAAGGCACGACACTCGGCCTTAGTCGTGGCTTTCTCAGCATCCGACATGGGGGCGCACTCATCGACATGGGCCAGATAGATGTTGGCATACTGGATGGCACGATAGAAACTTTTGTACATGTCGTTCACCCATCCTGTTGAAGGCGACAGGGTGCCTTGGATGATGTTGTTATGCTTGCCCTGTCCCGAATCACTCCAGGGCTGGTAGCCCGACATAGAGGCATGCAGCATCATACCATTGTCGGTGCCGCCTTGAAAGCGCAACCTCAGCTCGTTGGGGATATAGGAGTAGACGTTTGTCAGCCAGTTGAGTGTCTGGTCACGGTTGCTGAACACATCGTCAAGCGTGGTGGCATTCTTGGGTACATCGTCAAAATAATCATCGCACGATGAAAGCGAAAGCAACGTCACTCCGGCTAACATTAACCCATAACTATATTTCTTAATAGTATTCATCATGATTATGTTTCTTTATGATTATGTTTCTTTGATTGTTAGAAATTAATGTTGACACCGACGGAGAATGTTCGCACGTTAGGATACTTGATACCATTGTCAGAATTGATTTCTGGATCCCATAGTTTGAACTTACTGAACGTCAGCACGTTCTCGCCCATGATATAGAAGCGGCCGCCCGACAGGAATGAGTTTCGTGTCCACGCCTTCGGGAAGTAATAAGAGATCGTGAACTGCTTCAGACGCAGGAAACTCACGTCGCGCTTCCACCATGTACTGGTCTTGAAGTTGTTGATGTTGTGAGGATCGTTCTCGCCCCAAGCCAACAATGGATAGAACACGTCGGTATTCTCGGGATTGTCGGCACTCCAGCGGTCACTGATGTTGGAGTAGAGCGTGCCACCGCCTGATGTAGAGGTGAAGGGACGTATACCATTGCCACGCAGGATGCGCTCGGCATCACCAACGCCCTGGAAAAGGATGCCAAGACCCAGATTCTTGTAGCGGAAATCGCCACCAAAGCCATAGTAGATGCGGGGTATGTCGCCACGGCTAATCTTCACCATGTCATACTCGTCAATGTGACCATCGCCGTTCATGTCCTTGTACATAATGTCGCCAGGTGAAACCAACTCGCCAGGGTAGGTCTCGCCAAACTGGCTGATGCCACGCTCCTGTATTTGCTCCTTGCTGGTATAAAGTCCTTCTGCCACATAGCCCCACTCGGCCATCACGTTGCTGCCGCGGCGCTCAAGCCACGGATAGGCAGGAGTAGGCTGTGCGTTGTTGATGACTTTGTCGTCGTTCATCGACATGTTGCCACGAATCGACATAAAGAAGTCCTTGCCAAACTGGTGGTGATACTCGAACGATGCCTCCAATCCCTTGTTTTCCACCTCGCCTACGTTGGCCTGTATATTGGTGGCAAAGCCAGCCGTCAAGGGCACATTGTCGCGTGAGACAAAGATATGCGAGCGTCTTTCTTTGAACAGGTCGAATACAAATGTCAGGTCGTTGTTGAAGAAATTAATTTCGATACCCAAGTCTTGCTTGTGAACCTTCGACCACTGAGGCGTGTAACCATAGCGACTATAGCCCAGACCGCTGCCGCCCCAATAGGTGCCATAGCCGCCGCCACCACCAATCTGCGTAAAATAGGTAAAGCGGCCGTCGGTCGAAGAGTTACCTACGGTACCGTTAGAATAGCGGAACTTCAAGAAAGAGATGTATTTAGACAGTGGTTCCCACCACTTCTCATTCGAAGGAACCCAGCCAATAGCCATTGCGGGGAAGAATCCGAAACGATGTCCCGGCTCAAAGTTCTCAGAACCAGTATAGCCGGCATTCAGCTCCACGAAGTAACGGTTGGCGAAATCGTAGGTAGCACGAGCCGCCAGACTTTGCTGTTTGTAGGGCAATGTCTTCAGAAGGTCGCCATCGTTGGCATCCAGATAGCTGCGTTCGTTGAACAGCAGCAGTCCTGACACGTTGTGAACTTTGTTAAAGGTGCGCTTATAGTCGAGTGCCGCCTCTAAGTAGAAAGTGCGATAGACCCACTTGTCGGAGCTGACATTCATTGACGTGTTGCCCCTATACTGCTCAGTCAGTATGAGTTTGGATGGATCGGTGTCTAACAGCGGTGTCGACGTGTCGTTGCCGCTGGCATCCTTCACCCACAGCAGATTGCCGGCCTCGTCGGTGGCCTGAGGATAGAGATTAGTATCTTCCACCCACACACCGTCTTGCTGGCGACCTGTCGGCTTCCAATTCGACTCGTGTACACCATATCGAAGAGCCTGTTTAGCCTTGAAATCGAATGCTACCAAAGCACGAGCAGTCAAGCCCTTGCTCCAACTCCAGAACCCCAGGTCTTGAGTCAGTTTGAGGTTAGTATTGATTTGCGTCTCGTGCTGTGTCTGGTAGCCACGACGTGTAAGCCAGTCCCATGGCGAGTCAAGCTCCGTATTGTGAGGTGACTGACCTGGAATTCTGCCGTCGGCATAGAGTACCGGATAGAGCACAGGATTGGTGTTCATGGCTCTGGCAAAGATGTCGTCAAGGTTATTATAGGGATAGTTACCACTGGCCAGCCAGCCGCTCACGCCTACATCAAGATTGGTTGTCTTGGAGGCCTTCAGATTGATGTTGGTCAAGAAGTTGTAGCGGTTGTAGTCAATCTCAGAACTATAGTCCTGCGTCTTGTCGCTCTTGGTCAGGCCACGCTCCGTGTAGTACGAGAGCGAGATATAGTAGTTGGCATTGGGAGCACCACCGCGGATGTTCATGTTGACACGACGGTTCCAACCGTTTTTATGGTACAGTTCTTTCATCCAGTCAACGTTAGGGTAGAGATAAGGATTGATAGAAGCAGGCAACTTGCCACCATTGGCATCTATCAGTCCCTGCTTGTAAGCCTGTTCGGCATCAGTGAGTGCCATGTTGTTGGCAATCTTGGTGTTGATAATCTGGTTCTTACCGTAGTAGTTGCGTCCTTGACTGGTGGTGTAGGCTTCGTTGACGGCATTCATATACTCAATGCCATCAACCAGGTCGGGCACCTTGGTCAGGTTTGTAATACCCTGATAGACATCGAACGAAAACTTTGGCTTACTGACCTCACCAGGCTTGGTGGTGATGATAATAACACCGTTACCACCGCGCACACCATAGACAGCAGTCGAGGCGGCATCCTTTAGAACAGTGATAGACTCGATGTCCTCGGGAGACAGGCTGCTCCAGCTACGCTCAATACCGTCGACAAGCACCAGCGGTCCTTCATTCTTATTGGTAAGTGTAGAGATACCGCGAATCCAGATGTCTGAGTCGTCTTGGCCAGGCACGCCAGTACGCTGAACAGACACTACACCGGACACACGTCCGGCAAGCACCGAACTGATGTTGCCAACAGGTGCCTTCACATCCTCCATTTTAAGGGTGGTTTGTGCACCAAGCACCGAAATCTTCTTTCGTGTTTGGTAGCCAGTCACGGTAACTTCGTTGATAGAGTTGGATTCCTCATGAAGGATAACGTCTATCAACGTCTTATTGGCCTTACGTTCCTCAGTCTTAAATCCGACATAGGTAAAGACCAGTATCTTGCCGTTATCGCAAGTCAGCGTGTACTGGCCGTTAAGGTCGGTAATGCCGCCCCCAGTCGAACCCTTGACTTTTACTGTAACACCGATAAGCGGTTCGCCATTCACGTCCTGCACACGGCCAGAGACCTTAATTGGCTCGGCAGCGTCGGCAATGGAAGCAAAAAGTGCTGCCAAGAGTAGCAGAGCGCCCTGTCGTAAGCAATATAAATTCTTTACTGACATAAACATTGTAGATTTATAAATATTTTATCAATGAGTCTGGTATAGGTAGAACAGGCCGCCTGCCCCATATAAGAGCGGGCGGCTTGCTGTAAGCATATACAATCTTTACTTCACCACCACCTTACGGCCGTTGATGATATAGAGTCCTTTCTGCAGTTGTTTCTGGCTGTTCATGCGTCGTCCCTGCAAATCATAGATACCTGTTGTGGCAGCTTTCTGCTCGCTTTGTACCCCCTGAATACTTGTTGAAATTGGGTCATTGACGACTCCAATGCTCTTCAGGACAGGATAGAGGTAACCACTCTTTTTGTCGAAGGTCCACACGTTGTCGAAGTCCCAGCCAATAAGAACATACGGCGTCTGCTCTTGCAGATCGGTAGCACCAAGCTCTTCCTCCGGGGTCACATTACCGCCATCTGCCGACTCATTGGCGTAAGGCCAATCCTGATTGCCGACAATCTCAGCTTCCGTATTTAAGATATTGCCACTATAGTTGATGACAGCTATTGGATCTGCATTCGTTTTAGCGGCGTTTACAGCAATGAAAGGATGGGCTGTGCGTCCCTCATTATATACGTTACCTATTGAGACGGAGTTCATCAAATTGATGGTTGTACCGGCAGAAGCTTCGATTCGTCCGATAAATCCGGCGGCCCAGCCATAGACGGTCACTTTAATATCTCCATTAAAGTAGGAATTCTCGATGGAAGCCCCATTGCCCTCCAACTGTCCGATAAAACCACCAGCCTGCATCGCAGCACCAACTTCACCCGACACATAACAGTTTTTGATAGTAACATTTTCGGCATGACCAGCCAACAGAGCCACATTGTCTTCGCCATTCACCTTACCTGTGACGGCAACTTGCTCGAAGGTCGTTCCTAAAGCGTTGCCAACCAGACCTATACGCTTGGTACCGTGACCCAGCACCTGCATATTCTCGAATGCAATATTCTTGATGGTAGCACTGACAGTCTTGTAGAACACGCCCTTTTCGTTGTCGCCGTTGAACTCTACCTTCAGGTTCTTCACCTTGTGACCTTGGCCGTCAATCGTACCAGAGAAGTCTGAAGTGAAGCCCTTGAAGTCTTTACCGTCCATGTCTATGTCGGCAGTGAGGATAAACTTGCCAGTGGGATTTTTGCCAATCTTCACAAACTCGTCCGCTGTAGCCACCTCGGTCTCACCATTTCCGTTGATGATATCAATTGACAGCGTGTTGCTTCCCTCGATAGTGAACAGGCTGGCAATGGCTGCTGGCATATTTGCCTGGATGGTGAGCGTACCGGCACCCAAGAAATTTCCCTGATCGTCAGCACAATAGAGTGTGGTGCTGCCAGTCTCGTCGTTTACTACCTGATCAACAAGGTTGGCACCCTCAGTAATCTGGAAGTCTATCTTCTGACCCCACGAGGCATGAACTTTACCCAGGTCTTTGTATTCATCTCCAGTCTTATAGACCAGTGCGTTGCTAAACTCGTCGTCGATGATGCGGGTCTTCAGCGGGGATTTCATCACCTTCAGCACGGGGAACATCAGCCCTTCGGCACCGGGCAGGAAAGTCCATGTGTTGTCGAAGTCCCACCCCAGTGTCTCGCTGTAGAAAGTTTTTGTGCGAGCAGTAGCATCGTCGACAGTAGCACCCTGGTCGCCATCCTTATCATCGACAGCGGTGCTATAGGTACCGCCGTAAAGGCTTGATTTCAGTACGTGATTGTTGATGAGCGTTGTTGAGTTGCGCTTACCGTTGACAATACGCGGAACCATCCGCTTGCCATTGATATGGGCAGCACCCGAAAAACAGTTCTGAATGGTCGTTGCATCGTCCGAGTCTATCAGTGAGATAATACCCGTGTTGCTGCTATTACCATTGTTGTCTACAGTGCCGCAGAAGAGACTATTCTGCAGTGTGCCGCCAGTAGCAATACCGCAAAGGCCGCCCACCTGGTACTCACGGGTTTTCACGGTTGCATCTGAGATACAGTCGGTGATGAGCGAGGGCTCGCCATTATTATTGCCCATGTTACCGACAATAGAACCAACGTGGTCACGACCTTCGATGTAAGAGTTCATCACGAAGATACGACGGGCCTCGCCACCGTAGAAATGACCGGCCAACGCGCCGACATTCTCATTACCCACCATGTTGGCATTTTCAAAGCCAAGGTCTTCGATGATAGCACCGCGAGTGGTGGCAAAGAGACCAACACTGGCCTGTCCAGACTGGTTGTAGCTCATGTTGCGAATCACGTGGCCATTACCATGCAGAATACCGGTGAACTCGGGTAGCGGGTGGAATTTAACGCCTGCCAAATCAATGTCGGCAGTGATATTGAACTCTCCGATGGGGTTCTGCTCCAGTTTGGTCATCAGGTCCTCGGCTGTGGCAATGTTGGTATCCATTGACGTCACAGTAACGTCGATCTTCCGTGTGAAGCCCTTGATAAAGGCATCTCCAGTAGTGGAGATGGTAATTGTAGCCGTTCCTGCAGTAACACCGGTCAGCACAGTACCCTCGACTTTGACAACGGCGGTATTACTGGAAACGATAGAGACCTTGCGGTTCATCGTAGAGAAGAGACCATCGACATCAGCTTTAGTGCCCAGGAAGAATTCGGGCAAATCCTTCATCGAGACAAAGTCGCCGTCGAATGGCACCTCCATCCCCTTCAACACAGGATAACGACTGTCGGCGAGATTCCAGACAGCAGCATCGAAGCCAATGGCAGTGTAGGTAGCTGCCTTTTTCAGTTCAGCATCAGACTTTTCTTGACCCTGTACGTTTTTCGGGTCGCCGTTGTTATATTTACCAGCCTTGATGTTTGCTATAATCGTTTCATCTGTTATTGGGTCACCGGTTCGGATGGCACCTTCATAATACTTAATGGCGTCTGAATTATAGCAGTCGGTCATCTCAATGGTTGCATTATTAAGCATACCACACATGGCGAACATGTGGCCGTTATTGCTGCGCTCAATACCTAATGCGAATGGAGCTGACACATTACCCTTCATGGTGACTGTTCCGCCTTCAGCAAGACCTAAGATGCCGCCTACGCCACCCCAGTCGCCCTGACAATAGACCTGTCCCAGGAATACATTGTTCTCGAACGTGGCTGTGCCGCACGAACCGGCCAATCCGCCTGCTTGACAGCCAGAACTGAAGGAGGCTGCCGTAGAAAGGCAGTTCTTCATGGTGCCTTCCAACCGGCCTGTGATGCCGCCCACGTGGTCATTGCCCTCGACAACACCTGATGTGAAGCATGCTTCTATGGTCGTGTTCTTGCCCCAGCCTACGATAATGCCGGCTTTCTTACTGCTTCCCCAGTCCGCAACCTTGGCCTCGACAACCCGAAGATTCTTAATCGTAGCACCATCCGTCTCGCCAAAGAGACCTGTCGGGCTGCCACCGGCAATGCGAAGTCCCTTGATGGCATGTCCAGCACCATCGAGTGTACCAGTGAAGGTAGAGATGGGAGTCCATTGTTCACTCAGGGTAATATCGTTCGCCAGAACGTACGACCCTGCCAAATCATTAGCAATCGCCTTCAGACCTGCCTCGTCGGTAATCTGAGTCTGTGCTGAAGCACCTATGGCTGCCAGCATTGCGAAAGCTAATACGAAAGACTGTTTCAGTCTAAGTAATGATTTACGCATAATAGTTAAATTTTGTAATGATAATTATTTATGAAAAATAAGTCGCTGTGTGTTCGAATGACGATTGTCGGCAGTAGACAGCCGATAGAGGTAAATTCCGTTGGGCAGATGGCCCGACCACAGGAGCGTCTGATTGCCCTCGCTGACCTGATAATCCTCACGGCAGACGATGCGCCCGTCGTAAGACAGGATATTGAGTGTAACTTGCTGGATGCCAGCTGGCACTTGACAGCGAATCTGCGTACTACCCTGGCAGGGATTAGGCGAGTTACCCAACAGGCGGATGGTCGATGTAGGTGCTACAGTTGTCGGTTGCTGAATGGCAGTGACTGTCCGTGGTTTGCCATAAACCCCAAACTCATAGATACGGGTGATATAACCGCTCTGCTCACCCTGAATCATCTGCAAGCGGACACGGTCGGTGGTAAAGGGCGTAACACCGCGTACTATTTTATTGTCTCTGTTGCCCGATATCACATCCACATCTATCCATTTTCCATTGTCATAGCGCTGCAACTTACAGGCACGGGTAACATAGTCGTCCGACTCACTGCCCGCGTTGAGCACCATCCATTGGCAAATCTCGCGCGGTCCGCTGAAACGATACTCCAGACAGGGAGTCTGGCTCTGATTGGCTGTTACGCACCACTTGGTCAACTCATCACGGTCTGCCGCCATCTTGGCACTCTCGTTGTCATTATTCTGATGACTGGCCCAGATGTTTGACGGCTTGATCCACTCGCCACATGCGTCGTCCGACAGACTACCCAGTTCTTGATAGTCAATATAGGTCTGAAGCGTAGTGAGCGGCTGAATGTCGTCGGCTTGCGTGTCAGAGACGGTGGCTGCGTAAACCATCAAACTGCTGTTGGAAGGCAGTTTCAACTGCGATGCACCTTCGGGTAGTGTTATGGCAAAACGGTACATATACAGAAAGCGATATTGCTCATCGCTATTGCCGCTGATATGATGGCTATGGGTTGTGGTCAGGGCTACGTCTTGTTTGCGGTAGTGTGTTCCTCCGTTATAGGGCGAGTCCAGTTGTCCTAACGTACCACCATAGTAAGGAACTTCAAACTGATAGGTTTGGTCGCCCACCACAAATTCGCCTACCGTGCCCGTAGCCTCGGTAGAGGCCGCCAGAAGATACAACTTGCGCCCTGCTGCTGGCAGGTCGATGGTCTGCCCACTACACCGTACGGCGTTTTTCTGGCCGTCAGATCGGTTGCCCATGACGAAACTGATGCCGTCGGCGGTCACTACATCGGGAACAAGTTCGGCAGGATAAGCGTAGGGAGCACTCTTCAGGGCATCGTTTTTCTTCGATTCGTAACTCATCATGTCGACATTATAAGGCAGAGAGACAGCAACATCGGTCTGCTTATCGGCGGGCGGCGTAGCGGCCGCCAGCGTGACGGCAAAGGTTTTAGGCTGATACTTGCTTATACTGAATGTTAGTGTATTAGCACTGGTTGTAGCACTGCCTATCGGCTCTTCCAGTCCATTGACCTCACGGGCTGAGAGCACACGTTTCGGGAAAGTAAGAGTTACCTTGTCGTGCTGTTGCCCTGCCCACTCGTAGACGCGCACAATGAGCTCGTTTGTCTCTTCTGCTTTCTTGACCGCCTTGACTGCTACTTGGTCGGTGCTGACAGAAAGAAATTTTACTTCTTTCCCCAATGCGCCCTCATGTTTGGGGGCAGCAACAGCTACCAAAGGCTGGTTCAGTTGCGAGGCAGCCTTCTGGGTCAATTCACTCCATTTGCCCTGATGGGGGAACAGCGAATAGGTGAACAAGTTGACACCCAGGTCTTGGTGGGCTTGATGGGTATAGCTATTACCTGTCGACGGGGTGTGTATCAGGGTCAGGCGCAGACTGCTGTCAGTGGGTTTGTCCCACCCGTACTTGCAGTCGTTGAGTATAGACAGGCCATAACTGCCGTCGATCGTCGACATGTCGGCCCATTGGTGTCCCTGTACTTCGTAGCAGTCGGCCGTGCGGTTGCCTCGTTCAATGGTACCCAGCGAGATGTCGTAGGTGGCTTTGGGATTGTTGAAAGCCATCTGAAAGTTGGCTTTCAGCATGCGCTCATGGCTCTGCCAGTCAACCTCTGAGACAATGTCAATGCGGTTGTCCAAAGCATTCATGCGGATATACTGTACGAACTGCGAGCCGTCTTTCTCCTTGACCACTCTGAAACTCTTGCGTAGCGGGCCGTCTTCAGCCTTCGTTATGCTGACATTCTCATCGACAGCCGTCGGTGTGCGAAGAATGTCGGTATAGGAAATCTCCCATGAGGGCCAAGTGTCCTCGTGGTCGTATATCATCTGCAATTGCGAAGCACTGAGCACTTTTCGGTTATTGGCCAGATCAATGAGCAGTGAGGGGTCGCCTGTTTCGGAAAGGGTAAGTCGATAGTTGCCGTTAGACAGTTGACGCGAACGGCGGTTCATTTGCAACGAAGAAGTCAACTGCGAGGCCTCGCCGAAACGCACATCATAGACGGCATAGCCCAGCGACGGCACTGTTGCGGCAAAAAGGAACACCACCTCGCCCGTCGTGTCATCGTAACTGCTGATTTGCGACAACACTTCCTTGCCGTCTTTGTCAAACACACGCAGTCCTTCTGGCTTAGCAGGCATGGTGAGACGGGCTTCGACAATGTCGGTGCGTTGGAACGAAAGCGGGTTGTAAACAACTACGGGCATTCCCTCTGTCTGAGTGTCCATTGCTCTGACAATGTTGCCGGTTGTGGTCTTCAGCAGGTTGGCCAGCGTCTTGTTGACCAGCACATAGTCGTTCATAGAGTAGAGGTAGGCATTAGGGATGCTGGTTCCTGTGATACCATCGTGCTGAGCCTGCCACAGGTTGCGCACCCAGGCATCGTTGATGGCCGTTTGCGGATAGGTCTGCACACCTAACCACTGTGCCAGCGAAGCCGACTTCTCGGTAGCGTCGGCTAACAACTCGTTCCGGCGGTTCCACAATTTCAGCATCGTACGCGAGGTGTAACTGCCCACACCATGGGTACGCATGGGCAATTCATCATCCTTGACGTGATATTTTTGATTCTTGTTTTGGTCTAAATAATCGAATATCTCGTCGGGGGTGGCTATGCGCACCTTGACGGCACCGTTGGTCTGAGCACTGAGGTTCAGCCAGTAAGGGGTGTTCTCGCCACTGCTCGATGCGTTGTCCTGCAAAGCTCCCCCGCGGTCGCTGCGCGGGCCTACATAGCGTATCTCTGCCGCTACACCATATTTATTATAGTTGTCGGCCGTGATGGCAGCCATCTCGCTGTCGTTGGCCATGTTCTTGTTGTACTGCTCGTGGTTGTCGTAAGCACCTGGCTTATAGACAGCATAAATCTGTGAACCGTCAACCCCCTGCCAGATGCCAAAAGGCGGCAACTGGTCATATCCGGCTGAACCCCAGGCGAGCTTGGCTGTATGGAAACCCTTGAAGCCACAGTGCTTGGCCAGCGAGGGCAGGGCGTATGAGAAGCCGAAGCAGTCGGGCAACATCACGTCATAGCCGCCGCGCACGCCAAACTCTTTCTTAAAAAACTGGTTGGCATAGAGCCAATTGCGCATGATGGACTCTGCTGACGATACCATCACGTCGTTGGCATCGACAGCACAGCCGCTGATGTGCCAGCGACCGTTTTGTACGTAGGTCTTCAACTTGGCATACTGTTCAGGGTAGTATTCCTTCATCCACATATAGCGAATGGCCCCCTCGAAGTTAAATGTCAAGTTGGGATATTTGTCCAATCGCGTAAAGTTCTGCTCCATCGTGTTACGAACATACTCGTTGATGGTCGTCTTCACGTCCCAGTTCCACTGTGAATCCAAGTGCGAGTTGGATATGAAGAACAAGGTTTTCTGGTCGGCCTGCCCCGATGTTGGGTTTGGCATGGCCAATGCGAGCGACAAGAGTCCGTATAATACAATACTATGTTTCATCTGAAAGCTGTTTTAGATTTTCTCTGTGCAAATATACGCACAAATTTCCTTCCGCTTATCCTGTTTCGTGCCAAAATTATAGGCTGATGCTGTTTAGCACGTCCAGTTTGCCGTCGTTCACCAACTTGATAATCAGTTCGCCAAACAACGTGTTTTGCCAGGCAAACCAGTCGCGGGTAAAATTTGTCGGGTCGTCTTTATGGAAACTCTCGTGCATAAAGCCCGTTCCGGCATCGGTACGCATCAGCGTTTCGATGCACCACTTAATCTCTGCGTCATCGGTCGAGGTGAAGGCCTTCATCATAATAGACATGGGCCAAGGCATGTCGTAACCTACATGTGGGCCGCCAATGCCCTCACCGGCCTTGCCACGAAAGAAATAGGGATTGTCCTCGCTCCACACGAAGCGGCGCGTGTTCTGATAGATGGGATCGTCGATGCTGACATCTCCCAGATAGGCCATAGCCAGCAATGAGGGCACATTGGCATCGTCCATAAGGTGCTGATTACCGAATCCATCTACCTCGTAAGCATAGATAGGACCGTATTTAGGGTGCTGATGCACGGCATAGGCTCTCAGGGCCGTCTTCACCTCAGCAGCCAGACTGCGGCACTGCTCAGCCAGCTCGGTGTTCCTGTTCACCTTGGCCAGTATCTCGGCAGCCTTGTTCAGACAGCTGACTGCCATGAAGTTCGAAGGGATAAGGAACTGAAACGTTGTGGCATCGTCGCTGGGGCGGAAAGCGGAGCAGATGAGTCCCACGGGCTTCACGGGAGCTCCCCACCCATCGTTGCACATCGTGTCGAGTTGGCGGGTGGTATTGCGCTTGAAATGATAGCTTCCCACGCCGTTCTTGCGCTGCTGGTCACGGAAGGTGTTCAGAATATTCTGAACGGCTTGCAGCCAGCTATCGCCAAACACACTGGTATCACCGGTCACCTTCCAGTATTCATAGGCCAGACGTAACACATAGCAGGGGGAGTCAATCTCCCATTTACGCTCGTGCAGTTCGGGTTTCATGTCGGTCTCGTCGGTCATCCAACTGCCGTCTTGTTTAGGCACTTGGTTGAAAGCATTGGCATAGGGGTCAATGTTGATGCACTTCAACTGACGCAGGATGACACCGGCCAGCATCTTCCTGAGCTTTTTATCCTTATTAGCCAACTGCACGTAAGGGAAAACCTGGGCCCCTGAGTCGCGGAGCCACATAGCAGGAATGTCGCCCGTATAGACAAATGTGTCGGGTGTGCCGTCATCACCCTCAGTGTAATGCACAGTGGTGTCAAGCGTATTGGGGAAGCAGTTGGTGAACATCCATGCCAGTCGCTGATTGGTCAGCAGTTTGCAGATGCGCTTTATCTCTTTCTCTACAGCGTCGGAATGGAACAGACGGTCGGCTTCAGCAGGGCGATTGTTCTGTTTTACAACAGCATCAGCCTGGCTGATGAAAGGTGCTGGGCTGACTGGTAAGGATTCTGCAAAGGCCGTGGTGCCACTTCCTACAAGCAGGGTGTACAACAGGAGAGTCTTGTGTTTCATTATCTTTTGTTTTTTAATTATTATTTAAATTTGTATGCAAAGTTATAATATTCGTGTGTGTTGTTATTCCTAATCTGTGCCAATGATGTTCTGAAAGAACTAAAAGCTACGATATATTTTTACGCATTCATCTTTTATAACGTGAGTTCGACGAATATACTTTAGAATAAAGTAAGCTGTCTGTCATTTGACATATCAACGGTCTGTACTCGTATGGATGGCTTCTTTGAGAAGTAGCAGTATGCAGCTATACCTCCCAGAAGGTTGACTACGAAATTGATGTCGCCACGTACATCTACGATTCCAAATACGGAGTTTGTGCTTCCAAGATCCAATCCAATAACGTATGGCTTCATTGTCTTTTCATTCATCAATTCTGTATTTTTTGATTATCAACTC
>ULRT01019112.1_pt1 | contig 18299 bp, 10 predicted proteins | sample 1955711 | NCBI WGS metagenome assembly ULRT01 (sample SAMEA4835690, study PRJEB28245) | human gut metagenome | biome: gut microbiome; material: fecal sample | place: Denmark | collected 2008 | reverse complement strand
TTTTAAATATAATTCCAATAGAAATAATTTGTTATTAATTCAATTATTACCATTAATAATTTCTTTTACTTTATTGATAACTTTAATCATTTCTATTTTTGTTGACAAAGAAAAATATAGTGATAAAAAAAATAAAATATAAATCACATAATAGAAACTTATTATTGAATTTTTTTCTTTTTTTTAGTATAAATAAACATAGAAAAAAGCAAAATTGTTGTAAAGCAATGACGCAAAACTATAGGGTCCATTTTGGACAGCCAGTTGCCAATATATTAGGAGAATAGAACTGGAATACTATGGATAAAAGTAAATTTAAAACTATGTTGTTATCATTAGTAATGTGTAGCAGTTGTGTTTTAGCTACTGCTTTTTCTACAGTAGCCTGGTTCGAAGCTAAAAGACAACAAGAAATAGCTGGGGACAACCATATTAATGTTGTTAGTTTTGATTCTAAAATAACTTTATTTGAAGCTTATAAATTTAATTATAGCCTTTTAAGTACAGAAGAAGAAGCAATATATGATTACGATAATCCTTCAACTGGAAAAGTAATAAAAATTGAAGAAGCAAATGTCGCTAATGCAAAAATGAATATTTTTGATCCCGCATATTTAATTATTAACGATAATGCTGATCTATATAGTCTTAATACAAATATCGTTTATAAAATTGTATTAGAAACAGAAATTCCCGAGAAAGTAAATGTACTTATTTCTTTTGTAAAAAAAGAAATGAGTAGAGAAAAAGATAACCTATATATATCTCGCTATACTGATATTCAAGTTTTTTCTCAAGCAGAAGTTAACAATTGTATAAAATCAGAAACAGAAACTTCTACTTTTTATCCAGATTTTTATAAAGATACAGAAAATAAAACTGATTATGATTCTACATATTATGCTGTTTCTTATCTATCAAAAATTTATAAAGATGATGATGCACTAGGAAAGAAACATCTTTATGATAGTACTAAAAAAGAAGACTACAATACTGAAGCAAATGAAATTACAATTAGACACGATAATGATTCTATATCTAATATTTCTGGAGGTAGTGAATTTGCCTACTACATTAATATTAATTATTCTCCAGATCAATTAAAAGAATTTGCATTTAGAGGACAAGATGGTGCTATCCCAGTCTATTATGATTGCGATATAAAAATAATTATTGGAGAAGGAAGTTAAAAATTTAACTTCTTTTTTTAAAATTATATTTTCCTATCAGTAGTAAAATCCTTCCTGATAAAGCCTTTTTATAAAAGTAAAGATTTGTTTTTCATCCACTTCAAAAGGAAAAATAAATGAGAAGCCTATTTCAATTTCATTACAATTACGCGCATTTTCTTTTAGATCTTCCACAGTTTATCCAGGATGATAGAAATCAATAAGATAATCTTCAATACCATATGCTTCAAATTCTTATCCATCAATTTTTTCAAAAGAATACATCAGTGCCATATTCCGTTTCAACTTTGTAGATACAGATATTTTATCAAATTAAATCTCAATATCACAAAGACCCTTTAAACTAATTACTGAAATTAGGATAAGACTCTCGTATTCAATTTCCTTTTTCATCTTTATGATAATGAACATTATACCAACCAGATTTTCTTTCACAAATCCTATCGAATAAAACATCATAAATTTCTTTTTGCCTATATTCTAAATGATGATAAGCTGTATTTATTTCATTCAATACATTAATATTCATTCAATAATTTTACTAACATTTAAAATAAAATCAGTTTTACTTCATCCAATATGACAGAAAAAATACCATCACCTCATAAAATGTTTCACACGTATAGTGCTATATTTTATTCACAAAAATACTAAAATAGTAATTCATATGACAGATTAATCTAAATCATTTTTTAATCAATTCTTATACCTTAATGCTTAACATACATTTACCATCATCAATATAACATCTACAATCCAAACCTAATCTTAAATCGGCTAATTAATAGATATTTTTCCTTAAAATTGTATTTGGGTACTTATTAATCTTCTGTACCCATTCAAGCAATAATCTCATATAATTTTCAAAATTAAATTGACTCTTTCCCAAGAAATAAATCTATTGCATTAATATGGTGAACACCTTCTTGCTGATCTCTAAAAATATCAAGTGAAATAATATATCTAGGGTATCCATCTCTAATTTCTCTAAATGGTCTATATTCTCTTTCTTTCACTTTTTCATTTCCAGTCATAGAATATGTAACTTGGATATATGCATATTCTCCATTATTTTTTTCTAAAAAAGTTACCCTTAAAAGGCATTTATCACTATTGTCTATACGTTTTTAATTTTAAACATAATATTTATTATTTAAATACTATAATAAAAAATTTAAAAACACACTAATTATTTATATCCTATCTTTAATAACAATAAAATATTACTAAAATAAATTTTAAAAAATTGTAGAAAAAAACCGATAATTACTTATCGGTCTTATTCTTTTTTAGATGGCGGAGCGACAGGGATTTGAACCCTGGCACATGTTACTGTCTACGAGCTTTCCAAGCCCGCCCCTTCAGCCTCTTGGGTATCGCTCCATGAGCCTTTGGTATTGTAACATGTTGTTTTTAAAAAATAAAGAGATTTTTATAATTTTTTTAAAAAAGACCAAGAATTTTTGTTTCTTGGTCTTAATTTATTTATTAATATTCAGGAACTTGTGGAACAGGAGCTGGTTTATCTTCTTTTATTTCAGTAACTGCAGCTTCTGTTGTTAAGAATAATGCGGAAATTGAAGAAGCGTTCAAAATTGCTGAACGAGCGACTTTTGCTGGATCAACAACACCGGCTTCATACATATCAACCCATTTACCAGTTTTAGCATTGAAGCCAACATTTTCTTTAGCTTTAAGTTGCTTTGAAACAATTTCATCTCCTTCATAACCAGCGTTTTCAGCAATTTGTTTTAAAGGAGCTAACAAACTTTCAAGAACTGCATTAATACCTTTTTGAACATCAGCTTCTTTGCTCTTTAAAGTATTTCTTAATTCCTTATATACTTCAACAAGTGCTGCGCCACCACCGATGATAATTCCTTCTTCAACAGCAGCTTTAGTAGCATTTAATGCATCTTCAATTCTTAATTTCTTTTCTTTCATTTCACTTTCAGTTAATGCGCCAACTTTAATTACTGCAACACCATCTGAAAGTTTAGCAACTCTTTCATTTAATCTCTTCTTATCATATTCGGATTTAGATTCATTAGCTTGTGCAAGAAGTTCACTAATACGGCTATTAATTTCTTCTTTAGAACCTGCACCATCGATAATTGTTGTATTATCTTTAGTAACAATAACTTTACCTGCACGTCCTAAATCTTCAATTTGCATATCTTTAAGTTCCATTGCTAAATCTTTACTATAGAATTTAGCACCGGTCAAAGTAGCAATATCTTGGAGAATATTCTTTTGATTATCACCAAATTCTGGAGCCTTAGTAGCTACAACATTAAACGAACCTCTTAATTTATTGATAACAAGAGTTGATGTAACTTCACTTTCAAGATCATCAGCAATAATAAGAAGTGGTTTTGCTGTTTGTACAACTTGTTGTAAAAGATTTAAAACATCTTGAATATTAGAAATCTTTTGGTCTGTAACAAGAATATATGGATTTTCAATTTCTGCAGTCATTTTTTCATGATCAGTGACCATATATGGAGAAATGTATCCCTTATCATATTGCAATCCTTGTGTAACTTCTAATGTTGTATCAAAGCCTTTTCCTTCATCAACAGAAATAACTCCGCTCTTGCCAACTTTTTCCATAGCTTCAGATATTATCTTTCCTATTTCTTCACTTGCAGAAGAAATCGATGCAACTTGTTCAATATCTTTGTTTGTTTCAACTTTTTTAGCCTTGGTTAAAAGCTTTTCAGCAACTGCTTTTCCTGCTAGTTCAATACCTTCTCTAAGAAATACTGGATTAGCTCCCTTTTCAACATATTCAGCACCACGATGAACAATGGCTTGGGCTAAAACTGTAGCTGTAGTTGTACCATCACCAGCTACATCATTTGTATTATTAGCAACTTCATAAATGAGTTTAGCACCCATATTTTCATATGGATCTTTCAATTCAATTTCACGAGCAATTGTTACACCATCATTAGTAATAAGTGGTGAACCATAACCTTTATCAAGGACAACATTACGTCCTTTAGGTCCCAATGTAATTTTAACTGTATCTGCTAATTGATCAACGCCATTAATCAATGCTTGACGTGCTTCATTACCATGTTTAATTTGTTTTGCCATAATTATTTTCCTCCATTAATTTATTATTATTCAACAACAGCAAGAAGATCATCATTTTTTACTAATAAATATTTCTTATCGCCGTCTTTATATTCAGTTGTTGAATATTCTTTAAAAATAACTTTTTCGCCAACTTTTACTGTAGGAGCAACAATTTTTCCATCAACTTCTTTTCCTGGACCAACAGCAACAACCTTAGCAACACTTGGCTTGTCTTTGCTTTCAGGAACAATAAAACCACCGATATTTCTTTCAGCTGGTTCAACTTCTAATAAAACATAATCTTTTAAAGGTCTAATCATTTTTTAATCTCCTTTCGGTCTTCTCGACCAACAAATACATTTTAATATATTAATTAGCAAAGTCAATTTAGAAGTGCTAACTTTACTTTACACTTGTTAGAATGTGTAAAGAAGATTTTAATGCACGAAAAAAAGCAGGTTTCCCTGCTTTTAAATTCAATTGATTAGAGCTTACGATTGTAGAATTCAACAATAGCAGCTTCGTTAATTTCTTGTAAGAATTCGTTTCTTTCAGGAAGTCTAACGAGTTTACCTTCTTTTTTATCCTTATCTAATTCAACATAAGGAACTGTGTGAGTGTTGACTTCAAGAGCTTCATTGATGACTTTAAGATTTAAGTCTTTTTCACGAATGCTGATGACTTGACCAACAGAAACTAAATAAGAAGGAATATCAACTCTCTTGCCATCGACAGTAATATGACCATGAGCAACAAGTTGACGAGCTCCACGACGTGTACGAGCAAATCCTAAACGGAAAACAAGGTTATCGAGACGAGTTTCAAGAATTCTCATGAAATTCAAACCAGTGACACCATGTTCTTTCTTTGCCATAATGTATAAACGTTGGAATTGACGTTCGGAAACACCATAAGTCATTCTAAGTTTTTGTTTTTCGGCAAGTTGAAGACCGTATTCAGATTTTTTCTTACGGCGATCGTTACCATGAGCACCTGGAGCATAATCACGTTTAGCGAGTTCGCGTCCAGTTTCAAGAGTAGAATAGCCGAGTCTACGAGAGACTTTCCAAGATGGACCTGTATATCTTGACATGTTTTTATTTCCTTTCTAGCAAGGCCTTAAATTCCATCACTCCGGGTGAATGACTTCACCATTAATAGCTGGGCTACTTTTCTGTCATTCATTGGACAAGTGAGTACTTAAGTGCTAACACATGCTTATCTATTGTAAAGTATTTTTATTTAAATGTAAAGTATTTTTTATAAAAAAGACTGCTTTGTTATTAGCAGTCAATATATTTTATTTCTTTTCAATTTGTTCAAGAAGTTCAACAGCTCTTTTTAACAAGCCTTTTTCACTTTCAGCTTCTTCTTGGGCTTTCTTCAATGCTTCTTCTTTTTCTTTGGCAGCTTTTCTTTCATCGTTGATAGCTTTCATTTCTTCTTTTGTTTTGCCTTCTTTTCTAAATTGTTTTTCTTCTTTTTTATCAATGAAAGGATACTTATCAGCTACAAAACCACGAGCATTCATGATAGATCTTAGAACAATAAATAATACAAAGGCAACGATTAAGAAATTGATAACTGCCATTATGAAATTACCATAATTCCAAGTTAATGCATCACCAGCACCTTCTACAGATTCTGGTCTTAAAACAATACATAAATTGGATAAATCTTGAACTGGGAAAAGCCAAACAATTAATGGCATAAGAATATCCTTAACTAAGGAATTAACAATAGCAGTAAAAGCTGAACCAATAATTACACCAACTGCCATATCTACAACATTTCCACGTGTTGCAAACTTTTTAAAATCTTGAAAAAACTTTTTCATACTACACCTCTTTTCTATTATACTATTTCATTTATTTTTTTTAATATTTTTTTGATGAAATCAAGAAAAAAGGGCTTTTTCAAGCCCAATTATTATTTATTCGTATTCGACAACGTTAACCATTTTTAGTAAAGCTGCACGATCTTCTGGTGATGCTTTAACAGATAATGCTGCAGCAACGATTGGCATCCATTTTTGAACATATTGTAATGCTGTATCTGTTTTTTTGCAGAAAGCTTTCAAATAATATTCAGCTGAAGCCTTATCGCCTGTTAAAAGGAATTGAATATAAGTTGTTGCTGCATCTGCTGATGCATTTCCTTGTGTTGCATGTGCCCAGTCTAAGATATAATATTTTCCATTTTCATCGACAAGAACATTTGATGGATTAAAGTCGCCATGGCACAACTTATTGTGACGTGGAAGAGAATCTAAACGAACATGAAGCTCATATCTTACAGTAGCTTCTAAGCCACTATGTGATATTCTATCATTCATCTTGTCACGTAATTTTTTCAAATCTGAGCAAGATATTTTAGACATAGCCATTTGAAGTTCTACAAGTTTATCAATATATTTTTTCTTATTATCCGGATCATTTTTCATCAATGTTTCAATTGTATTTCCATTGATGTATTCCGTAGCAATTGCCCAATCTTCACCTTCATTATTTACATATAATAATTTCGGAACAGATAAGCCAGTTTCTTCAACTAAAGCATGAGAATAAGCTTCTTTAAGTACTTCAGATTTTTTGACAATATTATGATCAAATAATTTAATCAATTTATCGTCTTCGCGATATATTTTTTTATTAGGACGAACTTTTAATAACTCTTTTTCTGCCATTTTTATTTTCTCCTTATCTATTATTTACCATAATAGGACTTTAAGTACAATTCTTTAATTTCAGAAATTAAAGGATAACGTGGGTTAGCAGCTGTACATTGATCGTTGAAGGCATCTTCACTCATTTGATCTAAAGATTGAAGGAATTGATCTTCTGGTACACCAAATTCTTGAATTGTCAATGGAATATCACATTCAACTTTAAGTTGATGAATAGCTTCAAGGAATTTATTAAATATCTCTTCATCATTCTTACCAGTAATGCCAATACCACGGGCAGCTTCAGCATATCTATGTAAAGAAACTGGATGATCATATTGTGGGAAAGTACCCATTTTTGTAGGTGCTTCACAAGCGTTAAACTTCATAACATTTTCAAGGACTAAGCTAACAGCAATGCCATGAGGAATATGATGATAAGAACCAAGTTTATGTCCCATAGAGTGGCAAATTCCCAAGAAAGCATTTGCAAATGAAATACCAGCGATTGTAGCTGCATTTGCCATACCTTCACGAGCTTCTGGATCAGAAGCACCATTCTTATAGGCACGTGGTAAATATTTGAAAATCAATTTGATAGCTTCATTAGCCATTGCATCGGTATATGGAGAACTCATAATAGAAGCAATAGCTTCAATAGAGTGAACAAGAGCATCAATACCAGAAGCTTTTGTTAATCCTCTTGGAATATTTAACATTAAATCTGAATCGATAATTGCCATATCTGGTAATAATTCATAATCTGTTACTGGATATTTTGTACCATCATCTTGATCAGTAATGATTGCGAAAGGAGTAACTTCAGAGCCAGTACCTGCGGTTGTTGGAATTGCAACTAACATCGCTTTGCTTCCCATGTGTGGGAATTTATAAACTCTTTTACGAATATCCATGAAATCAAGAGCCATATCTCTGAAGTCAATTTCAGGATGTTCATATAAAACCCACATAATTTTTGCAGCATCCATTGGTGAACCACCACCGATAGCTATGATAGCATCTGGTTTAAAGTCAGCCATTTGACTAGCACCTAATTTAGCGCAGGCTAATGTTGGATCTGGAGCAACTTGGAAGAATGTCATATGTTCAATTCCTTGTTCATCCAAAATCTTTGTGATTCTCTTTGTAAATCCGCTTTGATATAAGAAGGAGTCTGTAACTATAAAGACTCTTTTGAGATGATATTCAGTTCCAAGTTCTGTTAAAGCTTCATGTAAGCAACCTGGTTTAAAATAAACTTTTTCAGGAAGTCGTAACCACAACATATTATTTCTCCTTTCAGCCACAACCTTAATATTTAATAAGTGTTTAATAGTGACATTTTCAGAAACTGAGTTACCACCCCAAGAACCACAGCCTAATGTCAAGCTAGGATTTAACATGAAGTTATATAAGTCACCAATACCACCTTGAGCAGCAGGAGTATTAACTAAAATACGGCATGTCTTCATACGTTTAGAAAGAACATCAATTTTTTCCTTTCCAACGATTTCATCAACATAAATACCAGAAGTATGGCCATAACCACCATCAGTTACTAATTTTTCAGCTTTATCAACAGCTTCTTCAAATGTTTTAACCTTATACATAGCTAAAACTGGAGATAATTTTTCATGAGCAAATGGTTCGGAAAGTTCAACACTTTCTACTTCACCAACCATAATACGGCTTGCTTCAGGAATTTCTACACCTGCCATCTTTGCAATAGTAACTGGTCTTTGACCAACAATTTTTGCATTGACAGAACCATTGATAATAATAGTTTCGCCAACTTTCTTAGTATCAGCTTTAGATAAGAAATATGCTCCACGTTTAATGAGTTCAGCTTTAAATGCAGAATAGACATCTGATAAGACAATAACACTTTGTTCAGAAGCACAAATCATACCATTATCAAAGCATTTAGACTGTATAACACTACTAGCAGCAAGTTCAATATTTGCTGTAGAATCAACAATAATAGGAGTATTACCAGGACCAACACCAATTGCAGGTTTACCTGAACTATAAGCAGCTTTAACCATGCCTGGACCACCAGTAGCTAGAATGCAATCACAGGAAGTCATAAGCATATTTGACAATTGAATAGATGGTTCATCAATCCAGCCGATAATATCTTCTGGAGCACCAGCTTTAACAGCTGCATCTAAAACAATTTTAGCAGCAGCAATAGTACATTTTTTAGCACGTGGATGTGGTGAGAAAATTAAACCATTACGAGTCTTTAAAGCAATTAAAGCCTTAAAGATAGCAGTAGATGTAGGATTAGTAGTTGGAACGATAGCAGCAAGAACGCCAATAGGTTCAGCAACTTTAATAAATCCCATATCATCGTTTCTTTCGATTTCATCACAAGTCTTTACATTCTTGTAATGATTATAGATATATTCAGCAGCAAAATGATTCTTGATTACTTTGTCTTCAACAATACCCATTCCAGTTTCTTCAACTGCCATTTTAGCAAGAGGAATACGTTGAGCATTAGCTGCTAAAGCAGCACGATAGAAAATTTCATCAACTTTTTCCTGGGAAAAGGTTGAAAATTCTTTTTGAGCAGCTTTAACTCTATTAAGAAGATCAATCAAGCTTTCTTCATCTTTAACAATAGTATTTTCTTTCATATGTTCTCCTTCTAAGACGTCTTAATTTTACAAGAAAGTAGTGTTTTGCGCAATATAATGCATTTTGAAAGCGTTTACTTTGCATACAATTGCACATTTTATGCGCATTTATCTAAATTTGAACTTTTTTTAAGCAAGCAATTTACTCAAAATAATAATCACTTATGATATTAGAAATACATCATAAATAAGTAGCAATTTATTAATTTATAAAAATATGCATTTTTTTGAAAAATAAATTGACCTTTCTTATAATCTGTTGTACAATACATTTGCGCTTTTGAAGAGCCGATTAAAAAGTGAAATTTTTTAAAAAAACTCTTGCAAAAGTAGTCAAAGCTTGGTATATTAATTAAGACGCTTTTTCAAGGAAGGGATGTTTAGCTCAGTCGGGAGAGCATCGCCTTTACACGGCGGGGGTCAGAGGTTCGAGCCCTCTAACATCCACCATTAGCGTTAAAGTTGGAGGAATAGCGAAGAGGCTAAACGCGGCAGACTGTAAATCTGTTCCTTCGGGTTCGGTGGTTCGAATCCACCTTCCTCCACCACTTTATTGGGGTATGGCCAAGCGGTAAGGCATCAGACTTTGACTCTGACATGCCCTGGTTCGAATCCAGGTACCCCAGCCATCGTTGTCCCGTTAGCTCAGTCGGTAGAGCACTTGACTTTTAATCAAGGGGCCATAAGTTCGAATCTTATACGGGACACCATTTTTTAATAATATCTTGCCCGGGTGGCGAAGTTGGTAGACGCACAGGACTTAAAATCCTGCGGTTGCGAGACCATACGGGTTCGACCCCCGTCCCGGGCACCATATTTTCACATATAGGGTTTAATACATACGTATTAAATCGATTTTTTATTTTTAGCACTTTCTAAGTGTCTTTTTTATTATTATTTTTTATGATAATATAGTTAAGTTATGAAAAAGTTATTTTCTTTTTTTCTCATTGTCCCATTTATAGGATATCTATTTAATAATATTCAACATTCTAAAAATGAAATTTCAAATATTAATGATATTCCAATTTCTTATGATGCACGTTTATTAAATGAAGTTACACCTGTTCGAGATCAAGGTGATACAAATTTGTGTTGGGCTTATTCTTCTATCAATGCTATCGAAACTTCTTTGCTCCATAATAAAACAATTGATGATAACTCCGCATTAATATTAAGCCCTACTTCCCTTGCTTATCATCGTTTTAAAAGAAATTCTGATCCTTTAGGAAATACTAATGGTGATTATCAAGAAATTAATTACCTTCAATCTTCAGGCTCACCGAGCTATTGTGCAACACTTCTTTCACAATGGTGTGGTCCTGTAAATGTTTCAACTCCAGCTAATCAAGATGCTTTTTTATCAAACGAATTTAGATTCGAAGAAAGTATACATATAAAAACAGATGATTTAAATCTTCAGGATTCAATAAAGAAAATTAAAGAAGCTATAATTGAATACGGAGCCGTTACTTTTTCTTACTATAATGCTCGTGAAACGTATTACTATAATCCTAAAGTAGATAAGCTCGATGGAGTAAGTCATGCTGTAACTATTATAGGATGGGATGATAACATTAAAGCCGATTCATTTGTACCAGGAGCAGCAACTCAAGATGGTGCTTGGCTTATTAAAAATAGTTATTCTTCTCTTCCTTATTTTTATCTATCATACGATAATACCAGTTCTAATATTTTCGCTTTTAAATTAGCTAATTTAAGAAAATATGATTTCAATTATTTTTATGATTCAAGTCTTGATGATGGACTTAGTTTTTCTATAAACGCAAAAACAGCTAGCAATATTTATCAAGCGAAAAAAGGTGATGCCGATAATGATGAATATATTAATGCTATTAATATTGGCATTCAAGGTCTTAATTCAACTGTAAAGGTTGAAATTTATACTGATGTCCAAGATACTTCAGATCCACGAAGTGGAATAAAAAAACTTGAACAAGAACAGATATTTGAAGACGAAGGATATAGACTCCTTAAATTAAATACTCCTGTAAAAATAAATAAAAACAGTTTTTATAGCGTTATAGTTTCTATATCAAATGAAGAAAATAATGCAATTATCCTAGTATCTCCAGGATCTGGCATGTCATATAAATATAATGGAAATTATTGGACAAAATTAGGTGGTTATATATCCTATGTTGCTAGAATTAAAGCATTTACTTCATTAGTAAATAATGAAAAAATAGATATAAATAATGCTGAAGTTAATATGGAAAATGATAATTTCATCTATTCTTCTGAACCTATTATCCCAAAAATTTTTCTTTTCTTTAAAAACGAATTATTAGAAGAAAATAAAGATTATGAATTAACTTATTTAAACAACATCAATGCTGGCAAAGCTACTATATTAGTCAAAGGTATCGATGAATATTACGGAGAAAAAATAATCTACTTCGATATCGAAAAAAAAGACAAACCCGATTGTCCTATTAATAATATAATTATCTCTAACAACGAAAAATTTTTAAAGGATATTTCATTGCCAAATAATTATATTTGGAAAAATCCTGATTCTTTAATTCAAAATAAAGCTATTATTATTTATATTGGTAAAGATAAGGATAATTATTTTGATAATGAATTTGAAATATCTATAATAAAACAAATTTCTTCATCAAACAGTTCTCTTCCAAGCACTTCTTCAAGCACAAATATAATATCAAGTTCAACTTCATTTATTTCTTCATCAAATAGTATTAGCTCTTCTTTTACTCAACCAAATGATACATCATCTAGTCTATCTTCTTCTAATTTGTCTATTAGTTCAAATAGTCAATCATCAACATCTACATCATCACAACAAAATACATCACCTAGCATAGATAGTAAAATACTAATTATTATTTTAATTTCTGGAATTATATCAATTACTGCTATTTTTTCCATTGTAATAATCATCACATTTAAAAAGGGCAAATAGAATATCTATTTGCCTTTATTTTGTGAATCTTCATCTGTTCTTGCCGAAGCTAAATAACTATCTAATACGTGTAGCAATTGTTTTTTTGCTTCAGCAATACTGACATTTTCAAGTTGAGTAGCAGCAGAAGAAAAATGTCCACCACCTTTTAATTTTTCCATAAGAATTTGACAATTTATCGTTCCATTGCTACGGGCTGAAATTTGAACACGATTTTCACTTATTCTTCCTATAGCAAAACAAGCGCTGATATCGCGAACTCCTAAAGCTTCTCTAGCTACAATAGAAAGCATGGTAGCATCAATTATGTCTGATTCATCCGCAGTACAAACAAAGACATCATAAAAAGGAGTTTCAGCTGTTCCCATAATTTTAGTTTTCATCAAAAATTCTTCATATTCCTCTTTGAAATAACTATCAGCTAATTCATTATCCGCCCCATTATTTTTCAAAAAAGATGAAGCTTCATAAGTAGCAGAACTAATATGCAATCTATAATGATTTGTATCGAGTAAAATACCGCAAAGCATCATAGTAGCATAACGAGGATCAAGCTCAATTTTCTGATGGTTATAAGCAATATATTCGGTAATTAATTCACAGGATGATGAAGCAGATGTATCGATTGAATTAAAAATAACATTTGGTAAAAAGTTTTCTGAACGACGATGGTGGTCGATAATTGCCACTCTAGTTCGTGGTTCAATTATATCGGGATACAATAAAATTTTAGGGTTATTACAATCAACAATAATTACTAAGGTATCTTCTGTATAAAATTCACTTGCCTTTTTAAAAGTAACAAAAATATTTGAAAATTCTTGTTGATCCTTAAATAAGTTTCTAACAGCTCTTTTAGCTTTTTTTTCAATAAATTGTTCTTCAAATATAATACGAGCATCAACATTCATAGCCTTAGCCATAGCATGAATGCCTAAACAAGCTCCTATGGCATCGAAATCAGCATTAGTATGTCCCATAATAAGAATATTACTAGCCTTACTTATCAAAGCTGTCAAAGACTGACTAATCGTTCTCAATTTAACGCGATTTCTAGAAACTCTCGATTCAGTTTTGCCACCGATAAATTCAAGATTTTGTGAAAACGGAGAAATAACTACTTGGTCTCCTCCACGGCTTAAGGCAACATCTAATGCTGATGAAGCTAATTCCATTAAACGGGAATAATCAGGAAAGCCGTATGCAATTCCTAATGATAAAGTATAACCATCTTCATAAGCATTTCTAACTTTGTCAACAATAGAAAATTTATCTTTATACATCTCTTGATAATTCTTTTTAGAACATACTAATAAATAAGTATCTTCTTTTAAACTGCGAATAAGAACTTGCTTTTCTGTAAAATAAGAAACTATCATTTTTCGTATCGAAGCTATCATATCGCTAATATCATCAGAATTAACATCAGAATAATTGTCGATAACTAATTGTCCAATAACAGGATATTGACTATCTGAATATTCTAATAATGATTCATATTTTGTAACATCTTTAAAAATGTACAAATTTAATTCACGAATTATCTTCACTTCATAAATATAATTTTGACAGGAAACTTTTACGCTAATATTCTCTTCTTTTTCTGGGTAAAGAATATATTGTCTCAATGCAGGAAATGCATCGGTTATTTTCTGATCAATATAACTAATATTTCTATCTTCCAAAAAATCACTTCCCCAAATAATCGTATTTGATTCATCAGTTATAAGAATACCTATTTCACCAAAGTAATAAGCTTCTTGAATATCATTTCCCAAAATATCAGCTATTTTTTGATCTGTCCTTTTTTTCAAAATTCTTACTTTATTATTATAAGTAATAAAGAATATGCCTTGAATGATTAAGAACAAAATGCAAATTCCCATAAATACAAAATAATAGTATTCAAAATCAGGATATAACCATTTAGCAAAAAAAAGTACAATACCAATACCTAGAAGTTCGATAAGATTAATTACCGCATTTACCAAGCAGCTTTTTTTCAATAATTTATTCATTACAAAACACCTATATTTAGTATTATACTTTTATTCTAGTTTTATTTCTACTATTTATTTTTTTACCATTTATCCTGGGAAAAATCTGGAAATTCAACAATTATATCACTAGGTTTAGAATCACTATGAACATTCGTGAGCTTTCCTTCTGTTAAATCAATCCCGATTATTCCCATAATTTTTGTTGAAAAAGCAATCCTATCCAGATATTCTTTTTTAATTTCTTTATTATCTTCAAAATATGTGGAAATCAAAAATCCAAAATTTAAATTTATATCATCTAAATTGGATTTAACTAAACTTGGGCCATCAATTATCATCGAATAATTATAACTAGCATCTTCTGAAGAATCGTATTCATATTTTTTCAAAACATTTTCAAAATGAATAGGATCACATAATTCAAATGAAGAATCTCCATTTAAAATTGCATCGCTCAACGCATTTTTTATAGTATCACTACAATATAAAGTAGTATAAATAAAATCAATCAATTTATTTGGATCATTAGCTAATTCATCCGTGGTATAAGTTCTATACTCAGTCTTTTTTGTCCACCAATATTCAGAATATCTTTTAAGGTATATAGTTTTATTAACACCATCATAGTATATCCAAATTTTGCCTTTTCTAACGGCTACAACAATTCCACCTAAAGCTTTAACTTCTTCTTTAACATCAACAAATAAAGAAACTTTAGGAACCATATTGTCATCGAGTTGAATATCGATATCAACAGGAATTGATCCAAGTTTATATCCAATTAAATCCAATGCAACTTTAGCATTTAAACTATAAGACTTAATATTTGCACTATTAAAGAAAGTTTTAAACAATGTAGTAATGGAATTAAAATCATAATATCCATCTAAGCTCTGTGGTGAAGAAATTTCTGAGCTTTCATTATTTTCTGAATATATATCATCAAAATTGATATTTATATCAAATATTTCATCTTTTTTCGAATAAATATTAGTTACAGAAATACCAGAAACAAAATTAGAAGATGTAGAAAGTGAAGCGTTGATATAAGAATTTGTTGCACCCTCAATCTTATTTCCTTCAGAATCTAAATTAGGATTAAAATCAGATATTGCTTCATAAAGCTTTTCAGCGTCTAAAATTACTTTTATGCTTTCAACACTAGATAAAGACTTAATTAATTCATTAATATTTAAACCCAATGGCTTCATTTCTGGAATAGAAGGAGTAAATACACCGGTATCAATTCCTTCAGTAACGCTATCTAATATTGATGATAATAAATCCGATTTTATGCCCATGATATCAGTAACATAGCGTACTAATTGCAAAGTTTCTTTAACTGAAATATAGAATTTAAGATTTGAATTATAGGTAACGTAAATAACATTATCAACAATTGTTAATTCGACATTATATTCTAAATTATTCTTAATGTCAGCAACATTAGCTTTAGCCATTAATTTTATATTTTTTACATCATTGATATCTAATTTGACTTCAGCATTATAATTGAAATTACTTTCACCTTTTTCTTTAACAATACCATTTGCATTGAATGAGAAGGTCTTATTATTCAAGAATTTTATAACATTCTTCAAACTTTTTATAATATTGCTTAAATCTTCTTTTCTTGCCCAAGAATCATCAACAAGTATATCAGTGATATTTGCATTTGTTTTGGTTAAAGATACTTTTCTAATAATATCCATTGATGACACTTCAATTTTATCGGTTGAAATTGAAAAATCAATTTTTCCTATAACTGGTAAAACACTGCTAAAATCAGCACTCATCTTCAAATCAGAAGACCAATATATACTATTTATAATATCGGCAAAATTAATAGAACTTAAAGAAATATCATTTGATTCAGATCTATTTTTAAATACTGAATTTATCTTTTCAATTCCAGAAGTAAAATCACCATTAGTAAGCAAGATAAATCCTTCTTTTAAAATATCCAAATCAAGATTTTTATAATCGAGATCAAAGGCAACTTCAACTTCTTGTAAAATTTGGAAAAGCTCATCGATAGTAAGTACATATTTAACATTTCCAAGATCAATATAGAAATAATCACCAATTTTAGAAACATTAATCAATATATTAAAATCAGAACAATAAATATTCAATCCTTTAACTTCAAAATCAAATTTATTATTCAAATCAAAATTAACATTTCCTGAAATATCATATTTGTCATATTTTCCTTCAAATTCAATAGAATATTTCTTATTATCAATTAAATCTTTTATTCCATTTATGAAAGAAGATAATTCATCTAAATCATGATAATCTCTATCTTCAATAATAAAATCCTTTTTATTTGCTGAAGTTAAAGAAATAGAACCAATATTATCTAAAAAAACAGAAAGATTAGATTTTTTATCATCAAACACTATTTTAATGTCATTTAAGAAATCTTTATTTAAAAAGTCTAAATTCAAATCAATTGCAAAATGATCTTCATCAGCTTCTAAATTATTAAATATAGAATTAAACTTATCTAAAATAATATTAACATCTAAATCTTTAGATTCAAATTCTTCCTTTAATTTCAATAAGAGATTATCAACAGTATCAGAAAAATATACTCCGTTGCCTAAACAAATATAAACTTTATTATCTTTTATCTTTAATGTGAGATAAGTAGATGATGTTTTATCTATCAATTCAACATTAATATCAGCCTCTAACCCATTTTCAAAATTTAAATAACTTTCCAATACTTTAATTTCCAAATCACTATCTTTAATACTTACATTGAAGCTGCCTTCAATTCTATAAGATTTTCTTGATAATAAGTCAGCAAAATTTAAAATTGTTGAAGTTTTCAAATTGTCTAATGAAGTAGTGTCAAAATAAGAACTCTCATCGGTAACATGGACATATTCATTATTGAGACCATAAGCATATTCCAAAGAATTATTATCATAATTTAAATTGAGTAAATTATTTTTTAAATTCCAAATAACATCAATATCTTTTTCGTTTAAAGTAAATTTTAAGTCAAATATTTCATCAGCAAATTTGATTTCATTTATTAAGTCTTTCAAGTCAACTTTTTGACCCGAGGATAATTTAGATAACTCTTGGAAAATAACTTTTAAGTCAAAATTATTATTTTGAACCATTTCTAATAAAACATTAACAAATGGAATATCAATATTATTAGCTTTTAAAAAGGCATCTAAGAAAATTGTAATAGAATTTAAACTACCTTTTATCTTTGCATCATTAATGTTTAAATAGAAAATACCTTCTTCAACATTTAATGAAATTTTAATATTTTCAAGTTCAGCAGATAAATAAATATTATTATCTTCAACTACATAAAAACCATTAACAGTTATTTCTTTTTCATCAATTTTACCAGTAAACTTAAATGAAGAATTTTTGACACCAGAAACAATTTCATCAATTTCTGAAATCAGACAATCAATATTTCCAAAATCCAAGTAATCTTCATTTTTGTTAAAATCAAAATTAAGGTTTCTCTTCAATAAAATTGTAGCTTCAATATTTTGATTACAGACAACTATTTTATTTTCCAAAGGCAATAACTTAGTCTCAGCAGAAATAAAAGGTATATAAAGTTTAACTTCATCATCTGCAAAGTTCAAAGAATTTAAGATTTCATTTATAGAAACGTTAAATTCTGAAGTATTTATATTGAACGAAATATCATATTTTTCTAAAAGAGACTTTAATTTGTTAACTAGATCAATAGCCTCTTCTTTTGTTAATTTAGTTTTAATCTTATCTGAT
>ULRT01065049.1_pt1 | contig 19048 bp, 14 predicted proteins | sample 1955711 | NCBI WGS metagenome assembly ULRT01 (sample SAMEA4835690, study PRJEB28245) | human gut metagenome | biome: gut microbiome; material: fecal sample | place: Denmark | collected 2008 | reverse complement strand
AACGTATAAGCCGCGAGCAGAACGCAGTATTAGTCAAAAATTCGTCGTTAGACCAAGGTTCGTATTATTCTTGTCTGGCATCTCAGCGGGTGTTATTTGTTTTCAATATAAACGGTCAAAGCGCGGATAAGTCGGTCGTAGTCGCTTTTTACTTTTTCGAAAAGCGGCGGCGCGCCGTCGAAAGTACGGTTTCTTAAATCTTCGGTCAAAACGGAAGCGGATTCGCCCAAATCGGAAAAGCCCAGATTTTTCGCTACGCCTTTAAGCGTATGCGCCGCTCTGAAAGCCGCTTCTTCGTCGCCCGCTTCGAACGCCTTTTCAAGCAGACTGAAACTATCGTCGGACAAAAATCGCTCCGCAAGGCGGTTTACGAGTTCTTCCGAGCCGAGCCTTTTAAGCGTTTCGTCGTAACTGCCGCTGCATTCGGCGTAAACTTCTCTAATAGTCAAAATCTATTACCCCCCCCCGCCTTTTCAATCAATCGGACGATACAATTTACTAATTTCGTCGCGTCGATCGGTTTTGCGATATGGGCGTTCATACCCGCCATGCGGGCGTTTTCGACGTCGTCGGCGAACGCGCTTGCCGTCATCGCAATAATCGGAACGACGTCGGCGTCTTTTCTGTCGAGTTTTCTTATCTCGCGCGTGGCGGTAAGACCGTCGACTTCGGGCATCATTACATCCATTAAAACCGCGTCTATTTCGCCCACTTTACTCTTTTCGAAAATATTTATCGCTTCTTTACCGTCGGTCGCCCTTATTACGTTCGCGCCCGCGACTTTAAGCATAAATTCGACGATTTCATAGTTTAAGTCGTTATCTTCGGCAACGAGAATATTATAGCCTTTCAGGCGATCGCCTTCATCCGGTTCGGGTGAAGTTTCGATTTTTTTCGGGGGTTCTACGGTTTTGAAAGTCGCGACTAAGGTAAACGTGGTTCCTTCGCCGACTTTGCTGTCTACCGTAAGTTTCCAACCCGCCATGTCTACGATTTTTTTAACGATGGCAAGTCCTAATCCGACGCCTTCGAGAGTCTTGCCGGCGTCCCTGTTTTCACGCTCGAACGGTTCGTACATTTTCCGCAAAAATTCTTCGCTCATGCCGATACCCGTATCTTCGCAGACGAACTTAAAGGTCGCGTTTTTATCGTCGCAGCCGATTTCGTCGCACGATACCGTTACTCTCCCGTTGGGTTTATTGTATTTTATCGCGTTTACGACGATATTGGTTATAACCCTTTTTAACTGAACCTTACCGCCGAACAGATGGTCGTGAGTTATCGTCCTTTCCTTAATTTGCGTTATACCCGCCTCTTTCGCCTGTATCCCCGTGAAAGTCGCCACCTCGGTCAAAAGCGCGGTCATATCGAAAATCTCGTCTTTCCAGTCCGGTTCGGTAGTGGTGAGTTTATTCATATCGAGAATATTGTTTACGAGATCGAGCAGGTATTCGGACGTAGCCCAGATTTTATCCCTGCACTCCTTTTGTTTGTCGAAGTCGTCGTAATAGTAGTCGCCGATTTTAACCATTCCGCGAATACCGTTTATGGGCGTTCTTATATCGTGGCTCATACGCCGCAAGAAGTCGGTTTTCGCCTCGTTCGCCTTTATCGCTTCGCGGGCGAGTTTTTCGTTTTCTATGCGGTACGCTTCGTCTTTTTTCTCCTGCTCTCTACGTTTTTTGCCGAGTATGCTGTACCTTACGATAACTACTATACCCGCCATTATAAGGTATACGAGCGCGAGATAAGGCAGAATTATCGAACGCCTTGCGAACACCGCGCTGTCGTTCAGATAGGCGTAAACGACAAAGTTTTTGCCTTTGACGCGTATTCCGTAATAAGTTCCGCCGCCGTCGTCGACGCGGGCTATTTTAGAGTCGGATATCGTTCTCATTTTTTTAACGACGGGACATTCGGAAGCGGATATTCCCGCGTAACTGCCGACGTTTGAAGCGACTACGTTCTCGCCGTCGGTAACGACTACGACGCCGTTATTATCGAACACGTAGCCGTCTAAAAGGGTCTTGATAGACACCCTTATATCGTCGACTTCGTCTATCGGATAGTGGGCGTAACAAAGCACCGCGCCGTTTCCGTCGCTTCTGGCGACCATGGCGTAGTCGTAATAACACTTTCCGTCGGACAATCTTTCGACGTAACTTTTATTTATATCCCGATAAACGTCGTTGAACGATTCTATCTGCGTCTGCCACGATTTCTCTTCGTCGGCGGTCGCGGAATTTACGAAACTTACGACTATATCGCCGTTTTTTTCGGTAACGAGTACGCCCGTAAGTCTTTTTGATTCGACGAACGTTTTCAGCGTTTCTTTTATCGTTTCGGTTTCGGCGGAATAATCGATTTTTTCGCGCAGTTCGAAAGCCTTATCGGAAATTTCGACTATCGTCTTGGCGGTTTCTTCGGACGAAATCTCTTCGTAGATAAGACATTGTTTTCTTACGTACGAAGCGACTTTGTTCATCTGATTTTCCGCCGCCTTTTTATCTACCGAAGTAACGATTAAAGCGACGAAAACGGCGATTATTATACCTACCAGCAGAAACGAAGCGATATATACGAGCCCGTATTTTGTTTCTTTACTTCTGTTATTCATCGTTCCACCGCCAGATAATAATCGGGGTCGAGCCCGTATTTGGTAAGCAACCTTGACGTAAAGCCGTTTTTGGACAATAACGCGAGAGTATCGTTGATTTTATTCACGAGTTCTTCGTCCGCGCCTTTTTCGAACGCTACGCCCAATTCGACTTCGACGATACCTTCGTCTAAAATTCTCATCGTTATCGAACTCGTCTTCATATATTCGAGTATAGACGCTTCATGCCCCGCGATTGCGTCAACGTAACCTATACGCATGGCGGCGAAAACTCCGTCCGTATCGCCGAAACACAGCAGATTTTTAAGCGAAGGAATCAACGCGTCTGCCGATTCGGTGAAAAAATCCTCCATTTTGCTTGCCGCCTGCACGCCGAGAACTTTGTTTTCGAGGTCGCTTATCCGTTTTATATCCGAATCGGACGGCACGGCTACGACCTGTTTGCTTTTAAGATACGGGGTCGAGCAGTAGTACTCTTCGGCTCTGCCCGTTATCGGAAAACATCCACAGACGCAATCTATTTCCTTTTTTTCGAGCATCAATTTTTTCTGCGTCCACTTTATTAGTTTGAAAACGGGGTTATAACCGATATGTTTGCAGACTTCTTTGGCGATTTCTACGTCGAGACCGATAAAATTGCCGTTTTCGTCGCTCGAAACGAACGGGGCGTAATAATCACAACCGATTACGAGATTCGGCATATCGCTGCGGTCGTCGGTTTCGCCTTTATTTTTCGAACAGGACGAAATCGAAACCGCCGCCGTTATAAGGGCGACGAACGCAGCGATTTTTCTTAATAGCGATTTAGTCATCGTCCGAATTCTCCTTTTTTTCCCGTTCGATAATTTCTCCGAATTTATCCGAACACTCGTCGAAACACTCTAAAATCACGGGGTTGAACGCTCCGCATTCGCCGTTTTTAATCATTTTTACGGCTTCGTCGTGCGTGTACGCCCGTTTATAGGGGCGCTCGGAAATAAGCGCGTCGTATACGTCGCAAACCGAAACGACCTGCGCGGCAATCGGAATTTCGTCGCCTTTAAGTCCGTCGGGATAGCCTTTGCCGTCGTAGCGTTCGTGGTGCGAGCGACAGATCTGCCTTGCGTAATTTACGAGCGGTTCGTCTTCGAAATCGGCAAGGTCGATAAGCATCTCTTCTCACGCCGTCGTATGAGTTTTGATTATTTCGAATTCTTCATTCGTTAGTTTGCCCTTTTTGTCTATAATCGCGCGGTCGATCTGCACTTTGCCGAGGTCGTGAAGCGCGGCGGCGGTGGATATAACGAAAATATCTTTCGCCTTAATATCGCAATCGTTTTTCTTTGAAACGAGTTTTTCGAGCAGCAACCGCGTAAATTCGGTGATGTGCGAGGCGTGATTGCCGACGTAACCGCCGCGTTTTTCGATTATTCTGCACAATATTTCTACTATCATGTCGCGGTTCTTTTCTTTTTCGCGCATCTGACTTTTAAGTTCGAAAATCAGTCGCTTTTGCCGCGAGTAGACTTTTATCGTGTTGGAAACCCGTCTGTATACCACTTTCGCGTCGAAAGGACGGGTTATATAGTCCGAAACGCTCTTTTCGTAAGCCACCCTTACGGTGTTCTGCGATTCGTCGCCCGTTATGGTGATTACGGGTATTTCGCCGATGAGGTCGTTTTTATTCATGTAGTCGAGTACGTCGAAACCGTTCATATTAGGCATGATAAGGTCGAGCAGAACGGCGGAAATCCGAGTTCCGTACTCGTTCAACTTATTTATACATTCTTCGCCGTCGGCGGCTTCGATGAGGTCGTATTCGTTTTTGAGTATGCTTACGAGAATTTCGCGGTTTATGTCGGAATCGTCAACGATAAGCACCGTTTCTTTTGCAGGCGTGAATTTTGCGGCGGATTTTATCGCCCTTTTATCTTTTTCGCCCACGGCGCAGTCCTTTTTCTTTTTGGCAAGGTACATAAACTCGTCCGCTCTGCCGACCGCGTCTTTCAAAGTTTCGTTTACGCAAAGCACCCCGCCTACGCTTACCGTTGGTTTTATGGAGGGATATTCGTCGATTACGGTAGATCTGACCGTGTCGGAAATATCGCGCATACAGCGATTGAACGATACTTCGGTCATACCGCCCGCGACTATCAGAAATTCGTCGCCGCCGTAGCGGATAACTTTATCCGTCGAACGAACGCATTTTCTTATGGTTTTAGCGACCGCTTTAAGCACCGCGTCGCCCGCGTCGTGTCCGAAAAGGTCGTTATATATCTTGAAATCGTCGAGATCGATCATGGCGACCCCGCCCGTAAAACTTTCGCCCGCAAGGCACTCTTCGTAATAGCGGCGATTGAAAGTTTCGCACAGGATATCCGAATAACTTCTTTCGAAATAATCGTTGGCGGTTTCTATCCGTCTTTCGTCGTCGGTGAAATAGACTATAACGTCGTCTTTGAAATGCTTAATCATCTCTATAACGCAGGGTTTGCCGTCTACTTCGCGATAATCGGCGAAAACCTGAAACGCGCCCGCTTTGGTCTTTTCGACCTTACAGAACTGCCGTTTTTCGGTAAGAGCGCGATAACTTATACACACGGGGCAAGCCTGATTTCTGCCCCATATCTCGTAACAGTTTTCGTTTTCGCCTACGTTGCAGTCTTTTTTAAGTCCGCCGACTTCTTCCGCTTTCAATACTCTGACCGTATCGAAAGTTTTTTCGAGAGTTTCGATTTCGGCGTTCATCTGATTTTTCGTTATTCCGATTATTTCTTTACCCATGATTTTTATTTATTCGTTTTTTATATTTTCTCCGCGGTAAACCACCCTTCCGGGAGTATGCTCTCCCGTTGAAGCGGGAGAGGTGGCACGCATAGCGTGGCGGAGAGGGGGCAACCTGCCGAGGGGGCTTCGGCAGAGCCTCAGAATGACACGCGTATTATGTACTGCGCTGTCGATAACGTTCGGCATAGTAAACAAAATAGCGGGGACGAGGGTTATCGTCTACCGCTATTATATCAACTTATCTGCATTTATGCAAGTGTTTATTTATTTTTTGATTAAGTAAACCGCCATACGGGATGGTTTTTCGCCTCGTCGCTCCGACTGTTAGGTGTCTTTGGAAACTCGTAACGAACGAGTCCTTGCCGCTTTGGTTCGTTCTGTGAATTATCCGTGGATGCAGAAACGGATAGATTCATACCCCGGGAAACACAAAATCGTTAGGTGCAAAATTTTGAAATCAGGGCTGTCGCAAACCAAAACAGGCAAAGTAAGGAAAAACCACCCTGTATGACGGTTTACTATTAAATTGTCAAATAACTTTACGGAATAATTCGAGCGCCTGAGCAGGCTGCATCGGGTTTCTTGCTTCTATAAGCGAAATTCTATAACCCGAAATACCGTCGAACGATATTTTCTCATTAAGCGTTGCCGCATAGTACACCGCGTCGGTAGCGCGAACGACTTCGTTTCCGAACGAATCGAATCTGACGTCGCTATCCATATAGCCGCCGCCGACCTTTTCGATCTTCCACATATAGTACACGCCGTTGTGTCGCCTGTCGACGACTTCCGACACCGCCGTACCGTCTTCTACGAAAGTAAGAGTTTTATTAACTTCGTCAACCGTAACGCTACGGATAACCGCAGGATAAAGAACGAACTTCGTTTCGTCGTCTTCGGCGGTCGCGCTGTCTTTCACCTTTGGAGCAACTTCACCGTAACTTTCGACTTCCGCATTATAGGCGTACGCCTTAACGGTTACTTTTACTTCGGTCGCTTCGTTTATTTCGAACGAATTTGAGTTATTCGGAAGAGTTATCACGAGAATGAATTTTTCCGAAGTCGCGCCGCTTCTTATTGCAGAAGTAAATGCCGAACCGTCTTTCATAGACGTGAACGAACTTACCGAAATTTCGCTTGCCGCTTCGTAGAATCTATAATCGCCCGACCAGATCGTAACGCCGTCTTTAACGTAGAACGTACGAGCAGTAGTACCCGTCGGCATTTCTCTGTCGAAACCGAACTTCACGTCGGACAAGGTATCTTCCAAGCCGTAATTCACGTTATACGTAAGCGTATAGATGCCGTCGGTGTAGATTGCGTTGCCGTCGTATATCGGGTCGTCTCCGACCGCGAATTCGAGGCTGTCGGCGTATACCTTGATACAGATATGCCCGCTTTTATACTTTGCGATAACGTCCGAAGAAACGAAGTAACCGTTTTCCTGACTGGCTTCGGCGAATAACGCCGTTATTTTTTCGAAGGTACCGTCTTCGTTGCGGATATACGCGTCGAAACGCGGCGTACCTTGCCAGAGTTTACCGGTCGTCATTACGAAACCGAAACCGACGTATGAATCCAACGGAACTATAGTTCCGTCGTAAAGCGCGGACGACGTCATCGAAGATATGACCTCTATCCCCTCGGGGGACTCTATCGTAACGTTATAAGTCCAACGCGCGTAAAAATGCATCGTACCGTTGACGGCCGAAACGCCGTCGCGCCGCATATCTTCGAACGACTTACCGTAAGCGGAAACGTCGCTCGCCTGATAGACGGTGTAATAACCCCTGAAATCGTAGCCGTATCTTTCTTTCTTGCGAGCATCCGTCCAACCGTCGAGACCCGTGAGATCGATATCGGAGAACTTCACGCCCGAAGCGACCTTTTTTTCAAAATGTAACACGCCGTCCGTACCGTAATTCGGCATAAAGACTATCGAATACACTTTGTCGTAAGAGATCGAAAATTCGACCGCGCCGTTAAATTTAGATATAAATTCTGCGGGAACGACTATATCGTAAGAATAATCACTGCTTACTTTATACTCCAAATAAAAAATTTCGTCATCTATTTTGAAGGCTATTTTTGAATTTTCCGAAAAAATTCCTTCAATCGTATTGCCGTTAACCGTTATTTCGACGGTCGGAGTGAGTCCGTACCCCGGCTGAGGCGCAATCGAAAAGTTAAAATCGCAATCTTTTACCATTTTTCGATCGGACGACCCCCTTGCGCCCGAATACGCAAAATTGAAGCCGATCTCGTTTTCGGCAACGATTTTGACGGTCGCCGTAATATCGTCTTTCAGCGCGCGGCAGGTAACGGTATAAGTCGTATTCGCCGCAACGTTTACCGTACCGTTTTCGGTTACGCCCGTACCCTCGTAGACCGTTTCGACGATATACGAACGGGGCGCGTCGTAACGATAGTTAAGATTTGCTTTGAAACGAACGACGTCGCCGGGCGAATACACGTAAACGGTAGTTCCGTCGGTATCCTTTCTTTCGTCGAGCGGCGGAGTTCCGTCTTCGGGTTCGATCGTAATCGATTGAAGTTTGTTCGGAACGAATTCGACGACTAAAACGTAAGTCTTTCCGTTATACGAACATTCAGTCCATACTATCGTGTTGTCGCGCACGTTGTCGTTGGCGTAGTAAGATATAGCGATTCTCGCGTCGCCGTCTGCGCCCGAGCCGTCGTAAACGTAACTTACGTTGGCTTTGCCGTTGAACGCCGATATCGCGCACGCCGTAAGACCCGATTTTGCATCAATCAACGCGTTAAGCCTTGCAAGAGCCTGAGCCGATTTCGTATTCGCCTCGTTATTTTCTTCGAAATAGTCCGCGTTATCGCTCAAAACGCCCGTCAGATCGTAAAATTTAAGGTTTTTAGGCAGATATTTCGTCGTACCTTTTACGACTATTTCTTTAACCGTCTTCGAATTGCCGATATTGCGGCGGAAATAAACGTATTCTATCGGAGAATTTTCCGTTCCTCCGTTTTTAACGACGAAACCGTCGGAATTTGCTTCCGTAACCTTGCCGCCCTTTTCGTCGGTAACGTTAAGCGAGAAATCTTCGTCTTCGACGACTTCGACGACCGTAACGGGATAAGAACAGAGCAAGTGTTTATTTCCGTTGATTTCCACGTACGCGCTTATATACGCAACGCCGCTTTTGCCCTGCGCCGTAATCTCCGTTACGCCGCTCGTCGTCGCGCCGATTTTTACTATACTTTCGTCGCTGCTTGCGAAAGTAATATTGCCGCTCGTATAAGCGGTGTAAACCTGCGCCGTTCCCGTATTCGTCGCGAGCGTGAATTCGTTTACGCCGAAACTTACGAGGTGAATCGCCCCGCCGCCCGTCGTTCCGTTCTTTCCGACAGAATATGGTACGCCCGCGTTTTCGCTTACGAAGTAGTTATTCGTCGCCGTTCCCATAGTTCCTTCCGCGACTATGCCGCTTTTAACGGCGGAAGTGCCTTTAACGGTTAAAAACGCGTTCGAATAAGCCGAACTTATCGGGCAACTCGTTTTAAGACGAGCCGCGATACCCGCGCTATACGCGGAGTTCTGCTCGGAAGTCGCTTTTACTTCGGTGTCGATTACCGCGCACGCGTTGGCGTTTGCGTTTTGCATAAGACCCGCAACGCCGCCAGCGTAGGCTTTCGCGGTTATGCTCGAAGCGGTTATCGAACTGTTCGTAACGGTAGCCGTATCTATCGAAGTCGACGAAGCCCACCATATACCCGCGGCTATGCCGCCCGCGTAAGTAAGCATCTGCTTTTCGCCTATCGCGTCTACCACGCAGTTATCGACTTTTATATTCTTCATATTAGTAGAATAACTGCGCGCATTTGCAAGAACGCCTATCGCGCCGCCGACGTAGAGATCGTAAGTATCGTCGCCCGTCTGCTTTTCGCTGTAAGCCTTGCCCGCAACGTGTACGTTTTGGACGGTCGCTCCGCTTAAAGTGAGCGCAGCCGACACGGATTGTTTCCAGTACGCACCGATAAGCCCACCGACGCTCGCCGTGTTGGGCGAGTTTGCCGATTCGAAGTAAACTATCGCGTTTTTTGCCTTAGAACCTATAATCGAAACGTCGGTGATATAGGTATCAACCGTCAAGCCGAACAATCCGCCGACGAAACCTTCGCTTTTAAGGTCTTTATCGTTGATTTTATTGGTTGCGTTCTGCGCACCGTAAACGAAATACGCGGCGGATGCTCCCACGTTCGGAGTAGTCGAATCGTACTTGACCGAAACGTTGTTTATCTCTTTATATCCGACTATATACCCTATCGCTCCGCCCGCGCACACGTTGTTGCCGAGTACGTTGTCTTTTCCGTTGTTTATCGAAGAGAAAGAGTAGCACGCCGCTTCGACGTGGGAGTTATCCGAGTGATATACGGTAAGATCTTTAATCGAACCGCTCTGCGAAGGACTGCGTACGTAACTTTCAAGGCTTTTAATCGCGCTTTTACAACTTAACAGTCTGCCCGCGAAACCGCCCGCGTTTACGTCGCCGACGGCGGTAGAACCTACTTCGCGATAAGCGGAAATATGCCCGTTATTTATATAGAAAGTGCCTTTGCCTATCGTATAACCTATGTTGAGCCTCGAAGTATAGCCGCCCGCGCATACGTTATAGAATACGTTTTTGCCCGTCGAATCGTTTACCGAAGTAGAAGAAGTCGATTGCGTTGCGGTTACCGAGTAATCGTATTTGGGGTCGGTTACGGCGATTTTAAGTTCGTCGCCCTGCGCGGATTCGAAGTTAAAGCAGTTATAACCGAACACGCCGCCCGCGTAAGCAGGACCTACGCCGTTCTGCGTAGCCGAGATGTCTACGGGACATTCGAAGATATATTCCGTTTTGCTTGCGTCGTGGAAACTACGCGTAATATAATCCGCGCCGTCGCTGTAAATAAAGCCTACCGCTCCGCCCGCGTACACCGCGCCAGAAGAGGAAGCGTCCTGCGTGCTTGCCCTTACGAAAAGTCTGCCGCTGCCCGAACCTTCGTCTTTAACGAAAGTTTCACGTCTGAAATAAATATCCGAGAACTCCGCTTTTATCGAAGAATCGGTAATGGTAGCGTCGCGGTTGATTATACCTACGATTCCTCCCGCAACCGCCGCGGAGGAATTCGTTTCATAATCGTCGGGATCTATTAAGGCTTTCCCTGCCGAATCGCCGTTGTCTATAACCGCACTTACCGAATAATCGCGTTCTGCCACGATAGTTACGTTCTTTATTACAATCGGGCGCGGATCGCTTATTTCTTTATGAGTATGTGCGCCAAGTTCGATAACGCCTACGAATCCGCCCGCTATAGCCGACCCTGAAACGTTGCCGAGAGCATTAGCAAGAACAAGCGATTTTTCGCCGTCTATCGTAATTCCGTTGACGCCTGCGTTATGCAATACACCCGCAAAAGCGCCCGCTATCGCGTCGGCATTTTCGCCGTAAGTAACCGCCGAAACGTCGTTGAACGCGCCGTCGTACGACGCGTCGCACCAGGCTTCGACCGACGAAGAACATATACCGAAAAGTCCGCCCATGTAAAGGTCCGAATATCTCGTCTGTGCGCTGACGGCTACCGTAGACTCTAAACCGTCGAAAACGATATTTTTACCTGCCGTACCCGCAATCCCGCCGGCGTTGATGTGATCTCTATGGTCTATGATTTCGGTGTCTCCCATCGAATTAAGCCCGATAAATCCCTGAACTTTGACGTTACGCATAAGACACGGCGATTTTCCGTCGCCATAGGCATATGCGAAAAAACCGTAATCGGCGATATGCGTTCCGTCATCCGAATAAGCGTATTCCGAAAAGACGTGAGTAGTCCTTACAAGGTTTATCGTAGCGGTATATCCGTTGAAATCGAAGCATCCCGAGAAGGGATAACCACCCCTGAAACCGATTCCGAAAAACTCGTCGGAGCCGATAAACAAGTTAGTGCCTAAGCGGAAATACGCGTGCGATATTTCTTCGGCGGTTTTATCTTCCGCGCCGAGCAGCCCGAAATCTTCTCCGGTCGCGGTTCCCGCAAGTATTCTGCCGAGAGCAAGAACTTCCGCCTCTTTTGTCAGAGTATAGGGGTTGCCGAAATATTTACCCAAGTCGTCCGCGTACGGCTGTTCGGTTTCCACCGTTATTTTCAGTTCGCCGCTTTCCGGAACGGTTACTTCCGCGACGGGTTCGACGTAAGTCGTACTCCCGTTCGCATCCCCTATCGTCATGCTCTTGAAAAGTTTTTTCTCGTTTATAACCGTAACCGTAACCGTCGAATTTACGTTCACGACGTAATTTTTGCCGTCTTCCGATTTTTTGACGTCGTTGCCGCTCACGTAGACGGTAACGTCGTCGCCGTCGGGGACGTAAACGTTCGCGTAAGCCGAATAAGTTTTTTTCGCGCCGAACAGCATGGCAAGCACGGAAGTGAGAGCGATCGCCACGAGCAAAGTTACTATCGCAAATTTTTTAATATCGAATTTTTTCATTTTGTCGCCCTCCTTTATTTCGAAAATACTATTTTCGTCGTTTCGTCCACGCCGGAAATTCTTTCTTCGCCCGGCGAGTCTTTATCGTCTATCGTCGCGGTAACGGTAACGTCGCAACTCCCGCCGGTGTAAAAATACAGATTTACGTCCGCGCCCGCGCGTATAATAATAACAACCTTGCGGGTTGCCTGATCGTATGCGGGCTTGCCGCCGTAGGTTTCCTCGTACAAAAGCGCGTCGAAAACGACGTCGCCCGACAGAGTAAACTCCACCGTGGCAAGGTATGATTTTTCCGTAGGTTCCGAATTTCTCACAAAATCCACGGCAGATTTCAGGTTTACTATTTCCCTTACGTATCCGTTATAAGTATCCGAAGTTACGCCTACGGACAATCTCGCCGTAGTCGCGTTAATCGTAAACACCTGTAAATCTATGTAAGGTATGCTCGTCTGAAGAATTATCGAAAGCCGTTCGGATTTTTCGTCGTCCATAGCCGAAGCAGACGACTTTCGCCTTATTTTAAGCAACAGCGAACTTGTGTTTTTTCTGCCCGCGGCAAGGTACGTAACCTCGCTGTCCGCGCCGACGGGATTGTCGCTCCGGTCTACTATTGCAACTTCGTAGTTGCCGCTTTCCTCCGAAACGGCGTGCGAATATCCCCATGCGTCTTTGACTTCTTTTTTATCGATTTCGGCGGTCGTAGGCGCGCGCATCGAAAACCTTACGTCTCGTTTAGAAACCTTTTCATCTGTGAAATTCGCAACCGTAACCGCTATATAGCCCGTATAACTCGTCGTCCCGTCGTCGTTTCTATTTGACGCAATTACCGCGGTCTGACCGTCGCCGTCGTGCGAAAGAACGAAATCCGTATACTTACCGACAAGTTCCTTTTTGTCGGTAAGCACGAACTTCGACACAGATACGCAGGCAAAGGCAATAAGTACGCACAGCGCCGCAAAAAGGAATATTAACTTTTTACCGACGCTTTTACGCATCTTATTGCCTCCGCAAAAAAAATTTTATTTTTGTTTTTTACTTCCGAATTTGTTCCGCAAGAGCGCTTATATCGAAATAAACCGTTGCGCCCGCGTATTTTTCCGTTTCGGAACTCTGTTTGGGAAGTTTGAATTTTATATGGTACGCATACTCCTTGTTTTCGTCGTCCGCGTTCATTACCATGCCGGTTTTATTTACTATCGAACCGTCTTCGTTTTTTATCACCGCAAGCGATTTACCGGTAAAATCCACTACGGTAGTCGCGGTCTGCGGCTGCGGAATCTGAGTTTCGCTTTCGCCTCTTGCTCCGTGAAAAACTTCGAGATACGCGCAATATCTTACGTCGTTTGATTGTATACCGTTCTTTTCGGTATAATCGCGCCAGCCCTCGAAATAATACTTCTTTACCGTACTGTCCGAAGATATGGTTTCGAGCCTTATACCAATCGACAGAGTTATGTTCATCGTAACTTCGTTTATTCGCTTCCCGTCGACGCCGTTTACGGTGAAATAATATGCTATTTCGTCTTCGGGCTCTACGTCGTTGACCGTAACCGAATCCGAATTTATATCGAATTTTACCGACGTCGAAACACCTTGCGCAGGCGTTATCCATACCGAATTGACTTCGATTTTCGCAACCGCGTCGGCAATCTTCACGGCGTCGTTTTTATTTTTATAACCGCCGTAAAATTTTGAAAAAGTAGCCGTTCCTCCGATTGCCAGAATCAACAATACGAGCGCGAGTATGAGCGATAAAAACGGAATTCTTTTCGCCTTTTTATTCGTCATGCCCTACCCCCGTTATATGGTTCGGGTCGAGTAAGCCGTCGTCTTCTTCCTCTTCGTTCGAGCCGCCGGCGACCATGAACAGCGCGACTATAACCGCGCCTATCGCCACGAGAAAGGCTATCCCCTGCCAGGTACGAAGCCATTCTATGATAATTCCGAGTTTGGGTATCCTGCCCACGACCTTACCCGCGATCTGATTTTTGAACACGGGATCGGGGTCTTCGCTCTCGTTGGCGTCGCCTTTCGTATAGTATTTATCGCCTTCTATCCTGACGATTCTGTGCGTTACCGAAGTTGCTTCCGCCGCGGGGAAGTAAGTTACCACGTCGCCTTTTTTATAAGAGTTGCTCTTTTCGATTATTATCGCGTCGCCCGCGTCTATCGACCCCGACATTGACGGAGTTGCGATTACGAGAACCGACTTACCGAATACCGACGGAATAGCCGATTTTTTGACGTATTTATCGTAAGCGAGGTTTGCCGCAACGAATACGAGAAGCGCAACCAACGCTCCGAGAACGATTTTAACGGCGAGAGCGACAACTCCCGAAAACGATATTTTTTTCTTTTCAGTTTTTTCCATACTCGTTCTCCTTTTTTGTAGTCGTCGTATTACCACTCGTCATCGCGAGCGTAGCGTGGCGCAACCGTCATTGCGAGGGAGCACCGCGACCGCGGCAATCCCGAAGATTGGAGTGCGGGCGATAATGTAGCCGCTCCGTCGTTTATTGCGGAGATCGCCACGCTACGCTCGCGATGACGTGCTTTATGTTGTCTTTGCGAGGGAGCACCGCGACCGCGGCAACCCCGAAGATTGAAGTACGTCAGCCTATATGAGCCGCTCCGACTTCTATTGCGGGGATCGCCACGCTACGCTCGCGATGACGTAATTTTCTTTATAGACAAAGGTATTACGCCTCTTCGGCGGCAATCTCTATCTTTATCGAATACTTGCTTCCTGCTATTCCTGCCAACGTATCTTGCGTATCGTCGCCGCCTTCGAATAACCATTGCCATTCCAGCGTGAACGAACGCGAATTTTTTTTGCTTATCGTCAGATCGTATACCGCAAATCCGTTTTCGATTTCCGAAAGTTTAAGGGTCTGCCCCTCGGATTTAACCTGATACCTTACGGGCGGTAACGATTCTTTGTTTTCGTAGTTTACGGTAAATCTTATAATGCAATAGAGATCTACGGAGTGCGGATTGTTTACGATAAACATATACGACCCCGAATCACCCGGTTTGATTTTTCTGTTGCCGAATATTTTTACTTCGCCGCCTTCGACCCATTCCCCGTCGGTATCGTATACCGAAAAGTTAGGAACAATCGGCTCTTTTTTCTCGTGAGTTACTACTACGAGAGAAGTTACGGCGAGCGCAAATATCAACAGAAGAGCAAGTATTTTCAGATACGTATTATCGAATTTTAACTTGCCTACTACGACTCCCCTTTTATACAAATACTTTCCGTCCGTTACGAACGCGTCGGCATTGCCTGCTTGTTCGGCTTTGTCGACGCGTCTGCACGAGGCGAAACAAACGTGATTTAAGTCGTACAACTTATCCATACGCAGAAAACACAAAAGCGCACCGTCGTTATCGACGACTTTTCTTGCCCCCGACATGGGTCTTATATACCCCATAACAGGGTCTTTTGTGAATTGCGTGTTTGCTTTCATTTATACGACTCCGAACGGATCGCTTGCCGTTCGATTTTAATTTTTTGCTTTATTGATTAGGCAACAGTGTTAACTTGTTCGATAGAAATACTAAGGTTAAACGAAAGTTTAACACTCGTATTCGCAGCAACTTTATAATCACCGTTAGCGGTTATCGTGTTATTATTTGAATACATGGCAAGAAGAGTATCCAACGCGTTGGTATCGGGGTTGGCGGCATTCTCGAAAGCCCAAGCCCATTCAATAGTGTAAACACCTTTTAACGAGGTTTCAACTCCGGGATTAAGAGTTTCGGTCATTCCGTTTAATTTTTCAACCAATTTGGCGAAAGTAAGGTCTTCACAACCTTCAACCACTACATCGTCTTTTTTAAGTGTCCACTTTAAGGGGTTGTAAGTCTTAACGGTGGTATCTTCGCCAACAGTATAGTTAAGAACCACATCGGTGTAACCATCTGCAACGTTTACGGCAACTTTTGCTCTAACTTCCGCACTACCGGCAATAGTAAACTTCAACGAACCTTGCGTACCGGGAGCGACAGTTTTAGTTGTTGCTTTTACAGTAAGTTTACTAGCATCGGTTTCAGTAGAAACAGTACCGTTAGCATATTTATCACTAAATGCTTTGCTATCGTCAGCAGTAACAGTGAAGCCCCATTTGGCAACCTGAGCATTGTTGTCTTGTGCCGATTTCTTGGTAACGTATTTCGACAAGGTGTAGCCGCCGAAGCCGATTACCGCTACGAGAAGCAGTAAGAGTCCGATTACGAGAATCGATTTTCTGTTGTCTTTTTTAGACGCGTTTTGTGTTTGTCTCATTTTGAGAACCTCCATAAAAAATTTTTAATTTCATCAGGCTCATTACCCTCCCCCTTAAAACGAAAAAAGTTGCAATAATCGCTCTATGCGCATATTTGCACAGATTGATAATTGCAACCGGGCGGACTTTATATTTATCGTCGGAAAAAGAAAAACCCGATTGCAAAACGTACTTATTTAAGTACAAATTGCAACCGGGCGCACTTCCCTATTATTAAATAAAAAGTTCCTTGGCTTTGCGTCCCCGCCTCGCAACGGGTTTGCCGATATTCATTTTTCGGTATAAGCATTCGCCTATATGCAATTAAATTATAGCGAACGGAAAACTTAATGTCAAACGAATTTAACGTCTTTTCACAAATTTTTTATTTTTCTTCATTTTTGTTTATTTTTCTTCATTGTCGCCCCGCCCCGTCATGACAGCACACAATCAATCTTGTCATGCGGAGAGGGGGCGACCTGCCTAGGGGGCTTCGGCAGAGTCTCAGAATGACACTTTATTCTTGTAATGTTGAACGTAAGTGAAACATTCCTACAAGGCATATAACACTTGACTTTACGGCAAACAGCCGTTATAATTAAAAATACAAATTATAAGGCTTGAAGAACAGCAAACAAAGGGGAAAACCAAATGAACTACGAACAATTGACACAAGTTGTAAAACTCGCCGACCGCGAGCAAATTAAAAACAGAATGACCTTACTCGGATATAGAGATATCGAAAAAGACGAAAAATTGAACTCGGTATCGTTCGTAACAATCGCTCAATCGTCTATTGAAGACACCGAACAATATCTTTCAAAAGACAAACAATATTGTTTCGACGGACACCGAAGCATAAACAATGACGTTGCCTTCGGCATAGAATTTATCACCATTCAGACGATGAAATACGACAAAAAGCGTAAAATGTTTATAACTAGCAACTTTGATATTTACGCAAAGGAGATTACCGAATAATGGACTTATACACCCCGCAACCGACGATAGACTATAAGCCGTGCGAAATATGCGGGAAAATATGTTTCAACTCCGACCTTATCTGGACGGCTAAATACGCAGGAATATGTAAAGATTGCTACGATAAATTAAAGGAGCAAAAGAATAATGGAAGATATAAAAAATAAAATTTAATGTCGGTTATAAGGTGTAGACTGATTTTTAGGTCTATTTTGGGGGCTCAAAACAAATAACAAATTAAATTAGCAAGTAATAATATAGAGAAAAAAACAAAATAAAACACATAAAATACAACAAAAACCACCTAAAATAGGTGGTTTTTGACTACTGGTAGAGACAGTAGGGCTCGTCCGCCCGCGTAGCGGCGGTAAGCGCAGCATAGCGGCGCTCTACGTTATTTCGATATCCCGACCTGTTTATGCGACAAAGGCGACGCGCACAGGCTACAAAGCAAAACGAAGGGGTTTTCGCCCCTTCGTTTTGCTTTGCGACTTACGCGCAGTCGCCGTAATGGTAGAGACAGTAGGGCTCGAACCTACGACCTCTTGCATGTGAAGCAAGCGCTCTGACCAACTGAGCTATGCCTCCGTGTCTTCTTTATCATTTTATCACAACGCCGAAAAAAACACAAACGGTTTACGGCATTATTTTTAATTTTTATGGGTTTATGGTATTTTACGCCTTTCACACCGTAACTCACCCTTCCGGGAGTATGCTCTCCCGTTGAAGCGGGAGAGGTGGCGCGCGTAGCGCGACGGAGAGGGGGCGACCTGCCGAAGGGGCTTCACTACGTTCAGAATGACATTGATATTATTCGTTCGTACTCCGATCATCGGGATTACCGCGCTACGCTCGCGATGACGATTGTATCAACGGCGATTATTGACGGAAAGATTTGTATTTAAGCAGGGCGACGAGGGTTTTTGCGTCCGTTATTTCGCCGCGCGCTATCATGGCGTACGCCTCGTTAAGATCGACCCAGAACGACGTCAATTCTTCCGTTTCGTCGAAATGCGTATGGCCGCTTATAAATTCGTCGGCGTAAAAAATGCCTATAACTTCGTCGGTGTAACCGGGCGACGGAATAATTTCGCACAACTTTTCGATTTTAGTAGCCCTTAAACCCGTTTCTTCTTCGAGTTCACGGGTTGCGGTCTGCAAAAAGTCTTCGCCTTTATCTCTTTTACCCGCGGGGATTTCTATAACTTCTTTACCGACCGCGTAGCGGTACTGTTTTTCAAGCAGAACTTTTCCGTCTTTTACGACGAGTATCGCCGCACCGCCCGGATGATGAACGACTTCTCTTTCGCCCTTTCTTCCGTCGTCGAGTTCCACTTCGTCAAGTCTGATTTTTAATATGTTTCCGTTGAAAATTTCTTTCGTCGTTATTTGTTTTTCCATTTTTTAGTTTATATTTGTTCGGTAAAATACCACCCTTTTGAGGACTCATCCGTCGGCTACGCCGCCACCTTCCCTGCAAGGGAAGGCAAGAGAAAGTACGTCATTGCGAAGGAGCAAAGCGACTGTGGCAATCCCGAAGATTGGAGTAAGTCCGCATATTCAAGCCACTCCGTCATCTATTGCGGGGATCACGCTGCGCTCGCGATGACAGAAAATATCGCATTGACGCAATGACGCGATGACGATAGATAAAATCAGAATGCGGAAGTAACTTCTTCGGTTATCGGGTCGAGATCGATTTTCGGGCGTTTGATTGCTTTAACCGCGTACTTTAAGGCAAGGTACGCAAGCGTTATTTTATCCGATTCTTCGTCTTCGATCGCTTCGCGCAATTCCTTTAATATATAGGCGAGTTCTTCGCATTTGTCGTCGCCCGAACGCGCGATTTCGTCTTCGCAAAGGGTTTCGGCGTAACGGATAGCCGAAGTTTTTTTACTCGCCTTTTTCTCT